>WNEY01000220.1_pt1 | contig 36973 bp, 17 predicted proteins | sample 5400531 | NCBI WGS metagenome assembly WNEY01 (sample SAMN13153338, study PRJNA577476) | soil metagenome | isolation source: 200 cm saprolite under Douglas fir tree site 1 | place: USA:California | collected 2015-04-18 | reverse complement strand
GTAGGGAGTCGAGTCCTTCGATTGAGGGCTACAAGGTGTAGCAGTCTGTGTAGTAATCCGGCTGCAAAACAGCCTCGAGTGATAGTGCTCCGGACCGGTCGGGGTGAAAGTGCATCCAGATCCAGGAAGAGGAGGGTGAGCGCTTCCGCCCGGGGCGGAGCTGAGCCGTCCAACACCATGAATGCGATCGGGCGCCGGGGCGGATCGACGACGCCAACCACGCGGCGCACAAAATCCTGCCTCGCTGGCGGGATTTGTGGACCGAGCGCGCCTGGCCTGTCAGCGCCGGTGTGAAACTCCCCAGATAGCGCCGGTTTGAAATTCCCCACCCAGCCCGGGTGTGGGAGGTTCCTCGTGTTGCAGTACACGTCGCAGCAGGAGGGACCGAGATGGTCGGCCAGAGGGAGTTCATGGACGTCCACGACGCCTGGGTGCGAGGCAAGTCGATCAGCGAAATTGCACGCGAGAGCGGTCGCGACCGCAAGACCATTCGCCGGCTGCTGCGCGAAGGGGCACAGGCAGCGCGCAAGCCGAGACAGATCAGCTCCAAGCTCGACCCCTTTCGCGAGTACCTGCTCGGACGCATGGTCGGTGAGGATCCAGTGAGCAACGCCGAAGTTCTCTATGACGAGATTCGCGAGCTGGGTTACAGCGGTGGCCGCAGCATTCTCAAAGAGTTCATGCACCCCTTCCGAGCCCTGGCCAAGGAGAAGGCGACGGTGCGTTTCGAGACTCCACCCGGACATCAGGCGCAGGTCGACTGGGGCACCTTCAAGAAGCCAGGACGCAAACGGGTTCAGGGTTTCGTGATGACATTGGGCTGGTCTCGGGCGCAGTACCTCGACTTCACCGACAGCCAAGCACTGGCACTGTTCCTCGCCTGTCATGAGCAGGCCTTTGAGTACCTCGGCGGTGTGCCCGAGGAGATTCTCTATGACCGCGTCAAGACGGTCTGGCTGCACGACGACGACCATGGCGACCCGGTCTTCCATCCCGGCTTCGTCGACTTCGCCGAGCATTACGGCTTTCGACCCCGGCTCTGTCGTGCCCAACGTCCGCAGACCAAAGGCAAGACTGAGAACGGCGTCGGTTATGTGCGCAAGAACTTCTGGCCGCGGGTCCGCGACTACACGTCCGCACAGGACCTGCTCGGCCTGCGCCGGTGCTGGCTGGACGAGACCTGCAACGTACGAATTCACGGCACGACCGGTGAGCGACCCATTGACCGCTTGCCCAAAGAGGGCCTGCGCTCCATCGATGACCTACCGCCCTACCGAGCCCTGGTTCTGGAGCGTCGACGGGTTGCCCGTGACTGCTTTGTCAGCTACGCCGGCAGCTGGTATTCGGCCCCGGCTGAATACGCCGGAAGGGAGGTCTGGGTTCGCCAGACCGAGGACCGGCTGGTCATCTGCGACCAGGACCGGGTGCTGGCCGAGCACCCGCTGGCCGAGCATGCATATGAAAGGAAGGTGATTCGCGCCCACTTCGAGGCCCTCTCTTTGCGCCGCGACCAGCGCCTGCAGTGGGAAGCCGAGCAGGCCTTCGCCGAGGTCGCCAGACGAATGCCGGTGCTGGTCGGGCCTGAAGTCGAGAAGCGACTGCTGTCGGTCTACGAGGGTCTGACGTGAGCGTCGCCTATCAACGCGTGCACATGCACCTCGAGCGCCTGAAGTTGAAGCGCGTCGCCGACCTTCTCGACCCCATCTCCGAGCAGGCGACCAAGGAATCGCTGAGCTATCTCGACTTCCTCGACCGTCTGCTCGAGGCTGAGGCTGCCAGTCGCGCGGAGCGCCGCCTGCTGGCCAAGACGCGCCTGGCCCACTTCCCATTTCAGAAGACGCTTGCCGACTTCGACTTCAGCTTTCAGCCTTCCATCGACCGCAAGCAAATCCAGGAGCTGGCGACGCTGCGCTTCTTGGCTAACGGCGAGAACATCATCCTGCTCGGGCCACCCGGTGTCGGCAAAACCCACCTCGCCGTGGCGCTCGGCATGGAGGCGGTTGCCAACGGCCACAACGTCTACTTCATCACTGTCCCCGAGCTGCTCGACGAGCTCGCCCGCGACGTCCAGGAGAACCGCCTCGGTGAGCGACTGGTCAAGCTCCGAGTGCCGACCCTGCTCATCCTCGACGAGATGGGCTACCTGCCCTTGGACCAGGTCGCCACCAGCTTCTTGTTCCAGCTCGTCTCCAAGCGCTACACCAAGGGCAGCATCATCGTCACCTCGAACAAGTCCTACTCCGAGTGGGGCGCTGTCTTCGGTGACGAGGTTGCCGCCGCCGCCATCATCGACCGCCTGCTCCACTACTCGACCACGGTCAACATCCGCGGCGAGAGCTATCGGCTCAAAGACAAGAAGCGTGCCGGCGTCTTCAGCATGCCCACCAGCACGCTGGTCACGTCAGCGCCTCAGGTGGGGAATTTGAGACCGGCGCTCAGACGAAATCGGTCCTGAGGTGGGGAATTTCAGACCGGCGAGAACTGGGGAGTTTCAGACTGGCGTTGACACTATGACGCACCGCCGCGTAGAAGCGAGTGGCGAGAGTACTGTTGGTCACCACAGCTCAGTTCGCGCGTGCCTTTCACAGGGGTCCATCCCGAGCATCGGTGACCGGGCCTCGGGTTCTCGCGTCGAATGGCCAGCAGGCGGTTTCTAGGCCGTCGGGTCACGCAGGCCACGCTATCTCGGACGCCGGCGGCTGTCGCGGGCGACGACCTGACTTGGCGCGGATCGACTCGAGTTCAAAACGACGGCGGCGGGCTCGCTTGGCGACGTGCCGACGGAGGCTTGGAGCCAAGCCGTTCGAAGAGCCGAATGGCAGAACGTGCCCAGACGCGGTAGCCGTCGGACCGCTGACTGCCGAGACCCTGACGAATCGCTACGACTGCAGCCAGCGGGGCACCGGCCATCCCTAGACCGTTCGTGATCCTAAACATCTTCTTACTTGACGGCCAGCCCCGTCTAACAGTACATCTCACTTAACACTTGGGTGAGCTGGCAAGTGAAAGGATTCCGGCGGATGGGGGTTAAGGTCTCAGGGCGTTTGAGGAGCTACGCTCGTGGACCGTCGGCGTGCCTCCTCGAAGGACAACCAACCTAATTGGCGGTCGGTTTGGCGCGAGCACTCAACATCCACGCTGGCACTTTGGACGGTTTCGATCGCCGATCTCATGCACCGTCAAGTGATTCGCCGGGGATGCACCCTGTCCATCAGCTTCTTACCGGCTTCCCAGCTGTTTTATGACGGGTGGAATGTCCAGCATGCAAGAAAGGTACCGGGCTCCACTTCTGAGAGGAGGAAGGATTGAGATGAGTACGATTGTTCAGCCGTCTCGTCATCACACGCGTCAAGTCCTGGGCGTGCTCATCTTGGTGCTCGTCCTGCTCAACTCCGCATGCAGCATTGGCGATAACACTCCGATAGTTGGAGATCTTCTCCAGGGCATTGCTTCTTCGATCAACGGAGTAATCGACAATGCCACCGGTGACATCCAGGCCGCGACCTTGTCAGCCGCGGGCGCGGCTGAGACAGCCCTAGGCGGTCTGGAATCCTCGTTATCTGCGGATCTCTCAAAACACATCGACGAGATCGATGCCGCGCTAGCTCAGCAAATCGACAATCTCCAAAACATGGTCAAGGAGCTACAGGCGGGCACGGCGGCGTTGTTGAACCTAGCGACTCACGACGCGGAACAGATCATTCTCAGCACACAGTTCGCCAATAGAAATCCTCAAGTGACGTCGTACAGCCCGCACTTTGTCGTTGCCAACGCTGATGTTCATGTCCACGTCATTGGCGTCTTTGCCTGGGCGATGCTCAAGAAGCTGGCGCCAAAGGTCAAATTCAACGGCACTACCTACGACGCATTGGGGATACAAACACAGGATCTCGACTTCATCATCCCCGGTTCGGTGTTCACGTCTAGTTCCTCCAGCAAATTGTCCTTTGTGTCCCTCGAACTGGACGTACCGTTCGAGAAGGGGTTTGTTTACCATTCCATCCAGCCGGGCGTCTTTCGCCTGCTGGTCACGGTGTTGCCTAAGTCGCCTGTAACGAGCCTGCTGGTTGACAACCAGGTTGCTGGAATAACCAGCCATCTCGTCCAGCAGCCAGTGAGTAATCCTTGGGTGCTCAATTCAATGGATTGCATGTCTCATTCTCAATCCAACCAACTCGGTCCTGAGAACGGCTGGACCTTTTCGCCGGATCAGTCGGTGGTTGTCGTCGGCGAATTCTCAGGGTGGTACAGCCTCAACTTCCCCGTCGTCTCCGCGCAATCGATCGTCCAGCAAGCGTCAACTGCTCCCAACTGCCTTATAGACATCAACCTTGGCAACTCTGGATACATGAACTGGAACGTAAAATATTGGGAGCAGCAACCTACTGAGACCACCAAGGAGACGCCCTACACGCTAGGCTGGGGTGACTCGCTCGCCCCCACCGTAACCCCCAAGGAGTGGACGGTGAAGGTCGTGCTCTTCAACGGGGAAGAAAAACAGTTCGGTGCCACGGATACAACCAATCCCTATCTGCAGGTTGAGGACCTCGGCAACAGGGTTCAGATCAATATTCCAAGTCCAGACAGCATCGGCATCCCATGGGGTGCCCAACCTACCATCCAAGCGGTTAAGGGAGGGGTGCAGATCGGATCGCCAACCCTGCCATCCCACTGATCACCCAAGCTGAACGAAGCGGCTGTAGACCTCGCCCAGACCGGTGCCTAACACATGCCCTGCGGAGTCGGCCACGGCGACAAACCGCTTTTCAACCTTCGCGGCGAAGGAGCCCTCAATTCCGCTCGCTACCAGCGCGTATTGCTCGACTGTCGAGTTCTTTCCGCTGCAAGTCACCCTCTGATGAATGGCGACGGGTTGAAGGGCGGCAAAAGTCGATCATGATCATCCACGCAGCGGCGCGCGCTGCCCTGATATGCTCCCGCGCCGGTGGTGGGCTTCCTCGTGATGCTGCTTCGCGTCCTTCTTGATTGCTGTCGTTCCCGCCGAGACCTTGCGCTTGAGAACCTGGTCCTTCGCCACCAACTCGAGGTGCTCCTCGCCGCAAGCCAAAGCCTCGTCTGCGCAACCGGGATCGGATCCTTTGGGTCTGGATGCGGAGGCTCTGGCCGGAGGGGTGGACTCGTCAGCTGAGGATCGTGCAACCGGAGACGGTGATCGGCTGGCATCGCAGGGGTTGGCGCCTGTACTGGACCTGGAGGTCGCGCAGTCGGCTGGGCCGGCCCCGGCTGAGCCCGGAAGTGCGGGAGCTGATTGCTCGAATGTCGCGTGACAACCCTTTGTGGGGCCTGAGCGCATCCGCGGAGAACTCCTCAAGCTGCGATCGTGATCAGCAATCGATCGATTCGCCGCTATCGATGGCGGGGTCCCAAGCGGGAGAGAAGTCAGGGCTGGCGAACGTTTCTGCGGAATCAGCTCAAGGGCATCTGGGCGGCCGACCTATTCGTTGGACAGACGATCGGCTTCCAAACTTTGTATGTGTTCTTCTTCGTGCGCCACGAGCGCAGGGAGCTGATTCAGTGCAAGGTCACCGCGAGCCCGACGGCGGCCTGGATCTGGAGGCAGGTGATCGAAGCCACCGCCTGGGGCCGTCAACCGCAACGCCTGATTCGTGATCGTGACAACTCATACGGTGCCGACTTCGGAACCAAGCTCGCAATCGTTGGCATCGAAGACCACAAAACGCCATACCGGACGCCTCTGGCGAACTCGGTCGCGGAACGGGTAGTGCGGACCTTTCGCCAAGAGTGTCTTGACCACGTCATCGTGCTGAATGAGCGCCATATGCTCATGTTGCTCACCCAGTTCCTCGGTTACTACAACCGGGACCGACCTCACCGCACGCTGGATTTGCAAACGCCTGTACCCAGCTACCGAAGTCGCATGGCGTCATTGTCACTCGGGCGATTCTCGGCGGACTTCATCACGCGTACGGCAGGGCTGCATGACTGATGCACTTTTTGCCCCCTACACCTTTTGCCGCCCTACAACTGTCTGCATACAGCGGCGCCCGCATCGGCGCCGTAACCTACGACAGCCGGCGTCCCGCGGCGATCCTAAGCGTGTGGCCGCCGGCCAGATCGTGCGCAGTACCCGCCTCCGCGGCTTACTCAGCGACTATCGAAAGATGCCGGTGGCGGCGTGACGTCATTTTCGAACCCGACAGGCATCTGCTCGCGTTGCTCACGGGAGTTCGTGTGCTACTACAACAACGATCGTCCCCACCGCACGCTTGAATTGGAGACGCTGGTGCCGCGTCCACTAATGTCGGGGGGTGCGGTCGTTAGTCGTCCGATCCTAGGCGGACTTCATCACGTATACGGGAGGGCGGCATGAGCTTGATCACCGTTTGCCGTCCCACAGGTCGGCGCATTGTTACAGGCGGTGTATGCGGACAGGATGCTCGCCAGGGTCATGATCCGAAGAACCTTGTGTATCGTTTTCTGTACGCGGTCAGATGACTTCATTGCCAATGCCTCCTTAGAATCGCATCGCGATTAGGCTGAGTGAGGCGCACCGAAGTGGACCGTGAGGAGACCTGTTTCCATATATGGCCGAGTCACGTATAGCGAGAGCGCATCACGGTCTGCCACGACGTCCGCGAATACGCGCTCTCCGACCAAGCTTCCGTTGACGACGATGGTCTTTGCGATTGCTCTCAGGACTTCTCCGATCTCGCCCTCGCCCTCTATCGCCGCGGTGAAATCGATGGCAAGTGTGGGGTGCTCTTTGAGAATGAGGCAGACGTCAAGGGTCGCACTGTGGTCGATTCGGAGGTCCTTGGCAAATTGCGCACGGAGTGCAAACCCACGCTCATGTCCACCTAAGGAAGCGCGACGGTCCCCCGATTTCTCGAGCGTAGCGCCGTAAGCGTTATCTGATGCCTCCGTTAGTTGGAAGGTCACGTGGCCAAGTACAACCGGGGTCCCGTTGCGGAAGATTGCGGTTTCACTAAAGCGCAATCCAATATTTCCGTACCCCACCGTCTCGTTGTAGAAATTCGAACCCACACCTACCCAGACGGCAACGTCGCCTTCAGAGATCCTGGCGACCGGATCGATTTTGGCGATGAGTTCGTTCCTCGTAGTTCCCGGCTGCGGTCTGGCGCAGGCGCCCATGCCGCCGACCACGATGCAATTGTTCCGGATTGCCGGTGAGAACCCCGAACCCTTCAGGATAATGGTCGTTCCTTCGCGGCCTTCTCTCTTGTCGATCTCGCTAATCGTCGGCAGTTCCTCGCGCCAATAAAGCCCGGTTTCAGGTGCACTGATTCTCACCAGTCCCTCCTTGAAGTGAAATCGGCGAGTAAGCTGGGCCAGCCGCAAGACTTTCAGATGTTCGCTTGTGACCTAGACTAGGCCACTATGGGTGGGACACATCAACACTCATATTGGCCAGCAATAACTGCTCCAAATTGGCCAACGTCGAAGGAATAATCGGCATTGGCCGGTATGAACATCCAGTCGCCTGCCGTGAGCTGCTTCCCGGCGAAGGCGATCGAGCCATTGATAATGAACCGCGTGCTGGCACCCTCGTGGTTGTGGGAGGCCACTGTGGCTCCGGGTTCGGCGACTGTGACAAATAAGTGCGTCGGGCCTTTGTGGTAAATGGGCAGTTGCCATTTCTGGAAACCGTCGGCCATGTTAGGAATGGCCAGCGCCCCAGTCAATTGCGACGCGGCCTCGTCGCGTGACGTCACGATTCGGCCCTCGAGACGAATTCCCGTCGTCGCGAGAGCTTTCTCGATCCTGTTTACACACGCGGAGAATGGCTCGCGTGCCTGTCGAGTTTCTCTTTCAGCCATGGCCCGCCTCCTCAAACCTGTTCAACCGCGATACCCCGATCGCCTGGTGGCGAATCGGGACCCGACACTCTATCTACGTGTGGCGTCAAGTCGACGTTAAGTCGGCATCAAGTATAGTCTTTGGCCGGCAAGGCGGGAATCTCCCGGAACCTTGCTTCCTGGGGCGATAACCTAGGTGCGACCGTCCATGTTCTAAGGCTGAGGCCTTCTTCTCACTTGACGGTCACTTGACACGATGGGGGAGGGGTGAGATGCTGCGTCATAGTTGGCGCCGTTGTCCTTACGTGGCACTCGAGCGAATGGATCGGTTTGGGGCTCCAGGCCCAGGAGGTTCAGCATGGTGGTTGTTCTGCTCGCGGTACTCTCTTTCCTCGTCGTTCTCGGGGCTTCGTTGGCGACTCCGAGAAAGGGCTACGCCGATCTCAAGTGAGGGGATGCCCCACCAGTGCCTTTCGGTTCGGAAGGCCTCATCATCGCTTGGACCGGCCCGGTTCCTGCAAAGTCAAGGATCGCCCTCGTCGAACGCGAGGTCTTTCAGCCTGTCAATCGCGCGCTTGATCTTCACGATTATGAACGGGGTGGGCTAGAGCACAACCAGCCGGTCTACCTGTCCCAGGTATTCAACGTCGGGCTGGCCTGGACTCGGGAAGAGACCGTCCAGTGGAATAGCCGTTTCGGAATGCACCTTTCGAAACAGGCCCAAGACCTCTTCGAGAAGTACTTGCGTTCTGACGAATTCGTCATCTTCGAGTCGCTTGTCGAACACCCTCCCGTTCTTCATCCCGAAATGTTCGCGGCATGTAACGTCATGTTTCAAAGGGGCGACATCTACTATGCCAACGGCAGGGAGGATCTCTATCTTTGGTCGCGGTTCCAAACGAGCAGTGGCATGGGTCCCGGCGCCGCACCTGCCACGAGGACGGCGATCGATTTCGCCCCCGCCAGTGCGCTGCATGTGTCGTTCCCCACGGACACCATTTGGTACCCGCTCGAGGTGACAAAGCTCAATACTGGACCTACAGACGTGATGCTCAACGTCTTGACCGAGAAGGAGCTGACTGGAAAGGCCGCAGTCAAGGGGTTTCGGCTCGAGAAAGGCGGGCGCTTGGATCTCGGCGCCCGTTCCTACTATGTCTCGCATTTAAGGGCGAGATTTGATGGCGGCAAGGAAGTATCCGATGTCCGCTTGAAAGCCTAGCGGAGGCAAACCGTAATGTCGTTCCTGCCGCTACCCGACCAAGTAGCAGCAGGAGCGGCAGTTGCCGTCGGCGGGGCGGGCGCGCTCGGGGCCAGGATCCTACTTGTGGCTCAATACCGCGTCGTGTCCGAGTCGATGGCGCCTGCGCTTTGCGCCGGTGATCGAGTGCTCGGGCTTAAGCACCCACGGCAGCTAGCCAGGCGCCGAGGCGCGGTTGTGGCGCTTCAAGACCAATCCGCTGCTGGAAAGCGTGAGTTGATCAAACGGATCACGGCGGTAGGGGGAGACGAGGTCGAGATAAGTAATGGGGTGCTTAGGGTGAACGGCGCGGTCATTCCACCTTTATGCGGTGGCTCGGACTACGGGCCCATCAGGGTCCCTGACGGAAGCCTCTTCGTGCTGGGTGATCACCGGTCTGCTTCTCGCGATTCCAGGCATTTCGGCGTGATCGAAATTGAGAAGGTCGTCGCCAGAGTTTTGTTCGTTTGCTGGCCACTCGAACGATTTGGTCGGGTCCAACCTCAATCAACAGATCGTCGATAGAGCTGTCTCCGACCTTCGTCGGTCAGCTCGCTGCCCCGTTGATCCACCTTCCGCAATCCCAGGATCGTCCGAGTAACGTTTGAGTTTTTTTGCTCAGAAGAATGGCCGCCCCCAGATCGCTTTCCCGATAAGGTCGCAGAGGGCGTCGGAGATAGACGCCATCACGGTCGCGGCTCGGACATGCGAAAGTTGCGCGGCCCGAAGGGCTCTCGTTTCAACCAACGGCTACAGGGGATGCAATCGCCGTCTTCCAATTCGCGAGCACAGATCCAATTAGTCCAACCGTATCAGTACCGATCAGCGGAACAGGCGCTTAGAGGGACGCAGCCTCGGAGCGCCGATTGGCGCAACGCGGTATCCGAAAGACACGCTCCGCACGCCGGTCCGCTCCGAGGTTAAGTCACTCACCTTCGCTTGACTTGACGGACACCCTCATGGCTGCTATATGGCCACCAATCGCCGGCGCGGTCCGGCGCATTTCAATGGAGGCGCTCCCATGCGCAGATTCGCTCTCTCGCTCGCCCTGACCCTCGCTGTGTTGGTACTGACCACGGCTACGGCCCTGGCAGACAGCATCGGGCCAGGGATCTAGTCAAGTCGTTCGGCCCGCGTGGCTTTCGTATAGCGAATACAACGGTCGGCGTGCTATAACCCCGACATCAGAAAGCGTCAAGCCAAGCCACGCGGGCGCCTTCCCGGCGTCGAGGTCGATCCGGCGCTCATCAAGCGGGCGCGACTTGACGCTGGACTGAGTATGTCGCAGCTCGCAGGTTTGGACTTTACGCGACAGACCGTCTTCCTGATCGAGGCGGGGAAGAGTCGGCCGTCGATGCAAACACTCGAGATTATTGCCAGCCGGACTGGGAAAGCGGTCCGATCCTTTCTCAAGGTGCCGGGCAACAATTCACGACCGGAGGCTACGGTCCCGGTTGATGCTCGGCTGGAGGAACTCCAGGCACTCTGTCTACAGAACCAATTTGACAAAGCGATCGCGCTGGGCGTGCCAATGCTGGAACATCCCATGGCGCTCAAGGACGAAGCGAACGTCAGACACTATGTTGGCCAAGCCCTGGTGCGCTCAATGCGACCTGACGAGGGTTTGGAGCACTTACGGCGAGCCCAGTTGCTGCTCGAACGTGAACCGGATCCATGGCTGGCGGTCGAGTGTGCAGACTGGGAGGCGAGTGCCCTCTACCTTAAAGAAGACAGTCGGGCACTAGCCGTCGCCGAGAGAGCCCTCGAATCATGCCGGGCGACCGAGCCTCGAATTCCAGGAACTGAAGCGCGGATTCTGGAGCATATCGCCACCATCCACGTCAAGAACCATACATACGACCGGGCAATCACCTTCTACGAACAAGCACTTCGCGCGGCCGGCACAATGCGTGATCTTCCCCGTCTAGGCAGGACATATCACGGACTCAGCATCGCGTACCAAGAGCGCGGAGAACTCGGCAAGGCAATCGAATACACACACAAGGCGCTCGCCCTTTATGCCCTCGAACATGACACTGCATTACAAGCTAACGGCGAGAACGAACTTGGTCTCTTGCTGATGCGACAAGGCCATTTGGAGCGAGCAGGGGAAGCCTTTCGAGCCGCTTTAGCGCATCTCGAGGAAGCGGGTACCGAAAGAACAAAGAGCCACGTCCTGCTCAGCATCGGCGAACTTCAACTTAAAGGCGGGCGCCATAAAGATGGCATCGAGACCGTGAAGAAGGCAATCGACCTAGCGAAGCGCCTTCACGAAGGCCTAGCTGAGGCGAGCGGATACGAATTGCTGGGCCAGTTGCACGAGCGCGTCGACAAGCGCGGCCTAGCCGATAAGGAGTTCCGCCTAGCTATACGACTGCTAAATGAGGAAGGCGCGAAAGACCGACTCGCCGAGGCTCACGCCTCCTATGCGGACGTATTAGAGGCGCGTGGTGACGGGCGCAACGCCACTCAACATTGGAGGCAGGCGGCGAAGCTTGCTCTGGGGCGGCAGACCATCCCATTACGCCCCCTTCGAGCCGGTTAGGCACGCCGACCGACAGAGCTACAAACGCCGCAGCTCACAGGTTGGTGCTGATAAGTGCTCATTAACGAGATCAACGTGTTTGCACGCGCGTCATCTATTGATGGGGATTCAGGGCAGTCGTCGGTGCTGTCGACTCGCTGGTTATCGCCAGCTCGGCGCAGCTGGGTTTGGTCAGGCCTCGCGCGTCTTCTGCGTATGCGTAGCGTCCCATTTACATATGCGTAGCAGGGCCCGGCGTTGGGGATTAGAGACGTTATTTCAATAAATGCCGCGTTAAACATGATGCTTGACAAGTCATAGAGTTCCCCTTACCCTCCGGTAAAATTCCCAGTCTGGTTGTGGGGGGGAGGAGCTTGGGGCCAGTGGGGCTGAACGCCTGCGGGCTGCGATTTGATCTGCGTATGAGCGGCTTGTGACGGTTCGTCGCGCTCTCGCTCGGGCATCGGGTGGCGCCTGGCGCCACTCGAGGAGCGCTTTCATTGCAATGGCTCTTATCATTGTGGTGGCGTGCCAAGCGTCCGGCGACGCTTTGCGGGAACCTGCGGCCTCGCACACTTCACTCTTCGGCGGCATCCCGATCGTTCCCAACGGGACCATATTGAACGTTCAACAGTCGAGCGTTCCAAACCAGATAGTGGTGCGATTCAGCCCAGGAACCTCGGAGTCGTTGGCCTCGGCGATTGGAAAACCGTACGGACTCCAGCTCGTTGATGGCCAATCCTGGGGCCCATTTGCGCCAGGGCGTTTCGTTTTCGAGATCCCGCAGGTGGATGTGGTGCCCGACACTCCGACCACCGCAAGGATCTACTTCCCAAGTTTCATGCGGCTGTCAGATCGCCGGACTTATCTCACCGACAACCATCTCGCGCTTCTTCGGTGGCGAAGAGCGAACGATGGTGGCGTTGTCGCATACATCAGGCTTCCTGCGGAGTCTCTCCGCCCGCAGTTGACAGACGAGGCTCAAGGGCTGTTTCGAGTCACATTGCTGGCGGGACTGGATGAATCGGCTGTCGCAGACTGGGCGACCGCAGCGGCTATCCAGGTCATCAACTACGACCCAACGAGCGGGGTGACGATCGTCCGACCTAACAGTTGGACGCCACCTGCCCCGAGGCTGATTTATCCGGTGGCTGGCTACTCGGTCCAGAACCCGGTGGCAACCGTGACCCGTTTGTGGGTGCAATTTGGACCCGGCGTCAGCACAGAGACAATCAATGCTCTGGCGCAGCAGTTGCGTCTTGGTGTCGTCGGTCTGACGGCCGCCAATTTCGCCACACTGAGCGTGGATCCGACCAAGTCAAAAACCGCCATTCAACTCCTGTCGGATTCGGCAGTCGTCGAGTGCGTCGGAGTCTCGCCAGATCCATGTGCTGCATCAACCTCGCCCTCAGCTTCGAACTCGCTGGCCGCGCCCCAGCAGTTCGACCAACCGGCTTCCCTGAACCTGCGGCTTGCGGACGGGGTATTGGTACTTGACTGGTCTGAGGCAACCGGAGCAACGGCATACGTCATCTTCCGTAGCCCCGCTCCGGGCGGACCTTATGAACTGGTCGCCGTCGTCGCGAGCGCGGCGCACACGTACGAGGTGACCGATATCACTCCGCTCGGAGGTTCCACCCACTACCAGGTTATGGCACTGCATCCGTGCTCAGACTCGGTCAATGATCCGACATGCGATGTGCCGGGCGTTCCATATGTCGGGGTTGGCACAGCGCCTGCGGTCTGGATGAACCCGCTGGCACAGACCCCCGCGCAGGGGCCTGCAAATCCGAACCCGTCTCCGCAACCAGCCGCCGCACCCGCCCCCGTAATAGCAAGCCCGGCGCCCATCGTGCCGGCCAGCCCGGCGCCCATCGTGCCGGCCAGCCCGGCGCCCATCGTGTCGGCCAGCCCGGCGCCGATCGTGTCGGCCAGCCCGGCACCGATCGCATCGGCAAGCCCAGCGCCAATCGCATCGGCAAGCCCAGCGCCAATCGCGATGCCGAGCCCGGCGCCAACCGCGTCGGCGAGCCCGGCGCCCATCGTGTCGGCCAGCCCGGCACCGATCGCATCGGCCAGCCCGGCACCGATCGCATCGGCCAGCCCGGCACCGATCGCATCGGCAAGCCCAGCGCCAATCGCATCGGCAGGCCCGGCAGCAAGCGCATCCGCGAGCCAGGCGCCAATCGCGCCGCCGGCAGAGTCGGCATCGCCGTCGGCGCAATCTCAGCAGCCGCCGGCCCAGACACAGTCCGGCCCACTTCCATTGGCATCTCCCGAGGGCCTAAGCGCAGAGGCGATCGACGGCCACGTGAATTTGAGTTGGCAGCTGCTGCCGGGCGCGACCTCTTACCGCGTCTATCGAGCAGCGGCCGACGGTCCAGCGTTCTACATCGCCAATACTTCGGACCTGATATTCACCGACACGGGCGGTGCCGCCGGGACCCAATACAAGTACGAGATCGCGGCTGTGGCAGCGAGCGGTCTTGTCGGAAGTGTCTCGTCATCCGTGAGCGCGGTCTGGCAGCGCGCAACTAGCTCGCCTGTTGTTTTGCGGAGCCTACCAGCCGAGGTCGGTACGCTCGCTGGGAAGATTCGTTTTCAGGTTGATGCACGGAGCGGAGACGGGCGTGGGGCCGTGCAATGGCATATGAGTGGCCCAGCGGCCAATCTAAGTATCGGAAGCTCGAGCGGCCAGCCCATAGCCCGAGCGCATCTCAGTTGGACTTCCGCGTTGACCTGGGATACGAGCTTAGTTCCGGATGGGACCTACAGCGTGACGGCTACGGTCGGCGACATTTCGGGGCACCAAGCGACGTCGACTTCGAAATATCGGATTCAGAACGGAGCGCCATCAGCTCCGAACCGTTTGAGCGCTATCGCGCAGTCGGGTGGAGTGGCGCTTACCTGGGAGCAACCGGCGAGCGAGACAACAACTGAATATCGCCTGTTCCGTGACCAGGCGACATCGGGCACGCCCTTGGTGCAGCTTTCGGCCGACCGCCGCTCATATGTCGACACGGCCGCGGCACCCGGCTCGCATAGCTACACGCTCGTGGTCCTCGACATGGCAGGGCACTCGAGTTCGCCGACGAGCATCGACGTAACCGTGGGATCGGTCGTGAGCCCACCGGCAGACAGTGCCATCGACCTGCAACTCGTGCTTCCAACAGGCCAGGCGCTGGCGTCGGGCGGCCGGGTAACCGACACACTGCTTCTGATCTCGCCCGCCAAACCGGGCCTCACGTTCGAGCTGACCGCTGACGGCACCACATGGAGGTCCCTCTTACCGGATCCCGCGTGTTCTGACGTCTGCAGCCTGAACATGAATGTCGAATCCCTTGCGCCAGGGCCATACGGAGTCCGCGCGGTAACACCCCAAGCGTCGGGCCCTACCCATACGTTCATTCGTGAGGTGCCAACTCGATACGGGCCTCCGATGGCATTGGCGGTCCAGTTCGGGGGTCTCGGGGCACTCCTGAGCTGGAGCGCGCCCGCGTCGACGTTTCCTGCCTCGTACCAGGTGATGCGGCGTACGGCAGGTGAGGAGTGGCGGTTGCTGGACACCGTGAGAGGCAGCACGTACATCGATGCCAATGCTCCGTCCGAGGTCACCGTCGGCTATGAGATCAAGGCCGTGGATGCAGAAGGAAACGCCGGACTCCCATCGTCCGAGGTCTCGATCTCGGTGCCAGCCACGCAGCTTGGGGAACAAGAAATGCAGGCGGCGCCGCGCGCGCCAACCGACGTCGAGGTCGTCTCGAGCCACGGCCGCGCCAACCTACGTTGGAGGCTCGTATCGGAGGCTGACGCATATCTGGTCGAGCGGCAGTTGGAACCAGACGGCCCATTCGCGGTCGCGGGTGTAACTGGCGGCGAGACTTTCGTGGATGTGCCCGCCACGTCAACCGGCCAGGTCACCTATCGCGTGGTGCCCATCAGCGGGGTTACGCAAGGAGCGCCGTCAGAAGGTGCATCAGCGCTGGTGATACCCGCCTCCCCGCCTACGCCGATGACCGCTGCAACGCAATCAACTGCCTCCCCTACGCCGGCCCCAACAACGCCAAAGGCGGCAGTCCAAGGCGATTCCGTTCAGTTGTCATGGGCTCCGGCCGCAGGCACCGCGCCATCCACGACCTACAGCGTGTACCGCCTGGACCAAGCCACAGGTGTGTTCAACCTGGCTGCTTCTGGACTAAACGGACCGACCTTCACCGACAGCGCAGTGGCACCGGGCGGAAGCTATGGCTATGTCGTCACCGCAGCGTCGCCGACTGGGGTGGAGAGCTCCTTCTCGCCGCCCTTATGGGTGAGCCTGGCGCCAGTGACAGATTCGTTGAGTGTGAACTTGCTTTCTCCGACTCAGGCTGACGCGCAATTCGCCAACTCTGAGAGCTTGCGAATTCTCGCCCAGGTCACTGCAGCAGCAGGACTGGCCGGGATCTCGTTCTCAATTGCGCCTCAGGGTGGCTTGTGGGCGCATTTGCCTGCAGTTCCGGCCGATCCGCGACCATTGGTTCCTTCGCCTGCACTCGGGACCAGCGCCACCACCCTGTGGGGCTCAACATTGAATACGACCTCGCTCGCTCCTGGGTCGTATCAACTGCGGGCCCAGGCGAGCGATCGCGCGGGTCGCTCGCAGGAGCAGGTTGTGAACCTGACGGTCGGAGGGCCGGGCGCCCGCGGACCGCCATCGTTCGCGCTTAACGCAACCGCCATCCCGGGCGGCGTCCATCTTCAGTGGAGCGATGGCAACCCGGACGGATTCCTTCTCAAGCGTTCTGTGTTAGGCGCTGGCGGACCTTTCGAAACGGTCGCCAGCCCGCAGGCCCAGCAGTACGATGACCTCCTGGCGATCCCCGGCTACTCCTACGCCTATCAGCTGATGGCGCTTGGTGCGAACGTAAGAACAAGCTTCGTGGCGAAAGCGTCGCCAATGCCGGCGCCACTTGCCACGACGGACGGCGGACCATCGATCCAGGTCGGCGCAGTGAGCCAAACCGAATTGTCCGTCACGGTCACACCGGCATCGAGCTCCCACACGTTGACGTCGGGGCTGCACGCGCTCGGAGCCTCCTATGAAGTCAACGCGGTGAGCCTTGCCACCGATCAGCCGGTTCATCACCTCGGCGAGCAAGCGCGGGTCAGCTTCGCGCTACCGCCCGGCCTCACCGCCGAGGCAGCGGCATCAGCGGTGATCTACCACTGGGACGATTCCAGTGGTGCCTGGGTCGAAGAAAACTCTACGGTCGATCCGTCTCTTACCTCGGTCACAGCCACCATCAACCACCTCAGCCAATTTGTGGTGGCGTCGGGGGCGCCTCCCGCTGGCGGCGGAAGCATCGCCCAGCCGCCTGCACCACCGACAGACTCAACCGGCTCGCAATCGCCAGATCCCACCCTTCACCTGCCATCGCCTCCAACCGCACTCCAGGTGGCGGCCGATGGCGAGGTTGTCTCGCTTCGAAAGGCCAACAGCCGCGTCTACAAGAAAGCTGACGGCACCTTTCAGCAGACGATCAGCGCCGGGGTGATCAACTACCAGGATGCCGCCGGTGCGTGGCAGAAAATCGACAGCAACCTGGTGCAAGACGGCGCCGGCAGCTCCGGGGTACACAATGCCGCGAACTCGTTCCGGATCGATCTGCCGGCCAAGATAAATGAGCGGGCGATCTCCCTGATCGATGGCTCGGCGGCAATTTCGATGTCGTTAGTCGGGGCCGCCGCCTCACCGCTGGTGTCCAGCGGCAATCGCGCCACTTACGCGGCGGCGCTGTCCGGAACCGACGCCGAGTACGACATCATGCCAAACGGGCTCAAGGAAAGTCTGGTGATCACGCATCGATCTGGCCAGCCACCGGTCTTCGCCTTCGATCTCACAACAGGCAGCCTCGTTCTACAGCGGCAGCCAGACGGCTCTGTGCTGGCGGTCGACGCCTCCGGCCAGGTGAAGTTCATCATCCACGCGCCATGGATGTACGACGCCGCGGCGACACAGACCGACCACGGAACGATGTCTCATCAGGTCGCGGTGGCGCTGAGCGGTGGGTCTGGATCGTACCGGTTGACCTATGCGCCCGACGCCACATGGCTGAACGATCCTTCGCGACGCTATCCAGTCACCCTCGACCCCAGCTTCGCCGTCTACGGCAGCGGCTATGAGTACGACGACCAGATCAACACGTATGCCCCCGATTACAACTACCACGGCTACACCTATCTGCCGATCGGCTACACGTATTACTCGAGTCCGTGCTGCGCTAGCGCTCCGTCTCGAGCCGAGGTGCAGTTCACGAACTTCCTGCTCGACGGTTACTACGCGAGCTCGGCGACCTTCTACATGTACCAGTACACCAATTACGGCACCCAACGCGGGAACTGCTGCACGCTGTTCTACGCGACCGCTCCGACGTCTGCCTGGAGCTACACCGGAGTGACCTGGAACAATCAGCCTGGAGTCACGGGCGCTTATGCATCTGCTTACGCGCTGGCCAATGCCGGCTGGGTTGCGTGGAACGTGACAAGTCTCGTCCAGGCCTGGCAGACGCATGCTCTCGGCAACAACGGAATCATGGTGTACGCCAACGCCGAGAACGGCCCGTACAACAACAACGAAATGTTCTATGGGGGCAATGGCGGCAGCGGCCCCGAGTTGTCGGTCACCTACGACAGTTACTCGTACACCAGCGCAGTGGCGCTGCCGACAAAGAATATCCTTCCGAACGGCGGCAGCACGCCGGTCGAGGTCGTGCTCAGCAACGTCGGCACTGCGACCTGGGGTACTGACACCCGGCTCAGCTACCGCTGGTGGTCGGGAGGATCCGCGATCACCAGCTACAGCGCGAGCATCTATGTGCCGTACGCGGTTCCCGCGAACGCCAGCGTCGACTTGCGATTCAACCTTTCCGCTCCGGCCCTCACCACGACCGGCCCCGTCTACCTGCAGATGGCCCTTCGGAACAACTCGTTCTGGTTCTCGAGCCTGGCTTGGGGATCCCCGTCGTATTCGTGCGATCAGTTCTATTACACGGCCCTCAGCTGTTCGACCGGCACCGCCATCACTCTGGCGGACGAGAGCGGAACCCTGACGTGGCAGGGACCGGCTCAGGTGGTCACGGCCGCGGCCGGCTCATTGCTGTCCATTCCGATCACGCTGACGAATACATCGACTGCCACCGGGCGCAACTACACGTGGCACGCGTATGACGCGGCCGACCTGATTCGTGTAGGGATTCGCGATTACCGGTCGGTCGGGGGTGCAGTCGGGCCGCTTCCCAACCTGCCCAACTTGCGGACTTACCTGCCCTCCGACGTCGGCCCACAGGGCAGCGTCAACCTGAGCGCCGTGGTTCAGGCCCCAGGAGAGCCGGGCGACTACCTGCTACGGATCGACCTGGTGCATGAGACACCCGCCACCACCATCTGGTTCGCGGACCAGGGCAATGCGCCGCTCGAGGTTCGGGCCCGGATCCTTGCGCCCGCCGACGACAAGACCTCCCAGGTGCCCGTCTCGCTCGGCGACGGCAGCGCCCTCGGAATCAACACATCCAATGGATTTGCCGCCGTGGTCGTGACCGACCTCAACATCCCGGAGCGCGGGAGCGCGACTCTGCAGGTCAGTCGAGGCTACAACGGCGTGAATGCGCTGCTTAGCAGCGCAGGCACCTCAGCCACGAGCTCCGCGTACGGGGCTGGCTGGACGTTCAGCTTCCAACGTTCCGTCCACCTGGGATCTTTGGGGACGAATACCTATGATCCGGCCTCGGGCATTTTGACCGACGCACAGGGTCGAGCCTGGACAATCGCGTGGAATGCGGCCCGCGGGCTTTACGAAGACGCCGCCGGCAACAGAACCGTATCGCCGACCAGCGCGCAGGTGACCACCGCGAGCGGCGCAATCACAATCCCGGGCCTGAGGCCGGTCGATCTCCTCAATGGTTCCGGAGCCATCGTCGCGGACGCGACCGCGCCTGGCGGGTACGCGCTTCGACTCGAGGCGACCGCCGTGCCGCCGACTGCCCTCGTGATGCCATCGGGCCTTGTCCCAGTGCAGCAAAACGGCACGATCGAATTCTGGTTCCGGCCGAACTTCGACATGTCGTTGGACGCGGCCTGTCACGTCTTCTTCGGCGACGCGCTGATGCGGTTCGGGTTGGCCTGGAACTGCACGACTCAGGCATGGGGCAGCTCGGTGTCCAAGAGTCTCGCCTTCTTTACATATGACGGAGACTCGGGAACCTACAACACCCTTGCCAGCGCAGCAATAACCTGGGCCGGCGGGACATGGCATCACATCTCGCTGACCTGGGCCGAGGGCGGCGCGAAGCAGCTGATGACGGACACCGCCGTCGTCAGCAGCGCCAGTCACGCCCAATCGCCCACCGCAGATCTCATCTTTGGCTATCAGGCAAACGGCACGGGAGCTGGCCTCAGCTTCCTCAACGGCCGCGTCGCTCAGCTGCGAATCGACGGTCGTGTCGTGCCGCAAGCCGAGCTGAACAGCGATGCGGCGAGCGGAGCCACCGTAGGTGCCACGACGAACACGCTGTTCCTGGGGCACTTTGATCAAGGATCGGTTCAGTCATCCGCGGGCGCATACGTGCTGCGCAATGCTGACCAGACCACCGACACGTACTCGTCGGTCGGCTTGCTCCAGAGCCAGTCAGATCGCTACGGCAACCAGGTCGATTACACCTGGGACTCGAGCGGCCGCATCAAGTCCATCTCCGACCATAGCCTCACGGCCCGGTCGATCAGCTTTGCCTACAACGGCACCTCATTCAGCGCAACCGATTTTGCGGGGCGCACGGTGACGTACCAGTTGAACGGCTCCGGAGACCTCGTAACAGTTACTCAAACCAACCAGGTGCCCGATCCGCGCACGGGTGTCGTGACGGCTCAGAACGCCACGACCTCATATATCTACGGTCCGGGCCACTTGATGCAGCAGATGATCGATCCGCGCGGCGCAAAGACAAACGTCAATTACGACCAGTCGTACAGGCAGGTCGTGCTCGTCGACAACCCGACCGCGTATTGGCGGCTCGGTGAAACGGCTGGAGCGACTGCGACTGACGTCACCGGTGCGTACGCCGCCGCGGTGCACAGCGGAACTACACTCGGTCAGGGCGGCGCGCTATGGGCCGACCCAGACCCGGCGTACAAGTTCGACGGCTCGACCGGGTACCTGTCCGCCAACCCGACGCTCATCGGAATTACGAGCAGCCTGACGCTCGAGGCCTGGGTCAATCATGGTGGTGCCACGTGGTCGGCCTCGCACGAGATGGTGGTCAGCCTGCGGGGTAGCAACCAGATTTATTTGTCGGTTTTCGGCGGAAACATATTCATGTCGGTATTCGATGGAACAAACCAGCGCATGGTTCAGGGCGGCGCTGTCTCCACAACCGGTTGGCACCACCTCGCCGGAACGTGGGACGGCAGTCAGATGCGCTTGTATATCGACGGAGTTCTTTCCGCTACGAGTGCCGTTTACACCGAGGCCGGCTTGACCTCGACTGGGACCACGATGGTCGGCAGCTACGACGGCACGTCGTACTTCTTCAAGGGCCGCCTCGACGAGGTGGCGGTGTACCCGACCCCTCTTAGCTCGCTTCGTGTCCAGGCGCACTTCATTGCGGCACGCCTTGGCACCACGGTCAGTCCCACGGGTTACGCGGCGCAAGTGGAGCTCGACGATCCGGTGGGTTACTGGCGCCTTGGTGAGAGCGCAGGAGTTCGCGCCTTCGACCAGTCCGGCTCGGGCAACATGGGCAAGGCCTCGGGAGGCGTGACGGTAGGCCAGAGTGGTGCGCTCGCAAGCGACCCGGAGAGCTCGACCGCATTCGATGGTTCCAGCGGCTTCATCACCACCGGCGCGGCCGGCAGCCTGTCGCGTTGGACCTTGGAAGCCTGGATCAACCCCTCCGCAGGCCAGACCACTGATGCCGCCGTTGTTTCGGATGTGTACAGCACCCTGATCAACTATGTGCTCTTCTTCAACCCAACAGGATCGACCCCGCTCGGTCTCGTGGCCGGTTTCTACGACGGAGCCGGGTGGCATTACACAGCGCCCGTCAACGTGCGGCTCGGTAGCTGGAGCCACGTCGCGGCCACCTACGACGGAGCCCAGATCCGGGTGTACATCGACGGGACCCAGCTCGCAAGCCTGTCCTACGCTGCCTCCCCCGTCTCGAATGGCTTGGGTCTGCGAATTGGGCGGCGTTGGGACCTCCCCAACTACTTCGCGGGGAACATCGCGGAAGTCGCGATCTACCCGACCGCCCTGACCCAGGCTCGCCTCCAAGCGCATTACGCCGCGGGCCGGACGATCCCGGTTGCCGGCTCGCCTTATCCGCAAACGGTTAACACCGACACGCCTCTCGGGTACTGGCGACTGGGAGAAACATCGGGCACGACCGCGGTCGACTCCTCCGGCGCCGGGCGGTCTGGCAGCTACGTCGGTGGCTTCACGCTGGCCCAGGCCGGTGCGATTGCCAACGACGCCGACTACGCCACCATATTCAACGGCTCCAACGCATATGTGAGCCTCGGCAACCCCACGGCGTTTCAGGTGAATGCGGGGACACTCGAGGCCTGGGTCAACACCACAACATCCGCCCAGAGCGCAATCCTCTCCAAGCTCTACGCCTGGTGGCTTGGGATTCAGACTTCGGGAAAGCTTGGCCTCTACGACATGACCGCAGGTGTCATGCGTGACTCGGGTGTAGTGATAAACGATGGTAGGTGGCACCAGGTAGCAGCCGTCTTCCAGAGCGGCGTTGCTGGGGGTTCCCAGATGTACGTGGACGGAAAGGCGGCAGGTTCGCCATTTCTCATGACGGTGGCCAACCAGACGGTCGAGGTAGAGGTCGCCGGCTATTCAACAACAAGCCAATTCCTCAACGGCGCGGTTGACGAAGTTGCGCTGTATCCTGCGGTCCTCTCGGCAGGCCGCATCCTGAGCCACTATCAGGCTTCACGGCTGGGGCCGATTCAGCCGATCGGCTCAGCGCCCGGTTCCTACTCGGCCAACGTGGCTGCGGATGGACCGGTGGGCTTGTGGCGTCTGGATGAGCCGTCTGGCAGCGTGGCACAGGACCGGTCGGGGTCCAACAACACTGGTTCGTACTCCGCGACCGGGGTCACCCTCGCCCAGCCCGCAGCCATGGCGACCGACGGTGCTCTGACGGCGCGGTTTGACGGCGCCGCCGGGTACGTTTCGATTCCCGCAAGCGCATCCCTGAACGTCGCGGGCCCACTCACGATCGAGGCCTGGATCAGCAAACCGGCGACGGCCACAGGCCCGATCGCCGAGTTCAACAATGGCAGCGCCGTCGGCGTTCACATGTGGGACTACAACACCTCGGACGCGCTCTACGTGAACTTCGTCGACACTGCAGGAGGGACCCACAACCTTCAGTCTGCGGGTGGGTTCTTCGTGCTGAACACCTGGTACGAAGTTGCAGCGGTATATGACGGCGCATACGGCAGCCTTTACGTCGACGGCCAGCTCGTGGCGAGGACGTATCTCGGCGCGTTCACGCCTCAGACGTCATACCCGCTGTACATCGCGCGACGACCGAGCGGGAGCCCGAACTATTACCTCAACTCCGGCATCGCGGATGTCGCCATCTATCCGTATGCGTTGCCGGCAAGCCGGCTTCTTGCGCATTACAACGCTTCCTGGGACTTCACGCAGAGTCGCGTGGCCGCGGTTCAGGACGCTCGTGGAATTACAATCGCCAGCTTCACGTACAACGACAGCGCGGCGATCACACAGGTGATCGACGGCCGCGGCCTACCTTCCTACTTCTCCTACCAGGCCAGTGGCGGCAGAACGCTGGCCAACACCGACTCGGGGAACAACGTCACGAGCTTCCAGTACGACGGCGCGGCGCCATATCAGCTGAAAGCCATGAATTCTCCGACCGTGCTCAATCACTACACGACCGTCAACCCGACCGCCCCAGTGGGACAGCAGGGCCTCGCCCTGATGCAGGACGACTCGGGCCAGCCACGCCCGACCAGCTCATACCTGATGAACGGCTCGTACCCGGATCAAAGTCTCTACGGCGCTTCCACCCTCTACACGACCTCCGAGTCCTGGATCTGGGATTCGACGGTCACCCTGCGACCGGGCGTCCAGTCGCATCGGTCGACACCTGGAGTCGGCACACACCAGCACTATCTGACATTTGCCAACGCGCTCATGATTCCTGCCGGCACGACCGTCAGCCAGTGGATCTATCTCGAGCCGGGCGCCGTTGCGCCCTCTGAGCTGGAGCTTCAGTTCCAGGCCACCGACAGCACTGGTTGGAATCATCGCGCAGCGTGGGGGACATATGGCCTTCTCGGCACCTTCGGCTGCCCCTCCAACTGCCCGCAGGGCCCTGTCCCGGTGATCGGGCGATGGGTCCAGCTGACCGCCAGCCTGGGGCCGGCGGAGGGCGCAACCCCGCAAGTGGACGTCGATGTGGCGGGCCGGTTGATGAACGGAATCGCGTTTACCGTGTACGGCGGGACTGGTGCCGTGTGGTGGGGCCCCACGATGCTCACCTTCCCCGGCGGAAGCATCTCGGATCCCTCACGGACGATCACGCGCAACGTCTACAACCCGACCAACGACCAGGTGGCGACAGTCGATCCAAATGGAATCGCAACGGTCAAGGACATCGACCCCAACGGACTGAAGCTTGCGAGCTCCACGGGCGTGGAGCCATCCGGGCCTGCGGGCTTGTTCCAGGACAACGTCAGCGCGCTCGGGACGACAGCCTGGCAGCAGGAGTTCGGGTACGCGGGGACGAGCGCGGCAGCGATCACCACCACTCAGCACAACGGGATCGGCAGCCTCAGCCAGACGCATTCCGGACCAGGTCTTCAGTCGGACCTCTACAAGGACGTTGCCGGCTTCAGCCCAGGCACGTACGCTCGGGTGAGCGTCTGGGTCCAGACCGCGAGCGGCGTGAGCGGCGCGGGCGGTGCTTCGCTTATGGTCGAGAACCATCTGGCCGGAGCGCTCAACATCCAGCGGCGGTCCGCCTCCGTCCAGACGGCGGGGCAGTGGGCTCAGCTGACGCTGCCGTTCCTCATCGACGGATCCGGGCAGCTGCGGATTCACCTGTGGCACGAGAACTTCCAGGGCACGACCACATGGGCCGACCTTCACGTCGACGATCTAAGCCCGGCGCCTGACGTCACCCTGCAGCATCCGCTCGGCGTCTTTGCGAGTGGGTTTGAAGTCCAGCCCGACACGAGCTGGACGCTGGGCACCGCAACGGCCCTGAACGATGCAACCCAGGCTCACGGCGGCCAGTACTCGATCAAGGACACCCTCACCACCAGCACGTCGTCGAACACCGTGTCCCACACCGTCAGCCTTCCATTGAGCGCCACCTATCGCCTTAGCGCATGGGTTCGGACCGTGGTGAGCGGAGGACACGGCGGCGCGGGTGGCGTGCAGCTGTGCGCACAGTTCACATCCTCGGTCTGCTACCCATCGACCACCACGTACACGTCGACCGAGGGCCAATGGCAGCAGCTGACGCTGACTCTCGCGGGGTCCGGCACCTTGACCCTGCAGCTGATCCACACCAACTGGCAGGGAGACGTGTTCTGGGATGACGTCGGGATCGAGCGTGTGGCCGACAGCTCCCCCTCCACGACTGGGCTGTGGCAAGGAACGGGCTGGACAGGCACCGTCGGCGGAACCACCGGCGCGGCCGCGACGTGGTCGTCGAGCTGGAGCGGCGGGTTGGGCGGCGGTCCCAGTCGCCAGGTCACGATCACCTCGGGCGGGGCGACGACGGACATCGCGGACGCGCTGACCACCACCGCTCTTCGGACGAACGCTTCGTATGTCGTGAGCCTCTGGGCTACCAACAGCGCAAGTGGCTCGACCATAACGCTCGCGGTCGCGGGGCAGATATTGGACTTCAGCGCCGCATGCGTCGTGTACACCACCCCGACCCTTTGCCAGAACTCGTTCACTTATTCCGGCGCCGATCGCGGCTCGACCGCGGCGTTCATCTACTACGGGGGCCAGGGCGCGCGAGTGATCAGCATCAGCCACCCGCTGATCGCCCTCGCCAGCGATGTCAACTCATACACGCAGTACGGGCAGCTGTCCGGCACGCGCAGCATCTTCGGGCAGCAGTCCCGGACGGACTATGGCACCCAATCCCTCTACCCGATCGACACCGTCCAGCTCATGTCTCTCGACTACCACCGCGTAGTGCTTGCGGACGCGCCACTGGCCTATTGGCCGCTCGAGGACGCGACAGGCGCGACTGCTCTGGACCTCGCTGGCACCCATCCACTGACTGTCACGGGGAGTCTGGCTGGCGCCGCGGTAGTGCCAAGCCTTCCCAACACGCATTCCTTGATAACGGACGGAGTCGCAGCGAGCCAGGCCAGCTCCTCCTCAGTCCTCGGCGCGCTGACCGACACGAACGGACAAAGCATCGAGCTCTGGGCCTTCGTTAACGGACTGCCTCCGGGCAGCGACTACGGATTTGCGTCGGCGGGTACGGGGACGAATCCATTCGACCGCTACAGCGGTGATGGCACGCCATATCCAACCTACTTCGAGAACAGCCGACACCATTTCGCGGTCCAGATGCCCACCAGCGGTGTCCACCACGTCGTCTACACACGAAGGAGCGGCGGGCGGTACCGCATGTACCTGGATGGCAGTCTGGTCGGCGACGATCCAGCCGGCACATTCGCCGTGCCGGGCATGCTGTATCTCGGCGGCAATGGCACCTACCTCGGCTTCAAGGGCAACATCGCGGACGCGGCCATCTACAACTCCGAGCTCAGCGCAGCCCAGGTGGGGGCTCACTATCAGGCCGGCCTCGGCGGGCTTGGCATGCCGGCCGCAGTCGGCAACTACCCGTCCGAGGTGATGGTTGACGCTCCTGCGGCGTACTGGAGGCTGGGCGAAACCGGAACCAGCGCAACGGTCAGCGACATATCGGGCGGGGCTGACAACGGGAACATCAACGGCACCATCGCGCGTGGTGCGTCGGGAGCCTTGCCGGGCGACCCCAACACTGCGATGAATTTTGACGGAACGTCCGGATACATCAACGCCGGCGATGTCGCGTCCGCCCGATTCACGGGTCTCTCGCCGTTCTCCGTCGATCTATGGGTCAATCCGACCGCGATTCCCGTCAACAGTTGGCCTCGCCTGGTTTCCAAGGAGCTTGTCGCCTCGCCGCGCCAGGGTTGGACCATCTGGGTCAACGACGCCGGCAGCGGTGGCTATGTTGGCTTCGAGCGCTGGAACAACGGCAGCAGCGATTACGTCAGCACTGCTCCCGCAAGCTTGCCATTGGGGGTCTGGACCCATGTCGTGACTACATGGGATGGAGCTTCCGAGCGCATATACCTGAATGGATCCCTGTCCGCGGTGGCGGCGGGCACTCAAAACATTGCCTCGAACACGTATCCGCTGATGATCGGTGCCACGAATGGCCCACAGGCTTTCTTCCACGGATCTCTCCAGGACGTCGCCATCTATCCCTCCGCTCTGCCGGCAGCCCGCGCAACGAGCCACTACCAGAGCGGGACGGCCGCGGCGCCGTCACCCGGGGCACCGTCGCTGGTGACGTCTTTCGTCTACAACGCCCTCGGACAGGTAGTTCTGTCGACCCGAATCGCCCCTCAAGCTCGGATCGCCAGTCGCCGAGAGCTCGACTCATTCGGCAGGGTTATCGCTTCAACCGCCAACTACGTCCCGGGAGCGAACCCGGACAGTCAGACGAACGTGCGCTCGGGTACGGGATACGACGTCAACGGTCACGTGACGGACTCATACTCGCAGGGAACGCAGGCCGGAACGTGGGTCGACGCTCACACCGACTATGACGGGAACGGGAACGCGATCGACCGAATCACGAACTACATCAGCGGCCAGCCCGAGACGGCGTCGCAAAACGTCACAACCCGTATGACATACGACGCAATGAACGAGCTAACAGACGTGGCGAGTCCCCAAGCGACGGCGGGCGGAAGCACGTTGACTCATACAATCTTCGACACCACGGGTCGAGAGGCCCAGTCGATCGTGAACTACACGGCTGGGGGACCGTCCGACTACCAGACCAACGTGACGACAACGACCACCTACGACTCGGATGGCCGGCTGCTCACCACGCTGAAACCAATGGGGGCGGGGCAGGTGCCGACAGTCAACTCGTTCGACATTCTCGGTCGGATGGTGAGACAGGTCGTGGGTTCAAACAGCCCGCCAGCCGGGTTCGCGGCGGCGACCGCGCAGACAGACTGGACGCTTGACGCCGGAGGCCGCATCACGGATTTGCTCGGCCCTGGTACCGGGAGCCCGGCAGCCCGATACGACACGCATTACGACCTGGACGATTTGGGCCGCAAATTGGCCGTAATCGAAGGGTATGGCTGCAGCTCGCCTTGTGTTCCGGCTACTACCCGCACGATCTACGACTCGCGCGGAGCGACAGTTGTCTACTCGGCGCCCACTCAGCAGCTTCCCAACACCGGATCGGCCACACGTACTGAAGTCGATCTGATCGGGCATGCCCTGCGCACAATCCAGGATTGGCAATCGGGAGCGGGCGCGTCGTCTGACCTGAATGTCGCGACGTCGTATGCCTACGACGGATTCGGTCGCGTGACAGGCGTGACCGACCCGCTTGGCATCGTCAGAACTTCGACCTACGACCCACTGGATCGACATGTCACCGTGACTCTCGACCCAGGCGGACTCAATCTGGCCAAGACGTCCGCCTACAGCCTCGCCGGTGACCTGGTTCAGGTGACCACGCCGCGCGACGGCGGTGCGCGAACGGACGAGGTGGTCTTCGACGCACTCCACCGCCCCGTCACCCTTTACCAGAACTGCGTCAACTGCCTCACAGGCGGAGCTCACGACTTCCAGACCAATGTCGAGACAGATACGAGCTACGACTCTGCAGGCCGTGTTCTGACCAAGACGGATGCGATGGGGAGGGTAACCCGGACTGATTACGACCACTTGGGCCGGAAGATCGATCAGATCGCCAACTGCAATCCGAGCAACACCTGCGCAGGGACGATGACGTTCGACCAGAACGTAAAGACGAGCTGGACCGTCGACAGCTCTGGCGTGACGCTGACTGAAGTGTCGCCGCGCACTGGCGGCGCCGACAACATCGGCCTGACCACTGCGTATGGATACGATTTACTTGGCAACCTGGTTTCAGTCGTTGCAGACAAGGGGTCGGCCGCGAATGGCCATCTGAACTTGAGCACGACCTATGGGTATGACCCGTCGGGCAACCTGGTCTCGATGACCGATCCGGGAAATCACGCCACGACTTACACCATGGATCAGTTCGGGCAGATCAGCAAGGTCACCGATGCCGTCGGAAATGTGATCCAGACCAATCGCAGCCTGGCGGGCGAGGTGACCTCGATCGTCAACGGCCGTGGGAAGACAAATGCCTTCACGCTCGATCGATTGGGACGAGTTCTGAACGAGTCATATTTCAAGGCGGATGGCATCAGCAACGGAACAATCACGTACAGCTACGATGCCGCGGGGAACCGGACGATATTCGCCGACAGCGACGTCGCCGCGACCAACGTGACATTTGACAATGCCGGAAGGATCTCGCAAGTCAGCGGACCGGCGGGTTCCACCTCCTACACGTACTTCCTCGATGGGGCCCAGCACACCGTCACTGATATCACCGGCACCACGACCTTCACCGAGGACCGGCTCGGCCGGATAGCGACCGCCCAAGATCCGCTCGAGACCAGCAGCACGGTGTACACGCTCGACGCGCTGGGTCGCATGACAGCTCGTGCCGAGGCCAGCGGTATCACGACCACGGCGGCGTTCTCTGGAATCGATCAGCTCAATTCCAAGACCGAGGCTGCCGGCAGCACGTTTGCAAGCTGGACCAACCTGTACGACCTGGCCGGCAATCGATATCAGGAGACCTCGGTCCTACCAGGCGACACCTTCGTGGGAACGGCGACCTTCGGTTACGACACCGCGCAGCGGCTGAGCTCAGCCTCACAGCCGACTCAGTCGACGCTCAATTACGGCTACGACCCGGCCTCAGACCGGACTTCGGTCTCGGGAGGCATCGCGCCGCGCGGCAGCACTAGCTTCGCCTATCTCGTGAACAACGCGCTCAACACCGAGACGCCCACCGGTCAGAGCCAGATCGCATACGCCCCCGACGCCGACGGCAACATCACACGCGACGCAGCCGGCCACTACCTGCATTTCGACTCGTTGAATAGGCTGGAGTCGATCTACGACTCGGCCAACACGACGCTGCTCGTCGGCTACACGTACGACGCACTGGGACGGCTTACTTCGCGGAATACGTCCGGCGGTGGGGTGACGTTCGCATATCGCGGCGTCGGCCAAGAGGTCGTCAGCGAGGTCGTGGGCGGCTCTGCGATCCGCAACTACGCCGTTGACAGCCGCGGCCGGTCGCTTGCCGTCCAGATTGTCGGTACGGGGACGTATACGCTTCTGAGCGATCCGCATGGTGACGTCGTCGCCCTGGCCACTGGCACTGGCGCGATCCAGGGGTGGGTCCACTACGACCCGTGGGGCCAGGTGCTGGGCTGGGGCGGAGCGCAGATCCCATTCGGTTACCAGGATGCTTTCACCGAACCGGTCAACGGCTACGTGCGGATGGGCGTGCGCTGGTATGACCCGCGTCAGGGTAGATTCGTGACGACCGACCCGGCGGCTTTGAGCGCGGACAGGAAGACTCCTCTGGACCGGCAGCTATGGCTCTACGCCCTGGACAGCCCTCTGGACTACGCTGACATCACCGGCTTGTCGAGCTGCGCCTGGTGGGATGCGGTCTGCAAGGCAAAAGAGGCCTTCAACGCCGCCACCAACGCCTTGAGCAATGCCGTCACGTACGTCACCAACGCCGCCAGCGACGCCGGCACATGGATCTCCGACCGCGCTACCGACGCCTATAAATGGATCAAGGACAAAGGGTCAGAGGCCGCCAAGTGGGTCTCCGACAGGCTCAACGATGCCCAAGGGATCATTGGTGGAATCACAAGGTTCGTCCAGTCGCGGGCATCCGCGATCAGCCGGACATTGCGGACCGGGGCCGCAGCAGCCCGCAGTTGGGCGGGGAGGAACCTTCCCAAGGCTGCGGCGTTCGCCAAGAGTGGACTATCCAAAGTGGCGGAGAAGGCAAGCTGGCCGCTGGTTGCGATCAGCTTCGGTTTCCAGGTCTACGACAACATGGCGAACAAGCACGAGAGCCTGGGTGAGGCGCTGACCAGGGCTGCCCTGGACACAGCCGGGGGCCTCATCGGGGCGGTTGCGGGTGTGGCGATCTGCGGCGCTCTCGGTGTTGGCGACGCCGCGACCTTTGGGTTGGCGACAGTACCCGCGGCGATCATCTGCGGAGGTGCGGTCATCGGTCTTACCGCTGGCGGGAGCTGGCTAGGCGACAAACTCGGCGACTGGATCTTCAGTCCGCATCCGATGCCGCCTGGATACCAATGCAAGAACATCGTGCAGTTCCGTTGCACGTACTCGCCGCCGACGATAGCCGCCTGACATTTCGATGTAACCTGCCATCGCAACTGTGGAGAATCCCAACACCATGCAGGATCCGTCGGCCCCTCCGCGATACCCGGGCTGGGCCACGCCCCTTGGTGCGCTCTTAGGTCTGGGATTCCTGGTCGCAGCGGTGGGAGGACCGGGGCCCGTGCTCAGCTTGAACGTCTCTGCCTCGGTGCTGACAGTCGCAATCGCAGGCGCTGTTGTCGCCGTGGGCGCTGTACTCGTTCTCGAACGACGGTCCTATTCGCGACGCCGCAACCCGCAACCGAACCGGAAGAACAAAGCTGGTAACCGTAGCAATTCCGGCTGGATCCTCGGCGCGATCCTATTGACGGTCGTCGTTATTCGTATGGTCGTGTCGACGAGCCCTTTTGTGGCGGCGATTATTTGGGGACTACTCGGCGGGGCGAGCCTGGCTGCCTCAGCACTGGTTCAGTGGGAGAACCGGCACCCCCTGCCAAGATAGGCCACTCCAGCGTCAACTGGGATTCACGGCCGTCGGCGAAAGGCACCAACTTCGGTCGTGCGCCGCCAGGTGAGCGTCCGATGGCTGCTTTCGTACTGCAACGGTGCCGCCAAACTGTGCGAAGTGGTGGCACTCAGCGGCACTAGGTGAATTCACGCCAGTATTCCCGAACGGGGCGCGCCGATCTGTTAACCGCAAGGTTCAGGGTTCGAATCCCTGGTCCGGAGCCAAACGTGTTGAGCCAATTCGCTGTACAAGCTCGCCTGACATGCAACAAAAGGCCTTCGGCTGATGTGCTACACACTTTGGCTGACGCGCTACAGCTACTTCGGTACCTACGCCACACTCCCCGGCCATGAGAGATATGAGCGTGACTGGGTAACGGACATGGGGAGCTGAATTGCATCTGTAAACGCGACTGATCGCTGATCAGCCTTCGCTCGACTCCGCCCACAGGTTGATCCCACTCTCGGTCGCGTAGCGATCGATCTCCTCGAGCTCGGCGGGTGAGAACTCGAGCTTGTTTAGGGCGACCACATTCTGTTCGAGCTGCCCGACGCTGCTCGCCCCAACCAGCGCCGAAGTAACGACCGCGTCACGCAGCGTCCACGCGATCGCCATCTGGGCCAGCGACTGGCCCCGCCGCTCGGCGATCTCGTTAAGGGCTCGAATCTTCGCCAGGTTCGCCTCGGTCAGCATTTCAGTCGAGAATGTGCCCGGATGGCTGGCCCGCGAGCCGGCCGGGACGCCATCCAGATAACGGTCGGTGAGCAGGCCCTGGGCAAGAGGGGAGAAGGCGATGCATCCGATCCCTTCCTCCGCCAGCGTACGCTTCGCCGAATACGAGGAGATGCCCACATAGAGCGCCTTGCCCTGTCGCACCGCAGTGTCGAGGGCTCCCATCGTCTCCTCCATGGGAGTCTCGGGGTCGAAGCGATGGGAGTAAAAGATGTCGACGTACTCGAGTCCCATGCGCTTCAGGCTCTGGTCAAGGCTGGCCAAAACGTACTTGCGCGAGCCCCACTCGCCATAAGGACCCGGCCACATGTTGTAACCCGCCTTAGTCGAGATGACGAGCTCGTCTCGGTGACCGGCCAGGTCGGTCGCCAGGATGCGGCCGACGTTTTCCTCCGCGGAACCTGGCGGCGGTCCGTAGTTGTTGGCCAGGTCGAAGTGCGTGATCCCCAAATCGAACGCCCGGCGGACGATAGCGCTCTGGCGCTCGCGTGGCGTGTCGCCACCGAAGTTTTGCCACAGCCCGAGTGAGATCGCCGGCAGCTTGAGGCCACTGCGCCCGCTGCGACGGTACTGCATGCTCGCATTTCGGTCGCTCATCTCCTCTCCCTCGTTCCTAGCCGTCGGTCTCGAACGACGTGGCGCCTGTCATCAGCGACACCGCCTCAGCCATCGTGTGCGATTTCGGCGTGATGGTGGCCACTCGGCGCCCCAGGCGCATGATGTGCACCCGGTCGGCGATCTCGAAGACCTGGGGCATGTTGTGGCTGATCAAGACCACCGGGACCCCGTGCTCGCGCACCTCCCTGATCAGGTCGAGAACCTGCGCCGACTCTTTAACGCCGAGCGCGGCCGTCGGTTCGTCCATGATCACAACCCTGCTGGCAAACGCGGCGGCGCGGGCCACGGCGACGCCCTGGCGCTGGCCACCGGAAAGCGTTTCCACTGGCTGGGTGAGCGACCCCACCCTGATCTTCAGATTGGCGATGTGCATGCGGGCCTCGCGGAGCATTCGCTGCCGGTCGGCCATGCGAAAGACGATCCCGAGGATGCCGCGGCGGCGCAGCTCCCTGCCCAAGAACAGGTTCTCCGCGATGTCGAGGGCCGGGGCCAGTGCAAGGTCCTGGTATACCGTCTCGATGCCATGGCGGCGGGCATCGAGCGGCGCGCGAAAGTGCATCTGAGCGCCATTGAGGAGGATCTGGCCTGCGTCTGGGGCGATGGCTCCCGATAGTGCCTTGATCAGCGTCGACTTGCCCGCGCCGTTGTCGCCGATCACGGCGAGGATCTCGCGCGGACGGAGGTCGAAGTCGGCGCCGTCCAGCGCGGTCACGCTGCCATATCGCTTGACGAGCCCTCTAGCTTCGAGCACCGCGATGCTGACATCGACAGCACTCATGCCCGCCTCCGGCGCGAGACCTGGTCGACCGCGACCGCAACGATGACGAGCACGCCCGTGATCAGGTACTGGTAGATCGCGGCAACGCCCATCAACTGCAGGCCGTTGCGAAAGACGCCGACAATGAGCGTGCCGATCAGGGTGCCGACGACTCCGCCGCGGCCCCCGAAAAGGCTTGTCCCTCCGACGACGACGGCGGTGATGCTGTTGAGGTTGTCGCTCTGGCCGGCCTGCGGGTCGCCAACGCCGGTTCGACCGATGAGCACCAAGGCGGCTATGCCATAAAGAAGGCCCGCGCTGGTGTAGACGGCGATCAGGACGCGCCGCGTTCGTACGCCCGCCAGGCGCGTGGCGTCTGGGTTGTTTCCGGTGGCGTAGATATGCCGTCCGCCAATCGTCTGCGCGAGCGCGAACCACGTCACCAGCGCCAGGCCAAGGGCGAGTACGGATCCATAGGTGATCGCCGTCGTGCCAATTTGAAATGTCTCACCGAAGAATGTGAGCGGGCGTGGCAGGTTGGCGATCGTCTCCTCGTTAGAAACGATATGCGTCAGCGCAAAGGCGATGTTCAAGGTGCCGAGGGTGACGATGAACGGCGGCAGCCTCAGGCCTGTGACCAGCAGACCGTTGAGAAGTCCAAAACCGGTGCAGGCGGCCAGGCCCAGGGCGATGGACTCGAACGGGTTGAGCCCGTGCGTCACCGCCAGGCGCGTCATCACGATGGTGCCGAACGCCATCACGGCGCCGGCTGATAGATCGATGCCCGCGGTCAGGATGACCAGCGTCTGCCCGATGGCGATGATGCCGACCACTGCCACTTGCTGCACGACCAACGACAGGTTGTCGGTGGTCAGGAAGCGGTCGGTCCGGGTGGTGAAGAAGATCGACGCGAGGATGAGCGCCAGCAGCGGCCCCAGGGTCGAGATCGCCCTTGCCCGCGCAAGGGCGGACCGACCTTCTCCTTCCCCTGCCCGGTTGATCCGCGCCAACACCGCGTGAAGCACGGGGCCTATCGTCGCGGGTCAGGAGCGGGACCGGGTGGCCGGCTCGTGTGAGTCACAACGAGCCGGCCGTTGGCATCAAGGCCTTGCTGCTAGCCCCAGCAGTTGGCGAGGCCGAACTTGGTGTCTTTCGAGTCGACGCCCGTTTGCGGTTTATCCGTGATCAAGGTCACGCCGGTGTCCGTGTAGCCAGAAACACGCTTTCCGGTGGTGGCGAAGTCGACGCCGGCGTCGACGCCCAGCGACGCCATCTTCAGAGGGTACTGCTGCGAGGTGGCCGCGATCCGGCCGTCAACGACGCCCCCGACGCCGGCGCACCCACCGTCGACAGAGACGATGAGGACCTGGCCCTGCTTGCCGCGGTTCTGCAAGGCTTTGTAGGCGCCGAACGCGGACGGCTCATTGATCGTGTAGAGGACGTTGATGCCAGGATCCTTGGTCAGGCAGTTCTCCATCGCCGTCTGGCTGTCCGGCTGATTGCCGCCGCCGTTGCCGACGCACACGACCTGTGGATCGGTTCCTGGGATTCCGTAACCCGCCAGGAAGCCATCGTGGCGGAGCTTGCCGACCGTGCTGCCGGGCGCCTCGTCCAGCATCGCGATCTTGACCGTCTTACCTGCCATGGCCGCCTTGGCGTACTGGCCGATCAGCTTGCCGGCGACCGAGTTGTCCGTGGCGAATAGAGCATCAGCCGCGTCGACCGGGTCCGTCGGGCTGTCGAGGGCGATGACGAGCACTCCCTGCGAACGAGCCTTCTTGATCGCTGCGGTGACTCCAGCCGAAACCGGCGTGATCAGGATCGCCTTCGCGCCGATGCTGACCATGTTCTCGAGCGCCGTGATCTGGCCGGCAGCATCGTCGCTTGCATTGCCGGCGCCGGTCACGAGCACCGCGCCCTTCGCGCGGGCTTCACTCTGGGCGCCCTCTCGCATCTTGACGAAGAACGGGTTGGCGTCGGTCTTGGTGATCAACCCGATGATGACCGGCTTCGGCGTCGAAGAAGCGGTCGTTCCCGAGCTCCCGCCGCAGCCAACCACGGCCAGCATGGCCGCGGCGCCCGCCGCCAGCGCGGACCACCGCCACCCGCCTCGACGCGTCCCGAGCGCGCGCCCCCCTCCTGCGGCACTCCCCGTAGCTTCCGACCCCATGTCCTACCTCCGTATGCAAGCTGGGCCCAACCTTGAGCTCGAGCGGCTCTGGTAACGTTTCCAACGCTAGCATATCGACTGTCAACGCGCAATATGTATTCAAAACCGCTTAGGATCTAGCCAACAGTGCGAACGTTTACAAGCCGCGGCAAGAGGAGCGAGGGCTTGCGGCCGAGGCCGACCATGCGCGACGTGGCAGCCCTGGCGCGGGTCAGCGTGACGACCGTTTCGCGAGTGATCAATGGAGAGCCAGGGGTCTCGCCTCCCCTGGCCATCCGCGTCGGCGCCGCCATCGAGCAGCTCAACTACCGGCACAACCTCACGGCGAGCAGCCTTCGGCGCGCGGACGGACGAGGCGGCACGATCGGGGTCGTACTCGAGTACATCGCCGACCCATTTGATGCCTTGATGCACCGCGCGATCGAGGAGTACGCATTGACCCGCGGCGTCCTCGTCCTCGCCGGCAGCCTGTTAGAGGACGAGGCTCGCGAACGGGAGCTGATCGCCGCGCTGGCCGCCAGGAGGGTGGATGGGCTCGTGATCATGCCTGCCGGCCACGACCAGAGCTACCTGTTAAATGAGCGCAGGTCAGGCACGCCGATGGTGTTTGTCGACCGGCCACCCGCCTTTTTCGACGCTGACGATGTCCTCACCGACAACCTGGATGGTGCGCGCCGCGGCGTCGGCCATCTGCTTGGGCACGGCCACAGGCGGGTCGGCTATCTCGGCGACCTGCAGACCATCACCACTGCCGCGCTTCGCCATCAGGGATACAGGGAGGAGCTCGCAGCCCACGGGATTACCGTCGATGACCGCCTGGTCCGAACCGATGTGCGTGGAAGCGAGCGAGCCAAAGCCGCGACGCTCGAGATCCTGTCGAACAATCCGGCGCCGACTGCACTGTTCGCCGGGCAGGGCCCGCTAACGACCGGCGCTTATCGCGCGCTCCGACATCTGGGTCTGCACCACAAGGTGGCGCTGGTCGGCTTCGACGACATCCCGCTTGCGGATTTGCTCGAGCCTGGCATCACCGTCATGGCGCAGGACCCGGCCGCAATGGGCCGCGCGGCCGCCGAGCTGCTGTTCCGCCG
>WNEY01000143.1_pt1 | contig 37180 bp, 35 predicted proteins | sample 5400531 | NCBI WGS metagenome assembly WNEY01 (sample SAMN13153338, study PRJNA577476) | soil metagenome | isolation source: 200 cm saprolite under Douglas fir tree site 1 | place: USA:California | collected 2015-04-18 | reverse complement strand
GCCGCGAGCCTCGATGTCCGCGTGCTCGGCTTCTCCCTCGCGCTGTCGCTGTCGACGGCATTCGTGTTCGGGCTGCTGCCGGCGATTCGCGCATCGCAGATCGATCCTCAGCGCTCGCTGCACGGCGACGGGCGCAAGACCGCGCATGCGCCCACGTCCGTCGCGCGGCGGCTGCTCGTCGCCGCCGACGTCGCCATGGCCGTGGTGCTGCTCGTCGGCGCCGGCCTGATGATCAAGAGCGTCGGGCGGCTCCTCGGCGTCCAGCCCGGGTTCGACCCCGACCGCGTGCTCACCATGCAGATCTCGATGGTCGGCAACGCGTACGCGAAGGACGAGGCGGTGCTCGCGAAGACCGACGAGATGGTCGCGCGGCTGCGCGCGCTGCCGGGCGTCGAGGCCGCCGCGGCGGCCGGGCAGATCCCGCTCGGCGGCAACGGCGACACCTGGGGATTTCACGTCGAAGGACGAACGCCGGGACCGCAGGATCCGAGCGTCGAGCGTTACTCGGTCACGCCCGAGTACTTCTCGGTGATGCGCATCCCGCTCCTGCGCGGCCGTCTCTTCAGCGATGCCGATCGAGCCGGCGTGGAGCACGTGATCATCCTTGGCGAACAGACGGCGCGCGGGGTCTTTCCGAACGGCGATCCGCTCGGTCAGCACGTGAAGATCGGCGGCACCGAGGGCCCCTGGCGCACCATCGTCGGCATCGTGGGCGACGTGCGGCATCGCGCGCTCTCCGCGCCGCCGACGATGCAGATGTATCTGCCGCAGGCGCAGGTCACCGATTCCTATCTGACGATGGTGATGCGCGCCAACGGCGATCTCGCGACGGTGGCGGGCGAGGCGCGGCGCGCGATCTGGTCGGTGGCGAAAGACGTGCCGGTGTATGAGGTCGCGCCGCTCGCTGATCTGGTGTCTCGCTCGGTCGGGCCGCGACGCTTCGTCATGGTGCTGCTCGAGTTGTTCGGCGCCGTCGCGCTGCTGATGACGGCGATTGGCGTCTACGGTGTGATCGCGTATTCGGTCGCCGAGCGCACGCGCGAGATCGGCATCCGCGCGGCGCTGGGCGCCGCGCCGCGCGATATCGTGCGGCTGATCGTGGGCGGCGGGCTGGTCTTCGTCGGCGCCGGACTGGCGATCGGCGTGGTCGCCGCGCTGGCAGCCACGCGTTTCCTCGAGGGATCGCTCTACAACGTCAGCGCGACCGATCCGATGACGTTCGTGGCGGTCGCCGGCGTCCTGCTCCTCGTCGCGCTCGCCGCGCAAGGTGTGCCGATCGCGCGCGCGATGTGCGTCGATCCGACCGTCGCGCTCCGGCAGGAATAACGGGCCCGGCCGTCGCGGGCCCACCGGCGCGGCCGTGTAAATCCGACCAGCAACGTACTCATATCTGTCATCTCGAGGCCGATTCTGTCGGCCGGAGTCTTGGGTCTCTCGCCGATGCTGCGGCGGGGCTGCGGCACAAGGGTTGCTCCCGTCCAGGCCGGAGGGAAAAGCATGCGAGTTGCAACAATCCCGGCGGCCGCCATAATTGTCGTTGGGCTGACATTCGCCCCTGCGTTCGCCGACCAGCACGGACATTCAACCACGCCTCATGGTGGTGCGCCCAAAGCGACGCCGCAGCCTCGAGCGACGACGCACAGCCAGACCCACGCGGCACCGACCACGACGCCTGCGCGCAGCGCCTCGCACACCGCGCCAAGGAGCACGACGCCGACCACCACGACGACTACGACGCGTGCGCACGGCCACCCGCGCATGACGTCGACGAGCACGGCACGAACGGCCACGACGCACGTGCGTGTCGCCTCGCACAGGACGTCGACGAGCACGACGCCCACCACCAGGAGCACGACGCCGACCACCACGAGCACGACACCGACCACCACGAGCACGACACCGACCACCACGAGCACGACACCGACCACGACGACCACGACACGTACGTGGGGCAACCCGCACACTGCGGCGAATCCACGCGGCAACCCGCATACCGCGGCGAATCCATTCGGCAACCCGCACATCACCACGACGACCACGACACCGGCGACGAGCACGACGCCGACCACGACGAGCACGACGCCGACCACGACGAGCACGACACCGACCACGACGAGCACGACACCGACCACGACGACGACGCGTGCAGGTGCACGGCGATCCGGACGTCACGGCGAGGAGCACGAGACCGACCGCGACTCGCGTGCACACGAAATCGCCCACCACGCCGAGGAGCAAGAGATCGACGACGACCACGACGGGCGTGCGCGGGAAACGCGACGCACCACATCGCCGACCACACCGACCACACCGACCACGCCGACCACGCCGACCACGCCGACTACGCCGACCACGCCGACCACGCCGACTACACCGACTACGCCGACCACCAACCGCATTGCAGCCAAGATCAGCTCGCATCCACAGCAAGCGGCGCGCATCGAGCACATGCTCCCGCACGGAATGAATCTGGAGACGGCGTCGATGGGCTTCAAGAATCAGGGTCAGTTCGTCGCAGCGCTTCACGTGTCGCAGAATCTCAACATCCCGTTCAGGGACCTGAGACGAGCGATGACCGGTCCGAATGCGATGAGCCTCGGACAGGCGATTCACGCACTGCGTCCGTCGGTCGACGCCGCCACAGTTCAGAGGCGCGCCCAGACGCAGACAACGACGGACCTTCGCTGATGCATCGCGCCGCCATCGCAGCCAGCGTCATCGCGACGCTCGCTGCATGTCCTGCATACGCTCAGGGCAACAGCCAGCGTCATCGAAACAACGCTCCGCCGAGCCGCGATCCGTTGCCCGCTGTCGGGACGTCCTCCGGCGACGGGGCCCCGTTTGCGTGGCTCGACGACGCCAGCGTCCTCGAGCCCGGCAGCATCTCGGTGGCGGTGTCGATGGTCCGCTGGCAGCACTCGGGCGCGAGCGAAGTCGTCGCGCCGGTCGTGGACGTCGCCATCGGCCTCGCCAAGCGCATGCACCTCACCGCCAGCGTTCCGCGCGTGCCCGGGAGCGCCGGCGGCGTGGAAGCCGGAAGTGAAATCGGCACGAGCTTCTTCAGCGTGAAAGTTGCGATGTTCGACGATCCGAAGCGCGGCCTGAAGCTCTCGGTTGCGCCGACGCTCGAAATGCTCGGGAGCGGCGTGCTGCAGTCGATCGAGCCGGGCGCCAGCCGCGTCCAGTTCGGCCTTCCCGTGAGCGCGGAGCTCGATCGCGGAGCCCTGCGGCTGTTCGCCGGCGGCGGCTATTTCTCGGGCGGTGTATGGTTCAGCGGCGTGGGCGCCGGGATTCGCGTCAGCCCGAGGGTGTCCTACTCTGGCAGCTTCAGCCGCGCATGGCGGCGTGCCGAAGTCCCTGGCGTGCCTTCCGATCGGGATCGCAACGAGCTATCCGGCAGCGCGTCCTACGCCGTCACGCCGCGCATCAGCGCGTTCGGCTCGCTGAGCCGGACGATCGCCACGCTCGAGGAGAACGGCGCCGGCACGACGCTCGGCTGCGGCCTCTCGGTGTTCTTCAAGCCGGTGATCAGATAATCGCCAGGTATCGCTGGAACGCGAACCGATTCTCGAGCAGCGACAGATCGGTCACGTACTTCGACGGCCCCACCGCGTCGACTTTCGCGACGATCGTCGTCAGATCCTGTGCCGCGATCGCCTCGGCGAAGGCGCGGCTGAATTCATCCACCGTCCGCACGGTCGCGGTTCTCGGCACGCCGGCGGCCGCGGCAATCGCCGCGAGGTCGGTGCCGGTCGAGGTCGCGGTCGGAAACCCTCCGACCGACAGCAGGCTTTCGTTGTCGAACACGACGTGCACCATGTTGCGCGGCCGATACCGCGCCAGCGTCGTGAGGCCGCCGAGATTCATCAGGACGGAGCCGTCGCCGTCGAACACCACCACCTGCCGCTCGGGCCTCGTCAACGCGATGCCCAGGCCCATCGACGAAGCCAGACCCATCGCGTGCTGCAGATAGAAGAAATTCTGCCGGTGTCCGATCGACTGCAGCTCCGCCGCCACCGCTCCCATGATCGTGACGACGACGCGATCCTCGAGATGGGAATAGATTGCGCGCAGCGCATCGAGCCGCTTCATCTTTTGCTCTCCCGCCCCACCTGGCCCACCCGACCTGCCTGCCCCGTGTCAGCCCTCCTCCCACATCAGATCGCGGCACAGCAGCAGCGCGACCGGCTTGTTGGCCGACAGCGCGAGCGTCTGCGCCTTCGCGATCCGGCGCGCGACATGATCCGGATGATCGAGATGAGCAAAGGGGATCCGCAGCGCGCGCAGCAGATCTTCGGTCACCGCGCCGCCTTCGGTCTGCCACGGATCGCGCTCGCCGAAGTCGCCGCGATAGCTGACGAGCATCAGCAGCGGGATGCGATACAGTTGCGCGCACGACACGATGCCGTTGATCGATGCGAGCAGCCCGTGGTTCTGCATCAGCATCGCCGACTTCACCCCGGCCAGGTGCGCGCCGGCGGAGATGCCGACGCCTTCCTCCTCTTTCGCCAGCCGGACGAGCGTCATGTCCGGGTCCTCGTCGGCCATGCGCACGAGGTGGACGAGCCAGGTTTCCGGAAGCGCGGACATCAACCGGACGTCGCACGCCTTGAGGGCGTCGTAGATCAGGCGCGAATGGGCCGTCGAGACGGGCGACATGACTGAGAGGCGTTGGTGGTCCCTGCTGGGCTTCTCGCTGCTCGGCAGCGGCGTCTTCTACGCATGCGGCGCCGTCGCGCGGCTGGCGATCGATCCCACCCGGCCGATCTCGGCGAACGTCACGTCACGATCTCGTCGAGCGATGGCCTGAATTCCGGCAGGACCGACGACGCGATGGGCTCGTGGCGGTCGAAGATCGAGCGCCGTGCCTCGCGGAAATCGCGATATTCGATGACCGTGACCGACCGAGTGTTCTGGTGAACCAGCCAACACTCACGCACGCCGTTCTCGGCAAACCACCGGACGCGCTCCCCCGCCCCACCGATGCGCGGGTCGGGCGACAGCACTTCGATCACCAGATCCGGCGCGCCGCGGACACGATCGGTGACGATAGAACCGCGCGCCTTCGAGACAAAGAAGAGATCCGGCTGGACAATCAGAGCAAGGCGCTCGTTCAGCACCACGTCAAGCGGCGACAGCCACATCCGGCCGAGCGCGCGCGTTCGCACGTGGGCGTCCAGCGCGCGGAAGAGCTCGGCGACCGCCGACTGATGCCGCGGCCCCGGCGTCTCCGCGACGCGCAGGACGCCGTGGATCAACTCCGTCGGCCTCAGCGTGTACGGCGTCTTCGTGAAGTAATCCTCGACCGTCATCAACTGCGGGGCCGACGCCATCGCCTGTCCTCCTCTTTTTCCCTTCGATGACGACGATTGCCATCCTCTGACCGGGAAACTGCCAGGGGCGGCGAGAAGATTGTATGTCGGCCTCCGGCCTGCCGTCGGCTTATTGCGTGAACGCCGCGTGCTCGATGATCACGGTCGGGGCGCTAGTACTAGGGTCTGCCGGCGCTCGACGGCGCCTTCGCCGCCGGGACGTGCTCGGACAGGAACCGCTCGATCGCGGCGTACGCGCGCTGCCACTGCTCGGGCACGAAGTTGCCGTGGCCGCCGCCAGGAACCGTGACGAGTTCGTGCGCGACGGCCGCCTTCTGCAGCGCCTCCTGCAGCCGGACCGAGTGATTGTACGGCACGAGCGGATCGGCGTCGCCGTGAATGGAAATCGTCGGCGGCACGCCCGGCCGGACGTAGGTGAGCGGCGACGAAATTCGCGCGATGTCGGCGCGGTTCGGCTGGTTGCCGAGCCACTGCACGGTGTAGGGCCACGACTCCGGGAACGGCTTCTTGCCCGGGCCGTCGAGCAGATCGGCGATGTCGGTGATGCCGAAGAAGTTGACGATCGCCGCCACGCGCGGCTCGTCGGGCGTCTGGCAGGATCGATCGAGCCCGGCGCTGGTCGGCACCATGCCGGTCGTCAGCGCGAGATGTCCACCGGCCGACGCGCCGGCGACGACGAGGCGTGCGGTGTCGAAGTTGTAGTCCTTGGCGTGCGCGAAGACCCAGCGCAGCGCGCAGCGGCAGTCTTCAATCGCCGCGGGCGCGAGCGACACGTTCGCAAGGCGATACTCGACATTCACCACCGAATAGCCCATCGCAACGAACGGCAGCACCCCCTGCAGCACGCTGCTCTCCTTCGTCCCCTGCACCCAGCCGCCGCCGTGAATGAAGATCACGACCGGAGCAGGCGCGCTGTTCGGCGGCGTGCGCTGCGCGTAGACGTCGAGCTTCCCTTCCCAGCCGTTCGCGCGCAGGTAGACGACGTTCGGCACGGTGCGCACTTTCTGGAACAGCGCGACGGCGGACTGGACGTCGGCCGCCGGCTGCGCCAGGCCGGATCCCGCCAGGGCGAGAACGACGACGAACGACAGCGAGAGTCTCTTCAGCATGACAACCTCACGGCGCCGATTATATGACCACTCCTGCCACGACGGTGTCAGGAGGAGGCTGATACTTTTGCGGCGTCCGCAATCACGCGAAAGGAGACCGCGATGGCACACCCTGTAATGTGGTTCGAAGTCCTCGGCGCCGACGGTGGGAAGCTTCAGCAGTTCTACGGTGGTCTGTTCGGATGGACGTTCGACGTGATCAATCCGATCAACTACGGGGTCGTCAAGACCGGCGACACCCGTGGCATCCCGGGCGGGATCGGTCAAACGTTTCCCGGCACACGATCGTGGGTCACCTTCTACATCGAGACGCCTGATGTGACGGCGTCGCTCTCGAAGGCGAGGGCGCTCGGCGGCACGATCGTCACGCCGCGCACCGTGATGCCGGACGTCACGCTCGGCGTCTTCGAAGATCCCGAGGGCCACGTCGTCGGCCTGGTCGAGGCCCGGCCACAGTAGTGGCTGCCTTCCACGCTCCTCCGGCTCGTTTCCCCCGGAGGCTGCGACGAGGCCTGGCGGTCGCGCCTCGCGGGACCGCTCGCTGGAGAACCGTCTGACCTTCAGGCGTCACAATAGAGCATGCGCCGCGCCGACCGTCTCTTCCGGATCGTTCAGCTGCTTCGCAGGCGTCGGACAATCACGACCGCCGCGCAGCTTGCGAGCAAGCTGGAGATCTCGGAACGGACGGTCTACCGCGACATCCGCGATCTGATTCTCGCCGGCACACCGATCGACGGCGCGGCGGGCGTCGGCTATCGCCTCAGGCCCGATTATGATCTGCCGCCGCTGATGTTCGATCGCGAAGAGATCCAGGCGCTCGTCCTCGGCGCTCGCATCGTCCGGCAGTTCGGCGATCCGGCGCTGGCGCGCGCGAGCGAATCGATTCTCCACAAAGTCGCCGCGGTCCTGCCGAAAGAGCTCGAGCCGCTGCTCGCCGAAGCGCGGCTCTTCGTGCCGACGACGATTGGTGGCCAACGCTCGGCGGACGGCCTGGCGGTCGCGCGAGAGGCGCTCATCGGGCAACGGCGGATTCGGTTCGGCTACGCCAATGAGCGGGGCGACGCGACCGAGCGAACGGTGCGGCCGCTCGGCGTGTTCTTCTGGGGCCGGACGTGGACGCTCGCCGCGTGGTGCGAGATGCGGACCGACTTCAGAAACTTCCGGCTCGATCGCATCAAGGATGCGACGCTGCTCGACCGGTTCGAGGACGAGCCCGGGCGCACGCTGAAGGACCTGCTCGGGCGATACGGACCGGAAGCGGTCAAGCTTCTCGACTGACGGCGACGACTGCGACCGACGACTGCCTTGCCTACGGAAACAACGGAGGCGGCACGCGTTTCCTGGTCGCCTGCTCGAAGGCGTAGGCGAGCTCGATCAATCGCGGCTCGCTGCATGCCATGCCGGTGAAGCTGACGCCGAACGGCGCCGGCCTCGCATTGAACGACGCCGGAAACGCCGGCGTCGGCGCGTTCGCCACGAGCGCGAACGGCACGATGACCGTCGGATAGCCGGGCTTCGCGGCAATCGCGGCGCCGGTCGCCCCCGGGAACAGGATGGCGTCGAGCCGCTCGGCCTTCATGATCTCGTCGATGCCGTGCGTGCCGCCCAGCTTGATGTCCCTGGCGCGATCGGCCTCGTAGCGCGCGCGATCCTTCTCCACGTCCATCTCGTCGGAGATGTCGAGGTTGGACTGCCCGTATTTGATCGCGCCCGCCTTCTGGTGCGCCGTGTTGAACGCGCGCAGATCGGCGAGCGTTCTGAACGGCGCCGCCGCGCCGAACGACGCGAGCCATTTGTTGAAATCGCGCTTCATCCCGTACTTCAGATCGACGGAACAGTTCTCGTCCTTGCCCCGGCCTTCGTTCACGCCGGAGCACTGGCCCCACAACATGAAGTTGTTCTTCGGATCCTTGTCGGTGATGCTCGGGATGTCGGCCGGATCGATGATGATCGCGCCCTGTTTCTTCAGCGCGGCGATCGCATCTTCCATCGCCTTCTTCTGATCGTCGGCCAGCCCGCCGCGCGCGGTGGTTTCGCCGGGCGGCGTGGCACGGTCGTAGAAAAACGCCCGGGGGATGCCGATGCGCGCGCCTTTGAGACCGTCGCGATTCAGGAACTTCGTGTAGTCCCGGCCAGCCGGCGGCGCGCACTTCTCGGTGGCGGGATCGTTCGGATCGGGCGGCGAGCTCTCGAGGACGCCGAGCATGATCGCGACGTCGCTCACGCTTTTCGCCATCGGCCCGGCGGTGTCCTGATCGGCGGTGATCGGAATCACGCCGTAGCGGCTGATGCGGCCGACGGTCGGCTTGATGCCGGCGAGCATGTTCTGATTCGACGGGCTCAGCACCGATCCCGAGGTCTCGGTGCCGACGTTGGCCACCCAGAAATTCGCGGCCGTGCCGGCGCCCGAGCTCGAGCCGCCGGTGCCCAGCGCGGCGCGGCCGTCGAATGTCGCGTCGCGCGGATCCTTCCGCGGATCGTACGGGTTGAGCCCCTGGCCGGCCACCGCGTTGTAGTTGCCCGGCATCGGTGACGGCGCGCCCGCCACCCAGTTGGCCAGCTCGGTGAGTGTCGTTTTCGCGAGGATGATCGCGCCGGCGTCCTTCAGATGTTTCGTAATGGTCGCCTCGTACGGCGGCACCAGGTCTTCGAACGCCAGCGCGCCGCCGGTGGTCCGCATGTCGGTCGTGTGAATGTTGTCCTTCAGCGCGACCGGAACACCGTGGAGCGGACCGCGGATTTTTCCTTGTGCGCGCTCCCGATCGCGCTCCTCCGCGATCTTCAGCGCGTCAGGGTTCACGGTGATCGCCGCGTGCAGCCGGTTCTCGTACGTCGCGATGCGGACGAGATACTGCTGGACGAGCTGGCGCGACGTGACGCGCCCCTGCTCCATCGCGGTCCGCATCTCGGGAATCGTCGCTTCGACGACGGTGAACGGTTTGCGCGCGGCAGCGGAGGTCGAGGCTGTCGTGTTCGCGCGCCTGGTTTGCGCGGACAGGGTGATCAGCGCGGCCACCAGCGCAGCCGCCGCAAGCAGTGGGCGATGCTTCATGGACGCCATCATAAACGAGTGGGGTCAGAGCAGGGTCTGACCCACTCTCAGGCCGGCGTGTTCGCGAGCGAGACGGTCAGCTCGCCGATCGCGCGCGCGAACTGCGCGACTGCGCGAATGTCCACCGCATCCGGCCACAGGTCGCGCGGGTTGTGAAACCAGGCGTTCTGGCCGATGAACGAAATGAAGCGCCCGCCTTCCGCGCCGATCGTCGCCGCTTCGCCGCCGACCTGCGCCGCCGGCGCCGGCTTGACCCGCTCGAGCCCGTGCGCCGAGAGCGCCTGCGCCGCCGCGGATCCGAGCCGATCGTCCGAGACGGTCAGCCCGGCGTTGCCGGTCGAGGCACCGATGTTCGCGCCGAGATGCACCCACGCCACGGCGGCGCGCGCCAGCCCGGCGTTCTCTTCGAGGTACGCGTGCAGGCCGAGATGACCGAGCTCGTGTCCGCTCGACGCGACGAACTTCACGGTGCGCAGCAGACCGCCCGGGGCTCCAGCTTGTACGTGTGCGGCTTCCGGTTTCGCGCGCGGCTTCGGCGGACCGCCGCGGCCCTGGCGGAGGCGGTCAGCCGGACGGTGAGCGGCGACCACCGCCCGCATCGCTTCGAGCCAGCACGCGAGACCGCCGCCGCGCTCGGAGGCGTTCGCGTGCCACCCGCTGCGCGGTGTCATCACGCACACCGGCGACAGGCCCGGCTGCACGCCGCGTACTTCGCCGACGACGTTGACGGCCGCCGCAGTGCGTCGAGACACCTGCGCAACCACGCGAACGTCCCGGCCGGATGCCGCGGCGCGTTCGACGGTCGCGAGGTGCTCGCTGCCGACCTGCATGACTGGCGGACCGAACGGCGCGGTGAACGATGCGGCGTTCACCGGGCACAATCCCGCGTTCCCGCCCATCGTCACGGCCACGATCGCGCGATGAGGCGACGCGGCGCGAATCTGTCGCAGCGCGGCCTCGGCGTTGGGGGCAATCCGCGCGAACGCGATCGGCCGGCCCCCGCCGATGGCGCCGATCGCGCCGCTGACGCCATCGGCATTCGTGAACGCGCCGTCGAACATCGGCAGCCCGTCGATGCGCTGGCCGTCGATCTCCAGAAACGCCGCAACGGGATCGACCCGCGACAGCTCGAATGGCTCGAGCGAAGCCGCGACGCCGGCGCTCTTCGCGAGCGCAAGCAGCCGGTCGCCCGACGTCCGATCGACGGCCGTCGCGGTTCGATGGAAGCCTTCAGCCGAATAACCGCGGATTGTCTCCGCGGCGCGAGCGCGCGCCGCCTCGAGCGCGTCGGCATCCTTCGTCTGCGCAGCGGCCGGCGCCGCCGCCAGCCAGGCCGCGATCTCCAGCAGCTCGCGTCGTGTGATCTGCATGGAGAGACTCTACATCCAAGTGACAGCAGGCCCGTCCACCGATCACATGTTTTCACGGGAGTGGCGCGGCGAGCGGCTCATGCGAGCGTGTTGGAGTGGTACGCGCGCCAGCGGTTTGCAGGCGACGACGGCGACGTCGCCTGCCATCAACCGGCAGCGTCCGTACGATCGCGACATCGTCGCCGTGAACCCTGCGCGCCTCAATGCCCCGGCAATCGCGCGCCGGCTGTAGATCCGGACCCGGTGCACTTCGCGCGAGCTTCGGTAGTGTCGCCGCAACCGCCTCACCGTGATCATCCGGCGCGTCAGGATGCGCCCGGCGCGATCGACGTCAGCGCGGACCGCGATCGCCCAGCCGCGCGCGCCGTACGTCTTCACCGGATAGGTCCGCCGATCGGCCGACTCGATGAAGTCGAAGACGAAGAGACCGCCGGGCCTCAGCGCGTCGTGTACGCGTCGGAAGAACCGGCGCAAAGCGACCGGCAGCCCGCTGCCGGCGCGCGACGAGGTGACATACGCGATCACCTCGCCGACAGCGACGACCGCATCACACCGCGGAATGCGCGCGTCGATCAGGGAGGCGACGCGAAAGCGCGCCTCCGGCACCTTCGCGCAGGCGAGACGAATCATGGCTGGCGAGATGTCGATGCCGACGACGTCATGGCCGCCATCGACCAGGCGGCGCGCGAGCGTCCCGCTCCCGCAGCCGACGTCGACGATCCGCGGCGCGCGATCCGCGCCTCGCGACCCTCGACGATGCTCGGCATGAGGCTGAGCCCGTCGATGGATCGGCGGGCCGATGCCATGGCGGCGGAGTATTCGCACCACCTCGGGCGCGGCGCGTCTTGCGACGCCGTCGAAGCCGACATCGTGGATGTGCGCGAGATCGGTGGAATACAACGGACGTATTATCGATCCGTGTGGCTGGACCCGACGTGGCTTTTCCTGTCGCTCGTCCCAGGCGGCATCGGATTCGTGCTGTTCGTTTATGGAAAGAAGCAGCAGCGCTGGACGATCGTGGCCTTCGGCGTCGCGTTCATGGTGTTTCCATATTTCACGCCGGGCGTCGTCGCGCTCATTGCAGGCACCGTAGTGCTCAGCGCGCTGTTATGGTGGGCCATCCGAATGGGCTGGTAACGCGATGACGCGGATTCGCCTTGGCACGACCGTGATCGCAGCGCTCACTCGCGCATGGTGCGCGATACGATGACTCCAGCTGAGAGATGAAAGTCGGGACTCGGGAGTTGAGCCGGTTTTGCGCGCGGTGACGTATCACAGCGAGATCCATGCGGCGGTGGATGCGGCCTTTTCGTCCGCGCGCCAGGGACCGCCGAGCACCTTGCCGAAAGCCGTGAGCACGCGATTGATCTCGCCGTCGGATCGCCGGAGCCTGGCCGCGGCTTTCGCCGCCAGCTGCTTCTGGACAGTCACATCGCACTCGAGGCCGTGGGATCGCAGCGCGTCGCAGAGCACGGTGCGGAACAGCTGTCCTTCGCTGGCATGCGCGCGGATGTGCAGGTTCCCGACCTGCGCGGGATCGATGACGCTGCCGACGACCAGGCCCGCGCGGCCCGCACGCACGTGGAGGTCGTCGATGAGCGCGGCCACTGATTGCTTCGCGCAGCGCCCGACGATCTTCACGAGCCGGGCGATCGCTTTGGGGTCCTTCTCGTGCGTGTAGAAGCCGTGATGGTACGGCTGTCGCGTCTCGCCAACCTCGGGATCGCTCAGCTCCACGACCTTCCGTGCGATGACCGTCGGGTCCGAGGCCGGTCCCTGCACCGCGACCGCAATCGCGTAACCGGATTTCACACGGAATCCCAGCGCCACAGCACCTGATGTCGGCATCGTGTCCACGGTCCGGCTAACCACCGCCGCCACGTATGGCGGAAGCCGGACACGACTCATGTCGCGGCGGCAGCGTCCTGCCGCGGCGCTGCAGCACCCTGTGTGGTCGGCTCGACTCCCCCGGCAGCGCCGGCGCCGATGCACCGCGCGGCGTCAGGTCGAAGCACCGTGCGGCGTCAGCTCCGGGCACCCCGCAGCGTCGGTCATTTCATCATCTCGTTGACATCGTCGTACGTCATCGCGCGTTCGGTGAATGCGTTGTACGTGCCGCGCGCCTTCAGCTCCCGCGCGACGTCGCGCACCACGGCCAGCGCTGCCCGCATGGGCCCGGATCCGAGGCTGACGCGCGCGACGCCAAGCGCTTCGAGCTCGGCGATCGACGGCGTCCCGGCGACGGCGAGGACATTGATCGGCCCGCCGATGCCGGCGACCAGCGCCGCGATCACGTTGGGGTCGCGCACCCCCGGCACAAACACGCAATCGGCGCCCGCCGCGAGATACGCCTTGCCGCGATCGATGGCAACCGCCAGCCGCGCGTCGGGCGGGCCGAGCTCGCGCAGGAAGACGTCGGTGCGGGCGTTGATCACGATCCGCACGCCGGCCTTCGTCGCCGCTTTCACGATGGCAGTGATCTTGTCGACCTGCAGCGAGAGCGGCTCGAGATCGGCGGCGCCCGGGACGTAGTCCTCGAGGTTGATGCCGACCGCGCCGGCGGCGACGACGCGCATCACCACGTCGGCCACGGCGTCCGGCGTCGCGGCGTACGCATGCTCGATGTCGGCGCTGACCGGGATCCTGACGGCGCGGGTAATCCGCGCCACCGCTTCGATCATCTCGCGCGAGGGGACGATGCCGCCGTCTGGATAGCCGAGCGACGCGGCCACGCCTGCGCTGGTCGTGGCGATGGCAGGAAACCCCTCGGCCTCGAACAGCCGCGCGCTGGCAGCGTCCCAGGCGTTGGGGATCACGAAAATCGGCGGCGTTCGATGCAGAGCGCGCAGCTGCTCGGCGTGGTCCGGCATGCCGCACAGTATACGACCGCACGACGTTTAGCCGCGGAGATCGGAGAGATCGCGGAGAAAAGCTTTACTCTGCGTTCTCGGCGGTCTCCGCGGTCGAACGTGGACAGCTACTCCGACCGAAGAGCGCGCATCGGATCCACCCGCGTGGCGCGGCGCGCGGGGACGTAGCAGGCAACCAGCGAGACGATCGCCAGCAGCATCGGAATCGAGATGAAGGTGATCGGATCTGCCGCGCTGACGCCGAACAAGAGGCCCGAGATCACGCGCACGAGCGCGAGCGCTACAGTGACGCCGGCGAGGGTGCCGATCGCGGTCAGGGCCATCCCCTGCCGCACGACCATCGCCACGACGTCGCCGCGCTGCGCGCCGAGCGCGACCCGCACGCCAATCTCATGCGTGCGCTGCGTCACCGAGCAGGCGACGATGCCGTAGATGCCGACGGCGGCGAGCGTCAGCGCGAGCGACGCGAAGAGCCCGAGCAGCAGCGTGCTGAAGCGGCGGCCGGTCAGCGATCGCGTGATGCGCTCGTCCATCGTGCGCACGTCGGAAATCGGCTGATCCGGATCGAGGCGGTTCACCTCGCGGCGGACCGCCGCCACCGCGTCGAGCGGATCGGTCGTGGTGCGCACGGCGAGATACATCGGCCGCACCGTCCAGCTGTCGAACAACGGCTGGCGGTAGGGCACATACAGCTCCGCCCGATCGCGCACGTCGAGCCCTCGATGCTTGATGTTGCCGACGATGCCCACAATCTCATACCACTTCGGCGCGTCTTTCTCGAACGCGATACGCTTCCCGATCGGATCTTCGTTCGGGAAGAGCTTGCGGGCCAGCGCCTCGTTGATGACCGCGACACGTGGACCTTTCAGGGAATCGCGTCGCGTGAACTCGCGACCCTTGAACAGCGGAATGCTCATCGCGCTGAAGAAGCCGTCGGTGACGATGCGGAGCTGCTCCTCGGTGGAATCCTCCGGCCGCAAGGCGGGCCGGCCGCCGATCTGAAACGAGCGGCTGCCGCCGAGTCCGCTGAACGGCAGCGCGTTGCTCGCGGCAACCGCGCGCACGTCAGGGCTCGAGCGAAGGCGCGCGAACAGCTCGTCGAAGAAGGCGTCGCCCTTCTCGAACGTGGCGTAGCGCGATTCTGGGAGCGAGAGGCGGAACGTCAGCAGCCTGGCGGACTCGAATCCGGGCCGCACCTCCTGCAGCCGCGCGAAGCTCCGAATCAGCAGACCGGCGGCCACCAGCAGCACGAGCGACAGGGCCACCTCCGAGATGACGAGCAGGCGCCCGGCGCGTCCGTCGACGGCGCCGGTGGCGCGCCCGCCCTCCTTCAGCGTCTCGTGGAGCTCCGCACGCGACGCGTGGATGGCCGGCGCGATCCCGAAGAGCAGACCGGTGGCGAGCGAGACGAGCGCCGTGAACCCGACGACGCGGCCGTCGACGCCGACCTCGCGCAGGCGCGGGATGCTGTCGTGAGCCGAGGCGACGAGCGCATCGACGCCCCAGAACGCCATCAGCAGGCCGATCACGCCTCCCGCGAACGCGATGAGGACGCTCTCGGTCATCAGTTGTTGGACGAGGCGGCCCCGGCTCGCGCCGAGCGCGGTTCTGAGCGCAATCTCCTTGCGGCGCGACGAAGCGCGCGCCAGCAACAGATTTGTGACGTTCGCGCACGCGATCAGCAGCACGAGTCCGACCGCGCCCAGCAAAATGAAGAGCGCGCCGCTCGTGTCGCCGACAATCTCGTCCTGCAGCGCCCGCACCGTGACACTGAAGCCGTTGCGGTAGTTGTCCGGAAACTGCGCCTGGAACGTGGCCGCCACCTTGTCGAGATCCGCGCCCGCCTCGCCCCGCGTCACGCCGCGCTTCAGACGCGCCAGGATCGTGAAGCCGTGCGAGCCGCGGTTGTTCGCGCTCAGCGCCTCCGCGTCGAGGAGAATCGGCTTCCACATCTCGGTCGTCTCATCCGGGAATCGGAACGCGGCCGGCATCACGCCGACGACCTCGACGGGTCGCCCGTCGACCGTCACCATCTGTCCGACGATCGCGGGATCCGCGTGGAAGCGCCGGGTCCAGAGGGTGTGGCTGATGATCGCGACGTGGTCGCGGCCGGGCTGTTCCTCGGCCGCCGCAAACGTCCGCCCCATCTGCGCCCTGGCGCCGAGCAGCGGAAAGAGGCTCGCCGTCACGACCGCGCCCTCGACGCGCTCGGGATCGTCCCTGCCGCTCAGGTTGAAGCCAAGCGTGTCGTAAGCGGCGATCTGCTCGAACGCGCGCGCGCGATCGCGATAGTCGACATACTCGCCCGCTGACGCGGGAATCTCCTCGACGCCGGGCCGGTGCAGGTTGCCCCGCACGACCATCAACCGCGTCGCGTCGGCATACGGCAGCGGGCGCAGCACAACGGCGTTGACCACCGAGAAGATCGCGGCGTTCGCGCCGATGCCGAGCGCGAGCGTCAGGAGCATCACCGCCGCGAAGCTCGGGCTCTTGCGCAGGCTGCGGATCGCATAGCGCACGTCGCGGCCGATGTTCTTGATCGCAATGCCGCCGGGGCCACCGGCGGTGCCGACGTCGGCCGGCATGGCGCGCTCCACGCCGATCAGCCCCCGGGCCAGATCCGCATCGTTCAGTTCGTCGAGCGCGTCGCGTCGCGCCGCCTCATCGGACGCGCCGGCCGAGCGCAGCTCGTGATAGCGATCGTCGAGATGCTGCGACAGCTCCTCGCCAATTTCGAGCTCGCGGTCCGGCGGGAGCGCCAGCGGAGCGAGCCGTTCACGGATGTCACTCTTCCAGTCGGGCATCGTGTTCCTCTGCGTCATTCACGCTTCAGCCATGTTCCACACCGGCGATGCGGTTGATCGCCTCGACGAACTCGCGCCAGGTGCTGCGCTGCGACGCCAGCACGTTCGCGCCGGACGGTGTCAGCCGGTAGTAGCGGCGACGGCGCTGGCCGGCTTTTTCAATCCACCGGCCCTGAATCCATCCCCGCTTTTCGAGCCGGTACAACAATGGGTAGAGCGAGGCGACGCGGAACTTCAGGACGCCGCCCGACCGCGCCTCGATCAGCTTGCTCAGGTCGTAGCCGTGGCGCGGCTGATCTTCGACCAGCGACAGGATCAGCAGCTCCGCGCTGCCCTTTTTGAGCTCGCGATCGAGCATCCGCGACCTTATATATTGCATAGCGACATATTGGCTAAAGGTATATGACGGAGTCAAGGGCGGGAAAGTTGTCGGGGGCGGTTAACATCTCATTCGACGGGTCCGTCTGCCTGTCTGACGGGCTCGAATGGAGCATGTGCTCGAGCTCGACCGCGTCTTCCCCGTGCTGAATGTCCCGGCGACGCCGGGCCGGGAAGGCCTTGGCGCGACCATTGGAGCCGTGGCCGCCAGCGATCAGGACGCGTTCGCCCGGCTTTATGCCGACTACGTCCGGATGGTTCACGCGATCCTGCTCGGCCGCGTGCCCCGCCGCGACGTCGACGACCTCGTCCAGGACGTGTTTCTCGCCGCCTACACGCGCATCCGCGAGCTGCGCGATCCGGCGGCGTTCGGCGGCTGGATCGCTGCCATCGCCCGCAACAGGGCGACCGATTACCTGCGGCGATCTCGCGAGCAGGTCGAGCTGCCGCCCGATCTGCCGGGCGGCGACGCGATCGAAGCAGAGACGATGGCGGTGCTCGACGTGGTGCGGAAGCTCCCCGAGGCCTACCGTGAAACGCTGTTGATGCGGCTGGTCGAAGGCATGACCGGCGCGGAGATCGCCGACCGATCGGGTCTGACGCCCGCGTCGGTGCGCGTCAACCTGCACCGCGGGATGAAATTATTGCGCGAGCAGTTGGGATGGCGCCATGAGTGACGAATATCTCTGGGATGGATCCGGTCCGCCCGATCCGGATGTCGAGCGCCTGGAACGTCTGCTCGGACCCTTGCGGACAACGGCGCCGGTGCCGCAGATCCCGCAGATCGTCCGGGGCGCCGACCTTGTCCGCCTGGAGGCGGACGCTACGATCAACACGGTCCGCCTGAAGGCGGATACCACGGACGACAAGTACGACACGTACGACAAGTCGACCACGCCGGTGGGCTGGCGCACGGTCGGATTTCTCGCGCCGACGCTGGCGGCCGCTGCGGCGATCGTGCTCTTGGTCGGCCTCACGTGGCAGGGAACGCGGTCGGCGGCATCGTGGCAGGTCGCCAGCATCCGCGGCGCGCCGCGGATCGGATCGGCGTCGCTCACCGGCAAAGGGCGGCTGGCCGTCGGGCAGACGCTCACCACCGACGCGGCGTCGACCGCCCGCATCGAGGTCAGCACAATCGGCGAAGTCACCATCGGCGAGAACACGCGCGTGCGGCTCGTCGATACGCGCGACGCGCACCATCAGCTCGCGCTCGAACGCGGATGGCTCCACGCGGTGATCGCCGCGCCGCCGGGTCAGTTCATCGTCGACACGCCGTCGGCGACGGCGACCGATCTCGGCTGCGCGTACACGCTGCACGTGGACGAGGATGGCTCGGGGCTGCTGAGCGTCGAACGGGGCTGGGTCGCGCTGGAATCCAACGGCCACGAATCGTTCGTGCCGGCGGGCGCATCCTGCCGCACGGATCCGACACGAGGTCCAGGCACGCCGCGCTACGACGATGCGGATGAAGCGTTTCGGAACGCGCTCGACGAGTTGGATTACGGCGGTGACGCGACGCGCCGCGCGGCGGCGCTCCAGGTCGTGCTCGACTATCCGGACGCCACTGCCGTGACACTGTGGCATCTGATTCCACGCGTGGCCACAGCCGAGCGGGGCGCTGTTGTCGACGCGCTCGCCGATCAGTTGGCCATGCCCCCGGGCGTCACGCGCGAGGCGGTTCTGCGGCTCGATCGGGCCGCACTGGACTTGTGGTGGACCGAGTTGGGGCTGGGCGACGCGAACTGGTGGCGGCAGTGGAAACGACCCATACCAGATTCGCGGTGAAATTCGGGAGTTGGTAGTTGGTGATTTGGTGAATACTTGCTCGCCAACTCTCCAATTCACCAATTCACCAACTCACCAATTCACCAATTCACCAACTATGCGTGCTCTTCTCATCGGCGGGTCCGGCTTCATCGGCCCCCACGTCGCGCGCGCGCTCGATCGCCTCGGCCACGAGGTCGTGATCTTTCATCGCGGCACGGGGCGGGCACACGGATCCGCGCCCACACGACGAGGATCCGGAGCAGCGCCGCGCGTCGGATCGGGTGCAGGAGCCGACCCGCGCGTCGGCGCGCACCAGATCATCGGCGATCGCCGCAAGCTCGAGGACTCCGCCGCCGAACTGCGGGCGCTGCGGCCCGACGTCGTCGTCGATCTCATTCTCAGCTCCGGCACGCAGGCGCGCGCGCTGATGCAGATCTTCCGCGGCGCGGCGCCGCGCGTCGTCGCGCTCAGCAGCTGCGATGTCTACCGCGCGTGCGGCGTCCTGCACGGCTCGGAGCCTGGCCCCCTTCAACCGCTCCCGCTCACGGAATCATCGGATCTGCGGACGAACCTGCAGACGTATCCGCCCGATCGCGTGAAGATGCTCCAGCAGGTGTTCGGCTGGCTCGACGAGGAGTACGACAAGATTCCGGTCGAGCGCGAGATTCTTGGCGATCGCGACCTGCCGGGCACGGTGCTGCGACTCCCGATGGTGTACGGCCCCGGCGATCCGCTGCACCGGCTCTTCCCGGTGCTCAAGCGGATGGACGATCGCCGGCCGGCAATCCTGTTCGAGGAAAAGCACGCGGCGTGGAGAGCGCCGCGCGGGTACGTCGAGAACGTCGCGGCGGCGATCGGGCTGGCGGCCACGAACGACCGCGCCGCCCGCCGCATCTACAACGTCGGCGATGCGCGGTGCCTGTCGGAGCTGGAATATGCGCATCACGTCGCGGCTGAGACGGGATGGTCGGGCGACTTCGCCGTCCTCCCGGCCGATCGCACGCCCGCGCATCTTCGCTGGCCGGGTAATCTCGACCAGCACTGGGTGACGGATACGACGCGCATTCGCGAGGAGCTCGGGTATCGCGAGCCGATCGAGCGGGGTGAAGCGATCCGACGGACGATCGAGTGGGAGCGCGCGAACCCGCCGGCGGTGGATCCGCGCGCCTTTGATTACGCCGCCGAGGACGCGGTCATCTCAACGTGAACCGTATCTTCACGTCAACGCGCACAGCGACAGCTTTGCCGTCCTTCATGCCTGGCTTGAACTCCCACTGCTTCATCGCCTTGATCGCTTCCTGATCGAGGCCGTAGACGGCGTCGAGCGACTCCTTCACCTGGACGTCGCCGACGCTTCCGTCGGCGCGCACGACGACGCCCAGCATGACGTCGCCCTCGATCATCTGGCGCATCGCCTCGCTGGTGTACTGGGCCTTCACCTGCTTGACGACCTGCGGGAGCGACACGCCGTCGCCCGGCTCGTAAACCTGGAGGGCGAGCCTTTCAGGCGAACCGGTCTCGCTCGGCTGAGCGCCTCGCGCTCCACCGCGAGCTTCAGACCGCGCGCCGGCGACGACGACAGTCAGCAAGAGGGCGCAGAGCAATCGCATATCAGCCTCCTGTCGTTAGACGCACGCGCCGGCCAGAAGGCCTGCGCTACAGCTGCTCGCCGCTCACGTCGCGTAACGTTCCTGAGCACGCTCGGCGGAAAGCCTCGCGCTCCAGCCGTCGCACGCTCGGGCGGAAAGCCTCGCTCCAGTCGTCGCACGCTCGGCTGAAACCTCGCGCTCCAGTCGCCGCACGCTCGGCGAGAGCCTCGCGCTAGCCGATTCAGCGCAGCGCGCTGTCGGCGCCTGCCTTCAGCGCGGTCCATTCCTTCATCAGGTCGTTGAACCGTTCGTACGCGCTCGCACCGACCTTCTGATCGGCTTGCCCGATCTCGCGGGCGACGTTCGACAGCTGGTCGATGAACATCTGATCTTCGTACGGACCGGTTCTGGTCGTGAGCCGTTCCCAGATGCTCTGCAGCTTCGCCTGATCGCCGCGCCTTGCGTCCATCGCCTGACGCACTTTCTGCGACAGCTGGCGCGCCTCGGCGAGCGCGTCGCGCACCTTCAGCGCGAACCTCATCTGCTCGGCGAGGTCCGCTACGGTCACGCCGTCCTTCGCGACGCGCGGATCGATCTTCACAGTGAAGGACTCGGTCCTGGTGACGCCGCCCGCGGTGAGACGCGCCTTGAAGTTGCCCGGCGCGACGAGGGGGCCGCCGCCGCCGAAGCCGCCGCCTTCCATGTCGCCACTGTTCGCCGCCGGGCCGCCGGGATAGCGAAGATCCCAGGCGAAGCGATTCATCCCTACCCTGGTCGGCAAAGTCGTCGGCAGGTTGCCGCCGCGACGGCCGCCGCCGCGTCCGCCCGCCGTAGCCGCACGCGTCTCGCTCGAGTAGGCGCGGACGACGTTGCCCGCCGCGTCGAGAATCTCGAGCTTCACATCGCCCGACGGCGCGGCGAGGTAGTAATCGATCCGCGCGCCTACCGGCGGATACTCCGGCATGTCGGGACGTCCGGCCATCGGCGCATAGCGCATGCGATAGGTCGCTGCGGGCGTGAAGAGGAACACGTTCGATCCATCGAAGGGCTTGATCGCGGGCCTGGCCGGAGCCGAAGGTGCAGTCCTCCCGCGAGTCTCGAGGCCCGAGATGTTCTGGTTTTCCTGCGATGCGAGAACGACGCTCCTCACCTGCCCCACCCGACCCACCTGACCTACCCGACCGACCTGAGCATTGGGATTGTCCGTCGTGCGCGGACGCGGCGCCTTCGTGACGCTGGCCGCAAGCTGACGCAGCGGCGACACGTTGTCCATGATCCAGAACGACCGCCCCATGGTCGAAGCGACAAGGTCGCCGTGGTGGACCTTCAAGTCGGTGACCGGCGTCGCCGGCAGATTCTGCTGCAGCGTCTGCCAGTGCTTGCCCTGATCGAACGATACGAACGCCCCCTCGAGCGTGCCCGCATAGAGCAGGCCTTCCTGCTCAGGATCCTCGCGCACGACGTGCATCGGCTGGTCCGCCGGGATGCCGTTGGCGCCGTCGGTCAGCAGCGTCCAGTGCACGCCGTAGTCGTTGGTCATGTAGAGATACGGCTTGAAGTCGTTCAAGTACATCCGGTAGACCGACACGTATGCCGACCCGCGGCGGTGCGGCGAATCCTCGATCGTGTGCACGCGTCCGCCAGGCGGGAGACCGGGCGGCGTCACGTTCTTCCACGTCTTGCCGCCATCACGCGTCATCCACACCGGGCCGTCGTTCGATCCGGTCCAGAAGACGCCCGGCTCGAGGCGCGACGAACGCATCGAGTAGAGCGCCGCGTAGACCTCTTCACCGGTCATGTCGCGCGTGATCGGCTCGCCGGAAGTCACCTGGCCTTCACGACCGTTCGCGGTCACGTCCGGGCTGAAGCGCGTCCAGTGCTGGCCGCCGTCGATCGTCTTGTGCACGTACTGCGAGCCGTGGTAAACGATCTTCGGGTTGTGCGCGTCAATCTCGATCGGCGCCTGCCGCACGAACCGATACATCATCTCCTTCGGATTCTTGCCGTAGCGCTGCTGCGGGTTGATCCAGTACTCCTGCTCCTGCCCGGTCGCCATGTTCATGCGCCCGAACTCGCCTTTGCAGTCGCCGTAGACGATTTTTCCTGACGGAATCGGCCGGACCTGGCCGCTCTCGCAGCCTGGCGTCGGAATCCACAGCTGACGCGGGTCGTCCGGTCCCCATGCGGTGGGAGGCAGATTCGGAACGGCCAGGTTCTTCCCCGTGTCCTGCTGCGGGCCGTAGATCAGATACGGGAACTGCTCGTCGGCGTCGACGTGATACATCTCGGCCGTCGGCTGATTGAATTGCGTCGACCAGCTGCGCGCGCCGTCCTGCGAGACGTTGACGCCGCCGTCGTTGGTCTCGATCATGATCTTCGGGTTGTCTGGATTGATCCAGACGATGTGGTTGTCGCCGTGTGGTTCGGCGACGTTCGTGAACGTCTTTCCGCCGTCCGTCGAACGGTGCAGGGCGAGCTCCGTCACCCACACTTCGTTCTCGTCCGTCGGGTTGACGAACGCTTTGTTGAAATAGAAGGGGCGCGCGCGCAGCGACTGGCTGCTGTTGACGAGCGTCCAGTTCGCGCCGCCGTCGGCGGTGCGATAGAGACCACCTTTCGCCCCCTTGGCTTCGATCTGCGCGTAGACGACTTTCGGGTTCGACTGCGCGACGTCCACCCACACTTTGCCGATCAGATCGTCGGGGAATCCGTTGCTCGCGCGGGCCCAGTGATCGCCGCCGTCGGTCGTCTTGTACACACCGCCCTCGGCCGCCGGGCCGCCGCTGATGATCGTCCACGGCTTCCGTTGTCCGCGCCACGCGCCCGCGTATACCTCGTTCGGGTTCGACCAGTTGATCGCGACCGACACCGCACCGGTCTGATCGTTGATGAAGAGCACCTTCTGCCACGTCTTGCCGCCGTCCTTCGTCCGGTAGACACCGCGCTCCGGTCCCCACCCGAAGGGGTTCCCGATGGCCGCGACGTAGGCGATGTCGGGATTCTTCGGGTGGACCTTCAGCTGTCCGATCTGCCCGACGTCCTTCAGCCCCGCGAATTGCCACGTCTTGCCGGCGTCGGTCGATTTGTAGACGCCGCGGCCAAGGATGACGTTCGAGCGGATCGCTTCGCTGCCGGTGCCGACGTAAATCACGTTCGGATTCGAGTCGGAGACGTCGATAGCCCCGATCGAGCCGGTGGGGATCTGACCGTCGGCGATGGGCGTCCATGTGATGCCGTAGTTGTCCGTCTTCCACACACCGCCGCCCGTGGCGCCCATATAGAAGACGTTCGGCTGCGTCCGCACGCCGGCCGCGGCCGTCGAGCGGCCGCCCCGATGCGGTCCCACCGATCGCCAGCGCAGATCCTGATACGTGTTCGGGTTGATGACGGCGCTCGAGCCGGCTTGCGCGATCGCGCGGTTCGCCGACCGCGCGTCCCCGAAGACGATGAATGCCAGGGCGGCGAAGGTGAGCGGTAGAAGCTTTCTCATGACAGATCCTCTTGTGCTGATGCGCGATCTTATCAGGTCAATCGGATGAGCGTTACACGTAGCGCGAAGGCTCGAGCCGAGCGTCAGCTCCGTGACTCGTAGCGCGAAGGGCTTGAGCCGAGCGTCAGCTCGCGCCGCCGCTCAGGGCGATCTTCGCGCTGCCGTTGTACGGCGTGTAGGCCGCCGGACCGGTGCCGATCACCTCGAGTGACAGGCGGTCGCCGCCCACCTGCACCACGACGAAGTGGTGCGGATTGTCCACCGCGGAGCCCGGCTTCATCAGGTGGTCCACGCGAACGCTCTGTGCCGCGTTCGCGGCCAGGTAGGCCCGGAAATCGGGCTCGCCGACGTACGGATAGGCGGCGCACCGCCGCCGCCAGTCACCAGGGCGTCCATGCGACAGGGCACGCCGTTGTCGACGGACCGCTCCACAAAGTGATCGTAAGCGCGAAGGCTTCAGCCGCGGGGGACCGGACCTTTTTCATTCGCGGATGTTAACACCTGACCTTGTAACATCGTCATCACGTTTGATGGACACATTCGCCCGCGACCTTCGATACGGCGTGAGAGCGTTGCTGCGCATGCGGGGCGTGGCCGTCATGGCGATCCTGACACTTGCGCTCGGCATCGGCGCGACGACGACGATGTTCAGCGTCGTCCATGCGATGCTGCTCCGGCCCCCGCCGTTTGCCGATCCAGACCGGCTCGTCATCCTGTTCGACACCAGCGTGACCTCGCGCGACGGGCTGCAGCGTCTCCGGTGGTCGCTGCCGAACATCACCGAACTGGAGGGCGTCGCAACGTCGTTCGAGAGCGTCGGGTCGTTCACGGCGCCGTTGTTCACGATCAGCGGCCGCGGGGACCCGGAGCACATCGACGGCGAAACGGTCTCGCGCGGCTACTTTCAGGCGCTGCGCGTGAACCCGATCGCCGGCCGTCTCTTCAGCGCCGACGAATGCACGGCGGCGGGTGCGCAGCCGGTGGCCATCATCAGCATGCGGTTGTGGAAGCGGAAGCTTGCGAGCGATCCCGCCAGCGTCGGCGGCACGACGATCGTCAATGACGTGCCGTTGACGATCATCGGGATCCTGCCGGAAGGGTTCACGGGTTTGAGCGGCAGGGCCGAGCTCTGGATCCCGCCGCCGATGGCCGCGCGTCTGTATTACTCCGAGTACCTCACGACGCCGCAGAACTTCATCAGCGCGGTCGCCCGCCTGAAGAACGGCGTAAGCCTCCAGCAGGCGAGCGCGGAGATGGCGGCGATCGGGCCGCGATTCATCGGCAACGAATCCGCTCCGGGCACCAAGTGGGGCGCGGCGGCTGTGCCGCTCCGCGAGGCACGGGTCGACCCGACGCTGCGGCAATCCGCATTCGTGTTGCATGCGGCGGCCGCGTGCGTGCTGCTGATCGCGTGCGTCAACGTCGCCGGCCTTCTGCTCGCGGGCGCACGTCTGCGGCGCCGCGAGATCGCGGTCCGGCTGGCCATCGGTTCGGGCCGGCGCCGGCTGGTGCAGCAGTTGCTGACTGAGGGACTGGTGATGGCCACGATCGCGGGCGTGTGCGGCACACTGTTCGCCTGGTGGGGCGTCGGCGTCTTCGCGCGAACGGCGCCAGCCGTGATCGCGAGCGGACGGAACAACTACGCGGCCCTCGGCACCCTCGGCGCGCCAGCGCTCGACCCCGGCGTGTTGATGTTCGCTCTCGCGTCGGCGTTGGGCACGACCCTGCTGTTCGCGCCCGTGCCGGCGCTCGCGGCGTCGCGCTCAGAGCTGGTGACAGCGCTCAAGGAGGACGATCGTGGCGGCGGGCGCTGGGGCCGCGCGCTCGCGATCCTGGTCATCAGCGAAGTGGCGATCGCGTGCCTTCTGCTCGCCGCATCAGGACTGCTGATCGAGAGCTTCGCGCGCATCCAGGGGCGGCGAACCGGTTTCGTATCCGACGATGTGTTGACGTTCTGGGTGCGGCCGCCCGGCTCGCGGTATCCCGTGGCATCCGGTCCCGCTACGGTGGACCGTCTGCTCACGCGCATCCAGGCGGTGCCCGGCGTCGAATCGGCTGCGGTCAATCGGTGCGTGCCGTTCAGCGGATGTTCGAGGACGAACCTGTTCCTGCCCGAGCGCCCGGTCGATCGCGCGAATGCCCCGGGCGTCGGACGACATTACATTTCATCTCACTATTTCCACGCGCTGGGCATTCCGATCCTCGCCGGACGGGCGCTCACTCCCGCCGATCGCGCGGGCAGTCCGCCGGTCGCGATCGTGAACGAGTCGGGGGCGCGCCGGTTCTGGCCCGGCGAGAATCCGATCGGTAAGCGCGTCTGGTTCGGCACGACGACGGGACCGTTCTCCGATCCGGCGCACGCGGTGGAGATCGTCGGCGTCGCCGGCGACGTCAAGTACGAAGGTGTCGAGCAGCCCGATCGGCCCGACAGGGCGGATTTCTACACGTCGTATCTGCAGTTCTCGTATCCCGACACCATGGTCATCGTCAAGACGCGCGGCGCGGCGACGTCCCTGCTGCCGGCGATGCGGACGGCGGTGGCGTCGGTCGACCCCGCGCTGCCGATCTACGACGCGATGACGCTCGACGAGCGGATCGGCGCAGCCATCGCGCGGCCCCGGTTCAACGCGACGCTGCTGGGCGCCTTTGCCGGCGCCGCGCTGCTGCTCGCGGCGATCGGCGTGTACGGCGTGCTGTCGTACTCCGTCTCGTCGCGGATGCGCGAAATCGGCGTGCGCCTCGCGCTCGGCGCCGATGCATCGCGCGTGATGCGTCTGGTGCTCGGCGAGGGCATGCGGCTCGCGGCCCTCGGCGCGGCGATCGGGATCGCGGCGTCGATGGCTGTCGCGCGGATGGTGCAGGGCGTGCTCGTCGACGCGGCAACGTGGGACCCGCGCCTGCTCCTCGCCGCCGCCGTCATCATGCTCGCGGTGGCGGCTGGCGCGGCCTTCGTGCCCGCGCGCCGTGCCGGCGCCGTCGATCCGATGGTCGTGCTGCGAGATTCGTAGATAACAGAGGGGAGGGCACAGAGAAGGCTGAGGACTCGGAGTAATCAGCCACGGAGACACAAAAACACAGAGAGAAGATCTTCTTGTCTCTGTGTCTCTATGGTTTGTAATCTCTGTGTCCTCTGTTGCCTCGGTGTCTCTGTCGCCTCGGTGTCCTATCGCGTGATGTTCTTGTACACGACCCCGCCTTTCATCACGAACACCACGCGGCGGAGGGCGGCTGTGTCTTTGAGCGGATCGCCGTCGACCGCGATCACGTCCGCATCGAGCCCGGGCGCCAGCGCGCCGATGCGATCCGCCAGACCCAGCGACAGCGCGTTGAGCGAGGTCGTGTCCCTGAGCGCGTCGCTCGCAGGCTGACCCGCGATCTGCACGCGATAGATGATCTCCTCCGCGCTCCGGCCGTGCGCGCCCGCGCCGGCGTCGGTGCCCATCAGCAGCTTCAGCCCGCTGACGGTTAGCGCACGCTTGAACATCTCGCGCTTCATCGGGATGCCCTTCTCCGTGAAGGCGAACCCCTCGTCGTTGAAATTGCCGATGCCGAAGTAACGACTCTTGTTCTCGAGGTAGTTCTGCGACACCAGACCGATGTTCGGCTCGAAGTAGGTGCCGTGCTGCTGCATCAGCTTCAACTCCGCCTCGGTCACCTGGCTGCCGTGCGTGACCGTAGTACAGCCGGCGAGCGTTGCGGCGCGAACCGACGAGGGGCTGTGCGCATGCACCCACGAGCGGAGCCCGACGGCCTTCGCCTCGCCGCAGGCGGCCTGAATCTGATCGTCGGTCATCGTCTGCCCCCCGCCCTCGCGGCTGCTCTTCGACGCGAACAGCTTGACCAGATCGGCGCCGTCCGCCTTCACCTTTCGCACGAACGCGCGGATCTCGGCGGGCGAGCCGGTCGTTTCGTTCACCGGGCGGATCGAGGTCAGGAGGCGCGGGCCCGGCAGGAGGCCGCGCGCGATCGCGGCGCGCATGTCGACATCCAGCGGCGACCCGATGCTCTGCACGGTGGTGAAGCCGGCCATCAAGGTCACGTACGCGTTCTCCGCTTCGTACAGCATCGACTGCGGCTGTGTTTCGCCCTGGCTGGTCGCGCGACCGTCCTTCCCAAAATGCGTGTCGAGGTGCACGTGCGTGTCGATCAGGCCGGGCAACAGCGTCAGCCCGCGCAGATCGTAGGTCGCCGTGCCGGCGGCGCCGCTTTGCACGCTCACGATCTTTCCACCCTGCACGACGACCGTCGCGTCGGGCAGCGACCGGCCGCGGCCGTCGAAGGCCGACGCCGCGCGGATGGTGATCGCGGTGGTTTGTGCGGTGGCGCTCGACACCGTGGCGAGCAGCGCGCCGATCCCCAGCGCCGCAAGCGATCTGGTCTTCATAACGGCACAGTATACTCACGCGCTGAAGCAGGGCCTTATCGACCTCTCGGCCGGCGGCCCTGAAATGGCCGTCACAGATGCAACCACGAAGACACGAAGACACGAAGACACGAAGAAGATTGGTTTTCTTCGTGTGTCCTTCGAGCCTTCGCGCCTTCGTGGTTGCATTTTGAAAGCATCAGGAGTGGGACGATGAATGCACAGCGTGTCATCGCCGATCTGCGCGAGCTGGCGGCGCGCACCTCCACCCCCGAGGGCGCTCAGCGGGTGGCGTGGGGTCCCGTGTGGCGGAACGCCCGCGAGTGGTTCAAGACCAAGGTCGCGGACATCGGCCTCCGTGTCGTGACCGATTCGGCCTGCAACAACTGGGTGACGCTGCCCGGCGCTTCGGCAAAGACGGTCATCGTCGGCAGCCATCTGGATTCGGTGCCGAACGGCGGATGGCTGGACGGGTGTCTGGGCGTGATGGCGGGGCTCGAGGCGCTCCGCATGCACGCCGCCGCCAGACCGCCGGTGACGCTGAGGCTGGTGGACTGGGCCGACGAGGAAGGCGCGCGGTTCGGACGGAGCCTCCTCGGCTCGGGTGCGGCGGCCGGGAGCCTCAAGGTCGGCGAGGTGCGCGACCTGACGGATCGGCAGGGGACGCGCCTGGTCGACGCGCTCGCCGAAAACGGCGTCGGCCTCGATCGCATGCTGGACGCGCACGGCGAGCTGAAGACGATTGACGCCGGCGCGTATCTCGAGCTGCACATCGAACAGGGGCCGGTGCTCGAATCGATGCAGAAGCCGACAGGCGTCGTGCTCGGCACGTTCGGCGTCGAGCGAAACATGATCCGTTTTACCGGCCAGGCGGCGCACTCCGGATCGACGCCGATCCCGATGCGGCGCGACGCGTTTCTGGCCGCCGCCCAGACCGCGCTCGCCTGCCGCGAGATCGCAATCAAGTATTCGAAACCTGGCGCCGGCGTTGTCTGCACCGTGGGCGTCGTCAACGTCGAGCCGAAGATCGTCACCGCAGTGCCGGGCTTCTGCGAGATCTCGCTCGATCAACGCGCGCTCGATCCGGACGTGCTCGCCGCGATGCTCGGCGACGCGCGCGAGGCGTCGGAGGGGGCGGCGCGCGAGAACCACGTCACGGCCGAATGGCGCCCACTCTGGCGCATCGAGCCGCGCCCGTTCGATCCCGCGCTGATTCGCCTGTGCGAGGAAGCGGTCCGCGAGGAGACCGGCGACGCGCCGCGGCTGCCGTCGGGCCCGCTGCACGACGCCGCCGAAATGGTGCCGCACATGCCGGTCGTGATGATGTTCGCGTATTCATCGAACGGCCTGTCACACTGCAAGGAAGAAGACACCCCGTCGCCCCACCTCGAGAAAACCATCCGCGCCTATCTGCGGCTGGTGCAGAAAACGGTCGCCCATGTTGCCCAGAGCTAGGTTCAAGGTTCAGGGTTCAAGGTTCGGTTCGGCAATGCACAACCCGGAAGGCAGATTCGGCACTGCAGAACCCAGAACTCAGAACTGAACGAACCTTGAACCCTGAACGTTGAACTCTGAACCGGTTCTATAATCGTCGCGCAAGGAGACCCTATGCGCACTCTGTGCTGGGTGTTGATCGGGCTCGCGGCGCTGGCGTTTTCTGTGGGCACGGCCACCGCCTTCTCCCATTCGGCTTTTCTGCTGGAGCCGGTCGGCTTCTGGCGCGGCGCCGTCGGGTTTCTGCTCTTCGCCATCGCGCTGCGCGCGATGGACAGCAAGGTGTGACAGCCAGTTTCTACTACCTCAATACGTGCCGCACGTGTTTACGTGCTAATCAGCGGCAACGCTGCTGCTGTCCGAGCGCATTCAGCCGTTCCGGCCGATCACCGGCCTTGAAGTGAAGAATCCGTTCGCGTGATGGAGCCGAGCTTCGTGCCCTGAATCGATTTCCACGAGTCGTACACAGATCGTCAGTGCAGAGCGGTCAACGTAACCTGCGGCTGCGGATTGCCGACGTGCTGGCCGTTGATCGTCTCGTACTCGTAGGTCATCTTGAAGGTGGAGCGGCCGGCGATGAGCACGTAGGCGGTCGAATCAATCGACACGGGGACGCGAACGCCGGCCACGCGCTCGTACCGACGCACGACGTCGACGCGCCGTGTCCAGAACGACGGCGTCTTCGACAACCGGCCTTCGATGCGGGCGAGATCGCAGTCGCTCGGCTGCAGAAAAATCGCGCCCTCCACCAGCAGCACGTCCTTGCGGCGCGGCTTCACGCTAAGCGACGCCAGCCCGTCCGCCGACGCCGCGCCGGCGTCGAAGGTGTAGTTCTCGTCGCTGAACGACGCGCGCTGCGGAGCGTGATTGGCCCAGATTTTCTGCTCGCCCTCGAGCGCGGCGCGCAGCACCCTCGATCGGATGTAGCCCGACCCGCCTTCCGCCACGACCGTGAATCGGAAGCCGTTCACGCGGTCGTACTCGGTCCACGCCGTCATCCAGCCGCTCTGGTGGAAATGCGGGTTATCGGCTTCGAGCCGTCGCAGCGCACGGTACTCGACCGGCGGCTCCTCCGCGCGCGCCAGAAACCGCTGGAGTACCGACGGATGGTGCTGGGCAGTGCGTGCGTGGGCCTGCACGGAGGCGAAGGCGCAGGCAACAGCCAGGCCGGCCAGAAACCGGATCGCCCGGGGCATGAGTCGAATTATAGGCCAGGAGAAGCGGCGCGGCTGACCGTTCGCGGCTGCGGGTTGCCGACGCGGCGGCCGTCGATGGATTCGTATTCGTAGGTCACGCGGAAGCTCGACGGTCCGGCAAGCAGGACGGTCGCGGTGGCTTCGAGCAGGGTCGGCATGCGGTAGCCGCAGAAGCGCTGAAAGTGGCGCGTGATGTCCACGCGGCGGATCCAGAACGCCGGCGCCTTCGAGAGACGCCCTTCCATGCGCACCAGCTCGCCGTCGCCCGGGTTCAGGAAAATAGATCCGTCGACGAGGAGCACGTCTTTGCGCCGCGCCTTGAGCGTGAGCGAGCTGAGGCCGTCGCGCTGGGCGCCGCGATCCTCAAAAGTGTAATTCGCCGGCGTCAGCCTGGCCCTGCCCGGCGCGCCGGACGCCCACATCGTCTGCTCGGTCTCGAGCGAGGCACGGAACACCTTCGTGCGGATGTAGTCGGATCCATCTTCGGCCGCGATCACGTAACGAAAACCCGAGGCGTCGGACTCAATCCAGACATCCATCCAGGCGCTCTTCTCGAACCTATCGTTGCGCCCCTCGAGATGACGAAGCGCGCGGTAGTGGATCGGCGTGGGATCGTCGAGAGACAGGAAGCGCTGAAGGATGACTGTCGACTCCTCCGACGGTCCGGCGGCGTTCGCGGGAGCGAACAGCAGCGAGATGAGGAGTGGCGAGGCCAACAAAAAGCGGCTGAGCCTGCGCGACATGCTTCAGTTGCCAAAGCAATTCCCGCTCCAGCTGACAGAACAGTAAGTCTGAAGAGCGGGGTCTGAAGCAAGAGACGGGAAACTGTAGACTTCAGACTTCAGACTTCGATCTTTTCAGGGTTCTTCGGGCCTGGATGGCGCGTGTTGCTGTTCTTGGGGGCCAGCGCCGGGTGCCGTGAGCCGGCCCATAACATCCCTGTCGCGGCAGGCACTTACCGTTCAGATGCCGAATTACGTCAGGCGTCGCCAGCGCCGCCGTATAAGTCCCATCTCGGCTGAATAAAGGACTGGATTCCGGAGCACGGCGCCTGGATGCCAGGGCGCGACGACCGAGAAATAAATACCGGGTGGTTGGCGTGGAGGAGGAGTGCCCGGCCACCAGCTGGGCAGATCCACCTGGTCAGATCGCGTGTCGAGATATCGCGTGAGATATCACAGCGTTTGACCGCGGACGTCCGCGGCGAGCCTGTCGCGGTAGGCCTGCAGCTTCGCGCGCAGCTCCGGACGCGACGTTGCGAGAATGGCGACCGCGAGCAGCCCCGCGTTGGCCGCGCCCGATGCGCCGATTGCCACGGTCGCGACGGGGATGCCTTTCGGCATCTGCACGGTCGACAGCAGCGAGTCGAGGCCGTTGAGCGCCGAGCTTTGCATCGGGACGCCGATCACCGGCAGGATGGTGTGCGCCGCCACCACCCCGGCCAGATGCGCGGCGCCCCCGGCGCCTGCGATGATCACTTCGAGGCCGCGGCTTGCAGCGGTCGATGCGTATTCAGCCGTCAACGCGGGCGTCCGGTGCGCGGACAGAATCTGACACTGATGCGGTACGCCGAATTCGGTCAGGATCGCCTCGGCCTGGCTCATCGCTTCCCAGTCCGATTTACTGCCCATGATGACGCCCACGAGCGGAGGGTGTTCAGACACGCGCTTATTTCATCATGATCGACACTGAGGACACAAAGCATCGGAACGGTCTGAAGACCGCTCTACCGACTGGCGGAACTGCGGACGCCGGGTTGGTGGAACTGAGGACGCCCACAGGTTCGTGCCGCATCTCGTCAGGGGACCGGCTCGAGACGGTCCCGGGTGAACGCGAGTAGAATCGTGAGATGAAGCTCGCCGCTGTTTTCCTGGCCTTCACGGTCGCGGCCCCGGCCTTCGCGCAGGCGCCCGCGCCCGCACCGAAAATCGAGCTCGCCTACACGCAGTTCACGCTGCCGAACGGGCTGCGCGTGATCCTGCACGAGGATCACAGCGTGCCGATGGTCACCGTGAACATGTGGTACCACGTCGGCTCGGCGCGCGAGCGGGAGAAGCGGACCGGTTTTGCGCACCTGTTCGAGCATCTGATGTTCATGGGCTCGGGTCACGTGAAGCCCGGCGAGTTCGACCAATGGCTCGAGGCGGCGGGCGGCGACAACAACGGATCGACCGAGACCGATCGCACCAACTACTGGATCAACGTGCCGGCGAACTCGCTCGAGCTCGCGCTGTTTCTCGAGTCGGATCGCATGGGCTATCTGCTCGACACCATGACGCCGAAAACCGTCGACGCACAGCGCGACGTCGTGAAGAACGAGCGCCGGCAGTCGGTCGAGAACCGGCCGTACGGCACCGCCGAAGTCGTCCTGGGTGAGATGCTCCATCCGCAGGGTCATCCATATCACTGGCCGGTGATCGGCTACATGGAGGATCTCACCTCCGCGAGCTACGAGGACGTGGTGGCGTTCTTCAAGAAGTACTACGCGCCGTCGAACGCGAGCCTCGTGGTAGCCGGCGATCTCAGGATGGCGGACGCGCGCCGCCTGATCGAAAAGTGGTTCGGTGACGTGACGCCCGGTCCGGCGCCGGAACCGATGACGATTCCCGGCGTCGCCTTGACCGGCGTTCAGAAGAAAACGATCACCGATCGCGTGCAGCTGCCGCGGTTGTTTCTCGCGTGGCTGACGCCGCGTCACTTCGAACCGGCCGATGCGGCGCTCGATATGGTGGCTGACGTGCTCGCCGGCGGCAAGAACTCGCGGCTCTACAAGCGGCTCGTCTACGACATGCAGATCGCGCAGGACGTGAGCGCGTTCCAGGCGTCGGCGGCGCTGTCGTCGTCTTTTCAGATCATCGCGACGCCGCGGCCGGGGCACACGGTCGAGGAGCTGGAGAAGGTAATCGACGAAGAGATTCAGAAGCTGCAGCGCGAGGCGCCGACCGCGCACGAGCTCGAACGGTCGGTGAACCAGATAGAGTCGTCGTTCTACAACCGCATGGAGCGGGTCGGCGGGTTCGGCGGCAAGGCCGATCAGCTGAACGCGTACTACACCTACACGGGCGACCCCGACTGGTTCAACGAAGATCTCGGGCGATACCGGGTGATTTCCGTGAACGACGTCAGCGCCGCGGCCGCGCAGTTCCTGCCGCTCGACAAGCGCGTCGAATTGATTGTCGAACCGGACAGGGGATCTCCGAAACCGTAACGGCAGGGGCGGTTCTTCGGACCCGCCCGCGCGGGGCGGTCTGAAGGCCGCCTCCCACACACGAGCTTATGAAACAGATACGAGCTCTCGTTTCGTTCGCGCTTGTTTTCTTCGCAGCCTCGGTACCCGGCGCGCAGGCGCCCGACCGCGCGCATCCGCCGCAGCCTGGACCACCGGCGCCGCTTCGCCTTCCGGCGATTCAGAAGCAGAAGCTGTCGAACGGTCTGCCGGTATGGATCGTCGAGATGCACAAAGTGCCGGTTGCGCAGGTGAACCTCGTCGCGTTCAGCGGCACCGCCAACGATCCGCCGGGCAAATACGGCCTCGCGAGCCTGACCGCCGCGATGCTCGAGGAAGGCGCCGGCACGCGGGCCGCGCTCGAGGTCGCCGACGCGATCGATGGCCTCGGCGCCACTCTTGGAGCGACGACGTCCTCCGACTCGGCCGCCGTGCGGCTGCACGTGCCGGTCGCGCGGCTTGCCGAAGCGCTGCCGATCATGGCCGACGTGGCGCTGCGTCCGACGTTCCCGAAAGACGAGCTGGAGCGCCAGCGCCAGCAGCGGCTCACCAGCCTGCTGCAGGCGCGCGACGATCCGCCGACCATTTCGTCGGCCGCGTTCTCGCGCGTCCTGTACGGTAAAGGTCACCGCTACGGCACGCTGCAGATGGGGACGGCCGAAACGATCAAGACGCTCACGACCGACGATTTGCGCGCCTTCTACGCGTCGATGTTTCGTCCCGATAACGCGACGCTGCTCGCCGTCGGCGATGTGACGGCCGACAAGGTGATGCCGCTCCTCGAGAAGAGCTTCGGCGGATGGAAGGCGTCCGGTGCGGCCGCCGCAGAAAAGCTGCCGGCAGTCGAGCCGCCCGCGACGCGGCAGGTGTATTTGATCGACAAGCCGGGCGCGCCGCAGTCGCAGATCCGCATCGGAACGATTGGCGTGCCGCGATCCACGCCGGACTATTTCCCCCTCACCGTGATGAACACGATCCTCGGCGGGTCCTTCACCTCCCGCTTGAACAACAACCTGCGTGAAGTGCACGGGTACACGTACGGCGCCAGCTCGTCGTTAGACATGCGCCTGGGCGCAGGTCCGTTCTTCGCGGCCGCCGGCGTGCAGACCGACAAAACGGTGGAAGCACTGAAGGAGTTTTTCAACGAGCTGAACGCGATTCTCAAGCCGGTGCCTGCCGAAGAGCTGTCGCGCGCGAAGAACTACGTGTCGCTCCGATACCCGAGCGCCTTCGAGACCACCGGCGACATGTCCCGGCGCCTCGAGGACGCGCTCGTTTACCATCTGCCCGACGACTATTTCGCGAAGTACGTGCAGAACATCCAGGCGGTGACGCCGGCCGACGTGCAGCGCGTCGCGCAGAAGTACGTGCAGCCGGATCGGGTCGTCGTCGTGGTTGTCGGCGACCTGAAGGCGATCGAGCCGGGCATCCGCGCGCTGAACCTCGGGCCGGTCAAGATCATGGCGATCGACGAGGTATTCGGGCCGACGCCATAAGTTTCGTCCTGCCCGTCCCTGCCCGTCCTGCCCATGCCGGTAGAGGCCCGTCTTCACACTGGCCCATGCGATCCCGCAGCGGCTTGGCGCCGGCAACACCTTGACGGCGACGTCGCGATCGAGCTTCGTGTCGCGGCGACAGACCTCGCCATCCCGCCCCGACGACCTCGTACGGACCCCGGAGTGTTCCGACCATGGGGCTCATTTCGCGGCACCCCGATCGGCGAATTCGGCCGGCCGGTTCTGAATCAGCATGAAGCGCGGTCCGGCGCTCCTCTGCTGCGACGCGCGCGCCGCCGCATGAAGAACTTCTTGCCATCGGGCGTGACGTCGAACCCGCCCCCGAGCGCAGCCGCGTCGACATCGAATAGCACTGCGGGCGCACCGATGGTGATGCGGCCGCCGTCGGCGCGGACGGTCGCCCCCACGAGGCGAGTGCCGTTTGCGAGGGCCATTGAACGTAGAGAGCGCCGCGCAGATTCTGCCACACGCGCCCGGCCAGGCCGCGGCAATTTCTGCGTGCCAGAGGCGAGCCGCGCGCGAATTCAGTCGAAAAAACGCATCAACCCGACGCGGCATGCGTCTGGCACGACGATGTAAAATGCGGTTCATGAAGGCGGCCGATCCGCGAGTGACCTTCGCCGAACTGCAGGAGTGGCCGGACGATGGGCGCCGGTACGAACTGTATGACGGCGAGGTGATCGTGGTTCCGTCTCCGTTCCCACGGCACCAGCGCGTTGCCGTCAACATCGAAGAGATCCTGCGCGAATACGAGCACGCCACCGGCGGTCTGATGTTCCACGCGCCGTTGGACATCGTGTTGTCGGAACACAACGTTGTGCAGCCGGACGTCGTCTTCTTCCGCAAGGAGCGCCGTCACGTCGTCGACATGATGGCGGCGACGCGCGCGGCTCCCGATCTGGCGGTGGAAGTGCTGTCGCGCAGCACCGAAGCCCGCGACCGCGGTCGCAAGATGCAGCTCCTGGCGCGTTTCGGCGTGCCTGAGTACTGGATCGTCGATCCCGTGAAGAACACCTTTGAGATCTACGTGCTCCGCGGCTCGGCATACGACCGTGTCGCCGCGCTCGACGAACACGCGGACGTCATCTCAGCGACGTTGCCCGATCTGACTTTCTCAGCTGCCCGCGTGTTCGCAGAGTAAGAGCCTCGGCTGGCGCAGACGCGAGGGGGCCGTCTGCGCGGAACAAGGACGAGCGCGCCACCCGGACGAAGGCGCGTCGACTACGCCTAGACTCGAGTCCGCGATCCTGCTACGACGAGCACGATCCCGCCGGCCAATGCAGCGATGCCCACGATCGGCGACAGCGGGATCGTTTTGTGTTTCTCAGTCGTGGCGGTGACTGGCCCGATGTCGAGCACCTTCTCCCGCGTGGTGTAGTTGATACCGCCGACCGCCAGGGCAAATACCCCGAAAACGATCAGCAAAATGCCGATGAGCTTCATGCAGCCTCCGCCGCGACCGAATGCATGGCCCGCGCCAGTCGAGGTGACTGACCTGCCAGTTCTTGTCCACCCGCCCCATCTGCCCTACTGTGCCCTACCTGCCCCACCTGCCCTACCTGCCCTACCTGCCCTACCTGCCCTACCTGCCCTATCGACGGGCGATGCGCGACCCAACGCCC
>WNEY01000142.1_pt1 | contig 37184 bp, 30 predicted proteins | sample 5400531 | NCBI WGS metagenome assembly WNEY01 (sample SAMN13153338, study PRJNA577476) | soil metagenome | isolation source: 200 cm saprolite under Douglas fir tree site 1 | place: USA:California | collected 2015-04-18 | reverse complement strand
ACAGTTACGAACAGCCCGGCGACATCACGTTTGTCGTTGCCCCGCTGGGTGGCGACGACAAGCCGCGCGACCTGCTCGCCGAGTTCGACGCCTTCCCGAGAGGCGCGGTCTGGAGTCCCGACTCGGCCATGGTTTACTTCGTCGCCGATGACCACGGCCGATCCCGGATCTTCTCCGTGGAGGTCGGGTCCGGCGAGATCTCGAAGCTGACCACCGACGACGCCGCGTACGGCAACCTATGCGTGGCGCCGGACGGCACCGCTGCGTACGCGCTGCGGTCCGCTATCGGCGAGCCGCCGACGCCGGTCAGAATCGATCTGGCTGACAGTGACGCCAACCCCGTCAAGCTAGCGGCCCCTGGCGTTCCGCTCGTCGTGCCCGGGCAGGTGCGGGACGTCTCGGCGGAGGCCGCCGATGGCACCATCATCCGCGGCTGGCTGGTGCTCCCCGAAGGGGCGTCGGCGGACGCGAAAGCGCCCTTGCTGCTCTGGGTGCACGGCGGGCCGGTCAGCAGCTGGAACACGTGGTCGTGGCGCTGGAATCCATGGCTGATGGCGGCCCGCGGGTACGCGGTGCTGCTGCCCGACCCGGCGTTGTCCACTGGCTACGGTCTCGGCCTCATCAAACGCGGCTACGGCTCCTGGGGCGAGGTTACGTTCAACGACGTCATGGCGATCACCGACGTGGTGACCGCGTTGCCGGAGATCGACGAGACCAAGACGGCGATGATGGGCGGCTCGTTCGGCGGCTATATGGCCAACTGGATCGCCGGGCATTCCGACCGGTTCTCGGCCATCGTCAGTCACGCCGGGCTCTGGTCGCTCGACCAGATGTTCGGCACCACCGACGGCCCGTTCTACTGGCGGCGGGAGTTCGGTAGTCCGGAGACTCATCCGGAGCGGTACGAGCAGAACTCGCCGCACCTGCACGCGGCGGCGATCACCACGCCCGTTCTGATCATTCACGGTGACAAGGACTACCGGGTGCCCGTCGGCGAGGCGCTGCGCATGTACTCGGATCTGGTCAGCCGGGGCAAGGATGTCCGATTCCTTTACTTCCCGGACGAGAACCACTGGATCTTGAAGCCAGGAGACGGCGTCGTCTGGTACGAGACGGTGCTCGCCTTCCTGGCCGAGAAGGTGCTCGGCCAGGAATGGCAGCGCCCGGCGTTGCTCTAGCCATGGTTTGGCGGAGAGTTTCCGGCCTGGGCGCGGGTAACGCTCCACGATCAAGGAATCCTGCCCGGAAATGCCCGGTTTTCGGTGGAGAGTTCCCGGTCCGGGGAGAGTTTGCCGCGTTATTCCGCGGCCAACGCTCCACCACGCGGAAACTCACCACCAAACCGGCCAGCAGCCCCACCGCTGGCTCAAAGTCAGGGTTGTAGGCGCGGTTGGTTACTTCTTCGGGGCGGCGGCGGCTCTGATTGCCTTGAGCGTGGCCGTGTCGGTGTCGAAGTTCCAGATGCCGACGTCGAAGAAGACGAGCGCGGCCAGGGGCACCTTGTGCGCCGTCGCGAAGAGGGCCTTGATCTGCTTTGGCCGGTTGGCGCTCGCCTTGACGCCCACCTCGCTGAGTATGACCGGCACGGTGGTGAACTTGCGGATCTGCGAGAACGTCGCGCCGAAAACGCTGTTAAAGGTGGCGGTCTTCGAGCCGAGCTGACCGTCAAGGCCGATCACGTTCACGAAGGAGCGGCCGGGCCAGATCGCGCTCAGCGCCTCGGTGTTCCTAGATGACCGGTCGACCTGCCACATCCACGTGATGTGCTTGGCGCCGTCTTTCAGCAGGACGTTGTGCACATGCTGAAAGATCCTCTTGTACAGGGCGGCGCTGATGTGGCCCTTGCCCCACGGATACCAGTTGCCATTCGCCTCGGGCGCGAACGACAAGATGATCGGCAGCCCGAGCGCCTTTTCGGCCGTGGCCCACTTCTTCAGGTACGAGTCGAATTTGCCGGAGGCCAGTTTCCCAAGGTTCTGTTTTGTGGGTTCGAGCACGATGAGCATCTCCGTGCCCGAGGCGTGGTTCGCGAGGACATCGGCGGTCGGGAAGGGCGTTCCCCAGCCGAAGTACTTGGCCGTGATCGACGGGAAGATCTTGGTCTTCTGCTCGAAGATCGGCAGGTTGTAGCTGATGATGCCCAGGCTCACGTTCTTTGTGGCATTCGGCCCGGTCGGCTGGTTGAGCTGCAAGGCCACCGATGTCGTGCGCGGCAACGCCACCACGGGCGATTTGGCCTGCGGCGCACTCGACCCGACCGATCGGATCAGGACGACGGCCGCGAAGCTGGCCGCGGCCGCTACCAGGGCAGTCAGGATCGCCAGGACTCTCATGTTGCTCGAACCTCCACGGTTGTACGTGTTCCCCACGAGTTGTCGCGCAATGTCATGACCGCGACGAGCCTAAGCGGCAACAGCAAGATCATGTGAACGAGGCCATACACCGGCGCGAGCGCGAACGTCACAAGCCGGGTGAACCGGCCGAGATTGGCATGTTCGGCCCGGAAATAGTGACCAGACCTGGCGTAGGCCAGCAGCAAGGTCGCCGCCAGGTAGGAAGCGGCCGACAACTGGCCGGTGATGAGCGGCCTGGCGATCAGCGTGTAGAGCAGGGCGCTGGTGAAGGCGGCCCAGGTGGTGACCTCGAGCAGGCTGAGCCACCACGGCATCCTGGTGGCCGGCATGGACGTGAGCATGCACCACGATTCGCGGATGAAGCTCTTTGACCACCGCAGTTGCTGGCGCAGGAAATGGTCCATCCGTTCCGGCACCACCGTCCAGGCCACGGCGTCCGGCGCGAGGAGTACGCGTCCTTCGCGCAGGCAGTAATAGGTCAGCCGCCGGTCGTCGCCGTAGGTGCACTGCTGGCCGAGGAAGCGCTGATGCAGGAAGTCATCGAGGTACTTGCGCACGACCTCGCCTCGGTACAGCGCCAGCGAGCCGCACTCGCACAGCACCGAGCCGACGGCGGAATACGCGGCCCGCTCGCCGAGGAATGCGTTCGCGTACCGCAGGTCAATCAGGCGGGTAAGGAAATTGGTGTCCCAGTTCGAGGCCAGCACGGTGCCGGTCACGCCTTGCACCCGGGAGTCGCTGAAGTACGCGATCGCCTTTTCCAGCGCGGTCGCCTTGAGTTCGGTGTCGGAGTCGATGCACAGGTAGACGTCGGCCTGCCACGCCGCGCGGAAGCCGTTGGCGAGTCCCTCGCGCTTGCCGAGGTTGCGGTCATGGGCGACGACGCGATACCGCACGCCCAGTTGCTCGAACGCCGAGGTGTACGACCGGGCCAGGCACAGGCAATCGGCGGCATCCGAGCCGTCATCGACGACCGTGAGTTCGGCCGGCGGCCGCGTCTGCCGCAGCAGTGACTTCAGGCAGCGGGCGAACGCGACCGGGTCTTCGTTGTGCACGGTGATGATGGCCGCGACGTTCAGGCCAAGATCGCGTCGGCGCGGTGGCGGCCGGTACAGGATCGCCAGACCCAGCTTGAGGGCCAGGAAGGCGAGCACCGCGTAGCCGTAGGCGGGCAGGTTCGGATGCAGCCGGTGGCCGGTCAGCGTCACGTGCATCGCGATCTCGGCGCCGCCGATCAGGCCGAGCAGCGCGGCCGGTATCACGGCGACCGAAGCCTTCAGCCCGGGCGAGCGGCGTTCCCTGCGGTGCTTGCTCACGGGGCACTGCTGCCGAGGCGTTCCCAGACCTCGGTGGGTTCCGCCGGATGCAGCGGCCACGGTTGCTTTCTGACCAGCCGGTACTGCCTGGAGTCGCGCAGGCTGGTGACGAGCTCGCGGTAGGTGGCCCGGCCGCGCGAGGCATCCACCTCGACCGCTCCGAAGTAGCCGTTCCTGATCGCGGCGACCATTCCCGGTGTTCCTGACAACGGCCGCCAGTTCGCGGCCGACCGGTAGGTGAAGGTGTACGGGCCAATGATCGATCCGGTCAGATCCCTGGCCGGCAGATAGTAGTCTGCCGCGGTCTCCTGCAGGACCAGGCAGGGGCAGCCGTCGCGGTGTATCGCCCGGTTCAGTGCGGGCATGGCGTGGGAGACGCTCGGCCAGGACCGGGTCACCGACGTGGACTGGGAGAACCCGGTCACCGCGACCACGGCGACCAGCACGGACCCGATGATGACGCCGTGCGACAACTGGCCGTCTAGCTGGGAGATCTTCGTGATCGCGTAGCCGGCCACCATGCACGCGAACCAGGCACCGAACACCACGTGCTTGTGCAGCGAGGTGATATCGCTGATCCGGGCCTGCTCGGCCGGAGCGAGCAGCAAAGCGGCGAAGAGCACGATCGGCAGCAGGTTGGGCCGGCTGTTGTCGAGCCAGAGCAAAAGCAGGCCCAGGAAGCCGAGCAGCACGAGCAGGGCAAGCCAGCCCCAGGCGATATCGAGGATCTTCAGCGGCGAGGTGCCGGTCACGATCTGCCGGTTGACCGTCGTGAACTCGATGCCGCGCAGGTAACTTGGGCCGCCTTCGTGGATGGCGACCGCGTCGAGCACCAGGGTGTAGCTGGCCAGCCGCACCCCGTTCAGGCACCGTTTCAGCCTGGGCTCGGTTGGTATGGCCAGCACCGCGAGCGCGATGACGACCGGATTCCACAGCACGGTCGCGTACTTGGTCGCGTCGGCTAGAGCGAGGCTGATCGCCGCGGCGATCAGAAGCGGCTCGGTCAGTCGCCCCCGAGCCATCACGACTAGCCAGGCGGCCAGCGCGAGCAGGCACAGGGCCATGGCGTCGTAGGTGGCGAAGGCGCCGAGTTGATCGGCCATGCCGAAGGCCGCGAACAGCGCTGCCGCCGCGAGCGCCGGGCCGCGGCTGAACAGGCGTTTGGCCGTCAAGTACAAGAGCACGGTTGTCGTCAGCATGAAAGCCAGCGACAGCAGACGCGCCGCTACCAGGCCGCCGGCGCTGGCGGCCAGGGCAGCGAGCGGCGGGTAAATGGCCGGCGAGCCAGAGAAATAGGTCTGAAACGGGGGCACGGTGGAGCCGTGCATCAGGTGCGCGAGTTCGAGGTGCCCCGCCCACAGATAGAGCGACTCGTCCTGGAACGCTGTGTTAGACCAGAAAAGCCGGGCGGAAAGTACCGCCTGAGCGAACAGGATGACCGGCAGCGGCCAGGGCGACCGCAGCAGCTGATACTTGCTGGCCAGAGCGAAGCCGGTACGGCGAGTCGGCTGGCTGGCTGGGCGCTGCGGCTCCGTTGGCTGCGCCAGGTCGAGTGCCTTGCCCAGGTCGGGCACGGTAGTGGCGGAGGTTGCCTGCGCCAACTGGACGAGGGATGCGACGCCGGCCCCTTGCTGTTCGGCTGTGCCCGCCCGGTCTAGTACAAGCCGTCCGTCCTGCCCTGCCATCGAATGCGTCGCCTCCTGCGGGAACTCGGCCGGGCATTTCGCCCATTATGCCCAATCCCCGCGGTAAGTATCTCATGTAAGAGTTCTCTTATTGATATATTTGGGCTCATTGCTCGCGGCAGGTATCTAACGTACTTCCCGTGCCGAGAACTAGCCCGACCGCTGGGCGCTCATCGGCCAGATCCGTCTTCACGCACCGTCGGTCCATATCACAACTAGTGACGCATAGATGGCGATGAAGGTTTACAAACGCTACCACGATGACGCTCACGCATCAGGAACGTCTCGCCCGTCAGGTATCGAACCATGACATACCGACCCAGCGGCAAGGCTCGATCTTCGTCGACGGGAGAAGGCGGTCAATCCGCAATCCTCTGGGCTCGCTGGGGCCGACAAACCTAGATCCGCCCGCAAGCTGCCTGCTGGCCTCAACCGTACTGTCTCGCACGCTCTGCTTTAATTGGGCACCGTACGGGGTGACTCCGGACGCCTTGCCGGGTCCCGAAGGCCATTCCTACGCGGTGGGCATTTTGTGGAGCCTGCTATGGCCTGAGCTGGACCTTTCACGTCCTGCAGGGAGGGAGAGCTCGCCATAGAAAGGCCCTCAGCGTTCACGGACAGGCTCGTGGGCGAGGGCCGAGGACATGGTTCGAGGGACAAGAAGGGAGCGTTGACCCGTGCCGCCTGCGCCAAGCTCTTCAAGCTCTGAGCTGCGCCTGACGGTTTTCGGCACCGGGTACCTCGGCATCACGCACGCCGCGTGCATGGCTAGCCTCGGCTTCGAGGTACTCGGTGTCGACACCGACTCGAGCAAGATCGCCAGCCTGATGGCCGGCCACGTGCCGATCTATGAGCCGGGCCTGCAGGAGTTGCTCAGGACCGAGATTCAAGCCGGAAGGTTGCGTTTCTCCACGTCTTATGAGAAAGCCGCGGCGTTCGGAGACGTGCACTTTATCTGCACAGGCACGCCCCAGCTTCCTGGTGGTGAAGGCGCCGACCTATCGCAAGTCCGCTCGTGCGTGACCGCGCTGGCCCCGCTGGTGCGGTCAAATTCGCTGCTGGTGGGCAAGTCGACCGTGCCGGTGGGTACGGCCCGGGCGCTGAGCAGGGAACTCGCCGAGTCCGGCCATCAGGTCGAGATCGCCTGGAATCCTGAGTTCCTGCGCGAGGGCACGGCGGTCACCGACACGCTGGCGCCTGACCGTATCGTCGTCGGCGTCACCTCGCAGCTGGCCGAGGACCTGCTGCGAGCGGTCTACCGGGCACTCACCGATGGTGGCAGCCGGTTCTTCGCCACCACGCTCGAGACGGCTGAACTCGCCAAGGTGGCCGCGAACGCCTTCCTGGCCACGAAGGTCTCGTTCATCAACGCGATGGCCGAGGTGTGCGAGGCGTCCGGCGCCAATGTGCGGGGCCTGTCGGAGATACTCGGCGCCGATCCGCGTATCGGTCAGTCGTTCCTGCGGGCCGGCCTCGGCTTCGGCGGCGGCTGCCTGCCGAAGGACATCAGGGCGTTCATGGCCCGCTGCACCGAGCTGGGCGTGGACTCGGCGGCCGGGCTCCTGCGCGAGGTGGAGAAGATCAACCTGCGGCGCCGGTCGCGGACCGCCGATCTGGCTCTCGAGCTGGCCGGTGGCGATCTAGCTGAGGTCAGCGTGTGCGTGCTGGGCGCGGCGTTCAAGCCAGGGTCCGATGACGTGCGGGAGTCGCCGGCCCTCGACGTGGCCCAGATCCTGCATGGCCTCGGCGCTCACGTCACCGTCTACGACCCGGTCGCCATGGCGAACGCTGCCCGGGCCTGCCCGGAGCTGGCCTATGCCGACACGCTGGAGGCGGCGGCCACCGGCGCGAGCTTGGTGCTGCTGCTCACCGAATGGCCGGAATTCACGGCGCTGCGTCCTTCCGATCTCGGCGGAATCGTCAAGCTCAAGAACATCATCGACGCGCGCAACGCCCTCCGCCCCGAACTGTGGCGCACCGCCGGCTGGAATTACCGGGCGCTCGGGGTCGGGGCGGAGGCGAGCGCGCCGGTGTAATTGGCGTGGTAGTGCTGGCCGAGTGCTGGCCCCCGGGCGGGATGCGCGGTAGAAATGCCACGGCGGGCTGGGTAATTGTGGGTTACCCAGCCCGCCGTGCTTTTGTTACATAGTGGGCTGCTTCAGGAGACCGGGCCCAGGCGCACGGTGAACTCCTGCGAGTCAGGAACGGTGTTGCCCGTCAGCACGTTCAGCCTGGTGACCTTGAGCTGGTTGGCCGGACGACCGGTCGGTCCGCCCACGGTCAGCACCAGCGGGTGGCTGAAGTTCGGGTCTGAGGCGTTGACCCACGGGGTGTAGAGGTGACCGTGGTGGGTGGTGGCGTTCTTCAGGTCGCCGACCCACAGTGTCTTGGCCGTCGCCCCGCAGTTCTGCAGGGTGACCGGCTCGTTGTTGAGGTTGGCGGTGGCCAGGCCCGCGCACAGCCCGCTGTCGTTGCCGAACGGCGCCCAGTTTGACTCGAAAACCGGGTACGTGGACGGGTAGTTCACGCAGACATAGGACGCGCTCGGGATGAGGCCGCCGCAGTAGTCGGACAGGTCACCGACGTTGGCGCCGGTGAAGTCCTCGTTGGGGTGGCTGTTGCTAGCCGTCTTGAGGTTGACGAACTGACCGACCCGGCCGCCGGTGCCCAGGTCGCCGAAGATGTAGGCGTTCTGGATCTGGTCGGGGCCGAGCACCAGGCTCGACAGCTCAAAGCAGTTAGCGCCGCACGCCGGGGTGGCGGCCGGCCGGTTGTGTTGCACCGCCGCCTGCGCCGCAGTCGATGCGAGCGTCAGCAAAGTAGCCGCGGCGCCAAGCGCCATGAACATCTTGCGCATAATCTCTCCTTTTTGTTCTTTCCGTGCATTACCTGGGAAGTACGGCCGTGCACTGGAATTACTTACTATGACAAGACGCGCAGTGATCGCTAGGGGTTTACAAGAATTGTTTCAGAATCGCGGCTAATTTCGCGTACTTAACGCACGGTCAAATACCAAAAACCATTTTCTACGGTGAAAGCATCGCTCATGGTCTGGTCGTGATCGATAAGGTTTATCTACTGGCGGTCTGATCGCTTCGGTCCCGATCTTGGGCCAGCCTTGGCTGGTGGGCTTGGCCGCGCGCCGAGTGCTGGCCGGCCTGTGGCACCCTGGGTCGGTGACTCGCGCGCGCCTTGATAAGCGGCCAACCGACGTGTCGGCGATGTTCGATGCGGTCGCCGACCGCTACGACGTGCTCAACGACATCTTGTCGATGGGGCAGGACCGGCGCTGGCGCCGGATCGTGGCCCGCCTGGTCGCGGCCAAGCCCGGGGACCTGGTACTCGACATCGCCGCCGGCACCGGCACCAGCTCCCGCGCGTTCACGGCGTCCGGTGCGCGCTGCGTGGCCTGCGATTTCTCGCTCGGAATGCTCCGGGCCGGCGCCCGCAGGCCCGCCGAACGGGTCACCTTCGCGGCCGGTGACGCGCTGGCGCTACCGTTCGCCGACCGGGTCTTCGACGTGGTAACGATCTCCTTCGGCCTGCGCAACGTAGCCGACCCCGATGCCGGCCTGGCCGAGATGCTCCGGGTGACCAAGCCGGGCGGGCGCCTGGTGATCTGCGAGTTCAGCCACCTGCCGGTGCGGCCGCTCGATCTCGCCTACCAGCGTTATCTGGGTCTTGCGCTGCCGACCGTCGCGAAGGCGATCTCACCGAACCCGGGCGCCTACGAGTACCTGGCCGAGTCGATCAAGAACTGGCCGGCCCAAGGAGACCTGGCCGACCGGATCGCCGCCGCCGGCTGGTCCGCAGTCACCTGGCACAACCTGTCAGCCGGCATAATCGCCATCCACGCCGCCCGCCGCCCGAAGAACTAGCCCCGAGTGTCGGCTAGCCCCGAGTGTCGGCTAGCCCAAGCACCGCGCCCGCCCCGTGGCGCTCTCCGGCCGGGCCCGTGACAACCGATTCATCCGCGCTCTTTGTGGCTGGTTCAGCGATTTTCCGTGGTGACTTTTCGCCTCGTGATGAGTTTTCGGTCTATATCGCGGCTAATTCGCCGTCAGGCGAAAAGTCAACGTGATCACGGCCGCCCATCGCCCTCGGTTCCATGATCCCGGGAGAGTTTTCGGCAGCCATCTCCTTGATTAGCGGAAAAGTTGCCGCCAAAGCCCCGCTCGCGCCAGCGCCGACCAGATGAATGCGCATATTCATCCCCTAAAAACCAGATGAATCTGCACATTCATCTGCCTATAAGTTGATCTCCCGGGGCAAAAAAGTGACTGATGTGGAGCTTGTGCCCATTGTGACCCAAGGGCGAAGGCGCCTGCGGTCTAAACCAGTTGCGCGGGCCCTGGAGACCGTCTCGGGGTGGCCGGGGTGGCCGGGGTGGCCGGCTGCTCGTGGCAGCCGGTGCGAATCGAAGAGCCGGCCGGCGGTGGGTGCCGGCCTCAGTTTGGTTGGCCGGCGTACCCGTACCCCCACCTTCCTCGTCGATGCGGGTGTGCGGAGGTGACAGCAGGCGGGTCGATCGTGTGAAGGTCGCCAACGTGGCGGCAGGCGGGTTGGCCGGGTGAAGGTCGTCGGGGTGGCTGAGTGTCCGGTTCCTCCTGGGTGCGGATGGGGTGACGCACAGCCGTGGGCGGAGGTCGGACGGAGACGGTGACGGCCGGGATGTCGGATCGGATAGGTAGCTGCGAGGCCGGGTGGCGGGTGGGGGGTGGCCGGAGGGGGCTAGACTATGCACATCTGTACTTGTGAAGGCGTTCACAAGATTGGCGGGACGGGTCAGTGAGCGAGCAGAACCCCCCGGCTAGCGACCCGGATCAGGAGAATAAGGATCAGCTAGCAAAGGAAGAGCTAGCACCCCCACGCGGTGGACGACGGGTGCGGTCGTCGGCAGTGGACTCGGCCGACACCGCTGACGTCATTGTCGTCGGCGCTGGGCCGGCTGGCTCGACGGCGGCTTATCACCTGGCCAACTCCGGGCTCGATGTTCTGCTGCTGGAGAAGACCAGTTTCCCGAGGGAAAAGGTCTGCGGCGATGGGCTCACCCCCCGGGCGGTTAAGGCGCTGACCTCCATGGGCATCGCGACTGACACCGATGACGGGTGGCTGCGTAACAAGGGCCTTCGCATTGTCGGTGGCGGCGGCCGGATCGAATTGGACTGGCCCGACCTGTCGGAGTGGCCAGGGTTCGGTACGGTCAGGACCCGCACCGACTTCGACCAGATCCTCGCCCAGCAGGCGGTGAAGGCCGGGGCCAGGCTCAGGGAGAACGTCACGGTCACTGGCCCGGCACTCGACGAGCGCACCGGCCGGGTGACCGGCGTGACGGCCCGCGAGTCGAAGGAGCCAGCGAAGAACTTCAGCTCCCGCGTGGTCATCGCCTGCGACGGCAACTCATCACGGCTCTCGGTCTCGATGGGCCTGCACAAGCGGGATGATCGCCCGCTCGGTGTGGCGGTACGCACGTACTACACCTCGCCCAGGCACGACGACGACTATCTAGAGGCGTGGCTCGATCTGTGGGACGGCAAGTCACTGCTGCCTGGCTACGGCTGGATCTTCGGTATGGGCGACGGCACGTCCAACGTCGGGCTTGGCCTGCTGAACACCTCAGAGGCGTTCGGCCGGATCGACTACAAGATCCTGCTGCGCAAGTGGCTGGCCGCGATGCCGGCCGAGTGGGGCTTCAATGAGGACAACAGGACGGAACCGGTGCGCGGGGCCGCGCTGCCGATGGGGTTCAACCGGACGCCGCACTACACCCGCGGCCTGCTGCTGGCGGGTGACTCCGGTGGGATGGTGAACCCGTTCAACGGCGAAGGCATCGCCTACGCAATGGAGGCCGGCGAGCTTGCCGCCCGCACGATTGTGCAGGCACTGGCCCGGCCGACGGCGGCGAGTACCGAACGAGTGCTATTGGGCTACCCGGTAGCGCTCAAGCAGAACTATGGCGGCTACTACACTCTGGGCCGGACATTCGTGAAGGCCATCGGAAATCCGGCCTTCATGAAGTTCGCCACCAAGCACGGGATCAAGCGCCCGTACGTGATGCGGATGACGATGAAATTGCTGGGAAACCTGACCGAGCCTCGCGGCGGCGACGCGGTGGACCGCGTAATCAACGCGCTGTCTAAGATTGCGCCGGCGGCGTAGCGCTCGGACCGGGTTACCGCAAGCAGACGAGTACAAGAGGCGGGTCGGCAGCGCGACACCACGCGCGCATGGCCGGCCGCCTGAAGATCGAACTGGGCCGTGCAGCAGGATCGCTGCGCGGCAAGACAAGGGGGTGACGGAGCCCGATGAGCTACTACGTGCCAGTCATCGTGCTCGGCGCTCTGTCCACCGTGTTCGCGATTTTCTCGCTGGTCGCTGGCGCAGTCAGCGGGCCGAAGCGGTGGAACCGGGCCAAGCTCGAGGCCTACGAATGCGGTATCGAGCCGACCCGTCAGCCGACCGGGATCAGATTCCCGGTGAAGTACTACCTGACCGCGATGCTGTTTATCGTCTTCGACATCGAGATCATCTTCCTGTACCCGTGGGCCGTCGCGTTCGACCGTCTCGGTGCCTTCGGCCTTGTGGAGATGGTCACGTTCATCGCAACGGTCCTAGTCGCCTACGTCTATGTGTGGCGGCGTGGCGGTCTGGATTGGGAATAGCCGATGGGACTTGAAGAGAAACTGCCGGGCGGCATCCTGCTGACCTCGGTCGAGAAGCTCGCCGGTTACGCGCGCAAGGTATCGGTGTGGCCGGCCACCTTCGGCCTGGCCTGCTGCGCGATCGAGCTGATGGCGACCGGCGGCCCCAGGCACGACCTGGCCAGGTTCGGCATGGAGCGGGCGTCGAACACGCCGCGCCAGGCCGACCTGATGATCGTGGCCGGCCGGGTGAGCCAGAAGATGGCGCCAGTGCTGCGCCAGATCTACGACCAGATGGCCGACCCCAAGTGGGTGATCTCGATGGGCGTTTGCGCGTCGAGCGGCGGCATGTTCAACAACTACGCGATCGTGCAAGGCGTGGACCACATCGTTCCCGTCGACATTTACCTGCCCGGTTGCCCGCCGAGGCCGGAGATGCTGCTGGACGCGATCCTCAAGCTGCACGACAAGATCCAGAACATGAAACTCGGGGTTAATAGGGAGAAAGAAATCACCGAGCTTGAGCAGGCCCGCCTGAGGCAGCTCCCGCTCCTGCCGCATCTGCAAGCGCCCGAGGTCCGGGCCGGGCAGGCGAGCGAGCTCGAGGGGCATTCCGGAGCCCCCGATCAGCAGGCAACAGCGCGGACAGGGGTGCAACATTGACCGGGCCGGGTAACCAGCCGCCGGAGCACCCTGAGCTGTCCGACGACGAAGCCAACGCGATCGCCGCCGGGGAGGAACGGCTGACCGAGCCGGTCGTACGCACCGGCATGTTCGGTACCGGCACCACCGGCGACACGTCCGGTTATGGCGGGCTGCAGGTCCGGCGGCCACCGCCGCTGTCCTCGGAGCGGCCCTACGGCTGGTACTTCGACGAGGTGGCCGATGCGCTTGGTGGCGCGCTCGAAGCGGGCGGGCTGAATTTCGGCGACGCCGTGGAACGGGTCCTGGTCGCCTACGGTGAGCTCACCCTGTACGTGCGTCGCGAGCACCTGGTCGAGGTTGCCAAGCGACTACGCGATGACCCCGCGCTAGCTTTCCAACTGTGCCTTGGAGTTTCCGGGGTGCACTACCCATCGCTAGCCGGCAGCGAACTGCACGCCGTCTACCACCTGCTCTCGGTCACCCACAACCGGCGGTTGCGGGTTGAGGTGGCGGCACCCGACGCCGACCCGCACATTCCGTCGATAGTCAGTGTCTACCCGACCTGCAACTGGCACGAGCGGGAGACCTGGGACTTCTTTGGCATCATCTTCGACGGACACCCGGCGCTGACCAGGATCGAGATGCCGGATGACTGGAAGGGGCATCCGCAGCGGAAGGACTATCCGCTCGGCGGCATTCCGGTCGAGTATCGCGGCGCCACCGTCCCGCCGCCGGACGAGCGGAGGTCATACGAGTGACCGAAGGACGTGTGTACACGATTGGCGGCCAGGACTGGGACGAGATCGTCGCCGCCGCCGACGAGCTGGGCGACAGCTCCAGCGAAGAGCACCTGATCGTCAACATGGGCCCGCAGCACCCGTCCACGCACGGCGTGCTGAGGCTGGTCCTGACGCTCGACGGCGAGACGGTGACCGAGATCCGGCCGGTCATTGGCTACCTGCATACCGGCATTGAGAAGAACATGGAGTTCCGCACCTGGACGCAGGGCGTGACGTTCTGCACCAGGATGGACTACCTCTCTCCGCTGTTCAACGAGACCGCCTACTGCCTCGCGGTCGAGAGGCTGCTCGGCATCACCGATCAGATCCCCACCCGGGCGAGCGTCCTACGGGTGCTGATGATGGAGCTGAACCGGATCTCCTCGCACCTGACGGCGATCGGCACGTTCGGCCTGGAGCTGGGCGCGACCACCGTATTCCTCTACGGCATGCGCGAGCGCGAGAAGGTACTCGACCTGTTCGAACTGATCACCGGCCTGCGCATGAACCACGCCTACATCCGGCCGGGTGGGGTCGTCCAGGACCTGCCGTCGGGCGCGATCGAAAAGCTGCGCGAGTTCCTCACGGTCATGCCGCCCCTGCTGTCCGAGATACACAAACTGCTGGACGTCAACCCGATCTACATGCGCCGTACCAAGGACGTCGCGCACCTGGACCTGGCCGGCTGCATGTCGCTGGGGATCACCGGGCCGATCCTGCGGTCCACCGGCCTGCCCTGGGACCTGCGCAAGAGCCAGCCGTACTGCGGTTACGAGACGTACGAGTTCGACGTGTGCACCCAGGACGGCGCCGATGTCTACGCCAGGTACCTGGTCAGGATGGACGAGCTCGATCAGTCGCTGCGCATCATCGAGCAGTGCGTCGACCGGCTGGCCGCGCCCAGGCCCGCCGACGACCCAGTCATGATCGCCAACGCCAAGATCGGCTGGCCGGCCCAGCTGGCGGTCGGTCCTGACGGGATGGGCAACTCGGCCGACCACATCGCGCACATCATGAGCCAGTCGATGGAGGCGCTGATTCATCACTTCAAGCTGGTCACCGAAGGCTTCCGGGTGCCGGCCGGGCAGACGTACGCGGCGGTCGAATCGCCGCGCGGCGAGCTTGGCTGTCACGCGGTCAGCGACGGAGGCACCAGGCCGTATCGCACCCACTTCCGTGATCCCTCGTTCACGAACCTGCAGGCGGTGGCGGCGATGTGCGAGGGCGGCATGGTGGCCGACGTGATCGCGGCGGTCGCCAGCATCGACCCGGTGATGGGAGGGGTGGACCGGTAATGGCTCTCACCGAGCAAGACAAGGTCGAGCTGGCGGCCAAGACCGGGGAGATCGTCGCCCGGTATCCCAGGCCTCGGTCGGCGTTGCTCCCGCTGTTGCACATGGTGCAGGCTCGCGAAGGGTTCGTCTCTACTGATGGGATCGCGTTCTGCGCCGAGCAGCTTGACCTGTCGGAGGCCGATGTCACCGCGGTGGTGTCGTTCTACACGATGTACAAGCGCAAGCCGGTCGGCGAATACCACGTCGGCGTCTGCACGAACACCCTGTGCGCGATCATGGGCGGCGATGCCATCTACGCCGACCTGTGCGGTTATCTCGGCGTCGGAGCGAACGAGCCAACCGAAGACGGCAAGGTCAGCCTCGAGCGCATCGAGTGCAATGCGGGCTGCGACTACGCGCCGGTGCTGATGGTCAACTGGGAGTTCTTCGACAACATGACCCCCGAATCAGCTCGGGGGTTGGTCGATGGACTGCGTTCAGGCGCCGACGTGGCGCCGACGCGGGGAGCGCCTCGGCTAGCTACCTGGAAAGAGGCCGCGACGATCCTGGCCGGTTACCCCGACGACCAGGCCATCGGTGGCGATACGGCCGGCCAGCCGTCTCTGGCGGGCTTGCGGATCGCCAAGGAGAACGGCTGGACGCCAGATGCAGCGCTGGCCCATGGGGACGACCCCCTGGAACCCCCGCGAGAGGCACAATCGTGAGCACCGTGCTTACCCCCGAACTGACCGCGCACTGGGATGACGCGGACTCGTTCACGCTCGCCGGGTACCGCCGGGTCGGCGGCTACCAGGCGCTGCCCAAGGCGCTGGCGATGCCGCAGGACGACGTCATCGCGACGGTCAAGGCGTCCGGCCTGCGCGGTCGCGGCGGCGCTGGCTTCCCAACCGGAGTCAAGTGGGGCTTCATCCCGCAGGGCGACGGCAAGCCACACTACCTCGTCGTCAACGCCGACGAGTCAGAGCCCGGCACCTGCAAAGACATTCCCCTCATGATGGCCAACCCGCACGCCCTGGTCGAAGGCGCGATCATCGCCGCCTACGCGATCAGGGCCAACCGGGCGTTCATCTACGTGCGCGGTGAGGTTCTGCACGTGGTCCGGCGCCTGCATCACGCGGTCGCCGAGGCCTACGACGCCGGTTTCCTCGGCACCGACATCGGTGGCTCGGGCTTCGACCTCGACATCGTCGTGCACGCCGGAGCCGGCGCGTACGAGTGCGGCGAGGAGACGGCCCTGCTCGACTCGCTCGAAGGCAAGCGCGGCCAGCCGCGGCTTAAGCCGCCGTTCCCGGCGATCGCCGGCCTGTATGCCTGCCCGACCGTGGTCAACAACGTCGAGTCGATCGCAAGCGTCCCGTACATCATCAAGCGCGGCGCCGACGCCTTCTCGGCTCTCGGCACGGAGAAATCTAAGGGATTCGGTATCTTCTCGCTGTCCGGGCACGTCACCACGCCCGGTCAGTACGAAGCGCCCCTCGGGGTGACGCTGCGCGAGCTGCTGTCGATCGCAGGTGGAGTCCGGGCCGGGCACCGGCTGAAGTTCTGGACGCCGGGCGGGTCATCGACCCCGATCCTCACCCACGAGCACCTAGACGTGCCGCTCGACTTCGAAGGGATCGGTGCCGCCGGGTCGATGCTCGGTACCCGGGCGCTGCAGATCTTCGACGAGAGCACCTGCGTGGTCCGGGCCGTGCTGCGCTGGATGGAGTTCTACGAGCACGAGTCCTGCGGCAAGTGCACGCCCTGCCGTGAGGGCACCTACTGGACCGTTCAGGTGCTCGACTCGCTCGAGCACGGCCAGGGCAGCGAGGCTGACCTGGACAAGCTGCTCGACATCTGCGACAACATCCTCGGGCGGTCGTTCTGCCCGTTCGGCGATGGCGCGATCAGCCCGATCGTCTCCTCGATCCAGTACTTCAGGGACGAATACGTCGAGCACGTCAAACGCGGGTCCTGCCCGTTCGACCCCGCCGCGTCTACGGCGTTCAGCGAATCATGGAGAACGCGATGAGCGGCCCTTTGCTGCCCGCCCGACCCGAAGCCCCCGTCGACACCGTGCGGGTCACGATCGACGGCTTCGAGATCACGGTGCCGAAGGGAACGCTGATCATCAGGGCCGCTGAGATGCTCGGCGTCCAGATACCCAGGTTCTGTGACCATCCGCTGCTCGATCCGATCGGTGCCTGCCGGCAGTGCCTGGTGCACGTCGAGGGCCAGCCGAAGCCGCCCGCTTCCTGCACGACCACCTGCACCGACGGCATGGTGATCAAGACCCAGCTGACTTCGCCGGTGGCGGAGAAGGCGCAGCGCGGCATCATGGAGATGCTGCTGGTCAACCATCCGCTCGACTGCCCGATGTGCGACAAGGGCGGCGAGTGCCCGCTGCAGAACCAGGCCATGTCCAACGGGGCCGGAGAGAGCCGGTTTACCGGGGCCAAGCGGAAGTTCCCCAAGCCGATCGCGCTGTCCGCCCAGGTGCTGCTTGACCGCGAACGCTGCGTCCAGTGCGCGCGCTGCACCAGGTTCGCCGACCAGATCGCGGGCGACCCGCTGATCGACCTGATCGAGCGCGGGCCGCAAGAGCAGGTCGGTATCGCCGAGGGCGTGCCGTTCGACTCCTACTTCTCCGGCAACACCGTGCAGATCTGCCCGGTGGGCGCGCTGACCGGCGCGTCGTACCGGTTCCGGGCCCGGCCGTTCGACACCGTCTCGACGCCGAGCGTGTGCGAGCACTGCGCGGCCGGCTGCCTGCAGCGCACCGACCACCGGCGCGGAGCCGTGACCAGGAGGCTGGCCGGCAACGCGCCCGAGGTGAACGAGGAGTGGAACTGCGACAAGGGCCGCTGGGCCTTCACCTATGCGACCGCTCCCGACCGGCTGATCACCCCGCTGGTCAGAGACGACGAAGGCGTGCTGCAGCCGGCTTCCTGGCCGGAAGCGCTCGACGCGGCCGCCCGCGGACTTGAGGCGGCGCGGGGCAGCGCCGGGGTGCTGACCGGCGGCCGGGTCACGCTCGAAGACGCCTACGGCTACGCGAAGTTCGCCCGGCTGGCGCTCGGCAGCAACGACATCGACCTGCGGGCGAGGCCGCACAGCGCCGAGGAGACCTTCTTCCTGGCCGATCACGTGGCCGGCCAGGACTCCGGGGTCACTTACACCGCGATCGAGCACGCGCCGGCGGTGCTGCTGGCCGGGTTCGAGCCGCAGGATGAGTCGCCGATCATCTTCCTCCGCCTGCGCAAGGCGGTTCGGCTGCGCCACGCCGAGATCTTCTCGGTGGCGGCGCTGGCCAGCCCGGGGCTCGTCCGGCTGGCCGGGACACTGCTGCCGACCCCGCCCGGTGGCGAGACGGTGCAACTCGACCGGCTCGGTGACCCGGCGGCCAGGCCTGCCGCCGATGATGATGTGGCGGCCGCGGTTTCGGCCCTTCGTCAGCCCGGTTCGGTGATCCTGGTGGGCGAGCGGCTGGCCGAGGTGCCCGGGGCGCTGTCGGCCGCGGTCAGGCTGGCCGGGCGAACCGGCGCCAAGCTGGCGTGGGTGCCGCGCCGGGCCGGTGAGCGCGGCGCGATCGAGGCGGGCGCGCTGCCGATGCTGTTGCCCGGTGGCCGTCAGGTGACCGACTCCGCCGCCCGTGCCGACGTGGCCAGGGCCTGGGGAGTGGCCGCGCTGCCGGCCTCCTCTGGTCGCGACACCGCCGAGATCCTGGCGGCGGCGGCCGAATCGGCGGAGACGCCCTACGCGCTCGTGATCGCCGGAGTCGACCCCGACGACCTGCCAGATCCGGCAGCGGCCCTGGTCGCGGTAGAACGGGCCAGCTTCGTTGTCAGCCTCGAGCTGCGCGCCAGCGCCGTCACCGACCGAGCCGACGTAGTGTTCCCGGTCGCGGCGGTCGCCGAGAAGGCGGGCACGTTCGTGAACTGGGAAGGTCGGCGAGCTATGTTCGGCCCGGCGCTATCGGTTCCGAACACAAGCAGCGACCTGCAGGTGCTGAACAGCATCGCCGACGCGATGGACGTGCACCTGGGACTTCCTGACGTGGCCGCCGCCCGGCGCGAGATGTACGGACTCGGGGTCGGCGCGGTCGGCCCGGTCAGCTCTGCTGGACACTCCGGTGGCTCGGGCCTGGGCTCCAGCGCTGGCGGGCACGTCAACCCAACCCCAGGCGAGGCCCTGCTGGCCACCTGGCATAGTCTGCTCGACGCCGGGCGGATGCAGGACGGCGAGCCGAACCTGGCTGGTACGGCCCGGGCCGCTGTCGCGAAGATGTCGGCGGCCACCGCAGCCGAGACCGGTGTCGCGGCCGGCGCCAAGGTGACGGTCGGTACCAGCCGTGGCGAGATCACCGTGCCGGTCGAGGTCACGACCATGCCGGACCGGGTGGTCTGGCTGCCGTCCAACTCGCATCGCTGCGCCGTGCGAAGTCAGCTCGGCGCTGGCCACGGCACCCTAGTGACGGTGAGGAGCGCACAATGAGTGCCTCGCTCGTGCTGGCAAAAGGCGGCACTGCGACCTCGGCGCTGATCGATCATGACCCGTGGTGGCTCACCGCGCTCAAGGTCCTGATCGTCTTCGCCTTCCTGATGCTCACGACCCTGTTCATGATCTGGGCGGAGCGCAGGGTAATCGGCCGGATGCAGCAGCGTCCCGGGCCGAACCGGGCCGGCAAGTTCGGCCTGCTGCAGTCCCTGATGGACGGCATCAAGCTGCCGCTGAAGGAAGACATCATCCCGCTCGGCGTCGACAAGCTGCTGTTCGTGATCGCGCCGGCTATCGCCTTGATCCCGGCCTTCATCAGCTTCGCGATCATCCCGTTCGGGCCTACGGTGTCGATCTTCGGCCACCACACCCCGCTGCAGCTGGCCAATCTCCCGGTGGCAGTGCTGCTCGTGCTCGCGATGAGCTCGATGGGCGTCTACGGGATCGTGCTGGCGGGCTGGTCATCGACTTCGCCGTACGCACTGCTCGGCGGATTGCGGTCATCGGCGCAGGTGATCAGCTACGAGATTGCCATGGGTCTTTCTTTCGTCCCGGTGTTCTTGTACGCCGGATCGCTGTCCACCGCGCAGATCGTGCACGCACAGGCGAACGGTGCGAGTTTTCATCTGTTCGGCGTGATCTTTCACTACCCGTCGTGGTTCGCGATCCTGCTGCTGCCATCGTTCGTGATCTACCTGATCACCATGGTCGGCGAGACCAACCGACTGCCGTTCGACCTGCCGGAAGGCGAGGGCGAGCTGGTGGCCGGCTACCACACCGAGTACTCCTCGCTGAAATTCGCGCTGTTCTACCTGGCCGAGTACGTGAACATGATCACCGTGTCGGCCCTGGCCACGACGCTGTTCCTTGGCGGCTGGCACTCGTTCTGGCCGATCTCGGCGTGGTCGGGCGCTAACACCGGCTGGTGGCCGGTGCTGTGGTTCCTCGTCAAGGTCGGGATCTTGTTGTTCGTCTTCATCTGGCTGCGCGGGTCGCTGCCCAGGATCAGGTACGACCAGCTAATGGCGTTCGGGTGGAAGGTGCTGATCCCCGGCGCGCTGGCCTGGACGCTGCTGATCGCCGCGCTGCGCGTGTACCGCCAGCACGGCGGCGGGGCCGTGGTCTACATTGTCGGCGGCGCGGTCATAGCGGCCGTGCTGGTCTGGCTGTTCTCGGTCGACATCGCGGCTGAGCGGCGGGCGTCGCAACAGGTCGCCGAAGAGTCTGAACTCGAAGAGGAGATCGGCGAGTCCTTCCCGGTACCGCCGATGGACCTGCCGCACTATCACGGCGTCATGGCCGAGGGCTCCCAGCCTGGGGAGCTCGCCGCCGCCGACCAGGATCTGACGCCGGCGAGCGTATCGGAGGTCACCGGTGCTTGACTTCCTCAACCCGGTCAAGGGCTTTGCGGTCACCTTCAGGCAGATGTTCCGCAAGGTCGACACCGTGGAGTACCCGGAGCAGAAGCTGCCCACGGCGCCGCGATTCCACGGCCGTCACCAGCTCAACCGCTGGCCCGACGGCCTGGAGAAGTGCATCGGCTGCGAGCTGTGCGCCTGGGCCTGCCCGGCCGATGCGATCTACGTCGAAGGCGGCAGCAACACCGATGCCGAGCGCTACTCGCCCGGCGAGCGGTACGGTGCCGTCTACCAGATCAACTACCTTCGCTGCATTCTGTGCGGTCTGTGCGTTGAGGCGTGCCCGACCAGGGCGCTGACCATGACGAACGACTACGAGCTGGCCGATGACAGCCGAGAGAACCTGATCTGGACCAAGGAGCAACTGCTCGCGCCGCTGCAGGCGGGCATGGAGGCGCCGCCGCACCCGATGCGGCTTGGCGATGAGGAAGAGGACTATTACCGGCTCGGTCCCACCTTCGCCGCCGCCCAGTCAGACGATGTCTTGGGGTCAATGGTGCGCGAGTCGAAAACCGAGCCGACCGATACAGCTGGAGGGGGACAGTGAGCCATTCGCTGATCCTCGCGTCGCCCGGCAGCAATTCCGTCGAGCTGGGGGCGTTCTGGCTGCTGGCGGTCGTCGCCGTCGGCGCGGCGCTAGGCATGATCCTCACCAGGCGGGCGGTGCACTGCGCCGTCATGCTCGCGGTCGTCATGCTGATCCTCGCCGCCATGTACGCGATGCAGGGCGCGCCGTTCCTCGCGTTCGTCCAGGTGATCGTCTACACCGGCGCGGTCCTGATGCTGTTCTTGTTCGTGATGATGATCGTCGGCGTCAGTGCCGCGGACTCGATCATCGAGACGATCAGGGGACAGCGGCTATGGGCCGGGCTCGCCGGGATCGCGCTGCTGGTAATGCTCGCCCTCGTGGTTGGCCACGCCGCGATCGGCCCGGCCGCGGCATCGGGCCCGCAGAACAGTTCGTCCAATGTCAGCGGCCTGGCGACGCTCATTTTCACGACCTACTTTTTTCCGTTCGAAGTCACCAGCGCCCTGCTGATCACGGCGGCGCTCGGCGCCATGGTGCTCGCGCACCGTGAGCGGACCGGCCCGAAGCCCACCCAGCGCCTGCTGTCGAAGCAGCGGGTGGCCAGCGGCAGCCCGGCTCCGCTGCCTGGCCCAGGCACCTACGCCCAGCACAACGCCGTGGACATGCCGGCTCTGCTGCCTGACGGGAGCGCGTCGCGGCTCTCGGTCAGCGGTGTGCTCGCCAACCGCGCTATCGCCGCTGGCGCGAGCCAGACCGCGATCGAAGGCGAGGTGCTCGAGCCGGGTGAGCCGGTCAATGTCAACGCTCCGGCCGGTGCCGCACTGAACGGCACCAATGACAAGCAGCAGGAGGAACGGTGATCAGCCCGGCGCACTACGTCGCGCTCGCAGTGATCCTCTTCGTGATCGGCGGCGTCGGCGTGCTGATCCGCAGGAACGCCCTGGTGATGTTCATGTGCGTGGAGCTGATGCTCAACGCCGTGAACCTGGCGTTCATCGCCTTTGCCCGACTGCACGGCCAGCTCAACGGCCAGGTCATCGCGTTCTTCGTGATGGTGGTCGCGGCCGCCGAGGTGGTCGTGGGCCTGGCCATCCTCACCTCGATTTTCCGCACCCGCAGGTCAGCATCGGTCGATGATGCCAACCTGCTGAAGAACTGACCTGGAGGGGTAGGGGTGACGGGCTCTCTTGCCGCACTGCCCGCAGTCGGCGCGGCGCACGCGGCCTGGCTGTTGCTGGCGTTCCCGTCGGCCGGGGCGGCGGTCTTGCTGCTCGGCGGCAAGCGCACGAACGCGTGGGGTCACCTGCTCGGCGTCACGATGTCGCTCGCGTCGTTCGCCTACGGTGTCGTGCTGTTCGTCCAGATGCTCGGCCGCCCTGGCGACCAGCGCGCCATGGACGACCACGTCTATAGCTGGGTGCCCGGGATCGGGCGGTTCCACGTGCCGATCGGGATTCAGATCGACCAGCTCTCCATTTGCTTCGTGCTGCTGATCACCGGTGTCGGGTCGCTGATCCTGATTTATGCCGTTGGCTACATGGCTAAAGACCCCGAACGGCGGCGTTTCTTCGGATATTTGAATTTGTTCATCGCGGCGATGCTGCTGCTGGTGATCGCCGACAACTACGTGGCGCTGTACGCGGGCTGGGAGGGCGTGGGCCTGGCTTCCTACCTGCTGATCGGCTTCTGGTACTACAACCCGGCTCCGCCCGTGGCGGCCAAGAAGGCGTTCATCGCGAACCGGGTCGGTGACGCCGGACTGTCGCTGGCGATCATGCTGATGTTCGCCCAGTTCGGCTCGGTCAGCTTCGCCGGGGTGTTCAGCAAGGTGCACACCGCGAGCCCAGACGTGGTCACCGCGCTTGGCTTGCTGCTGCTGCTCGGTGCCTGCGGGAAGTCGGCTCAGCTGCCGCTGCAGTCCTGGCTGCTGGACGCGATGGAGGGCCCGACGCCGGTCTCCGCGCTGATCCACGCCGCGACGATGGTCACCGCGGGCGTCTACCTGATCGTCAGGTCGGCCCCGATCTTCGACCTTTCGGCCAATGCCAGGCTGGTCGTCACGATCGTCGGCGCTTCGACGCTGCTGTTCGGCGCGATTATCGGTTGCGCCAAGGATGACATCAAGAAGGCGCTGGCCGGTTCCACGATGAGCCAGATCGGCTACATGATGCTGGCGGCTGGCCTCGGTCCGGTCGGCTACGCGCTCGCGATCGCTCACCTGCTCGCGCACGGCTTCTTCAAGGCCGGGCTGTTCCTCGGAGCTGGCGCGGTCAAGCACGAGATGAACGACGAAGTCGACATGCGCCGGTTCGGCGGCCTGGCCACGGTCATGAAGATCACCTTCGTCACGTTCGGATTCGGTTACCTGGCGATCATCGGCATCCCGCCGTTCTCCGGCTTCTTCACCAAGGACCCGATTATCGAGGCCGCCTATTCCAAGGGCGGCACCTCGGGCGCCATTCTCGGCACGGCGGCGCTGATCGGCGCGGGCATTACGGCGTTCTACATGACGCGGGTGATGTTCATGACGTTCGGCGGCAAGCGCCGGTGGGATGATGCGGCCCACCCGCACGAGGCCCCGCCGGTGATGACGTCGCCGATGGTGATCCTCGCGATCGGCTCGCTGCTGGGCGGCGGGTTCCTGATGCTGTCCAGCCGGCTGATCGACTTCCTGGCGCCAGTTGTCGGCACGCCGCCGCTGTCGCACGGATTCTTCGCCCCGATCAGCGACATCACGCTGGTACTCGTGCTTGCCGCCGCGGGCCTTGCCTGGGCGATCTACGGTCGGCGCGAGGTACCGGTGACCGCCCCGCGCGGCAGCCTGATCACCGTCGCCGCCCGCAAGGATCTGTACGGCGACGCGATCAACGAGTCGGTGCTGATGCGACCTGGTCAATGGCTGACCAGGCTGTCGGTCTTCGCCGACAACCGCGGCGTGGACGGGCTGGTGAACACGATCGCGGCCGCGATGGGCGGCAGTTCGGGTCGGCTTCGCAAGCTCCAGTCCGGATTCGTTCGCTCGTACGCGCTTCTCATGCTCGTTGGTGCCGTGCTCGTGGTCGGCGCTCTACTGGCGGTACGGCTCTAGTGGCCCGTTACAGGAGTCTGCATCCATGACCAACTTCCCCTGGCTCACCGTCGCGGGCGTCGTCCCGCTGGTCGGAGCCATCGCCGTCGGGCTGACCCCTGGCCAGTCGGCGCCCGGCGGCGAAGCCGACCGCCGGTCCCGTGACCTGCTGGTCAAGCGAATCGCGCTGGTCTTCAGCCTGATCACGCTGGGCGTGACGATCGCCATGGCGGTGAACTTCAAGATCGGCGGGCCCCGGTTCCAGTTCACTCAGACCTACCAGTGGATTCCGCAGTTCGGCGTGCACTACGCGGTCGGCGCCGACGGCATCGCGCTCGTTCTGATCTTGATGACCACGATCTTGATGCCGGTCGTCATCCTCGCGTCCTGGAACGACGCCGACGGGTCCGCCAGCCCGGCCGGCACCGCGCCGCCGAGGCGGAGCGTCAAGACCTATTTCACGCTGCTGCTCGTGCTCGAGACGATGATGGTCGGCGTCTTCGCGGCGACCGACGTGTTCCTGTTCTACGTGTTCTTCGAGGCGATGCTGATCCCGATGTACTTCATGATCGGCAGCTACGGCGTCGGCCAGCGGCAGTACGCGGCGGTCAAGTTCCTGCTCTACAGCCTGCTCGGCGGGCTGCTGATGCTGGTCGCGGTCATCGCGCTGTACGTGTACTCGACCTCGGGCGGCAAGCCGGGCACGTTCTTGTTCCTGCCGCTGACCCACCTCGTGCTCAGCGCGACCGTGCAGAAGTGGCTGTTCCTCGGCTTCTTCGTCGCGTTCGCGATCAAGGCACCGCTGTGGCCGTTCCATACCTGGCTTCCCGATGCCGCCACGGCGGCGCAGCCAGGGGCCGCGGTGCTGCTGGTCGGCGTGCTCGACAAGGTCGGTACGTTCGGGATGATCAGGTATTGCCTTGACCTGTTCCCGGACGCGTCGCATTACTTCACGCCGCTGGTGATCGTGCTATCGGTGATCGGTATCTTGTACGGCGCTATCGTGGCGATCGGCCAGGCCGACCTGAAACGGCTGGTCGCCTATACTTCGGTCTCGCACTTCGGCCTGATCACGCTCGGGATCTTCGCGATGACCAGCCAGGGCCAGGTCGGCGCCACCTTCTATATGGTCAACCACGGGTTCGCGACCGGGGCGCTGTTCCTCATCGCCGGGTTCATGATCGCCCGGCGCCGGTCCCAGCAGATCGCCGACTACGGCGGCGTGCAGAAGGTCGCGCCGGTCATGGCCGGCCTGTTCCTGATCGCCGGCCTCGCGGGGCTCGCGCTGCCCGGCCTGTCCACGTTCGTCAGTGAGTTCCTCGTGCTGGTCGGGACCTTCACCAAATACGAGGTCGCGGCGGTCTTCGCCACCGTCGGCATCATCCTGGCCGCGATCTACATCCTGTGGATGTACCAGCGCACGATGACGGGGCCCGTGCGCGAGGAAGTCGCCACCATGCCCGACCTGCGGGCGCGCGAGCTGTGGGCGGTCGGCCCGCTGATCGCGCTGATCATCGTGCTCGGCGTCTACCCGAAGCCGGTAATCGACCTGATCAACCCGGCCGTGCACGCCACGCTGGCCCAAGCCCATTCGACCAATCCGGTGCCCCCGCATCCGGCCAAGGTGGCCGATGAAGCGCGGATCACGGGCTTCACCGGCACCCATTTCTTCGTCGTAATTAAGGACGGTAGCCAGCCGTGACCGCGTTCGCCGGCGCGTTCTCGCCGGGTCTTGCGAATGGTCTCGCGAGGGGTCTCGCGAGACAGCCCATTCCTACCCCGCATCTCGAATACAGCCTGCTCTCCCCGATGCTGCTGGTCTTCGGTGCGGCCGTGGCCGGGGTGCTCATCGAGGCGTTCGCGCCCAGGGCGCTGCGCCGCACCCTGCACCTGGCGATCACCCTCGGCGGCCTGGCCGGTGCGTTCGTGCTCACGATCGCGGTGTCGCAGGACAGTTCGCTGTTCGGCTCAGGCGGCGCTGGCCGGCTCGCGGCCCAGGGCGCGGTCGGGGTCGACCGGCCGACGCTGTTCATCCAGGGCACGATCCTGGTGCTGGCGTTCATCAGCGTGCTGCTGATCGCCGAGTCTTCGCACGAGGTCAGCGCGTTCGCCGCGCAGGCGGCGACGGTGCCCGGCAGCGCCGAAGAGCGCGAGGGACTGCTGGCCGGGATCAGCCACACCGAGGTCTACCCGCTCACGCTGTTCGCGGTCGGCGGCATGCTGCTGTTCCCCGCGTCCAACGACCTGCTGACCATGTTCGTCGCGCTCGAGGTGCTGTCGCTGCCGCTGTACCTGCTGTGCGCGCTGGCTCGGCGGCGTCGGCTCCTGTCGCAGGAAGCCGCGATGAAGTACTTCCTGCTCGGCGCGTTCTCGTCGGCGTTCTTCCTGTTCGGCGTCGCGATGCTGTACGGCTTCGCCGGCTCGGTGCAGCTGTCCGCGATCGCGGACGCGGCCTCGGCCAACACCAACAACGCCGTGCTGCTGTACGCGGGTATCGCTCTGCTCGGCGTGGGGTTGCTATTCAAGATCGGTGCCGTGCCGTTCCAGGCCTGGAAGCCGGACGTCTACCAGGGCGCGCCCACCCCGGTGACCGCGCTGATGGCGTCGTGCACGCTCGTTGCCGCGTTCGGCGCGCTGCTGCGGGTCTTCTACGTGGCATTCGGCAACCTGACGTGGGACTGGCGTCCGATGATGTGGGGCGTCGCGATCTTGACAATGCTGGGCGGCTCGATCGTCGCGATCACCCAGACCGACGTGAAGCGGCTGCTGGCCTACTCCTCGATCGCGCAGGCGGGCTACATCCTGACCGGCGTGATCGCCGCGAATACCGCGGGACTGTCCAGCAGCCTGTTCTACCTGGCGGCCTATGGCTTCGCCACGATCGGTGCGTTCGCAGTGGTCACGCTGATCCGCAACCCCGGCGGCGAGGCCGGGCACCTGTCGAGCTGGGCGGGCCTTGGCAAGCGCTCGCCGCTGGTGGCCGGAATCTTCGCGCTGTTCCTGATCGCGTTTGCCGGCATCCCGCTGACCAGCGGTTTCGTCGGCAAGTTCGCCGTGTTCCAGGCGGCGATCTCAGGCGGGGCGGTGCCGCTGGTCATCGTCGGCGCGCTGAGCAGCGTGTTCCTCGCGTTCCCCTACGTCCGGGTGATCGTGCTGATGTTCTTCAGCGAGCCGGCCACAGGCGGGCCTGTGGTGGTGCGGCCGAGCGCGTTCACCGCCAGTGCGGTCGCGGTCGGCGTGCTCGCCACGCTCATACTCGGAATAGAACCCGAGCCATTGCTCAGGCTGGCCCACGACGCCGCCACTCAACTCTTTGTACGCTAGGGTCAAGGGCGGCAGGCGTAGCGATGAGGGGAATGAAGTGATCAACCTCGTCCCCGTAGCGCTGTCTGATGCGGTGCTGGCGGCCGATCTGGCCGAGGGTCTGGCCCAGGTCGAAACCGGCATGCGGGAGGCGGCCAGGGCCACTCATGACCTGCTCGACCAGACCTCGGCGTATGGGATCGACGCGGGTGGCAAGCGGTTCCGGGCCACCCTGGTGCTGCTCGCGGCCCAGTTCGGCAATCCGCGCGATGAGCGGATCGTGTCGGCGGCGGTGGCGATCGAGCTGACTCACATGGCCACGCTCTACCACGACGACGTGATGGATGAGGCCGATCTCAGGCGGGGCGAGCAGAGCGCCAACTCGCGATGGACCAACTCGGTAGCGATCCTGACCGGTGATTTCCTGTTCGCCAGGGCCTCGTCGATCCTGGCTGACCTCGGCACCGAGGCCGTCAGGATCCAGGCCGAGACGTTCAGCCATCTCGTGGTCGGTCAGATCGAGGAGACCGTCGGCCCGCAGCCGGGTCAGGACGCGATCGAGCACTATATGGGAGTGATCAGAGGGAAGACCGAGTCCCTGATCGCCACGGCCGGGCACTTCGGCGCGATGTTCTCCGATGCGCCTCCCGCGGTCATGGAAAGTATGCGTCCGGCCTGCGCGGCGCTCGGGATCGCATTCCAGCTCTCCGATGACATCCTCGACGTGACCAGCGAGTCACTGCAGTCCGGCAAGACTCCGGGCACCGACCTGCGCGAGGGTGTCCGGAGCATGCCAGTGCTGCACGCACTCGCGACGGCCGGTCCAGGAGATGCCCGGCTGGTCGAGTTGCTGAGCAGCGATCTCAGCGATCCTGCCCTGCTGGATGAGGCGCTCGGCCTGCTGCGCAAGCACCCCGGCATGGATCTGGCCCGAGCCGACGTGCGGCACTGGGCCAACAAGGCCCGCGAGCACATCGCGGCCCTGCCCGATGTGCCAGCCAGGGCAGCCTTCACCGAACTCTGCGACTTCATGGTCGACCGCACCAGCTAGGGAACAAGCCCTGCCCCCGAAACGCTCTAGGTGGTGCGGGATTTGTGTTAGCGCCGAGCCGGCAGGTCGCGCGCCTTATCTTGCCTTATGCGAAACGCTTTGTGGGTGCTTGAATCGCCCAGGGCGGGGAGGAGATAGCCGTGGGGCTGTTTGGAACCAACAAGACTCGGATGGTCGCACCTGAGCAGGCTCTGCGCGGACGTTCAGAGCAGATGCGCGTTCCCGCGGCGCACGAGGTGCTCGGCACGTCCCTGCTGCCGCCATACCCGGACGGCAGCGAGATCGCCGACTTCGCATTCGGTTGCTTCTGGGGGGCCGAGCGCAAGTTCTGGCAGGTACCCGGGGTAATCACGACCGCCGTGGGCTACCAGGGCGGCTTCACGCCGAACCCCTCCTACGAGGAGGTCTGCAGTGGCGGCACCGGCCACTCCGAGGCGGTCAGGGTCGTCTTCGACCCGAAGGCGGTGTCCTACCGCGACCTGCTCAAGGTGTTCTGGGAGTCGCACGACCCCACTCAGGGCATGCGCCAGGGTAACGACGTCGGGACGCAGTACCGGTCGGCGATCTTCTACCACTCACCCGAGCAGAAGGCGGATGCCGAGGACTCGGCGAACGCCTTCCAGGAGCAGCTGACCAAGGCCGGGTACGGCAAGATCACAACCGAGATCGCCCAGGCGCCCGAGTTCTACTTCGCCGAGCCGTACCACCAGCAGTACCTGTCGGACAGCAAGAACCCGTACGGCTACTGCGGCCTAGGCGGCACCGGCGTGTCCTGCCCGGTCGGCGTGGTGAAGGCGAGCGACTGACCGCTGGCCCCGCCCGCGGGCGACGGTGGTGCAGATTGTGCACCCGCCAGGTCGCAGGTGTCGCCTGCCCGGCTCGGCCGGTCCGGGTCACGGGGTACTGCATCAGAGCCGCTCTGATGCAGTAGCTTCCCGGGACCGAACTACATCAGGAGGGCTCCGGGGTAGCCAGGGCTACATCAGGGGGGCAACGCTGTAGTAGCTTCCCGGGACGGAACTACATCAGGGGGGCGGCGATGCTGCCAGCGATCGGCCTGTCCCCTGAGATACGCCCCGGAGACGAGAACCTGAGTCCAGAAATCCATGATCGTCTTAGATCATCTCCTCAACGGTCGAGAACACCTGCTCGGGCGACGGGCTGTCCTGGCGCGCCAGTCCCGGCCATCGCGGCCAGCCGCGTGCATGCGCAACTCCCGCTAGAGACCTAAGAGGGCACGGAGCTTGTCCGAAGATTAAATCTACAATCTACACTGTAGATTCATGCCAGAATCTACAGTGTAGATACAGGTTCTGAGGAGTGTACGTTGGATGAGTCACCACATCTCGTCCGCATAGCTGACGTGGCGCAGGAGCTCGGCCTATCGCCTAGTCGCATCCGGCAGCTAGCCGACCAAGGTGTTATACCGTCAACCAGGACGCCCGGCGGTCACCGCTTGTTCGATCTTGGCGCGGTGCGTGCCGCAGTGGCCAGACGGACCTTGCCGGAAGATCCGCTTACAGCGGCTCAGGAGGCTGAGCCATCCTGGAGCCAAGACCTGACGCTGCTAGGTCTGTCGGAGGACGTTGTCTGGCGCAGGATAAGGCAAGACTTGGGTTTGGACGCCGAAGCGCCGGCCGGCCAGATCATACGGTATGCGTTCACTGAAATGTTGAACAATGCCATTGATCACTCCGATAGTGAAATGGTGTCAATTAACTGGTGGGTAACCTCTGATCAGTGGATCTTTGCAATAAGAGACTACGGCGTAGGTGCCTACCCGAAGCTCCGGGTAGGCCTAAGGCTCGCTAACGATTTCGAGGCCGTGCAGGAACTTTCCAAGGGCAAGAGAACTACCGATCAGGCACGGCATACCGGCGAAGGGATTTTCTTCACCTCGAAAGCGGTCGATGTCTTCCAGCTCACTTCAGCTGGAGTCCGGTGGACGGTGGATAACCTCCGCCACGATGTTGCACTCGGCGTTGTTGAGGAGACTAGCGGGACGATCGTGGTATGCCAGATAGATCCTGAGACGGACAGGGACCTGGGCGAGATATGGCGCGAATTTACTAGTGATTTCGCCTTCATTCGCACGCGGCCTGTAGTAAAGCTGTTCGAGATAGGAACATCCTTTGTCTCCCGTAGTGAAGCACGAAGATTGCTTGATGGCCTCGATGCCGATTTCGAGACTGTTGAGGTAGATTTCACGGGAGTATCGGACGTGGGTCAGGGTTTCATCGATGAATTGTTGCGGGTCTGGCCGCAGGATCACCCGGACAAGGCTGTTGTCCCGGTCAATGCGAATCCAGCGGTTGAATTTATGATCCGGCGTGGCCTTGCTCGTTTAGATCCGCGCGGCCAATGACAGTAGCCGCCAAGAAGCGCCGCGGTGACCGGGCGTCTTTGCGTCCGGTCACGGCGCAGTCGCGCTGAACCCATGCTTGCCCTGCACGGGTCGCGGTCGCCCTCGCCCGCTTGACGCAACCAGACGGTTGCCATATTATTGCAACTAATTAGTTGCTACATAGCGGAGGCGGCCATGGTGTTCCCTGATCGGGCCGAGCGAACGATCGTGCCGACGGGCACAGTGCCGACGGGCACAGTGGTGGGCGGCACCGTGCTGGCGGGGACGATCGGGCTCGCGGCTGCCAGCTGGGCCGTCGCAGCCTGGCTGATGAACGGCATGGATATGGGCGTCGCGACTAGGCCAGGGTCGGTCTGGTTCTTCGCCGGGGCGTGGGTAACGATGATGGCGGCGATGATGCTCCCGGGCGCAGCCCCGGCGGTCGCCAGGTACGCCGTCGCGTACGGCAAGGCGCGGGCCGCGCTGCCATTCGTCGGGTTCTACCTGGCCATCTGGGCGCTGGCGGGCTTCGTGGCGTACCCGCTTGACCGGCCGCACGGGACGCTGGCCGCCGGCGTGGTGGTAATCGCGGCTGGTGCCTACGAGCTCACGCCGGTCAAGCGGCACTTCCGGCGACGCTGCCGTGAATACTCCATCTCCGGGCTGAGGTTCGGGCTGTGCTGCGTCGGATCGAGCATCGGCCTGATGGCAATGCTGGTTGCGCTGGACGTGATGTGCCTGTTCTGGATGTCGGCAGTAGCGGTACTCGCTGGGGCCCAGAAGCTGCTGCCCGCCAAGCCCGCCGTCGACATTCCGCTGGCGCTGGCGCTCATCGGGCTCGGCCTTGTGATCGCCTTCGCGCCATCGCTGGTTCCTGGGCTCACGCCATCAATGATGTGACGACAAGAATAGGAGACGGTCAATGACCAGCCACAAGATAGGCACCCGCGAAGAATGGCTCGCCGCTCGGCTTGAACTACTTGAGGCGGAGAAGGAGCTGACCCGGCGCGGTGACGAGGTGTCCCGGCAGCGGCAGGACCTGCCCTGGGTCAGGGTCGACAAGGACTATAGCTTTGAGGCGCAGGAGGGATCGGCGTCGCTGTCAGATCTGTTCCGTGGGCGCTCCCAGCTGCTCGTCTATCACTTCATGCTCGGGCCCGACTACAACGGAGGGTGCTCGGCCTGCTCGGCGATCGCCGACGGTTTCAACGGCTACGACGTCCACTTCGCGAACCACGACATCTCGCTGTTCGCGGTGTCGCGGGCCCCGCTCGCCAAGATCCAGGCTTACAAGCGGCGGATGGGCTGGAGTTTCCCCTGGGCGTCCTCCTGCGGCAGCGACTTCAACTTCGACTTCGGGGTGGCGCACACCAAGGAGGAGTGGGAAGCCGGTGCCGTCAGGTACAACTTCGGCGAGCAGGATTTGCGGCCGTCGGCTGACCAGCAGAGTTCCAGCGACGCCTTCAGCCAGTCGATGGTCGGCACGGACTGGCAGACCTACCGGCGTGAAGGGCCTGGAATGAGCGCTTTCGCCAGCCAGGGCGGCACCGTCTACCACACCTACTCGACGTACGGTCGCGGGCTGGACATCCTGTGGGGCATGTATCAGTGGCTCGACCGCGCGCCGCTCGGCCGCAACGAGTCCGGTTACTGGTGGCGTCGCCACGATGAGTACGACAGCCAGTAAAGGCTAAGGGGTTCCGCTCACCCGGTCACCGGCGTCGTCGGAATCGCCCGACGGCGTCGGCGGGCGTGCTGACCGGAACGTCCCGTTCTCCATCAGGCCGGCTAGGCGCGGGCCCAGCCACCGGTTGGTGGTCAGCAGGTCCAAGATCATCGCCAGCCCGCACACCACGCCGACCGCGACCGCCGCGCCGCCGATGGTGTCGGTGAAGTAGTGCCACTCGAGCGCGATCACCGCGACCGCCACGATCACGGACACCGCGAGCGCGGCCAGTACGACCAGAACGCGGAGCGTCCTGGTTCTGCTCTGCTGAGGCGGCGCCAGCACCAGAATCGCCACCGTCGTCGCGATCGCGAACACGGCCGTGGTGTGACCGCTCGGATAGGTCAGCTGGCCCAGATCCGTGCGGCCGATCAGCGGCTTCAGTACGCCATCGTCGAGCCCGTCCGACACGGGAACCGCCAGCAGCGCGAGCACCGCCCCGTTGATCCGGCGGAACCGCAGGCAGATCACGGCGATCGCGCCGCTGATCAGCACGGCCGGACCGAGTGTGCCCGGACTGGCCAGCCGGTAGGAGGTCAGCCCGTGGCGGCCGAGCGTGGAGATGATCGGCGAGTCCACGACGTGATCGAACCAGCTCGCCCGAGCCTGACCCGCGAACAGCACGCCAAGCGCGGCGGCCAGCAGCGCGCAGCCGATCAGGACCGCGAGAGCCCAGGTTCGCGCCGGTCCGGCTAGCAGTGGCCGGCCGAGCGGTGCCACCGGCTCGACCCTGCCGATCTCCATGCTGCTAATGTCCGGCGAACTTCGCAACTCGTCACCCCCAGCTCAGGAGCATACGTGCGCCCACAACCTAGGGTGAACAACTAGCTACATCACCGTCTGGCTCGCGGGTCCAGCGCGGTCCCCCGCATCTATCGGTGGTCACATTTTTGTGACACATTTGAGGCATGGCAGCGCCCGGGCGCGCAACTCTTGCCAGGCGACCCGGCTACCGGCCAAGGATGCGTTCTGGTGATGGCACCGATCGGCTCTCTGACGCACTTGCTGAGCTGCGCGACGAGGAACACTGGTGAGCGTCTACTATGCCGACACCCCGGCGGTGAGTTTCGACGACCGCCTGCTCAAGGCAGCAGAAGAAGCCGGCCTCGACATTGCGTCGCCCAGGGACTGATCAGCCAGCTGCGAGCGGGTCGTGCAGCCAGCCCAGCATGTCGGCCGGAGCCAGTTCGGCCGCCCGCGCGAAGTACCTGGCGATCTCTTCGTCGCTGAGCAGTTCGCGGCCCGCGCCGGAACTGCCGCGCCTGAAGAACGCCTCGTGGCTCTTCAGCACGCCGCCGGCTCCGGGAATCCGCTCCGCAGCGTTTCGTTTCATCTGCTCGAACGTGGCCGCCGGCACCAGCTCCCCCCAGGCCGCCTCCGGCACCACGATCCCGAGCCACCCGGCGATGCGCCGCATCTGGCCCTCAAGGTCGGCTGACAGTTCGTCGAAGTGCACGAGCAGCACGTTCGGCTCGGCCCGCCGAGCCCAGGCGTCGGACAGGTGCCACATCAGGCCGGGCAGCGAGTCCAGGTCCTCGCGCGGATCATCGGGGGCGATCCACGGCGACGCGTCCCCGCTGATGTAGGCGAGCAGCCACTCGTGCAGCGGCTTGCGCGGCTTCGGCGGCGTGGTCGGCTCGGGTGCGCCGGTCAGTGCCCGCAGTCTCTCCCGGTCGATGTTGTTGCCCTGGTGATAGAGCGAGACGGCGGTATCCAGCGGATGCCGGGCGGTCACGATGTACTTCGCGCGCGCGTCAAGCGGAATCCCGTCGAGCGGCGTATGCGTCTTGATGAACCGCCGGTGCTGCTGCGCCTCCAGTCGGGCGATCACCTGCTCGCGCGGCTCGATCAGGTGATCAAGCCAGGGCGAGAGCCGTCCGAGCGGCTCGGGGAGTTCTGGCGTCTGAAGCACCAGCAGCGCGCAGATCATCTGCAGCCACGTCGTCCCGGTCTTAGACCGGGTACTGATCACGACGTCACCGTCACGGAACGGGAAGCCCGTCCAGCGGGCACTGTCTTCGTCGTCGCTCATGTACCGGTAAAGCTCAGCCACCCGCGGAAGCCTAGGATGCCTTCCGTAACTTCGCCAACTTGACATATGCTGAGTTTGCGGGCGGGATTTACCAGGCTTGTCCTGGGTCGTGTTCTTGGGCGTGGAGGCCAGTGTTATCGCATTGATGACGTGCGGCCTGAAGGCCCAGGAATGGGGGCGAGCAAAGTGGAAACCCTTACAAGCATGCCTCGCAGCTGTCTAGTGGTCGCCCTCGCCGCTGTCGCCTTAGCCCTCGCAGGCTGTGGGTCCGCAACGTCCCATTCGCCCGCGGCAGGCGGAGCACCGGCGTCCAAGCCCTCGGACCCGCCGCCAAGCGCGAGCTCGAGCGCCAGCCAGAGTCCAAGCCGGTCGACCTCAGCCAGGCCGGTGAGCTGGTCGGTCGCGACCTCGGCCGTCGCCGGCGGCGGGATGAGCGCGCTGATCGCGGCGGCCAAAGCCGAAGGCACGCTAAACGTCATCGCGCTGCCGCCGAGCTTCGCGAACTACGGGAAGATCCTGTCCACGTTCAGCAAGCTGTACGGCATCAAGATCAACCCGATCGACCCGTTCGGCTCCAGCCAGCAGGAGATCCACCAGGTCAAGCGGACCAACGGCGACCAGGCGGCCGACGTGGTCGACGTGCAGACTCCGGTCGCGGTCGCGAACGCCAGCCTGTTCGCCCCGTACGAGGTCTCCACCTGGTCATCGATTCCGGCCAGCCAGAAGGCGCCGAGCGGCGCGTGGGTGCAGGACTACGGCGGCTACATGTCGATCGGCTACGACCCGACCAGGTTCGGCAAGATCACCTCGCTGAACCAGTTGCTCAGCCATAAATTCGCTCACTCGATCGCGCTCGACGGCAGCCCGACCCAGGCAAGCTCGGCCCTGTACGGCGTAATGATGGCGAACCTGGCCCTAGGCGGCACCCCGGGCAACATCTCGGCCGGCGTCAGCTTCTTCCGCAAGCTCGCCGCCGCCGGCAATCTCGTCTCGGTGCCGGCCACCACCCCGCTGACGATCAAGTCCGGCTCGACGCCGGTCGTCATCAACTGGGACTATCTCAACACGGCCCCGGTCGTCGGAAGATCTTATTCCAGTTGGAAAGCTTTCATCCCGGCTGGTGCGGCCATAGGCAGCTTCTACGCCCAGGCGATCAACAAGAACGCCCCGCACCCGGCCGCCGCGAGGCTGTGGGAGGAGTACCTGTACTCCCAAGGCCCCAAGGGCGGGCAGAACCTGTGGCTGAAGGGCGACGTACGTCCGGTCGAGCAGTCGGCGATGGCCGCAGCCCACAACATCGACGCGAAACTGGCCGCCCAGTACCCGACGTTCACTGGCCCGGCAACGTTCTTGACCCCCGCCGAAGTCAATGCCGCCACAAAATACCTAAAAACCCACTGGCGAAAAGCCGTCGGCTAGACGCCAAACGCATCGGGGAAAGATTGATGTTGCTATCACGACATCAATCTTTCCCCGATGTGGTCGCGACAGGCCGTTCAGCGGCCCGGGAGGCGTTCGTCGGGCTTGCCCCAGGTGGCGTTGGGCTTCGATGGAGCTATCGCTGGGAGTTTGCGCGGGTTCAGTTCGTGGTGGATGACCTCGGCTACCCGCTCGATCGTGTCGATGCCGTATTCCATTGAGGGGTTGTCGTAGGTCAGCATGACAATGAGGTAGGCCCGGTGCGTGGAGGTGAACGTGCCGATGCTGTTGATCTCCCACTGGTCATCGGGGTAGGGCAGCCAGCCGTTCTTGACGTGGACCGTGACGTCGCCGGGCGCCCCGGCGCGCACGCCCCAGCGCTGGCGCTCGGTCACGTGGCCCATGAGGTAGCGGGCGTAGATTCTGGACCGCTGGTCGAGCACGTCGTTCGACCCGGTGATCAGCTGAAGCAACAGCAACTCGTCGTGCGCGGTGATAAGGCTGAGGCCCCAGTGCTTGTCGAGCACGGTCTGCTTCATTTTCGCTAGATCAAGGAAATGCTGCACGAACGGCATGCCGACCTCGAACCAGAGATCATCGGCCGCGTCGTTGTCGGACTGCGTGATCATGAGCCACGCTTCGTGCAACTCGTCTTCGGTGAGCCAGCGATGCTCCTGCTGGACCTTGCGTAGCAGCGCGCCAAGGATCGCGACCTTTATCACGCTGGCGGCGTAAAAATGCTCGTTCGGGTGATACCGGCAGGTAATCCCGGTCTCGCTGTCGGTAACGTTGAGACCGATTGGCGTGTCTCGCCCGGCGATCTTCGCATAGACCCCCTCGGCGATCCGCTTGGCGATCTTGTCGTGTTCGCCGCCTGCAGAGACGCACTGGACGCCTTGCTCGGTGCTCTTGCTCACCGCTCTAGCCTGGGCGGCCGGGATCGTAGACGCCAAGAGTGCGAGCGTTGCGATTGGACTCAGAAGTCGCCAAATTCGTGCGTCTCGCATTGGCCGGCCCGCCCCTGTTCGTCGCTGCGAGTGGATCTTGAGACTATCGATGACTGTCGGTGCTGGCCGGTCTAGGAGAAAACCGGGATGGGGAAAG
>WNEY01000141.1_pt1 | contig 37226 bp, 30 predicted proteins | sample 5400531 | NCBI WGS metagenome assembly WNEY01 (sample SAMN13153338, study PRJNA577476) | soil metagenome | isolation source: 200 cm saprolite under Douglas fir tree site 1 | place: USA:California | collected 2015-04-18 | reverse complement strand
GCCTTCAACAAAGAAGGCGATGAACATCGTGTTCTCGCGGCCGATGTGGTCCGACACCCAGCCGAAGAATGGCCGGCACAAGCCGTTGAGCACCCGGTCGATCGTCAAGGCAAAGGTGAGCGCCGGCAGGGTCAGTCCCAGGATCGACACGGGTGTACCCGCGATCTTGTAGTCATTGGCAATGGGCGCAAGCTGCGCGATCGCCATCAGACCGCCGGCGCCGACCATGACGAACATCACATACATGACCCAGAACGGGGCCGTCTTGAGCACCTCGGTGGGGCCATAGTCGCGCCGTGTCTGCTGCACCGCCGGTGCCGCTGGCACTGCCACCTCCCCAGGTTCCGGCGCGCGCAGCAGCAGCGCGACAAGGATCACCACGATGCCCTGCCCGAGGCCGAACCATAGGAAGGCCTGCTCGTAGCCGCTCGACTGGATCATGTTGGCGATCGGGATCACGGTCAGCGCCGAGCCGGCGCCGAACCCCGCGGCGGTCAAGCCGGCGGCAAGCCCGCGCCGGTCGGGGAACCATTTGAGCGCGTTGCCGACAGAACCGCCATAGATCACGCCGGCGCCGATGCCGCCGACCGCGGCGCCGAGATATAGCAGGAAGAGGGAGTCGGCCACCGAGTTGATGACCCAGGCGATCGCGACCAGCAGGCCGCTGCCGCTGATCATGACGCGCGGACCGAACTTGTCGATCAGGTAGCCTTCGACGGGTACCAGCCAGGTTTCGGTCAGCACGAAGATGGTGAAGGCCACCTGGATCGCCGCGCGGCCCCAGTGGTACTTCTGGTCGATCGGATTGACGAACAGGGTCCAGCCATATTGCAGGTTGGCGATCATCACCATGCAGATGATGCCGAAGATCAGCTGGCCCCACCGCGTCGCCTCGGACGCGGTGGCTCGCGATGAAATCGCGTCGGTCGTGCTGGTGGTCACCGTTCCCTCCATGCCCCGGATCTTGTTGGTGGCGCGGAATCGAGATCTCGGGCCTCGACCCCGCGGCTTAACCCCTCGCCTTCGACGTCAGCATTTCACCGACGCACGGAAACAACTGGTTGCGGACTGGCTTCCCCCCACGCATCTCGCCCTTGCGCATCCTACGTTGCTGGTCGCACAACCATCAATGCCTGCAAATCAACGAACACCGCCCCGCTGCAATGCTTCCGCCGATCGGGTCCCACTCTTTCGGCAAATTACACGCCGGCCTGCAGAAAACCAACCGTCCGGACTGGCAGGATTTCCGGATTTGCGGCCGAATGACCGGGACGCAATGACGCACCCTCATTGTGCATTGCAATAGCCAGTTGCACGCGCGACCATCTGATTTCATTCGGGCGGCCGTGCCCGTGCAACGCCACGAGCACGATCCCGATCGATTTTCGGCCGTGCCGGCAAGGTGCAATATGGTTGTCGGTCGAGTGGTCCGGTGGTGGATGAGGATCGATCCGACGCGGCGAACGCAGTTCTGGCATCGCTTGGCGCGCGCCGCGCGCGCGGCTGCCGCGTCGCTGACCGGCATCTGGCTCGCGGCCGCTCCGGCGCCGGCCCAGCAGACGAGCCCGTCCTGGATCATCCCCGATCTCGCCGCCGCCGCCCGCGCCGAGGGCTCGCTCACCGTCTATTCCTCGATGAACGAGCAGGAGGGCCTGCCGCTCTGGCAGATGTTCGAGCAGGCGGCCGGCGTGAAGGTCGATTACGTGCGCGCCTCCGATTCGATCATCCTCGCGCGCGTCGCGATCGAGAACCGGGCGCGCCAGCGCAGCTGGGACATCGCGGTCACCACGACCGTGAACCGGCTGCCCGACGCGGCGCTGCTGCCGATCGATCCGCCGCAGGCGCGCGGCCTGATCCCGCAGGCGCGCGATCCCAACCGCCGCTGGTACGGGGTCTACGCGAACTACAATACGCCGGCCTACAATACCAATCTGGTGCAGAGCTCCGAGCTGCCGCGGAGCTACGAGGAATTCCTCGACCGCAAGCAGTGGGCGGGGAAGATCGCCCTCGACGACACCGATGACGAGTGGCTGAGCGCCATGATCGCGCATTACGGCATGGAGCGCGGCCGGAAGCTGCTGCAGGACATCGTCGCCGTTCTCAAGCCGGTCATGGTCGACGGCCACCTGGCGCTGGCGCGCTCGGTCGGCGCCGGCGAATATTGGGTCGCGCTCAACAATTACGCCTCGCTGACCCTCAATGTGCAGCTCTCCGGGGCGCCGATCGATTTCTGGGCGCTCGATCCGGTCGCGCTGATCTTCGGCGCGGTCGGCGTGAGCGCGCAGGCGCCGCATCCCAAGGCCGCCTTGCTGGCGGCGAACTTCGTCGTCAGCCGCGAGGCCGAGCAGTTCCTCACCCAGCGCGGCCGCATGCCGACCCGGCCCGACGTGCCGGTCAATCCTCCCGCGGCGGCCGAGCGGTTGAAGGGGAAGAAAATCATTGCCACTATCTTCGCCGGGGAGGAGCAGAAGAAATGGCAGGGGCTGTTCAAGGAAATCTTCAAGCAGCGGTAAACTCCTCGGCCGTCATGCCCGCGCAAGCGGGCATCCAGTAATCAGTGACCGTGAAACGAGGGACGTCCAGCACTAGCAGCGGTTACTGGATCGCCCGCTGGAGCCTGCCCTCGGGCCGGCCGCAGGTCGGACCCGGGGGCGGGCGATGACAGCGGAAAGAATTCGCTCGAGGTTTCACACAGGAGAATGCCATGAGGCTATGCCGGTACGACGACGACCGCCTCGGCGTGGTGCGCGGGGACATGGTGCACGACGTCACCGCGGCGCAGACCGAGATCAGGGCGACCGCCCCCTATGCCATGAAGGGCGACGCGGTGATCGCGGCCTTGCCGGCGTGGCGCTCGCGGCTCGAGGAGATGGCGGCGAAAGCGCCGGGCAAGCCGGTGGCGCAGGTCAGGCTGCTCGCTCCGGTGGCGCGGCCCTCCAAGCTGGTGGCGGCGCCGACCAATTACAAGGCGCATATCGAGGAGATGGCGGCGCGCGCGGCCGCGCAGAGCAGCAAGCCCTCGCCCGCCATCGGCACCGCGGGCTTGTTCCTCAAGGCGAACTCTTCCCTGGTCGGCCCCTCCGAGGGCGTGGCCATCCGCTTTCCCGAGCGCCGCAACGAGCACGAGGTCGAGCTCGCGATCATCTTCGGCAAGCCGGGCAGCGACATCCCGCGCGCGAAGGCGCTCGATCACGTCGCCGGCTACTGCATCGGTCTCGACATGACCGCGCGCGGTCCGGAAGACCGCAGCTTCCGCAAATCGATCGACAGCTATTCCGTGCTCGGCCCCTGGTTCGTGACGGCCGATGAAATCCCCGATCCCGACGACGTCCCGCTCACGATCTCGGTCAACGGCGAAACCAAGCAGGCGAGCAACACCAAACAGATGATCTACGATTGTCGCAAGCTGATCGAATGGGGCTCGACGTTCTATACTTTCTATCCCGGCGACGTGCTCTACACCGGCACGCCGGAGGGCGTGAGCCCGCTCAAGCCGGGCGACACGATGGTGGCGCGGATCGATCCGATCGGCGAGATGACCGTGCCGGTGCGCGCGCACAAGATCGGCGGCTGACGGACCCGCTGCAGGTCACACCGAGGTGTGCGCCACGCCTTCCTTCACCCGCAGCGCGTCGGCGGCGGCCTCGTAGAAGCCGACGCTTTCCGGCAGCACGATCGAGGCCGAGCGCACGGCGTGCGTCGCCGGATCGACGCCGTCCGGCTCCCTGCCCTGCTGCGCCGCCAGCGCGGCCTTGCGCAGCCTGATGCGCGCCATGATCACGCCGTTGTCGGTCGAGACCAGGTTCTCCTTGCTGCGGTCCTGGATCGGCCCCATGCTTTCCTGGATCGCGGCATCCTGCATGGCGATGCCGGCGACGCCGGAATAGGTCTTGCTGGCGCGCTGGGCGGCGCGGTCGATCAGGTAGTCGTTGTCCTTGTTGACCGTCGGCCGGAAGCTGCCGGGGATGAGCTTCACGTGGATGCCGCCGCCGTCGCGCATGCTGGCGCGCTCGCCCGCGCCGAGCGGCCGCGCGGGGTGGTGGGTGAAGCACCACGCCATGCAGCTGTCGTCGTCGACCGGCACCCAGGCATGGCCGTTGAGCGCGTTCTCGCCGTAGGGCGGGATCATGCTGTGGCACGGCATGATCCATTGCGTGATCCGCCAGTAGAGCTGGCCGTCCGGCGCCGGGCGGCGCACCCCGATGACCATGCCGCCCGCGGTCTCCACCACCTCGAAGCGCGCGTCGGTCTCGCGCGTGAGCTCGGCGCCCTTGCCCACGTGCAAGGCGTCGCTGCGCAAATCGTGGCGGTGGAGGAACGAGACATGCGCGGAATCGATGCCGCCCTCCATCGCCTGGAGATAGTTGCATTCCTGCGTGCGCTTGGAGACGAAGCGATGCGAGGGCGGCACCTTCGCCCATTCGAAGCCCGGCAACGGCGGCTGCAACGCCGGCGGCCCCATATAGACCCAGATGACGTCGCCCAGCTCCACGCAAGGATAGGAGGTCAGCTTGATCCTTCGGCAGAAGCCGCTCTCGACCGGCTCGGACGGGACCTCGATGCACTGGCCGGTGAAGTCGTATTTCCAGCCGTGATAAGCGCAGCGCAGGCCCGACTCCTCATTGCGACCGAACCAGAGCGAGACGCCGCGGTGGGCGCAGAACTCGTCGATCACGCCGACGCGCCCCTGCGTGTCGCGAAACGCCAGCAGCCGCTCCGACAGGAGCTTGACGCGTACCGGCGGGCAATCCGGCTCCGGCACCTCGCTCGCGAGCAGCGCCGGAATCCAGTAGCGCCGGAACAGGTTGCCCATCGGCGTGCCCGGTCCGGTCCGGGTGAGAAAGTCGTTCTGCTCTGGTGTAGTCATCGGATTCGCTCCTTGACGGATTTGTTGTTGGCGGCACTCATCTCACCGGGGTCATGCGCGGGCTTGACCCGCGCATCCATCTCTTTTCGCAAGAAGATGGATTGCCGGGTCAAGCCCGGCAATGACAAACGAAGGTCAATTCGCCGGCCGCCGATACGGTCCGAGCCGCGCTACCGCGGCCTTCGCGAAGGAGGCGTCCACCACGCCCTCGACGCTGACGTCCTTCTTCTCGATCAGGCCGAGCTCGCGAAAGAAATCGAGGTCCTTCTCGAGGCTCGTCACGTTTACCTCGCCGTCGGGATCAACGTAGCTCGGAATCATGCGGCGGAACATGCCGGCGTCCTTGATGGTCGTGTGCTTGACCAGGATGGCAATGACCTCGTCCGCCTTCGGGCCGGCGAGGCGGCCGTCCTTCAGCGCGTCATTGTATAGGCGCACGCCGCGGATGTAGGCGCGCATGAATCGCTCCGCCACGCCGCGCCGGCCCTTGATGAAGAGATCGGAATAGAACGTCACCGCGGTCTGCTGGTTCGGATAGGTCACATCGTTGCCGGCGACGCGCACGGCGACCCCCTCCTCGATCGCCCGCGTCATCGTCGGCTCGTTGGTGATGCTGGCGTCGATCCCCTTGTTGCGGTAGGTCGGCAGATGCTCGGGAAAGCCGATATAGACCACCTCGACGTCGCCGTATTTGAGCCCGCCCTTCTTCAGCGCCTCGTTGAGCGCGGACGCCGTGCCCGTGCCCGGCGCACCGATGGCAACCTTCATGCCCTTGAGGTCGGCGAAGGTCTTGTAGCGGCCGGAGTCGACGAGGTCCTTGCGCACCATCAGCGAGGAATAGCCGTAGCCCGGCTTGATCGAGGCCTGATCGGCCACGATCTTGATGAGGATGCCGCGCCCGACCGCGTTGTAGAAGCCCGCCGATACCGTGCCGCCGCCGACGTCGAGGTCGCCGGTGCCGAGCGGCACGATCATCTGCGCGGCCGAATTGAACCCGGTGATGGAGACTTCCACGCCTTCCTCGCGGAAGAACCCCTTGGCATCGGCGATGTAGTAGCCGGCGTCGCTCAGCGTCCGCGCCACGCCGATCTTGACCTCCTCGGCGGCCGCCGCCGGGGCTGCGGCGAGCGCCAGGCAGAAGAGGAGCCAACCGAGCCGGCGGCAACCGGCGCGCCGAAAATCTGCCATCCGAAATTCTCTCATCCCACTCGGAACAGCTTCTGCGCCAGGCCGCCGTTGATCGAGGCGACCTGATCGGGCTTTAGCCCCGCGGCGGCGACGATCTTCCCCGGCTCCTCGTCGCCGATCGGGAACGGCATGTCGGAGCCCATCATCACACGGTCGGCGCCGATCATCTCGACGACAAATCGCAGCACCCGCGGATCGTGCAGGATGCTGTCGGTATAGAGCAACGCGAGCCCGGCGGCCGGATCGGCGACCCCGGGCGTGATCTTGGCGTTGCGCGCGAGCCGCCCCAGCAGGAACGGCAGCCCGGCGGCGCCCATGGGAACGAAAAACCTGGCGTTCCGGTAGCGCGTGACGTGGCCGCTGCACAGCAGCCGCGCCACCGCGACGATGGCGTCGCTGATCCGGCCGACGCCGTTGGCGAGCCCGTAGTCGGTCACGCGCGCGTCGCCGGAGTCGTAGCTCGGATGGATGTGGATGAGCGCGCCGGCCTCGTCAGCCGCCGCCCAGAACGGATCGAGGTCGCGGGCATCGAGCACGCTGCCGATGCCGCGCGGCAAGGTCGAGATCATCGCGCCGGGGAAGCCCGCGGCGACCGCCGCCTTCAGCACCGCCGCCGCGCGCGCGCCGTCCTGCAGCGGCACGACCGCGAGCGGCACGAAGCGCGGCTCGGCCTTGGCAGCGGCAAGCTGCACCTCGTTGATCAGCCGGCACCAGGCCTCGCCCTCGGCCGCCGGCAGCTCGTAGCCGAACCAGTCGGGCCAGCTTCCGACCACCTGCCGGTCGATGCCCGCTCGGGCCATCCAGGCGAGGCGCCCCGCCACGTCGCTCAGGCCTTTCATGATCGGCCGCGACGGCTTGCCGCCGGCGAATGCCAGCGCCAGGCTCGCCTCCTCGATCAGGCGCAGCGACGCAAAGCGCCCGCGCTCCCGGCGGATCGCGGCGAGAAGATCGGGCGGCACCAGATGGCCGTGGACGTCGATGATCATCGCATCTCCTCTTTATCTTTGATGCCCTCCCTTGTCGTCCCCGCGCAAGCGGGGACCTAGTATCCACCGCAGGTCAGAGCGGAGCACGGTCCTTCTCCCAAACACTGGCCGGTGGTTACTGGATCGTCCGCTGGAGCTTGCCCTCGGGCCGGCCGCAGGCCGGACCCGGGGGCGGACGATGACACCGAATTTTTTTGCGCCGCCGCGATCATGTCGCCGAGCTCGCTCATCCTGATCGGCAGGCGGTTCACCGCGATGCCGAGCGGCCGCAGCGCATCGTTGATCGCGCTCGCGATCGCCGCCGGCGCGCCGAGATAACCGGATTCGCCGGATCCCTTCTGCCCGAGCACGGTCAACGGCGACGGCGTCACGTGCTCGACGATCTCGACCGCGGGCACCTCGTGCGCGGAAGGCAGGAGATAATCCATGAAGCTCTGGGCGACGAGCTGGCCCTCGGCGTTGTAGGCGAACTCCTCGTAGAGCGCCGCGCCGATGCCGTGGGCGATGCCGCCCATGGTCATGCCGCGCACGATCTTCGGATTGATCACGGTGCCGCAATCGTGGCCGACGACGTAGCGGGTGATGCGCGGCTTGCCGAGCTCGGGGTCGATGGTCATGAGGAGGAGATGAAACTCGAAGGCGAAGCAGGGATACATCTGCACGCGGCCGTCCGCGGTCGGCAGCGTGCCGCCGCCTGGCACCGCCATCACGTGGGTGAAGGCGAGCCCCGGCTCGGTGTCGGGCGGCAGGCGATGGAGATAGCGGTGCGCGATGGTGACGAGCTCGGCGAAGCTACGTCGCGTCTGCGGCGCCGCGCGGTCGAAGACGGCGCCGGCCTCGTAGGTCGCGCGCTCGAGCGGGATCGCGAGATCGTGGGCGGCGATGGCGAGGAGCCTCGCCTTGAGCTTCTGCGCGGCGTGGAAGGCGGCGCCGCCCAGCATGATCGCCATGCGGCTCCCGACCGGCGACTGGCTCGGCAGCGACGCCAGCGAATCGGGCCGCACCACGCGGATGCGGTCGGGATCGATCTCGAGCACCTCGCCGATCACGGTGCCGACCAGCGTCTCGTGGCCCTGCCCGGCGGAGAGCGTGTGGATGGTGGCGGTGACGGCGCCGCCGACATCGACGTTGATGCGGCAGGAATCGGTATACGTCGTGGTCTCGTTCTTCGGATTGAGCAGCGGCTCGAAGGTCGAGTTGGCGCCGCTCGGCTCGAGGCAGGCGGCAATCCCGATGCCGGCGAGGAGGCCCGCCGCGCGCAGCCGGTCGCGCTCGGCGATCAACCCGGCGTAGTCGGCGCGCGCGAGCACCTTGTCGATCACGGCGTGATAGTCGCCGCTGTCATAGCTGGTGCCGCTCGGGATCAGGTAGGGAAACTCTTCGGCGCGGATGAGATTGCGCCGGCGAACCTCGAGCCGATCGAGCCCGCGATGCGCAGCCACCTCCTCGATCGCCCGCTCGATGGCGTAGTTGGTCGGCGCCTGGCCGAAGGCGCGCACCGCCTCCTGCACGGTCTTGTTCGAGGTCACCGCGATCGCCCGGTATTGCACGCTCTTGATGCGGTAGGGCCCGACGATCGCGCCGATCGGCTTGCCGAGCTGGAACGGCGAGCGCCCGGCGTAGGCGCCGACATTGTCGAGCGCGCGCATCTTCATCGCGCGGATCACGCCGGCATCGTCGAAGGCGACTTCGAGCTCGAAATTGCGCTCGGGGCCGTGCGCATCGCCGCCGCGCATGTTCTCGAGCCGGTCCTCGACCAGCCGCACCGGAAAGCCGAGCCGGCGCGAGAGATAGCCGGCGACCACCGCGTGCTTGATGCCGCGTTTCACCCCATAGCTGCCGCCGACGTCGACGTCGTTGTGCACCCGCACCGCGGAGCCCGGCAGGGCGAGCGCGAGCGCGATCTGGTCGGGAAAGCGCGGCATCTGCACGGAAGCATAAACGTCGAGGATCTCGCGCCAGGGGTCCCAGCTCGCGAGCACGCCGAAGGTCTCGACCGGCACGGTCGCGCTGCGGCCCCATCTGACCTTGAGCGCGAGGCGGTGCGGGCTCTCGGCGAAATCCTTCTCGACCTCGCCCCAGACGAAGGTGCGGTCGAGCAGCACGTTCGAGCCGTGCGCCTCGTGCACCGCCGGGCTCCCCGGCGCATAGGCCTCCTCGCCGTCGAGCACGTAGGGGATGGGCTCGTAATCGACCGCGACCGCTTCGGCCGCGTCCTCGGCGAGCGCGCGGCTGTCGGCGACCACCGCCGCCACCCATTCGCCGGCATAGCGCGCGACGTCGACGGCAAGCGGACGGCGCGGCACGTTCGGGGTGTCGAGGCCGGCGGCGAGCGGAGCGGTGGCGGCGGCGAGCTCGCGGCCGTCGAGCACGGCATGCACGCCCGGCAGCGCGAGCGCCGCGGCCTTGTCGATGCGCAGGATGCGCGCGGCGGGATGGGGCGAGGTCACCAGCGCGACGTGCCGCATGCCGGGAAGCACGACGTCGGCGGCGAAGCGCCCCTTGCCGACGACGAAGCGCCGATCCTCGCGCACGCGGCGATCGGAGGAGACGAACCGGAACTTGGTCGGCACGGTCATGGCTTTCCCGCCGGCCGGTTGCGGCCGCGCATGCGCTCGGCGGCGAGCGCGATCGCCTCGACGATCTGGGCGTAGCCGGTGCAGCGGCAGATGTTGCCGGAAATCGCCTCGACGATCTCGTCGCGGCTCGGCGCGGGGTTGTTCGCGAGCAGCGCATGGGCGGTGAGGATCATCGCCGGCGTGCAATAGCCGCATTGCATGCCGTGGGTCTCGCAGAAGGCGTCCTGCACCGGCGAAAGCTCGCCCGCTCCCGGCGCCACCCCCTCGATGGTGGTGATGGCATAGCCGTCGGCCTGCACCGCGAACATCAGGCAGGAGCGTGCGGGGGTGCCGTCGATCAGCACGGTGCAGGCGCCGCAGACCCCGTGCTCGCAGCCGGCGTGCGCGCCGGTGAGCAAGAACTGCTCGCGCAGGCAATCGAGCAGGCTCAGGCGCGGCTCGACCTCGACCGCGCGCGTCTCGCCGTTGACGTTCAATTCAACGCGCATCGGCGCCTCCGCGCTCGGCCGCCCGAGCGGCATCGGCGACGGCGCGCACGGCGAGGGTCGCTGCGACGCGCCGGCGATAATCGGCGGAGGCATGGAGGTCGGCGAGCGGCTCGATGTCGGCGAGCGCGGCGCGCACCGCTTCCCGCACGCGGCCCTCGTCGATGCGCGTGCCTTCGAGCGCGCGGCCGACGCGGTCGAGCCGTAGCGGCACCGCGGCGACCGCGCCGATCCCGAGCGCGAGCCGGCGGCAGCGGCCGTCGTCGTCGAGCGCGACCTGCGCCGCCGCCGACGCGAAGGCGAAGTCGCTTCTGCGGGCGTTGACCTCGTGGAAGCCGACGCCGACGCGGCGCTCGCGCCAGACCGGAAAGCGCACCGCGACGAGGCAGCCGGCCGCCGGCAGCGCCGTCGTCATCGGGCCGAGGAAGAATTCTTCGGCCGGGATCTCGGCGGTCGCAGCCCCTTCGCGATAGCAGATGGTCGCGCCGAGGGTGACTGCCGCGAGCGCGATCTCGGCCGCCGGGTCGGCATTGGCGAGCGAGCCGCCGATGGTGCCGCGGGCGCGGATCGCCGCATGACCGACGAACGGCATGACCGCGGCCAGAAGCGGCACGTCGGCGCGCACGGTGGGATCGCGCTCGAGCATGCATTGCCGCGTGGTCGCGCCGATCGCGACCTCATCGCCGGCCTTGCGCACGAAGGCGAGGCCGGGAATGCGGGCGATGTCGATCAGCCGCTGCGGCCGCGCCAGCCGCATCGCCATCAGCGGCACCAGCGTCTGCCCGCCGGCGATGATCCGCGCGTCGTCGCCGTCGGCCAGCAGCGCGCAGGCCGCGTCGAGATCGGCGGGTCTCGCATAGTCGAAGGCGGCGGGTTTCATCGCAGGAGCGTGGGTCTTTGTCGTTCGGGGAATCGCGGGCATCGATCCCGCGAGGGGCGATCGCCATCTTAGACGGGAAATTACTGCCCCGTCATGCGGCGAAGCCGGCTCGCACGTCCCCGATCGCTCCATCCTGCCGACTTCAGAGCGGGGTAGACGAGTTCGATGCGGGTCTCGGCTTCGTTCAGCCTGCCTCCTTCCAAAGGCCGGGATGTGATATTAGGTGATGTGCGCGACGCGCCTCGAGCCGGCAAGCTACGGAGCGGACATGTCCAAGCCGGTGATTTTCACCATTTCCGCCGCCTGGGACCAGGAGGCGTCGGTTTGGAGCGGGCACTGCGACGACATCCCGGCCGCCGCCGACGCGCCGACGCTCGATGAGCTGTTGGCGAAGATATCCGCGATGGCGCTCGACCTCTTGCCGGACAATCATCCCGAGGTTGATCCCGCTTCGCTGTTCTTGCAGATCACCGCATTGCGCGAAGCCGAACCGGCCGTCTGAATGGCACCGCCGTTCGACCGCGCGCTGCGGGACTTGCTGCGCGCCGCCGGCTGCACCTTCGTGCGGCAAGGCCGCGGCAGCCACGAAATCTGGCACAGCCCGATCACCAAGCGAAACTTCGCGGTGCCAGTCGGCATTCCGAGTCGCCACACCGTGAACGCCATCTTGCGCCAAGCCGGCTTGCCCAAGGCGTTCTGAGCTGGCCGCAGCCGGGAGCTGGTCTCGGCTTCGTTCACGCCGCACCTATCCCGCGCGCGCCGCGGCGGCGGCACGATCATCGTCGAGACCTTCGCGCGCGGCTGCGAGCCAAAGCGATCCGCCCGCCTGCGCGGGCGTCAACCCTTCCTACGAGTTCGAGCGCGGCCGCACCTCGCGGATGGCGCCGCGCGCGGCGCTGGTGGTGAGCGCGGCGTAGGCCTGCAGCGCGGTCGAGACCTGCCGGTTGCGGGAGCTCGGCTGCCACGCCCGCGCTCCCCGCGCTTCCATCGCCGCGCGTCGGCGCGCCAGCGCGTCCTCGGGAACGTCGAGCCGGATCGAGCGGCTCGGGATGTCGATCGCGATGCGGTCGCCGTCCTCGATGAGCGCGATCGTCCCGCCCTCCGCCGCCTCCGGCGAGACATGGCCGATCGACAGCCCGGAGGTGCCGCCGGAGAAGCGGCCGTCGGTGACGAGAGCGCAGGCCTTTCCGAGGCCCTTCGATTTCAGGTAGCTCGTGGGATAGAGCATCTCCTGCATGCCCGGGCCGCCGCGCGGCCCCTCGTAGCGGATGACCACGACCTCGCCGGGCGCGACCTTGCCGCCGAGGATCGCCTCGACCGCCGCGTCCTGGCTTTCGAGCACGCGCGCCGGACCCGAGAACACGAGATTGCCGGGATCGACGCCGGCGGTCTTCACGATGCAGCCGTCCTGCGCCAGGTTGCCGTAGAGCACGGCAAGCCCGCCATCCCGGCTGTAGGCGTGGGCGGCGTCGCGGATGACGCCTTCCGCGCGGTCGAGGTCGAGCGCGTCGAAGCGCCTGCTTTGGCTGAACGGAACCGTGGTCGCCACGCCGCCGGGCGCCGCGCGATAGAAGCTCGACACCGCCTCGCTGCGGCTGGTCGTGGCGTCCCAGCGGTCGAGCGCCTCGCGCAGCGTCGCGCTGTGCACGGTGGCGACGCCCGCATCGATCAGCCCGGCGCGATCGAGCTCGCCGAGAATGGCCATGATGCCGCCGGCGCGGTGCACGTCCTCGAGATGCACGTCGGCGACCGACGGGGCGACCTTGCACAGCACCGGCACGCGCCGCGACAGGCGATCGATGTCGCGCATGGTGAAATCGACCTTCGCCTCGTGGGCGGCGGCGAGCAGATGCAGCACGGTATTGGTCGAGCCGCCCATGGCGATGTCGAGCGTCATCGCGTTCTCGAACGCGCGCAACGTCGCGATGGCGCGCGGCAGCACCGACGGGTCGCCCTGCTCATAGTGGCGCCGGGCGAGGTCGACGATCAGGTGGCCGGCCTCGACGAACAGCCGCTTGCGGTCGGCATGGGTCGCCAGCACGGTGCCGTTGCCGGGCAGCGCGAGCCCGAGCGCCTCGGTCAGGCAGTTCATCGAGTTGGCGGTGAACATGCCGGAGCACGATCCGCAGGTCGGACAGGCCGAGCGCTCCATCACCGCGACCTCCTGCTCGCTCACGCGGCTGTCGGCGGCGGCGACCATGGCATCGACGAGGTCGATGGCCTGGGCCTTGCCGTGCAGCTTGACCTTGCCGGCCTCCATCGGGCCGCCGGACACGAACACCGCCGGGATATCGAGCCGCAGCGCGGCCATCAGCATGCCCGGCGTGATCTTGTCGCAATTGGAGATGCAGACCAGGGCGTCGGCGCAATGGGCGTTCGCCATGTATTCGACGCTGTCGGCGATGATCTCGCGCGACGGCAGGCTGTAGAGCATGCCGTCGTGGCCCATGGCGATGCCGTCGTCGACGGCGATGGTGTTGAATTCCTTGGCGACGCCGCCGGCCTGCTCGATCTCGCGGGCGACCAGCTGCCCGAGATCCTTGAGGTGGACGTGGCCGGGCACGAACTGGGTGAACGAGTTGGCGACCGCGATGATCGGCTTGCCGAAATCGGCATCGGTCATGCCGGTCGCCCGCCACAGGCTGCGGGCGCCGGCCATGTTGCGGCCGTGGGTGGTGGCGCGGGAGCGATAGTGCGGCATGGCGTGGAACTCGGTGATGGCGCGACGGGTCCGCTTATACTTACGGCTTGTTGGTCCTTACTTACGGCTTGTCGGTCCCGAATTGAAGCGCCATAGGTTGGGTCGATCCCGCGCCTCTCTCCGCTCGTCCCCGCGCAAGCGGGGACCCAGCTCGACCCCCGCTTACGCGGGGGTGAGCGGATTGTGCTGCCCGGGGTCGACCCGACCTACGACGAGGCTATTCGCAACCGGCTTACTTCACCACCAGCACCGGGCATTTGGCGAGCTGCATGATGCGATCGGCACGGCTCCCGACCATCCGCTCGTAGAGCGCGGAATGGCCGGTCGCCCCAATGACGAGCAGGTCGACCTTGAGCTCGGCCGCGAGCTCGACGATGTCGCGGACGGGATGGCCGGCCAGCAAGTGGGTATGCAGCTCGACCTCCTGCACTTGCGCCATCGCCCGCGCGCGCTGCAGCACGCCGTGGAAGAAGCGCGCGGCCTTGCCCGTCGATTCGCGGACTTCCTCGATGAATTCCGGCAGATAGGGAATCTCCTCGACCGAGACCATGTGCAGCTCGGAGGCATTCTGTTTCGCGATCGCGAGCGACAGCGACAGCGCGTGAAAGGCGTGCTCCGAGCCGTCGTTGGCGACCAGGATCTTGTCGAACATCGCACGCCCTCCCGCGTCATTTGGCCTTGGTCGCGGGCCGGAGCGGCGCCGCTCCCCCACGTTCCGCGGACCCCGGCTCGGGCTCTGCCTTCGGCAGCAGATGGTGCGGCAGATAGAAGGCGTTGGCGATCACGGTCGGCACGACCGCGCTGCCGATGACCGCCGCCACCAGGGCCGAGTATTGGCCGTGGTCGATGATACCATGCGACAGACCGAACAACGACGAGATCGTTCCGAACGTGAGCCCGGTCGACATCAGCAGCGTCGTGTACATGGCTTCCCGGTTCGGCGCGCCGAAATATTTCGTGACCGGATAGACGCCGACGATCTTCGAGGCGATCTTGACGACGAGGAAGACGACGAAGGCGGTCGGCGCGGCGACGAGCGCGGGGATCGACACGAAGGATCCGGCGCGGATGAAATAGAACGGCGTCAGCAATCCGAAGGTCAAGGTCCGCAGCCGCCGGACCAGGGCGTGATCCTTGCCGACCGTTCCCGCAAGCATCATGCCGATGACATAGGCCGGCAGCACCGCCTCGCTGTCGGCCCAGGCGGCGAGCGCTCCCATCCCCAACAGGCAGAACAGCAGGAACCTGGTCTCGAGCTCGGAGGGCCGGCCGCCGTAGCGCCGGAAGAAGCGGGGCGTGAGCCACGGCAGCAGCGCAAAGGCCGCCGTGCCGACGGCGAGAAAGATCAAGGTCTTGAACGTGAACGGCGCGAAGAGGAGGCCGAGCGCCACCACCGTGCCGAGATCGGTGATGAAGCAGGCGGCGAGAACCGTCTTGCCGTATTCGGTCGTATTGAAGCCGAACTCGATCATCACTGCGTACACGACCGCCACCGACGTCGTCGACATGGCGACGCCGGCAAGCCAGCTCGGCATCACCTCCCATCCGAGCAGATAGCGGGCCGCCGCCGCGCACACCAGGAACGGAAGGAAGAAGCTCGCCAGCCCGATCGCGCCGGCCTCCTTCCATTTGAGCTTGAAAACCTGCGGGTCGAGCTCCGCGCCGGCCAGAAACGTGAGCACGATGGCGCCGATCCCGGCCAGGAACTTGATCCAGGGTTCGTCGGTGCCCAGCACGGCCGAACCGACGGCGGCGCCAAGGATGAGCTGCGCGACCGTTCCGACGGCGATCTCCGACAATGCCGTCGAGACGCGCAGCCAGATCGAGAGCAGGCTCGCGATCAGCGCGAGCCCGAGCCACAGCGACGCGAGCGCCCATACGCTGGTCATGATTGCTCCTGTCGGAATGATCGCAGGGGGTCACGCGCGGCGCGCCCGGTCAGCCGGGCGGCCGCTTTGCCGTGTTCAAATGGGTGATCGGATTCGGTCGGCGGATACACGATGGACTCCCGCTCGCTCGTGCTGCGCGGCAGGAGTCATCAGCCTCATCGGCGGTTTTGGGGGACCCCATCCCCTTCGGACAGGTTCGATTCTAACGGACGATCCGGCGATGGCAAGGCATTGCCGACCGGGCGGCCGGCCGGCGTTCGGCTTCGCGACCCCGGCCGGCCGGTGCCTTGCCTTGCCGGGGGCATGGCAGTAGAGCATGCCTCAAGCTTTGCAGTTCTCGACCGCGATCGCGAGGCGCCGTCATGCACGAATTGACCGGCAGGACCCATTGGCATGAGCCGACGGGCAGCAACCGGGCCGGCTTCGGCGAGTTCGGCCGGCCGAAGACGCCCTACGACCTGTTCATGGAGGCGGAGGGCATCCCGATCTTCCGCGACATCGGTGTGAGCAAGGTGCAGAACCTGCCGCTGGCGCCGTGGAAGCGGCTGGGCGGCAAGGGCAGCTACATCCAGCTCTACGGCACCGAGGGCAAATGGGGCTGCTACGTGGTCGAGGTGCCGGGCGCCGGCGCGCTCAATGCCGAACGGCACCTGTTCGAGGAAGTCTATCTGGTGGTCGAGGGCCGCGGCAGCACCGAGGTCTGGCTCGACGACGACAGCACGCGCCACGTGTTCGAATGGCAGAAGGGCTCGCTGTTCTCGATTCCCGTCAATGCCTGGCACCGCATCGTCAATGCCGGCTCCTCTCCGGCTTTGCTGCTCGCCGGCACCACCGCGCCGAACCTGTTGAACCTGATCAACAACGTCGAGGTGCTGTTCAACTGCCCGTACGAATTCCGCGACCGCTTCAGCGGCGCCGACGATTTCTACAAATACAAGGACGACATCGAGCCCGACCCGGTGCGCGGGCTGGCGATGCGACGCACCAATTTCATTCCCGACGTGGTCAATTGCGACCTGCCGCTCGACAACCGCCGCTCGCCCGGCTGGCGGCGGGTCGAGCCGTTCATGACCGGCAACACCTTCTATCTCTGGATCGGTCAGCACGAGAACGGCCGCTATTCCAAGGCGCACGCCCACACCTCGGCGGCGGTGCTGATCTGCCTCAGGGGCAAGGGCTACACCTATACCTGGCCGGAGCGTTACGGCGTCACCCCCTGGCAAGACGGCCATGCCGACAAGATCAAGCGCGTCGACTACGAACCGGTCGGCATGGTGTCGGCGGCGCCCGGCGGCGCGCGCTGGTACCACCAGCATTTCGGCGCCTCCAAGGAGGCGCTGCGGCTGACCGCCTGGTTCGGGCCGCACAATCCCGGCCGCGAGCCCGGGCCGCCGGGCGAGAAGCACACCGACTACACCGCCATGGACATCCCCGAGGGCGGCACCTCGATTCCGTATTGGATGGAGGACCCCTTCATCCGCGCCGAATACGAGGCCAAGCTCAAAGCCGAGGACGTGCCGAGCCGGATGGAGCCCGACTTCTACAAGCAGGGCACGGTGGTGCCGAAATTCGTGGGCGCGTGAGTGTGCCGCAGTCCTGTCTCTCCCCGTCATGCGCGGGCTTGACCCGCGCATCCATCTTCTCGCGAAAATAATGGATTGCCGGGTCAAGCCCGGCAATGACGCGCACCGATAGACATCGTCATGACTGAAGAAGCCGAAGGCGGGCGCATCTTCTTCTCCTCGACCGGACGCTCCCTGGTCGAGGAGGACGAGATCGTCGTGCTCAGCGTCGGCGTCGATATCGGCTCCTCGACCTCGCATCTCGTGTTCTCGCGCATCGTGCTGGAGCGGCTCGACAGCCGCTACGTCGTCACCACCCGCGAGGCCTTCTACCAGTCCGACATCCTGCTCACGCCCTATGCCGTCGAGGAGGAGATCGACGCGCAGGCGCTCGGCGCCTTCATCGAGCGGCAATACCGGGAGGCGAACGTCGACCCCGACGAGATCGACACCGGCGCGCTGATCCTCACCGGGGTCGCGGTGCGCCGCCGCAACGCCCGCCGGATCGGCGAGCTGTTCGCCCACCAGGCCGGCAAGATGGTCGCGGTCTCCGCCGGCGACAGCCTGGAGACGGTGATGGCCGCGCACGGCTCGGGCGCGGCGGCGCGCTCGATCCGCGCCGGCAGCGTCGTCATGAACGTCGACGTCGGCGGCGGCACCTCGAAGATCGCGATCTGCGCCGACGGCCGGGTGACCGAGCTGACCGCGCTCGATGTCGGCGCCCGCCTCGTCTGCCTCGACCGCGAGGGACGGATCGCGCGCGTCGAGGAGGCCGGCCGCCGCTTCGGCGCCGAGCTCGGCATCGATCTTGCGCTCGGCCGCGTCCTTGCGCCGGAGCACGCGCGCGCGCTGGCGGCGCGAATGGCGGATTGCCTGTTCGAGGCCATGGGCGGCGGATCGCCGATCGCCGGCGGCGCCGGCGTCCTGCGGCTTCCCGCCCTCGCCGCCCGCGCGCCGATCGACGAGCTCACCTTCTCCGGCGGCGTCGCCGAGTACATCTACGGCCGGGAGGCGGAAACCTACGGCGATCTCGGCGTGCTGCTGGCGCAGGAGGTCCGCGTCCGCGCCGCGGCCTTCGGGCCCAGGCTCGAGCGCGCCAGCGAAGGCATCCGCGCCACCGTGATCGGCGCCTCGCAATACACCACGCAGGTGAGCGGAAGCACCATCTATGTGTCGCCGCTCGCGGCGCTGCCGCTGCGCAACGTGCCGGTGATCGCGCCCGACTTCGCGCTCGGCGCCGACGAGATCGACGCCGCGGCGGCGGCGGCGGCGATCAAGGCGGTGCTCGCGCGCCTCGACCTCGGCGAGGCGGACACGCCGGTCGCGGTGTTCGTGCCGTGGCGCGGCTCCGCCACCTTCCAGCGGCTCGACGCGTTCTGCCGCGGCCTCACCGAGGGCCTCGCGGCGGTGCTCGCGGACGGCCATCCGCTGGTGCTGGCCGGCGACGGCGACCTGGGCGGGCTGATCGGGATCCATCTGCGCGAGGAGATGCAGATCGAGAACGCAATCGTCTCGGTCGACGGGCTCGAGCTCAAGGAGTTCGACTATATCGACATCGGCACCATGCTGCCAAACTCGGGCGCCGTTCCCGTGGTGATCAAGTCGCTGATCTTCCCCGCGAGCGCCGCGCCCGGCATGGAGTGGCAGCCGGCCCCGCGCGCGGTGGCGGGAAGAGGGTAGGTTGGGTTAGCGCGGCCCGTGCGCTCTCGCATTTGATTCGGACGATCGATCCGCGCGTAACCCAACATCGTCCGGAATGGTGGGTCGCGGCGCCACGATCGACCGAGCCGACCGCGCCGCCGGAGCCGGCGCCTTGACCCACCCTACAGCCCATAAATCCGCTCCGCGCCGTCTTCGACGCAGAGGACCTTGGTCACGACGCTGCTTCCATCCCGCTGCTGGCCGGCCGCCCGCTGTGCACGAGCCGGCGGATGCGCTCGACCAGATCGGCCGGCCGGAACGTTTCCTTGACCAGCACGGATTGCACCCCCGAGTTCAACCGCTGGCGATCCCCGGGATCGAGGTCGCGCGCGGTGACGACGATAACCGGAATATCCCGCCAGTCGGCTTCCTTCTGCAAGGCGGCAACGACCTGAAAGCCGTCCATCTCGGGCATCATCAGATCGAGCAGGATCACGTCTGGTTTGTCCTCCTGTAGCCGAGCCAGCGCTTCCCTTCCGTTCGCCGCCTCTCGCACCGACCATTGCCGGCCCTCGAGCCAGGAGCACACGCGTTCGCGCTGGACCGGATCGTCTTCCACCAGCAGCACCCGGGTCGGCCGCGCCGGCGCCCGATACCGCTCGACCAGCCGATGCAGCCGCTCGCGGTCGACCGGCTTGGTGAGATAGCCGGCCGCGCCCAGCGCCACGCTGCGGCGCTGCTCGTCGAGGATCGTCACCATGATCACGGGAATCTCGGCAAGCTCGCTGTCCTGCCGCAGCGCCGCCAGCACCGACCAGCCGTCGAGATCGGGCATCATGACGTCGAGGGTGATCGCGATCGGCCGCAATTCCCGCGCGCGCTTCAATCCCTCGAGGCCGCCCGCCGCCGTGGCGACGGAGAATCCCTCGGCCTCGAGGTGATGGGCGACCAGCTCGCGCGCGGTGGCGTCGTCGTCGATGACCAGGACCCAGTCGCCGCCCGGCCGGCGGTGGCCGGCGGCGGCGGTCCTAGTGGGAGCGTCGGAGCCGGCCGGCAGGCGCACCGTGAACACCGATCCCTGGCCCGGCTCGCTCGCCACCGTCACGTCGCCGCCCATCATGCGCGCGAGCTTGCGGCTGATGGCGAGCCCCAGCCCGGTGCCGCCGTAGCGCTTGGCGGTCGAGGCGTCGGCCTGGCTGAACTCCTCGAACAGCTTGGCCTGCTGCTCGGCAGTCATGCCGATGCCGGTGTCGGAGACCGCGAGCTCGATCCAGCTCTGGCCGTCGACCACCTTGCGGACTCGCAGCGCGACCTCGCCCTGCTTGGTGAACTTGCAGGCGTTGCTGAGCAGGTTGAGCAGGATCTGCCGCAGCCGCATCGGGTCCACGGTGAGCGTGCCGAGGTTTGGCGCCGCTTCGACCACGAGCCGGTTCTTGTTCTGCTCGGCGAGCTGGCGCGCGGTGCCGACGACGTCGTCGATCAGCGGGCCGAGGCTCACGGATTCCGGGCTGAGCTCGAGCTTGCCGGCTTCGATCTTGGAGAGATCGAGCACCTGGTTGATGAGGCCGAGCAGGTGGGTGCCGGCGCCGTGCACGCGGCGCAGCGGCTCCAGCGCCTTCTCGGTGCCGAAGCGCGCCGCGTTGGTGACCATCATCTCGGTGAGCCCGATGATGGCGTTGAGCGGGGTGCGCAGCTCGTGGCTCATGCTGGCGAGGAACTGCGATTTGTGCTGGCTGGCTTCCGCGAGCTGGCGATTCTTGTCCTGGATTTCCTCGAACAGCCGCATGTTCTCGATCGCGATCGCCGCCTGGTCGGCGAAGGTCAATACCAGCTCGATCTGCTTCTCCGTGAACGGCCGCACCTCGGAGCGCGTCAGCGCCAGGACGCCGACCGGGATGCCCTCGCGCAACATCGGAACGCCGAGGATGGTGCGAAAGCCGCCCAATTTCTGCCCCTCCGCCCAGGTGTATTCCGGGTCGGCGTTCACATCGGAGATGTGAATGACCCTGCCCTCGAGCAAGGCTCGTCCAATGGCATTTCCGCGTTCCGGCTCGACTGGAATTGTCCTGACGTATTCCATGAATTCCGGCGAGAAGCCGTAGGCCTCCGCGCGAAAGAACACCCCGCCTTTCTGCCGGGTGATGGTGGCCTTGTCGGCGCCGCACAGCCGGGCAGCCGATTCAACAAGTGTTTGCAACACCGTCTGCAGATCGAAGGTCGAGCGGCTGATGACCTTGAGGACATTGGCGGTTGCGGTCTGCTGCTCCAGCGATTCGCGCAGCTCGCGCGTGCGCGCCTGCTCCGCGTTGAAGAGCCGCACGTTCTCGATCGCGATCACCGCTTGGTCGGCAAAGGTCGATACCAGCTCGATCTGCTTGTCGCTGAACGGCTTGACGATCGCCCGAGTGAGCACGAACACGCCGATCGGAACGCCCTCGCGCATCAACGGAACCGCCAGATCGGTCCGGTAGCCGCCGAGCTCCTGGAATTTGCTCGCCGTGTAACCCGGATCGGCCAGCACATCGTGAATGTGGACCGGCCTGCATTCCACCGCCGCTCGTCCGGTGACCGTCCCCGGTCCCGGCGCGATCGGGTGCTGCTTCGCGTACTCCTCGAACTCGCGGGAGAAGCCGAAATTCGCCGCGATCCGGTATAGCCCGCCGTCGTCCCGCAGGTAGATGAATGCCTTGTCGGCCTCGCACAGGTGGGCCGCGGATTCGACCAGCGTGTCGAGAACGGTCTGCAGGTCGAACGTCGAGCGGCTGATGACCTTGAGCACGTCGGCAGTGGCGGTCTGCTGCTGATACACCTCCTGCACCTGCTCGCTGGTTCGCCGCAACCGCGCACAGAGGATTTCGATGAACTTGAGGGTCACGTCCGGATTGCCGCTGAGGAACGGAATGAAGTCCCGCCGCTCGATCACCGCAAGCTCGCAGTCGGACATCGCAGTCGCATCGGCGGCGCGCGGGCACCCGTCGAGCAAGGCGATTTCCCCGAAAATCTCGCCCTCGCGAAAGACGTTGAGCATGACGTCGTTGCTGTCGGCCGAGGCGACGCTGACCTTGACGGTGCCGGTGAGCACGCCCAGGAGCCCGGTGCCCGGATCGCCCTTGGAAAAAATGGTGGTCCCCTTCGCGACCTTCCGGGTCTTCATGTAGGAGCCGAGATGATCGAGCACAGGCGCCGGCAGGTCGCGAAACAGGAAGTGGTTGCGCAGCAGCGCCAGCTTGTCGGGGCCGCGCACGGGCCGAGCATCGGCGGTGGCGGTCTGCTGCTGATACACCTCGTTCAGCTTGCGCCTGAGTTCGGCGTTTTCCTTCTTGAGGTCGACCGCTTTGTTCTTGAGGTCGACAGGGGTCTTTTGACGCTTCCGCGCTGTCGAGGCCGCCCGCTTCGTCTGTGCGCCTTTGGCCATCAATTCGCCACCTTCCGCAAGCCGCCCTCAGCCACCAATTGCACGTCGAAGGGGCCGCCGGCAAATTTGCGTCGTGTCACGCGGCCCTCCGATTGACGGAATCACACTCATCCAGCGGTTTTGATAATGGTACACTGTGCCGATAACGTGTACAATCAAGATACATCCAATCGGTTGCAAGCGGTCGAAAGGCCCTCAGACCTCTATACAGGACCCTTGAGGCCGGACTCTATCGGTGGGCGGTTGGGGACGACGAGTCAACGACGAGAACAATGCCGACACCACAGCGCGCGGCCAATGGCGGGCACGTTTGCCCGATCCAGGACTGGCGGACGGCCATCCGCTGGTTCTGGCCGGCGACGGCGACCTGGGCGGGCTGATCGGGATCCATCTGCGCGAGGAGATGCAGATCGAGAATGCGATCGTCTCGGTCGACGGGCTCGAGCTCAAGGAGTTCGACTATATCGACATCGGCACCATGCTGCCGAACTCGGGCGCCGTTCCGGTCGTGATCAAGTCGCTGATCTTCCCCGCCAGCGCCGCGCCCGGCATGGAGTGGCAGCCGGCCCCGCGGGCGGTGACGGGCTGAGCGCCTTCAGGACGGCGACGCCCATCTTCGCGCACATGCGATCATTACATCCCCGTTGCCCGCCATACGCTTTTCGTATCATCATTGCTTTCGTTCGCACGACACGGAGACCAGGTATGCCGATGCTTCCGCTCCGCAATTCACATCTGCTGCGTGCCCCGCGCGTCACTGCATGCGCGGCATTGGTCATCGCCGTCGCGGCCATCTCCACGTCGCGCGCGGCCGAGCACACGCTGATGCCGAGCCCGCAGACCGTGCACATCGGCTACTTTCTCGCCAGCCTGAAACCGGTGCTGACTATCGATTCCGGCGACATCGTCACGCTGGAGAGCGCGGCGGCCATCGTTCCCGACGTAGTGGACAAGTCCGGCGTGGTTCCGCTGAGCGCGGTCCCGCAATATCAGCGCGACATCTATGGCCAAGTGAAGGACCGCGGCCCCGGCCCGCACGTCTTGACTGGGCCAATCGAAGTGCGGGGCGCCGAGCCGGGCGACGTGCTCGAGGTGCGCATCCTGCAGATCGATCTCGCCCTCGACTACGGCTACAACCGGCAGCGCGCCTATACCGGCGCGCTGCCCGACGAATTCACCGCGCTCTGGACCCGAATCATTCCTATCAACCGCCAAGCCAAGACCGCCGAAGTCGCCAAGGGCGTGGTGGTGGCGGTCGATCGGCCGTTCTTCGGCACCATGGGGCTCGCGCCGGAGCCCGGGATGGGCCGCATCAGCAGCGGCCCGCCCGGGATCCATTCCGGCAACATGGACAACAAGGACCTGATCGCCGGCACCACGCTGTTCATGCCGGTGCATGCGCCGGGCGCGCTGTTCTCGGCCGGCGACGCCCACGCCGCGCAGGGGCACGGCGAGGTCGATCTGACCGCGATCGAGACCGGGCTGCGCGGAAAATTCCAGTTCATCGTGCGCAAGGACATGAAGCTCGTCTGGCCGCGCGCCGAGACGCCCACGCACTGGATCGTGATGGGGCTTCATCCGAATCTGGAAGAAGCGATGAAGATCGCGGTGCGCGAAACCATCGACTTCATCACCAAGCGGTTTCCAAATTTGACGCGAGAAGAGGCCTACATGATCGCAAGCGTGGCCGTGGACTATCACGTCACGCAGGTGGTGGACGGCACCAAGGGCATCCACGGGATGATTCCGAAGGCGATCTTCACGGCGCAGAGGTAGCGGGGCGTGAACGCAGGATGATGGCCGCCTACAGGGCGTATACCCGCACCGCGGCGCCGCCGAGCACCTCCTCGCGCTCGTCGGCGGTGAGGCCGCTGAGGAGCTCGGTGATGCCGGTCCAGCATTCGGAATAGCTCGCGCCGAGCAGGATGACCGGCCAGTTGCTCGCCGCCATCACGCGGCGCGGGCTGAACAGGTCGAGCACGTGGTCGGAATAGCGCCGGATCGCCGCGGTCGACCAGCGCCAGCGCATGATGATGTCGAGCCCGATCGAGAGCTTGATCGAGACGTTGCGGTGCTCGGCGGCGCGCGCGATCTGCGTCGCCCACGGCTCGAAACCCTCCTCCGGAATCGGCGGCCGCCCCAGGTGATTGAGCACGATCTTGAGCTCGGGCAGGCGTTGCGCCACTTCGAGCACGGATTCGAATTGCGCGGCATTGACCGGGATGGCGTCGAAGGCGAGGCCGGCGGCGGCGAGGAGCTTGAGCGATTCGACGACGCCGTCCTGCAGGAGCCAGCGCGGATCGGGCTCATTGCTGATGAGATGGCGCACGCCGACGAGCTTGCCGGAGCGGGAGGCGAGCCGCTCGAGCGCGCGCGCCGCCGCGTCGGGATCGGCCAGCGGCAGCCAGCCGACGACCCCGCGCACGAAATCGACCTTGTTGCAGAGCTCGAGGCATTCCTCGGTCTCGCCGCCGACCTGGTGCAGCAGCTGGATCAGCACGCTGCCCTTGATGCCGCAACGCTCGAGCTCCGGACGCAGGTCGTCGGGAGTGAAATCGCGCGCGAAGCGGTCGCCGACGGGCTCGGGCCAATGGTAGGTGTGCCGGCCGATCCACCAGAAGTGATGATGCGAGTCGATCATGGTTCGCGCATAGTTTACCGCAACGGCTCGATGCGGGCGACCCAGGGAATATCGGCGAGGCGGCGCAGGTTGTCCGGGCCGACATTGCGCAACCGCATGCGGTTGAGCGCGCCGTCGCGGCCGGCGAACAGGCCGTATTCCCTGATCCGCTCGCTGTGGAAGCGATCCGGCATGAAGTCGAGCACCACGATCACGTTGCGGGGGCCGGTGGCGTCGCGCAGCGACGGATCGAGCCGGCGCCCGGCGGTCGCCCAGCCGTAGAGCTCCTGTCCCCACAGCACGGCGGCGATCAGCACGATGCCGGCGACGAGCTTCGCCCCGTCCGGGGAGAGCCGCAGCCGGCGCGGGCGGCCGCCGGGGCGCGGCCGATCGTCGGCGGGCGCGCTCACGGCGCATCCTTGGTGACGTCGATCACCAGGCCCCAGCGCTCGATGGTGCGGCGCTCGATCGGGCTGAGCAGCCAGCGATCGATCGCGATCGCGATGACGCCGATGATCAGGCATCCGGCGATGATGATGTCGGAGCGGTGGTAGTCGGCGGCGGCGAAGATCATCTGGCCGAGGCCGTCGGGCGTGCCGACGAGCTCGGCGGCGATCAGCGCGCGCCAGCCGAAGCCGAGCCCGGAGCGGATGCCGGTGAGAATGTAAGGGAGCGCGCCCGGCAGGATGACGGTGCGGATGCATTCCAAGCGCCCGCCGCCGAGCGCCGCGACGCCCTGCTCGAGCACCTCCGGCACCAGCTGCACGCCCAGCACGGTGTTCTGGAACACGATGAAGAACACCGTATTCCAGATCAGGAACACGGCGAGCGCGGTGCCGATGCCGAGCCAGCCGATCATCAGCGGCAGCCAGACGATGCCGGAGATGGCGTTGAAGAAGACGACCAGCGGATTGAGGAATTCCGACACGCCGCGATAAAGCCCGGCGATGAAGCCGCCGACGATGCCGGTGACGATCCCGACGACGGCGCCGAGGAACAGCCGCTGGAGGCTCGCCGCGATGTGGCGGATCAGCTCGCCGTCGAGGACGCGCGCCCATATCACGTCGACGACGTCGGTGACCGGCGGCAGCGTCGCCCGGTTGGGATGGAAGACCGCCCAGCCCACGATCCACGCCAGCAGCACCAGCACGAACGGGAGCGCCGGCAGCGCCCGCCACGCGATCGCGCCGGGCCCGAAGCGCACGCGGTCGTGCTCGATGGCGACTTGCACGGTCATCGTTGCACGCTTGCGTAGGGTGGGCAAAGGCGCGGAGCACGAATCCCGCCCCTCCGCGGCAAACGGCGCAGCGCCGTGCCCACGCGGCATTCGTGTCGTCGACGCGGTACGCGTGGGCACGGCGCACGCGTACCGGATTGCGCGCATGCGGCGAGCAGTGTGCGTGCGTGCGCCTTTGCCCACCCTACATATGCGGTACACATCATCTCCGCAGCATCCCCCAGCGCGCCACGGTGATGTTCTCGATCGGCTGCACGATCAGGCGGTCGACCACGATGTAGAGGCAGCCGATCACGATCATGCCGACGATGATGCGGTCGATCTGCCCGAAGGTGCGGGCGCCGAAGATGAGGTCGCCGAGCCCGCCCTTGCGCACCAGCATCTCGGCGGCGATCAGCGCGCGCCAGCCGTAGCCCATGCCGAGCCGCAGGCCGACCACGATCGACGGCAGCGCGCCCGGCAGGTAGACATCGGTGACGATGCGCAGCTTGCGCGCCCCGAGCGAGCGCAGCGCGAGCGCATAGCTCTCCGGGATCGCGCGCACGCCGATCATGGTATTGAAGATGATCGGCACGATCAGCGAATAGATCACGATGACCAGCGTCGTCGCGTGGCTGAAGCCGAACCAGATGATCGCGAGCGGCAGCCAGGCGATGCCGGAGATGCTCTGCAGGAAGCGCAGAAATCCTTCCAGCGAATGGGCGGCGTAACGGTTGGTGCCGACCGCAAAACCGATCGGAACCCCGCACAGCATCGAGATCAGCGCGGCCGTCCCGATCATGGTCAGGCTGGTGCTGGCATACTCCGCCAGGACGCCGTGGGCGGCGAGGTGCACGAAGGCGCGCCAGGCCGCGAGCGGCGAGACCAGGACGTTCTCGGGGTAGTCGCCGCTCGCCTCGATCGCCCACCAGATCGCGACCAGCACGGCGAACGGCAGCAGGATCTTCAGGCCGCGCAGGCCATGCCAGGCAACCGCGAGGCCCGGCGGCGGCAGTCGCGGCGAAGGCGCCACCGTCACGCTCATGCCGACACGCTCATCTCGCCGCCCTCATGCCCCGGCGCTCATGCGCGCCGGAACCGACTCGACGCTCGGGGCCGCGGCGCCGCGCTCCTCGCGCACCAAGAGCAGGATCTGCTCGACGATCGCCTGCATCTCGGCGTCGGTCTTGAACGATTCCCAGTTGCGGCCGCCGGCGGCGCGGCGCGGCACGGGGAGTTCGCGCTTGATGCGGCCGGGCCGCCGCGTCATCACCAGCACGCGGTCGCCGAGAAACACCGCCTCGTCCACGCTGTGGGTGATGAAGAACACGGTCTTGCGGGTGGCCGCGCAGAGTCTCGCCAGCTCCTCCTGCAGCGTGAGCCGGGTCATGGCGTCGACCGCCGCGAACGGCTCGTCCATCAGGATCACGTCGGGATCGGCCGCCCAGGTCCGCGCCACCGCCACGCGTTGGCGCATGCCGCCGGAGAGCTCGTGCGGATAGCGGTCCTCGAAGCCGGTGAGCCCGGTCAGATCGATCAGGCGCCTGACGCGCTCCTCGCGCTCGGCGCGCGGCATGCCGGCGATCTCGAGCCCGTGGCCGATGTTCCGCCGCACCGTGCGCCAGGGCAGGATCGCGAATTCCTGGAACACGACGCCGCGCTCGCGTCCGGGCCCCGTTACCCGCGTGCCGTCGCAGGTGATCGTGCCTTCGGTCGGGCGGATGAAGCCGGCGATCGCCTTGAGCAGCGTGGTCTTGCCGCAGCCGCTCGGGCCCACCAGCGTGACGAACTCGCCGCCGCGGATGGTCAGGTCGACGGTGTCGGTCGCCTGCACCGGACCGTCGGCGGTGGCGAAGACATGCCGGAAGCCGGAGACGACGATCTTGTCTGCGATACTGGATTGCGACGACATTGCCACATCGTCATGCCCGGGCTTGACCCGGGCATCCATCTTCTTGCGCAAAAAGATAGATTGCCGGGTCAAGCCCGGCAATGACGAGAGAGAAAGTCACGCTCACTCTGGTTCAGCCCAACTGCCCCTTGCATTCGGCGACCGTCTTCGGCAGCGGCGGCAAGTCGGCGTAGAATTCCGGATGCTTGGCGACGATGCGCTTGAACACGGTGTCGTCGTAGAAGTCGTTCGGCTCGAACGGCTTGTCCTTCTTGATCAGGCCCGACTTGATCATGTCGTTGCCGGTCCGCACCAGGCCCTCGATGGTGCACACCGACACCCGCGGATCCCAGGTGAGCCATTTGAGCCCCTCGGTGCCGTCGGCGACGTTGAGGCCGTCGAGGAAGCGGGTGGCGATCTCGGCCGAGTCCTTCGGATGCTGGCGCACGAACAGCGTGGCCTCGGCGAGGCCGGTCGCGAACTTCTCGATGAAATCGTAGTTGTTCTTGATCCAGTCCTCGTGCGCGACCGCGCCGATGATATCGGCCACCAACCCGGCCTCGCCGCGGCTGACGACCACGGCGTTCGCCCCGAGCTCGCGGATCGCCTGCGACTGGTAGGGCTCCCACGGCACGACCGCGTCGACCAGCCCTTGCTGGATGGTGATCGGCATGTTCTCGACCGGCACGCTGACGAGCTGGGATTTCGTGATGTCGAGCTGGTGCTTCCTGAACCACGCGCGCAGATAGACGTCGTTGGTGCTGCCGGTCAGATACGCGATCTTCTTGCCTTCCAACGATCTCGGATTGGCGGCGTCGATGCCGCGGTCCTTGCGCCCGACGATGGCGCGGCCGCCCGCCTTGGCGACGTAGTCGGCGGCATTGTAGTAGGCGATCACGCCCTTGAGCAGGTTGCCGCTGGCGCGCGCCGAGGCGATGGTGGTGGACAGCGCGGCGTGGCCGAACTGGGCGTCGCCCGCCTGTATCGCCTGCGTGACGGCACTGCCGCTCGAGGTCAGCTTGACGGCGACGTCGAGCCCTTGCTTTGCCCAATAGCCGTTCTCCGCCGCCACGTAGGCGGGCGTGCTGAACAGGTTGTTGACCACGATATAGCTGAGTTTCTGCTGCGCCCGCGCCTCGCCCGAAAACGCCGTCGCAGCGCAGGCCACGCCCAACCAAAGCAGCGACCGCGGTGAGATCATGGATCTTCCCTCCCGGTTCTTGGAGCGCTGTTCTTGCGACGCTCTCGTTGCCGGCAGCGCCGCCCCGTGCTCGCTGCCCGGCCCAATCAAATGCCGCCATGGCGCCGGGGTCAAGCAAGCCGCCGTGTTGTTTGCAGCTGTGGTGTCACTGCGTAGGGTGGGCAAAATCGTCTGCCGTAGTCTCTCCGCGTGGGCACGGCGCGCGCGCACGATTTTGCCCACGCGTAAAGGCCGTCAAGGCGCGCCTTTGCCCACCCTACAGGCTATCGCTTCGAAGTTCTGCGCCGCCGGATCTCCTCGATCACGGCGCTGTTGTCCAAGTCGCCTTCGCCGTGCCGCAGGCAGGCCTCCAGCACATCGGCATGGACCGCGACGAGCGGCAGCCGCTGCCCGGCCCGCTCGGCCTGCGCGAGCATCAAGTGCACGTCCTTGAGATGCTGGCTGACGCGGCCTTCGGCGGCGAACTCGCCGCGGACCATCCTCGGACCCTTGACGTCCATGACCTGCGAATAGGCGGCGGAGCGGCGCGCCAGGTCGAGAAAGGCCGCGGGATCGAGCCCGAGCCGCTCGGCAAAGACCAGGCCTTCCGCCAGCGCCAGGCGGTTGAGGCCGAGGATGAGATTGACCGCGAGCTTGGCGCGCCCGCCGTCGCCGATCCCGCCGACATGGAAATAGGTCGGGAACATCGCCCGCAGGACCGGCTCGACCTCGGAGGCGACCTGCGGATCGCCGCCGATCAGTCCGACCCCTTCGCCGCGGCTCACCTGCCCGCTGGCGCCCGAGACCGGCGTCTCGAGAAACTGCAGGCCGCGCGCGGCGACGCGCCGACCCAAGGCGGCGATGCGATCGGGATCGCAGGTGCTCGCACACAGCACGATCCTGCCGGAGCCGTCGCCGAGCGCCGGCAACAGGTCGTGCTCGACCACCGCTTCGACCTGATCGGTGCTGTACACGGCGAGCACGATCGGGCCCGAATGCCGCGCCAGATCGGCGATGGAGCGCGCCGGCCGGCCGCCGAGCGCGGCCAATCTCGCGTGCTTTGCGGGATCGACGTCAAAGCCGAGGACATCGAAGCCGGCCTGGCGCAGGCGATGCGCCAGCGCCTGGCCCAGGAGGCCGACGCCGATCAGGCCGACGGGATCGTGGTCAGTCATCGCGCCCCACGCCGCCCGCATCCCGCGGTGTCATGCCCGCCCCCGGGTCCGGCCGCAGGCCGGACACCCGGGGGACAGCGAGTGTGTGGCACGACATGGCGTCATTCACCCGAGCGGCGCGATGCCGAGATCGCGGGCGGCGGCATCGAGGCTGTCGCGCAACGGCTTGGGCATCGGGATGCCGTGCTCGCTGCGATCGCGTCGCTTGCGGTGGCTCTGCTCGCCGGGAAGCCAGATGCGCTCGACCCCGGGCAGGCGCTCGGCGCCGCGCATGGCGCGGACCGCGCCGTCGACCTGGCGCTTGAACTCGGCCGCCGGCATGAAGGCGTCGACCGAGACCGCGACGATGGCGTGGCCGGTATTGGTCGCCTTGCCCGGCTCCTTGACGAAGTCGATGACGTCGCGCGCGAACGCCGCCCGATTGAGCAGGCCGGCGAGCAGCCCGATGATCAGGCTCAAGCCGGAGCCCTTGTAATCGCCGATCGGAAGCAGGAAGCCCTCGTCGGCGCGCTTGGCATCGGTGAGCGGCTTGCCGTCGCGGCCGATCATCCAGCCGACCGGCATCGCCTCGCCGCGCTGCGCCTTGAGGCGCACCTTGCCGAAGGCGGCGACGGTCGGCGCCATGTCGAGCACGATCGCCGGCTCCTCGGCCGCGGGAATCGCGATCGCGATCGGATTGGTGCCGAGCAGGTTCTCGATCGAGCCCCAGGGCGGCAGATGATTGTTGCTGCCGACCGCGAGGTAGAGCCCGATCATGTCGTGGGCGAGCGGCAGCATCGCATAGAGCGCGGCGGGGCCGGCGTGGTTGCTCATCCGCGCGCCGACCCAGGCGACGCCTGCTTGCTTCGCCTTCTCGATCGCCGTCATGGCGGCAAAGCGCATGACGAGATGACCGACGCCGTTGTCGCCGTCGACGAGCGCGGTCGCCGGTCGCTCCTGCACGATGCGGATGTTCGGACGCCGATTGATGCCGCCGGCCTTGAGGCGCCGCAGATAGAGCGGCAGCCGGATCACGCCGTGGGTGTCGGAGCCGCGCAGATCCGCCTCGACCATCAGGCCGGCGACAATCTTCGCATCGTCGCCCGGCAGGCCGGCGGCCGCGAAGGCGCGCGCGATGAACGCCGCCAGCGCCGGCGCCGGAACTCGCGGCTCCTCGGCAGCGGCTGCCGGTTTGGATTCAGCGGTGACGGATCCGGTCATTCCCTACTCTCCGTTGCTGGCTGTCATCTGATCCCGATCGCGCGCCAAACACAACTGTCGTCCCCGCGAAAGCGGGGACCCAGTACACACCGCGAGATCAGTGGATACTGGGTCCCCGCTTGCGCGGGGACGACAGATCACGGTTCATGCATTACGGCCCAGTCGCTCCGGTGATTTCGGCCTTTGACGCCAATGTGTGCCATGCGTTAAATCGCGCGGGGCCCTCCTTCTTCGATGGACTGCAACATCGCATGGCTCGCTACCGCGTCACCGTGGACACCGGAGGGACGTTCTCGGATTTCGTCTATCTCAACGAGGACACCGGCGAGATCTCGATCACCAAGCTGCCGTCGACGCCGGACGATCCCTCGCGCGCGATCATGGCGGGCGTCGAGGCGCTGCTGGCGAGCGGCGTCGCCGCCGCCGACATCGGCTATTTCTGCCACGGCACGACCGTCGGCACCAACGCGCTGCTCGAAGGCAAGGGCGCGGTGACCGGCCTTCTGGTGACGGAAGGGTTTCGCGGCATCTATCCCGTCGGCGAGCAGGCGCGGCCCTATGGCACCGCCATCTTCGACGTCATGTACGACAAGCCGGCGCTGCTCGTGCCCCAGCGCCGCACCGGCGAGGTGCGCGAGCGCGTCGACTTCCGCGGCACCGTGCTGCGTCCGCTCGACGAGGCCGCGCTGCGCGAGACCGCTCGCGCGCTCAAGGCCGAGCGGGTCGAATCGATCGCGGTGTGCCTGCTGTTCTCCTTCCTCCATCCCGCGCACGAGGCGCGCGTGCGCGAGATCGTCCTCGAGGAAATGCCGGATTGCAGCGTCTCGCTGTCGTCCGAGGTGCTGCCGCAGATCCGCGAGTACTATCGGCTGAGCACGACCGTCATCAACGCCACCCTGCAGCCGATCCTGGCGCGCTACGTCGGAGAGCTCGACCGCGGCCTCGCCGGCGCCGGCATCGGAACGCGCCGCAAATACATCATGCAGTCGAACGGCGGCACCGCGACCTTCGCCGCCGCCGCGCGCCGCGCCGTCACCACGGTGCTGTCGGGGCCGGCCGGCGGCGTGACCGCGGGCGTGCTCGCCTGCCGCACCGGCGGCTTTGCGAACATCATCACCTTCGACATGGGGGGCACCTCCTGCGACGTCGCGCTGATCAAGGACGGCGCGCCGCTCGTCGCGAGCCGAGGCAAGATCGAGGGACGCGACCTCGCCGTGCCGATGCTCGACATCAACACGGTGAGCGCCGGCGGCGGCACCATCGCCGCGGTCGACCGCTTCGGCGTGCTGCAGGTCGGGCCGCGGAGCGCCGGCGCGGTGCCGGGGCCGGCCTGCTACGGCCGCGGCGGGGAAGCACCGACCGTCACCGACTGCAACCTGCTGCTCGGCTATCTCGGGGAGGACAATTTCCTGGGCGGACGCATGCGGCTCGACGCCGCCAAGGCGCGCGCCGCGATCGAGCGCGGGATCGCGCGGCCGCTCGGCCTCGGCATGGCGGAGGCGGCGGAAGGGATCGTGCGCATCATCGACGTCAAGATGGAGGAGGCGATCAAGGCGATCTCCACCATGCGCGGCCACGACCTGCGCGACTTTATGCTTTTGGCTTTCGGCGGCGCCGGGCCGGTGCACGCGAGCCGCATCGCCCGCGATCTCGGCATGGCGGGCGTGATCGTGCCGCGCTATCCCGGCGTGTTCTCGGCGATCGGCCTCATCGTGTCCGACGTCACCCACGACTACGTCCAATCGAAGCTCACGCCGCTTGCCGACGTCGCGCCGGGCGAGGCGAACGAGATGATCGAGCGGCTGGTGGCGCAGGCGCTCGCGGAGCTTGACCGCGACGGCTTCGGCCGCGACCGCATTCGCATCGAGCGCGCGCTCGACCTGCGCTATGCCGGACAGGGCTACGAGATTTCGGTCCCCTGTCCCGCGCAGCCGCTGCAGGCCGGCGACCTCGCAGAGCTGCGCAGGCGTTTCGACCGCCAGCACCGAGCCATGTTCGGCCATATGGCGCCGGACGAGCCGGTCGAGATCGTGTCCTATCGCGTGCGCGGGATCGGCCTCCTCCCGCCGGTTGCGATGCCGGCGTACGCGCCGGCCGGCACCACGCTCGCCGATGCGCTGCGCGAAACGCGGCGCGTGCGCTTCGACGGCGCCGACGTGGAATGCCCGGTGTATCAACGCGAAAGAATCGACGTCGGGCTGACCTTGACCGGCCCCGCGATCCTCGACCAGCTCGATTGCACGACCGTGATCGGTCCGGGCCAGGCGGCGCGGGTGGACCAATGGAAGAACCTGATCGTGGCGCAAACGAGAATCCCGTAGGGTGGGCAAAGGCGCGTAGCTCGGCTTCGACGCGTGGGCAAAATCGCACAAGCGCCGTGCCCACGCGGAAACGGTACGGCAGGCGATCCCCGCTCGGAGGCGGGGACAGGTTTTGCCACCCTACGCGGCTGTCATGCCCGCGAAACATGTCCCCGCGCAGGCGGGGAGCGGGCATCCAGTATTCCACGCGTCTTCGTGGAGACCCCGCAGCGCCACACACGAACGTCGCGGGTTGCTGGATCATCCGCTTACGCGGATGATGACACCGGAGTGGATCTAGAAAGACAATGTCCATCGACGCAGTCGAGCTCGAGGTGGTGAAGGCAAGCCTCTCCGGCATCGTGCAGGAGATGCAGAACTCGCTGTTCCGCACCGGCTTCTCCACCATCGTGCGGGAATCGCAGGACGCCTCCTGCGCGCTGATGAACGCCAAGGGCGAGGTGGTGGCGCAGCACGTGGTGCTGCCGCTGCATATCGGCGCCTTTCCCGCCTGCACCGCCGCGGTGATCGAGGCGTTCCAGGACGCCATCGCGGAGGGCGACGCCTTCATCATCAATCATCCCTATCAGGGCGGCAGCCCGCATGCGCCCGACATCGCGGTGATCACGCCGGTGTTCGTGGCGGGCTCCCTGTTCGGCTTCTGCGGCTCGATCGCGCACAAGAGCGACATCGGCGGCCCGGTGCCGGGAAGCTGCTCCGGCCAGGCGCGGGAGATCTTCAACGAGGGCCTGCACCTGCCGGCCGTGCGCTACCAGAGCCGCTACCGGCCGAACGACGACATCGAGCGGCTGATCGGCGCCAACAGCCGCACGCCCGAGCTCGTGCTCGGCGACATCCGCGGCCAGCTCGGCGCCGACCGGCTCGGCGAGAAGCGGCTCGGCGAGCTCGTCGGCAAGCTCGGCCGCGACCGGATCGGCGCTTGTTTCGAGCGCCTGCTCGAGCTGTCGGAAGCAAGGCTCAAGGCCGCCATCGCCGAATGGCCCGACGGGCGCTTCGAGGCCGAGCGCTTCGTCGACGACGACGGCGTCGAGCTCGAGCGGCCGGTGCGCATCCACGCCGTCGTCGAGAAGATCGGCGACCGGCTGCATCTCGATTTCTCGGGCTCGGCCGACCAGACCAAGGGGCCCGCCAACATCCGCCCGCCGCTGGTGCAGGCGGCCTGCGCCTATGCGCTGATCTCGCTGATCGATCCCGCCATGTACGTGTCGAGCGGGCTCGTGCGCGGCTTCACCATGACCGCGCGCGAAGGCAGCGTGCTCAATCCGCGCTTTCCGGCGCCGGTCAACACCTACAATCCGACCATCCATGCGCTGGTCGACGCCATCTTCGCCGCCATGAGCCGGATCGTGCCGGGCAAGGTGCGCGCCGACGGCAGCGGCAGCCGCTCCATCATTCTCGGCGGCCGCAACACCTATACCGGCAGGGGCTACGTGCAATACGAGATCATCGCCGGCGGCGCCGGCGCGCGCGCCGGCAAGGACGGCGCGTCCGGGATCACGGTCAACCAGAGCAACGCCAAGATCGCGCCGATCGAGATCATCGAAAGCGAGTTTCCGACCAGGATCACCCGCTTCGAGCTGATCGCGGATTCCGGCGGCGCCGGCGAGCTCCGCGGCGGACTCGGCATCCGCCGCGAATATCTCAATCTCGCCGACGCGCGCTTCTCGATCCGCTCGATGAAGCACCTGATCCCGCCGAACGGCGTCGCCGGCGCACACGCCGGTCGTCCCGGCGCGCTCTGGATCAACCCGGACACGACAGCCGGCAAGCGCCTGCCCACCCGCTATGCCGACTATCCGCTCAAGGCCGGCGACGTGTTCCGGCTCGACACGCCCGGCGGCGGCGGGTTCGGCGATCCGCTCGCGCGCGATCCCGAGCGCGTGCTCGCCGATGTCCTGGAGGGAGTGGTTTCACTGGCGGCGGCAGAGCGCGACTATGGCGTCGTGCTGACCGCCGCCGGCCGATCGTGGCGTGTCGACGAGGCGGCGACCCGGGCGCGGCGGGCGCAGATGGTCGGGGCGAGAACGCATTCCCGTTGAGCCGGGTCGCTCTGCCGACCTATGACATGCAGTGGCGCGCGCGGGGGCCCCAGGCCGTATACAGCTAGCACCTCAGTGAGCACCAACTACGAATCTGGTGGTCAGGAGTTCGAATCTCTTCGGGCGCGCCACTGATTTCAACGCCTTACCTCGTGTGCGCCGTTCTAAATCGAAATTTTAGAACGGTGTTTAGTTAAAACGGTGCGACCCAGAGGCATGGGATCAGCCGCTGGCTGCGGGCCATTGCCTGGAATCCGCCGAAACGCAGGGTCGTGAGGCTGCCCCCCGTCCGATGGCAACTCTACCTGCCAGATGGAAGATCATAGCGCTCGATGCGGATCGATCGGTTTTCCAGAAGCGTGACCTCGAGCAGTTCGTTGATCGGTTCGACATCGCCGAGACGATCAAGGGCGAGCGCGAAAAGCCGCTTCTGGACGTCAAGACTCATCAACCCCGGCACGACGTTCAGGCAGACCAATCCGGCGTGCACGCTTTCCCGGCTGAGGAGTGGAGTGAAATCCGTCGTGTTGTTGGTGACAAGTACGTACCCGTCATCGACGGCCCGGCGCACGATCGACCAGTCCTTGCGTGAGCGCAGCCCGAGCCAAGTGACGTGCGTCGATTCCCCATGCCCGCGCTCATGCGCGAGCCGGACGAGCCCCGGAGTTAAACATTCGTCGATCAGGAATTTCACGCGCGCCCGACGGCACTGGATGCAATCGTCTCGGATGTCTTCGGTCGGCGTGATCGCCATCCCGCTTTCGTGCGCGGACGGCCCCGCCGTGGATGGGCCACGGCATAAGTCGCGGCGAGCCGAACCCGATCCCGATCGAGTTGCGGATAGGCCTTGACGATCGCCGCTGGGTTGTCTCCGTTCGCCAGCATGTCGGCAATCTCGTGCACCGGGATCCGCGTCCCCTTGAACACTGGCGTTCCGCCGAGCACATCGGGCGCGCTCGAGACGATCCGGCGCGCCTTCGCCAACTGATCGAGGCCCGCACGAACGGCCTTGGCCGCCGGACGGGCGTCCACGACGACCGCGTTGGCGTGAACGACCGATTGGCGCGGACGGCGGATCAATGTCGCCACCACCGCGCGCCGGCTCTCCGGCGTAAGCACATCTGCCGTCTCGTGCGCCAGCTTGAGGCCGACGAGAGCGTTGCGCGTGAGCAGTCTCGAATTGCGTCGTCGCTTCACCGCACCTTGCAGCAGGCCGGCATCGATGATCCGATGTACCTGCCGCAATGGTACGCCGGTGACCGAAGCCGCCTCGTTCGCGGTCATGAGCATCCCCTGGTCCGCCAACATCGAAACCTCCAAAATCTTTCCCAGTCTCTGGAAACAATATATCCCGCATGCACCGACATTTCCAGGGCCCTTCGTCGCGGCCT
>WNEY01000140.1_pt1 | contig 37288 bp, 38 predicted proteins | sample 5400531 | NCBI WGS metagenome assembly WNEY01 (sample SAMN13153338, study PRJNA577476) | soil metagenome | isolation source: 200 cm saprolite under Douglas fir tree site 1 | place: USA:California | collected 2015-04-18 | reverse complement strand
CATCCTGGCAGTCGCTGACGAGGTGGCCGAGTCGCTGTATAGCGACACTCTCAAAGAGCTGCGGCCGGACCTGATTCTCGCCGCCGGCGATCTACCTTTTGACTACCTCGAGAACCTGGTGAGCCGCACCGATGTGCCGCTTCTATTCGTTCCGGGGAACCACGATCCCGGGCTGAAGCTCGGCGATTCGACGTTCGAAGGTCTGTCGGCGAAGTTCGACGGCACAGGACCGTCAGGCTGTATCAACGCCGACGGCCGCACCGAAGAGGCCGCCGGGTTGTGGATCGCGGGCCTGGGGGGATCGATCCGCTACAACGAGGGACCGAACCAGTACACGCAGCGAGAGATGCGCTGGCGCGCACGAAGGCTCGAATGGCGAGCGCGCGTGCGCCGCCGCCACATCGACATCCTGCTGACGCATGCGCCTGCCGCGGGACTCGGAGACGCCGACGACCCTGCGCACGCCGGCTTCGAAGCCTTCAACCGGCTCGTCCTCGAGCTCCGACCGCGGGTGCACATCCACGGCCACGTGCGCAGCTTCGGGCCGAAGAAAGATGACCTGCGCCTCGGCGAGACGGTGATCGTCAACGCGATCCCGTACCGACTCCTCGAGCTCTAGCGCTCGCCCCGCGCGATTTGTATACAGCCGCGTGTTATTTCAGCGCGATTCGATGCGTTTGTATACAAAAGGCTGCCCTGGTCGCTGACATCGTGTCGATCAGCGAGTCCAAGGTCGCGATTCCTCCGGGTACGCGCGGGCGACGCGCGCGGCGATGCGCGCGTTGTTGGTCACGACCTGGACATTGAGGTCGAGCGAGCGTCCGTCCGACAGCTCGGCCACCATCGCCAGAAGGCGTGGCGTCACACCCGCGCCCTCGACGTCACCGGCGCGCGCGATCGCCTGCGACACGAGCTCGTCGGCTCCGTCGAGCTCCGCGGGCGGCGGCACCGCGATCACGATCCCGCGCGACCCCGTGGCCCACGACGCAGCCAAAACGCGCGCCGCATCGATCGCATCGGCGACCCGAGAAGAGACCGGATGCCCGCTCCTCGCGAGGTAGAACGCGGGCACCTCGTCGCAATCGAATCCAAGCACGGGCACGCCCAGGCTTTCGAGGCGCTCGAGGGTGAGGCCGATGTCGAGGATGATCTTCGGTCCCGCGCAGAACACCGCGACCGGGGTGGTCGCGAGCTCTTGAAGGTCAGCGGACTCATCCTCGGGATGGCCGCGGTGCACGCCGCCGATCCCGCCGGTGGCCATGAACCTGATGCCCGCCATCGCCGCGGCGCGCATGGTCGCCGCAACCGTGGTGGCTCCGGCCTTCTGATGTACCAGGGCCGGGCCGAGGTCGCGCGACGACACCTTCTCGGAGCCCGCCGCGATGCGCTCGACGTCAGATTTCGTCAGGCCGATCTTCACGGACCCGTCGAGCACGCCGATAGTCGCAGCCACCGCGCCCTCCTCGCGGATGGCCGCCTCGCAGCCGAACGCAGCCTCCAGGTTGTGAGGTGAGGGCAATCCCTGGCCGACGATCGAAGTCTCGAGCGCGACCACCGGCCGCCCGCGCGCGAGGGCTTCGGCCACTTCGGCGGAGACCCGCAGGAAGTCGCTCACGCCGGACGCGCTCCCACCTTCGCCACCGCGGCAGCGGCCACACGGACCGCATGCTCGCCGGCTCGCTGCGGGCCCTCGCCCGAAAGAATCGCGATGCAGAAGGCCGCAGCGAACGCATCACCGGCACCCGTTGGATCGACAACCTCGGCCGCAGGCGAGGCGATGCGTCGCCCGCACACGATGCAGCCGGCCGGGCCGAGCTTGACCGCGGTGACGGGAGCGAGGCTGTCCATCGCGATGGGCATCGCGTCGGCCTCGGCAGCGGTGGCAAACAGCATATCCGGCTTGATACGAGCGAGCTCCGACATCATCCGCGCCGGCCCGTAGTCGACGAGCCCCGCCACTGACGACAGGTCGACGGAAACGCGACCACCGCCGAGACGGACCATCTCCACGGCTGTGCGCGCCGCAGTCGCGAGGGGTTCGCGGAACAGCGAGTACGCCGGCACGTGGACCAGGTCTACGCCCACAAACCACTCGGGCCTCAGGTCGTCGCGGCGCAGGCCGACGCTCGCCCCGCGCTGCGTGGCCATCGTCCGCTCACCGCCGGGTCCGATCAGGACGGCGATGGCACCGGTCGGCTCCGCGGCTCGCACCGCGTGCACCTCCACGCCTCCGGCCTCGAGCTCCGCCACCAGCCGCCGCCCGGCGTCGTCGTCGCCGATGCGGGTGACCAGGCGCGATCGCTCCCCGAGCGAGGCCACCCACGCGCAGAAGTTGGCCGCCTGGCCGCCTCCGCCGACGCGAATCGAGGCCGGCGTGTCGTCGTTGGTACGAAGGTCACCATGGGGCGCGATCGTGATGTCGAGAACGAGATCGCCGATCGCAGCCAGAAGCACCTCACGAGGATAGCCGCGCAACTTTCTGCTGGAATCTTGAGCCGGGCCTGCTCTAATCTCACGGTTACAAGGGTGGGGACCCGAGCGCCAGCCGGTGCCGCCGAACGCGCCTCCCGGAAGGTGGCGACGAATCGTCGCCAGCCAGGGGAATCGAAGCCTGCACCTGCGCCGCTGATCAAACTCAGCGCGGTCCGAAAACTCTTCGGCAAGCGTGCCGTGATCGACAAGCTCGACCTCGCAGTGGCGCCGGGCGAGCTGGTCGAGGTGACCGGTCCCAGCGGGGCGGGGAAGACCACGCTGCTGCGCTTGCTGCATGGTCAGCTGCGGCCGAGCGGCGGCGAGGTGTGGGTCGAGGGCCGCGCCCTGCACAAGTGGTGGCGCCGCGACCTCGACCGCATACGGCGCGACGTGTCATTCCTGTTCCAGGAGCAGCGCCTGCTCGGCCGCCTCACCGCGATGGAGAACGTCGTGCTCGGGCTCATTGTCAACGAGCCCGCCACGTCCTATCGCGAGATACAGCAGCGCGCGGCTGCAGCGCTCGACGCTCTGGGTGTGGGCCACCGCCGGGATGCTTACCCGCATCAGCTGTCCGCGGGGGAGCGTCAGCGCGTGGCGGTGGCGCGAGCGCTCGTGAGCCGGCCGCGAGTCCTGCTCGCGGACGAGCCGTTCACCGCGATCGACAGGGACAACGCGCAGGTTGTGGCGCGCATGCTCGAAGAGGCGGCCGCGCATGGGACGGCGGTCGTCGTCGCGATGCATCAGCCCAGCGGGCGGGCCGCGCGCGTTGTGCGGCTGCCCGAAGGCGTGGTGGCGGAGGGCAACCATCGCCTGGCGCCCGCCAACGGGTCGCGTGCGGCCAAGCTTGGCTGGCGCCGGCTCGTCGAAGCGAACGGGCATACCAACGGTCACTCGAACGGCAAGGCCGGTTCCAACGGACACAAGAACGGGTCGGCATCGCGCGCGCGTCCGGCCGTGATTCCGCGCTGGAAGCGATACAGCGCGCTCCTCGCGAACAGCTTTCGCCTGGTCGTGCTCGGAGGCCTGCGCAGCTGGCGGCGCGACCTCCGCTTCAACGCTCCGGCGATGCAGACGCTCGCGATGGTGCTTCTCCTGTGCGGCCTGCTGGCGCTCGTGGGCATATCGCTCGGGCGCGCGGCAGCCACCGCGGAGGCGCAGGCCTCGACCGTGCGCGTCTACCTGGCCGAGAACGCCACCGACGACCAGATCAGCGCTTTGAAGGACAGGTTCGTCGCCGACCCGCGCGTGGCGTCGGTACGTGAGGTGAGCGCCGCCGAGGCCCTGCAGGAGGCGAAGGGGCGGCCCGGGCTGGGCAGTCTCGCCGGCCTCAGCGACACGAACCCGTTTCCGGCCAGCCTGGACGTGCGCGTGAAGCTCATCACCGAGGTCAGCGCGGTCGCGCAGATCGCGAACGGCGACGCCGCGGTCGATCCGGCATATCCGACGTCTTACGACCCTGATGTCTACGGCCGGCTGCGCAACATCGCGATCGGGGTCGGCCTCGTCGGAGGCGTGCTGCTCCTGCTCCTCGTTTTCATCGCTTACGCGGTCACCGCCAACTCGATGCGCGCGGTGGCGGCCGCGCGACGCGAAGAGGTGACCACCATGCGACTCCTGGGCGCTCGCCACTGGATGCTGCGCGATCCGTTTGTGATCGAGGGCTTGATGACAGGCGCGATCGCGGGGTTCATCGCAGGCGCCCTGGTCGCCGCCGCATACCTGCTGGCGATGCGCTTCGCGGATGCGACGTACGTGCAGCTGCTGCCTGGCGTCGGGCTCACGTCCACGCGCTTTGTGATCGCGGGCGTCGTGATCGCCGGGATGGTCCTGGGCGTCGCCACCTCCGTCCTCAGCTTCCGGCGCGTGCGAGCATGACACGCGTCGCCGCACTGGCGCTTGCGGCCGCGATGTGCGCCGCGTTGTTCGCGCTGCGCGTGCCCGCACCGGCGGCCGCAACGACGGTGTGCCCGAGCCGGAGTCATACCGCGACCGATGCGCGCACGTGCGTGCAGTCGGAGCTGGACCAGCTGAAGCAGCGTCTGGGCGGTGACCTGGCCGCCGCGCTCACCACGCAGCAGCACCTCAGCGACACGGTGGCCGCCGCGACCGCGCGGGCGCAGCTGCTCGCCGCCGAGGTCGCGCAGGAGGAGTTGCAGATCACGAACCTGCAGAACCAGATCGCCTCGCTGGACGAGCAGATCGCGAGCCTGGAGCTGCGCATCGACAATGAGCGGGCGCAGGTGAAGGCGCTGGCGCGTGCGATGTACCGCCGGCCTTCGTCCTTTCTGGACATCCTCGCGAGCTCCGGCAACCTCGCCGACGCCCTGACCGCGACAGGGGACATGGTGATCGCCGGCCAGCGGGCGCACGCGCTGCAGGATCGGCTCAAGAACGACCTCGACACGGTGCAGGCGGACCGCGACGCCCGCCAGTCGGATCTCGATCAGGAGCAGGCCACTTTCGACCAGGTGCAGGCGAGCGTCGACCAGCTCGCGACCATTCAGGTGCAGATCGACACGCTCACCAATCAGCTGGCGTCGCTGATCGCACAGATTCGCGACACGGTGACGCAGCTGCCAAACCTCTCGCCCGACGTCGTGGCTCAGGTCACCGCCTTGATGGAGCAGCAGGAGGCGAACCTCAGCCAGGAGTCGCAGTCGGCAGCGTGGGCGCTCGCGGGCGTCGGGGCCGGCGACGCGATGGGGCTGATGGAGCTGCCCGCCGGGTTCGGCCCATTCGGCCTGCAGCTGTCGTGGCCGATGGGCGGCACCTTGACGCAGCCCTTCGGCCCGACCACGTTCACGCTGGAGCCGCCACTCGGCCCGTACAAGCACTTCCACACCGGCATCGACATCGCGACGACGCCCGGAACACCGGTGCGGGCCGCGGCCGACGGTCTCGTGGTAGCGGTTCGGCACACGAGCGTGGGCTACGGCAACTACGTGATCGTCGCGCACGGTGACGGCTACTTCACCCTGTACGCGCACCTGGCCGACACGCAGGTCGTCGACGGTCAGCACGTGTTGCGCGGCCAGCTGGTAGGGCATGAAGGTGCGACGGGGCTGGCCACCGGACCGCACCTGCACTTCGAGCTCCGCTACAACGGCGCGGTCACCGACCCGATGCGCTACCTACCGCCCCGGTAGAGACCTGCGCTCGGCTTGTTCGGCGAGTGGATCCGCTCACCGATGAGGCGCGCGCACTCACGCATCAGGTCGAGCAGCTCGTCCTCGATCTGGACCTGGTCCTTGCTGGCTCCGCACAGGGTCCCGAACCATCGGCCTTCCACGGTGAACACGGGGTACGAGACGAAGGTCCGGATGTTGAGCAGCCTCGCCACGCTGCTGCGCGGATACGCCTTCTGCGCGTCTGCGGTGTAGTTCGGCACGCCGCCCTCGGAGACGAACCTGCACACGCCTTCCGACCAGGGCAGTGAGATGTCCTCGGGGATGTGGAAGACCTCGCTGCTGTTGTACGAGAACAGGATGCGCTGCTCGTCCTCGTCCAGCCTCGTCTCGGCGAGGTAGGTGGAGCTGAGGCCAGTGAGCTCGGCGAGCCTCGCCAGCAGCCCCCGCGCCACGCTCTCCAGGTCCTCGCCCGATGCAGCCGCCTCGGCGAGCAGCTCCCGTGCCGTCGGAGCCATGCCGTAAACATAATCGGCTATCGTTCGGCGCCACGCTCATGAGAACCCTCATGGCTGCGCTGGCTGTGATCCTCGCCTCATCGGCGTGCGGGTCGAGCGCGCCCGCTTCCGACGATGGGCCGCTCACGATCCGCCTCGGCTATTTCCCGAATCTCACGCACGCACCGGCGCTGGTCGGCGTGCAGAACGGCCTCCTCGCCGGTCAGCTTGGCGGCGGCGTGACCATCGAGCCGCACACCTTCAACGCGGGCGGCGACGCGGTCACCGCGATTCTCTCCGGTTCGGTCGACGTCAGCTTTGTCGGGCCCAACCCGACCGTGAACGCATACGTGCAATCGCACGGCCAGGCCATCCGAGTGATCTCGGGCTCCACGTCGGGCGGCGCGCTGCTCGTGGTGCGGCCGGACATAACGAGCGCGTCGCAGCTTCGCGGCAAGAAGATCGCCGACCCGCAGCTTGGGGGGACCCAGGACGTGGCGCTGCGCTGGTACCTGAAGAGCCAGGGCTTCAAGACGGACACGCTGGGAGGCGGCGACGTGAGCGTGCTGCCGCAGGACAATTCCCAGACGCTCAACGCTTTCAAGCAGCGCCAGATCGACGGTGCGTGGGTGCCGGAGCCGTGGGCGAGCCGCCTGGTGGTCGAGGCGGGCGGCCGCGAGCTGGTCGACGAGCGCGACCTGTGGCCGGACGGCAAGTTCGTCAGCACGGACTTGATCGTCGCGACGCAATTCCTGCACGACCATCCGAAGCGCATCAGGGCGCTGCTCGAGGGGCTGTACGCGACCGTGAAGTTTCTCAACGCGAACGCCGCGCAAGCGCAGTCGATCGCCAACGCCGCGGTCGCAAGCATCACGGGCAAGAACCTGGCGTATGGCGTGGTGTCGGCGGCGTGGCCGCACATGGCGTTCACGCTGGATCCGCTGGCATCGAGCCTCAAGACCTCGGCCGATCACGCCCACAGCCTGGGCCTGCTCAGAGACGCGAATCTGAACGGCCTGTACGACCTTGCGTTGCTGAACGAGGTGCTGGCGGAGCACAACGAGCCCGCCGTCTCTGCTCTCTAGCGGACGAAGATCTCCGCTTCACCGAGCGGACGCGGGGCCTCGCGCGCCGGCAAGAGGAAGAGCGGCAGCGCCAGTACCGCCACCAGGGGCATCGACCACGCGGCCGCCGCGTAGCCGTACTGCGCCGCGATGACGCCGATCATTGAACCGCCAAGCGTGCCGCCCATGTCGACGGCGCTGTTCCAGAGCGCGCTGATGGCGCCGGAGTCTGAGCTCGTACCTCTCTCGTTCATGGCCAGGTACGACGCGGTGTGCAGCGCGCCGAAGCCGATCCCGTACAGGGCGCCGGCGATGAGCACCCACAACGCCGCGCTGGTGAGCGCCAGCGTCAGAAGCGAGACCAGAGCTATGGGAAGGGCGCCGAGCAGCAACGCCCGAGCGGGCACGCGGTCGCCGATGTAACCGGCGACCCACCGGCTGAGCGCGCGTGTCGCGCCGACAGCCAGGAGAAATGCCGCCGCGGACCCGAGGCCCTGGAGGGGTAGGGCAACCGGCGCGTACGTGAACACGCCGCCGAACGTGCAGCTGACGAGGACGAATCCCACGAACACGGCGAGCATGCCTGGGCGTCGCAGCGTGGCGAGCATGTTCGCGGGCTGCTGCGATGCGTGTGAGGGTCGCTCCGGGATTCGGATGGCGATGAACGCACCGGCGACGCCGACCGCGAACGCGATCAGCCCGTCGACGTCGGAGCGGCCGTTCGCGAGCAGGAAGACCCCCGCCGAGGGAATGAAGACGCCGGGAGCGCTCAGCGCGAACCCGTAGTAGCCGATGGAGGAGCCGCGCCGTTCGGGAGGCGTCAGCTCGGAGAGGAGCGTCACGGAAACGACGATCGCGACGCCCATGGCCAGCCCTCGCCCGTATGCGGCCGCGAGCATTGCCCAGGTTGGTGGGTCGCGCAGCACGAAGACGAGGCTCGGCAGCGCGGTCAGCAGCTGCGCTGCGATGAGCAGCCGGTTGGAGCGGAACCTGGTGAGGAGCCACGGCGTCGCGAGCTCGCCCGTCACGGCCCCGACAAAAAGCGCGGCGGTGGCGGCGCCTGCGATGCCGTGCGGGCCGCGACGTTCCGCCATCACGGGCACGACCGGAAGCAGGATCTGGAACGAGATCGAGATGCACACGGCGAGACCCGCCAGCAGGAATGGAGGGCCCGTGATCGCGGCGCGAGCGTTCGAACGGATGGGGCTTGCGATCAACGAATGATATTTGGGGGGCACCTCCCTCCCCACCCTGTGGGGAGGTTAGGTGGGGGCGAAAGACTCGCTACCCGCGCTTGAAGCGAAGCGCCGTCCAGTTGTCATCGATCTTCACGAACGCGACCGGCTTGTAGCCCGTCTCGCCGGTGAACTCGCCGAGCACGTCGCGCTTGGTCCACCAGGGCGTGGCGGGCAGGTCTGTCGCGGCGCGGGTCTTGCCGCCCTTCGGATAGCAGACCCACAAAAGACCGTCCGCCTTCACGCCGCGGATCGCATTCGCACCCAGGCTGCGCAGCTCGTCCGTGTTGTTGACGAACAGCTGCACCAGGTCGAATGACTGGTCGGGTTTGACCTCCACGTGCAGGTCGCCCGGCGACGGCGCCAGCTGGGCCAGGTAAGCCGGAGGCGAGTTCACGATCGCGATCCGGTCGCCGGCCTTCATGCGGAGCTTCCTCGCCAGCGGGCTGAGCGCCGCCGTCTTGGCGTCGATGGCCTGCAGGCCGGTATACGACTGCAGGTTCTTCACGCCGCGATCTTAGTCCGCCACATGTTGGGCGCGCCCGCCTAGACGAAGAGCGGCTCCTGCGCGGAACGCGTGACGAGGCGCTCCATGTCCGAGTCGGCGGGCCGGCGCTCGAAACGGCTCGCTGCGTCCAGCACGTTCGGAAGAAGTTTCACATCACCCGCAGTGTTGAGGAACACGCCTTCGCGGCCGAGCACCCACCACACCGCGAGGTCGATATCGGACTGAGCCTCGAGCGGCTCGTACCACGTCGAGTGCGTGTGGGGGCGGTCCCGCCACGGCCGCAGCGCGATCGACTTGATGGTCTGCACCGCGACGTTGCGCTCCCTGCACGTCGCGACCAGCGCCTCGAAGTTCTCGGCGTAGTAGGGCAGCTGCATCGTGATGAAGTTGAACGGCAGCAGCACGGAGTCGAAGTCGAATCGCGCGAGGCTGCGCCGGTGGTTGGCCGCGATCTGTGCCCCGTGTCCGGTGACGCCGATGAAGCGCACGAGCCCCTCCTCGCGAGCCTGGACCGCAGCCTCGATCACGCCGCCCGAACTCAGCGCGGTGTCCCATTCAATCGGGTCGGCGAGGTTGTGGAGCTGCCAAAGGTCGACGTGGTCCACGCCCATGCGCTCGAGCGAGCGATGGAGTTCCTCGCTTGCCTCGTTCGCGCGGCGCGCGCCGGTCTTGGTGGCGAGGAAGAAGCGGCCCGGCTCGCGCTTGAGCCATGGCGCGATGCGCAGCTCCGCGTCGCCGTAGCTGGCCGCGGTGTCGATGTGGTTGACACCGTGCTGCAGCAGCACCTCGAGCGTGCGGTCGGCGGTTGCCTGGTCGACGCGGCTCAGCGCCGCCGCGCCAAACAGTGTGCGCGTGCTGTCGTGACCGGTGCGGCCAAAGGCGATCTTCTCGATCGTCATGTCGCTTTCATTTTCGTCACCAGCACCCGCGGCGGGTCGGGCGGACCGAAGAAGTCGTCGATCGAGCGGTCATGCGACATCACCCGCGCGGGCGCCACGTCGTGACGAGCCCAGCCTCGGGATTCGAACCACTCCGGCTCCTCCGGATTGATCAGCGCGATGACCCCGTCCTCGCCTGTGACGCGCTCGAGCTCGTCCAGAACGTTCGGATCCGGACCGAACGCCCCGCAGGCCGCCGTCAACTGCGACCAGCCGTCGCGCACCGGGAGCGACTCGGCCCAGCCGGCCAGCGCCTGGACTCGCGGCAGGCGGTAGCGCAGCAGCCTGAGCAGTCCCAGGGACGGCTCGACCGCCGCCACAAGGGCAGCGCGCCGTGTGAGGTGATACGTGAGACGGCCGGAGCCCGCGCCGACGTCGAGCGCGCGCTGCACGCGGGGCAGGGCAGCGACAAGCCCGGGGGCGATCGGCTCCACCTGGGACAAACGGTCCCATCGCTGCGGCTCCAGGTGATAAACCAGGGTCCAGAAGCTTGCTCGCAGCACTCGCTCGACGGCCGACGGGTCGCGGGCTCCGGCGAGCCGCCATTCCTCGTCCGGGATCATGGCCAGCGCGTGCCGCCGGATGGAAGCCGGCAGACGGTCCACGTCCAGGATCGAAAAGCGTCTCCAACCCGACGGCGCCAAGGCCACGGCGCTGGCGTAGTCCAACCTGACATCAGACTAGATCGGCTATGAGGATTGCCGTCGTCGCGTCGCCTGTCACGCCGCTTCGGCCGGCCCAGCCGGGCGGAGCGCAGGCCGTGCTGTGCGACCTCGCGGCCGGCCTCACTCGTAGGGGCCACGACGTGGTGCTGTACTGCGCCGAAGGCTCCGAGGTCGACGGCGTGAAGGTGGTCACGGTTCCCCGCCCTCGGGACGCCGCGGCGGCGCTCGTGATGCCGCTCGGGACGCCGGCGCCGCCGGCACCGGGGGTGGAGGAGGCCATCGCCGCGATCTTCGATGCGATTGCGTCGAGGCCTCCAGACGTCGTGAGCCAGCACGCTTTCGACGCACCCGCTTTCGATGCATCACGAGACCTGCCGATCCTGCATACGCTGCATTTGCCGCCGATCGTGCCCGCGGTGGTGCGGGCCGCGGCAACCACGAGCTCCGACCGCCTGGCGACCGTATCTCAGAGCTGCTTGCGGGGTTGGCGGTCCGCGGGCGTCGAGGTTGGGCGCCTGATCCGCAACGGCGTGCCTGACGTCGACGTCGTGGCGACGGACCCGTCACGCATCGCCCTGGTGGCCGGTCGCATCTCGCCCGAGAAGGGCATCGAGCATGCGCTGGCCGCAGCCCGCATCGCCGGCCTGCCCGTCCGGGTCGCCGGAGCCCTCTACGATCCGGGCTATGAAGTCGACCTGGACGGAGCCGATCGCCTCGGCGAGCTCACCCGCCTCGACCTGCGGAGGGTGATGGCCGAGAGCGCCGTCACCGTCTGCGCCGTCAGGTGGGAGGAGCCGTTCGGGCTGGTCGCCGCCGAGTCCCAGATGGCGGGCTGCCCCGTGGCCGCGTACCGTCGCGGCGCCATGCCCGAGGTGGTTGAGGAAGGGGTCACCGGCTTCCTTGCGGAGCCCGACGACATCGAAGCGCTCGCGGCGGCAATCGACGCGTGCGCCGGGCTGGATCGCGGACGCGTCAGGGCGAGCGCCAGGCGCCGGCTGGGGCTCGATGGCATGCTCGACGCCTACGAGAAGGCGCTGCGCGAGATCGCATCGTGAGCCGCCGCGCTGTGGTGGTCGGCGGCTCCGGGGGGATCGGAACAGCGGTCATCGCCAGGCTCGCAGCGGACGGATGGGAAGTGTCCTCGCTCAGCCGGCGCGAGGGGACCGACGTCTCCGACGAGGCACAGGTGGTCGAGGCGTTCGGTCGCATCGAGGCGCTCGACGCGCTCATCTACTGCGCTGCGGTGCTCATCAAAAAGCCGGTGATGGAGCTTTCGGCGCGGGAGTGGGATGAGCAGCTTGGCGCAGGGCTCCGCGGAGCGTTCCTGTGCGCCCGGGAGGCGTTCCGTCTCATGCGCGGACGCGGCGGCTCCGTCGTCATGGTTTCGAGCCTGTCGGGCGTCGCCGGCGCAGAGAAGTTCCCTGGCATGTCGGCGTATGTCGCCGCCAAGTCCGGGCTGGCCGGCCTGGTCGAGGCGCTGGCGGTGGAGGGCCGGCTCGACCGTATCCGCGTCAATGCGGTCAGCCCGGGCTCGGTGGACACGCCCATGCTGCGCATCGCGGGCGTCGAGGGGCCCAGCCTCGAGCCGGATCAGGTCGCCCGCGTGATCTCCTGGCTCGCCTCTTCCGAATCCGAGCCGCTCTCGGGCGCCAACATCCGAATGGATCCGCCGGAAGTTACCTGAGCCTGTAGGCGTTCTTGGTAAAAGGGTGTTGATGGAGAAGCACGTTCGTATCCAGCGTCGGGCCACGTTTGCGGCCGCACACACTCTGTGCCGCCCGGAGTGGACCGATGAGCGCAACCGCGAGGTCTTCGGCGCCTGCGCCACCGACCACGGGCACAACTACGTCGTCGAGGTCACTGTGGGCGGCCCGGTGGACGGCGAGACAGGCATGGTCGTCAATCTCAAGCAGGTCGACGCAGCCTTGCGCCGCCACTTCATCGATGCGGTCGACCACCGGCATCTGAACCGTGACGTTGACTTCCTACGCGGCATCGTGCCGACCGCGGAGAACGTCGCTCTTGCCGCCTTCCAGCAGCTCGAGGAGCACCTCAAGCCGGCGCGGCTGCTGAAGGTGCGCATCGTGGAAAGCGAGAACAACGCCGCTGAGGTCAGCGTCGATTGAGCTTCCCGCAGCCATCTGAAGAGCTTCGCGTCGAAGCCCTCGAGGAATCAGCACGCCAGATCCTGCTCGCGATCGGCGAAGACCCCGAGCGTGAGGGCCTGGCCGCGACCCCGCGAAGGGTCGCGCGAGCGCTCCTGGACCTGACCGACGGCTACGACACCGACATCCGGTCAGTGGTGCGCGGTGCGCTTTACGAGCATCAGGGGACTGAGGCGGTGACCGTTCGCGACATCCCGTTCTACAGCCTGTGCGAGCACCACCTGCTGCCGATGTTCGGTCGGTGCCACATCGGCTACGTGCCGTCGGGAATGGTGATCGGGCTCAGCAAGCTGCCGCGCATCATCGACGTTTTCGCGCACCGCCTCCAGCTGCAGGAGCGCCTGACCCGCGAGGTGGCCGAGGCAGTCGAGAGGGTGGCCGGGGCGCAAGGGGTAGCCGTCGTGATGGAGGCCCGCCACCTCTGCGTGGAGATGCGTGGCGTTCAGAAGGCCGAGAGCGAAACGGTGACCTCGTGCCTGCTCGGGGCCTACCGAACGGATGGCGTGCTCCGCGCCGAGTTCATGGACATCGCGCGCCGGAGCTGACAGCGTGCCGGAGGCGATCGGCGCTGTAGATTGAAGTCGGTGCTTCGGGTCGCCGTCCTGCTACCCACCATGTTCGAACGCTGGGGGGAGTTCCTCGCCGACGTTGCCGCCCTGGAGGCGGCAGGCGCCTATGCCGAGCTGATCGAAGGTTCGGATCCCGTTTCTCTCGTCGTGCTGGGAGCTATGGCCGCGGCCACCCGTCGCGTTCAGGTTGGCTGCGTGAGGGGAGAGGCCTTCTCCGCCGAGGCGTTCGCGGCTGTCGACCGGATCAGCGGCGGCCGGGCGATGGTCTTCGCGCGCGGCGAGCCTCGCGAGCGGCTGACCGTCCAGGGCGTCGAGCCGACCGAGGCCTGGATCCAGATCGCGATGCCCGCGAACCGGATGGACTGGAGGGAGACCCTCGCCTCGCAGGGCACGGCCGGCACCGCAGGGCTCATCGTTCCCTGGGATCCGCGCCTGGTCGACCTCCTGCGCAACCCCGATTCGGACGAAGACCGCAGCGACCTGCAGATGTCCACCGGCTGAGGTCACCCCCGCCGCGGTCGAACTTGACAATCGCTTCCATGCTAGGTAGCGTCGACTTGCAATTCCAACCCGTTGGCTGCGGGGTGAGACGTGACGGAATTCACGCGTCGGGACATCTTGAAGATCGGCCTGGCCGGCTCGGGCGCGATCGTGGCCACGGGCCTCGGCTTCGACGTGGCGATGGCCGAGTCGACCCGGGTCAAGCAGTCGCTGCGCATCTCCGGCGCCACGGAGTCCCATAGCGTCTGCCCCTACTGCGCTGTCGGCTGCTCTCTTGTCGCTTACACGCGGAAGGCCGCGGACGGCTCGGTCCAGCTGCTGCAGATCGAGGGTGATCCTGACAGCCCTGTGAACGAAGGGAGGCTGTGCCCCAAGGGCGCGACCGCCATGCAGCTCGCCGTTTCGCCGCGCCGGGTCGAGTCGCCTCTGTATCGCGCGCCCGGCGCCCGCGACTGGAAGAAGGTGAGCTGGGATTTCATGCTGGACAAGATCGCCCAGAACATCAAGGCGTCACGAGACGCCACGTTCGTCACCGTCGACGGCAACGGCAACACTGTGAACCGATGTGAGGGAATCGCATTCGCGGGTGGCGCCGCGTTCAGCTCGGAAGAAGGCTACTTCACCACCAAGCTGATGCGGAGCCTGGGACTGGTTCATCTCGAGCAACAGGCCAGGGTTTGACACGGCCCGACGGTGGTCAGTTTGGCCGCCACATTCGGAAGGGGAGCGATGACCAACCACTGGCGCGACATCAGGAACACCGACCTGATCCTGATCAACGGCGCCAACCCGGCTGAGGCTCACCCGGTCGGCTTTCAGTGGTTCATGCGGGCCAAGCTCGAGCGCGGCGCGAAGCTCGTGCACGCCGACCCGCGCTTCACCCGCACCTCCGCCGTCGCCGACATCTACTTGCGCATGCGCACAGGCACGGACGTCGCGTACTTCGGCGGCCTGATCAACTACGTCCTGCAGAACAACCTGTTCCAAGACGCCTACGTGCGCAACTACACCAACGCGTCGTTCATCGTGAAAGACGAGTTCGCATTCAACGACGGGCTATTCTCGGGCTACAGCTCGGACAAGCGGTCGTACAACATCGCGAGCTGGTCCTACAAGACCGGCGCCGACGGCTTCGCGATGCGCGACGTGACGCTGCAAGATCCGCGCACCGTGTTCCAGCTTATGAAGGCGCACTACTCGCGCTACACGCCCGAGGTCGTCTCGAGCATCACCGGCATACCGGTCGACGATTTCAACCGCGTCGCCTTGATGGTCGGCGAGATGGGCAAGCCGGACAAGGTGATGACGATCGTCTACGCGGTCGGTCTCACCCAGCACACCACCGGCGGTCAGCTGATCAGGTCGGCGGCGGTCCTGCAGCTCCTGCTCGGGAACATGGGCATGCCCGGGGGTGGCATGAACGCCGAGCGCGGGCACGCCAACATCCAGGGCAACACCGACCACGCGATCTCCTGGGAGATCCTGCCCGGGTACCTGAAGATCCCAGCGCCCGGCCAGACGAGCCGTGACGACTATGTGGCGGCCAGCGCGCCGAAGAAATCAGATCCGAATTCGTGGAACTTCTTCGGGACCAACTACAAGAAGTTCCTCACGAGCCTGCTCAAGGCGTGGTACGGCGACGCCGCCACCAAAGACAACGACTTCGCTTTCGACTTCGTGCCCAAGCCCGCCTCGAACGCCTCGTGGATGACGATCTACGACCAGGCGCTCAAGGGCAAGATGCAGGGCCTGATCCTGTCTGGCATGACCGCCTCGAGCATCGGCCCTGATTCCAACCAGGTGCAGCAGGCGCTCTCCAGCCTGAAATGGCTCGTGGTGATGGATGCCCTGCCCACGACCAGCTCGGAGTTCTGGCACGCGCCGGGCGCCAATGCCTCGGCGATTCAGACCGAGGTGTTCATGGTCCCGACCACCCACTGGATCGAGAAGGACGGGTCGTTCGTGAACAGCGGCCGCTGGTCGCAGTGGAAGGACCAGGTGATGCCGCCGCAGGGTCAAGCCCGCCATGACCACTGGATCCTGGCCGACGTCTTCAGCCGGGTGAAGAAGCTCTACCAGGGCCAGGGCGGGAAGTTCGCCGACCCGATCATGGCCGTGACCCTCAAGTACAAAGATCCCCTGAAGCCCGAGCTCGACGAGATCGCCCAGGAGATCAACGGGTTCGACCTCACCACCGGTAAGCGCCTGTCGACGTTTGCCAATCTCAAGGACGACGGCACGACGACGGCGGGTGACTGGATCTACACCGGCAGCTACCCGGACTCGGGCAACCTGATGAAGCGCCGCGGCGGCATCTCGGATCCCAAGACCAACGACCCGACGGGCATGGGCTTCTACCCGACGTGGGCGTGGAGCTGGCCGCTCAACCGGCGGGTGATGTACAACCGCGCCTCGGCGGACCTGGACGGAAAGCCGTGGGACCCGAAGCGCCCCGGAATCACGTGGAACGGCACCAAGTGGACGGGCGACGTGCCCGACTACCCGGCGACCATGGATCCACACGACCCGAAGGCGTGGCTGCCGTTCATCATGAACGGCGAAGGCGTGGGCCGGCTGTTCAGCAACAGCATGCTCGACGGACCGTTCCCGGAGCATTACGAGCCCGTCGAGTCGCCGGTGCAGAACCCGCTGCATCCGACCAACTCCGCCTCGCCGGTCGCGTTCCTCTATGACAAGGCGGCGGGCAGGCCGAACCGTTTCGGTGGCCCGCAGGAGTTCCCGTACATCGCGACCAGCTACCGCCTGACCGAGCACGAGCACTACGTCACGCAGCACGTGCCGCTCCTCGTCCAGCTGCAGCCGAAGCCCTTCGTCGAGATCCCGGAGGAGCTCGCGAACGAGAAGAGCATCAAGAGCGGCGACCACGTGCGGGTTTCGTCGAAGCGGGGCAAGGTCGAGGTGCAGGCCCTGGTCACGAAGCGCCTCGGGCCTTTGACGGTGGCGGGCCAGAAGGTCTACCAGATCGGCATTCCCATCCACTGGGGCTACGTCGGCGTCTCCGCGGACAGCGATCCCTCGCAGGGCCGCTACTGGCTCGCCAACGCGCTGACACCGTTCGTCGGCGACGCCAACGCGCGCACGCCAGAGTTCAAGGCCTTCCTCGTGAACCTGGAGAAGATCTGATGGCCCAGGTCATGACCGACACCTGGGAGCTGCGGCAAGTGCGTACTGCGGTGCTGAGGGGCCGCTACCCGTTCACCGCCGAGATGCTCGACCTTTACGCCGCGCTGCTCCCCGTGCAGGAGGCCGCCTTCCTCGACGCCATCACCTCGCCCCCAGGGCCTCAGTGGATTGCGTCATACATCGCCGATCAGGTGGTTCCGGGCGTGGTTGAGGTGACCATGGCGTCCGGCCCCGAGCGATTGCGAGCGGCGGTGGCGGAGCGCCTGGCGTTGGCCGGCGCGGGCGCCATGGTCGAAGGCTGGATGCGGGGCGACGGGCAGCACGCGGCCGACCGCTACGTCGCGCGCGCCGCCCTCAGCCCGGTGCTGGAGGCGATGGGGGAGCTCGCGGCACCCGCGTTTGACGGACTGCGCGACCAAAACCACTGCCCGCTTTGCGGAGGCCCGCCCCAGCTGAGCTACTTTGCGATGGCGGCCGAGGATCTGGCGAGCGGGGGGCGGCGCCTGGTCTGCGCAAGGTGCCATGGCGAGTGGGGCTATCCGCGCATGACCTGCACGAGCTGCGGTGAGCAGTCCGGTTCGCGCCTGCCCGTCTACAGCGAGGTCGGGACCGCGGCCGGCGAGCGCGGAGGGGTGGTGCGGGGGCTTGGAATGCCCGCCGCAACGGATGCCTTGTTTCCGCACATTCGCATCGAAGCCTGCGAGACGTGCCGTCGCTACCTGCTCAACATCGACCTGGCCGGGGACGCGCAAGCAGTGCCGCTGGTGGATGAGATGTCGGCCCTGCCCCTCGACCTCTACGCGCGCGACCTGGGGCTCACCAAGATCACGCCCAACCTGATGGGGTTCTGAACATGGAGATCAAAGCCGGCGAGTCGTACGGGTTCTTCACGGACACGAGCGTGTGCATCGGGTGCAAGGCGTGCGAGGTTGCTTGCAAGGAATGGAACCAGCTGGAGGGAAACGAGCCGGCGTTTCTCGCTGACAGCTTTGACAACACGGGCCAGCTGGACGCCCAGAACTGGCGTCACGTCAAGTTCTACGACCGCGTACCGGAACGCTCGACCAGCTCGGGCAACGGAACCGCCTTTCTGATGATGTCGGACGTCTGCAAGCACTGCCAGCACGCGAGCTGCATGGAGGTGTGCCCCACCAACGCCATCATTCGCACCGAGTTCAACACCGTCTTCATCCAGCAGGATGTCTGCAACGGTTGCCGGAACTGTGTCGCGGCGTGCCCTTACAGCGTCATCGGCATCAACCAGAAGACAGGTACGGCGCACAAGTGCACCCTCTGCTACGACCGCCTGCAGGGCGGCCTCGAGCCGGCCTGCGCGAAGGCGTGCCCCACGCAGTCGATCCAGTTCGGCCCGCTTTCGCAGCTGCAGCAGACGGCCGACGCCAGGCTCGAAGCGCTGCACTCCCAGGGCGTGACGCAGGCCGAGCTGTACGGCCGCGACGACACGGTGTACGGGGGCCTCAACGCCTTCTTCCTGCTGATGGACAAGCCGGAGGCGTACGGCCTGCCCAACGCCGAGAACGCGGTACTGCCTAGCCGCAACAACATTGGCGGCTACGTCGGCGCTGTAATCACGGCCGTGATCGGGGTGGTGGCAGGCCTGGTGGCTTTTCGGCGCCGGAGGATGGCCTAAGTGTTCCTCGCCGCCGAGCATTTCGTCCGCGCCCCGGACTGGGCGTGGTTCATCCTCGGTTACTTCTTTCTGGCCGGCCTGTCGGGCGGCTCTTACGTGATCGCCACCCTGCTCCGCCTGTCGGGCGATCCCCGCGACGAGCCTGCGGCCAGGCTCGGCTTCTACACCTCGTTCCTTCTGATCCCGTTGTGTCCCGTGTTCCTCACCGCGGACCTGGGCGCCAGCTGGTGGAAGTTCTGGCACATGCTCGTGAACGTGACCCCCGGCAACGAGGGCCTGAACTTCAAGTACTGGTCACCGATGTCGGTGGGCGTGTGGCTGCTGCTGGTGTTCAGCATCTTCGCGACGCTCTCAGCGCTCGGGGCCTGGCTGGCCGACCGGCGCGGCCGGGAGGGACCACCGTTGCTCGGTCCGCTGAGCGTCGCGTTCAACGTGGTCGGCGCTTTGGCGGGCCTGTTCCTGGCTTCGTATACCGGCGTGCTGCTCAGCGTCTCCAACCAGCCGGTCTGGAGCGACACCTGGACGCTGGGCGGCCTCTTCCTGGCGTCTGGTTTGAGCGGAGCAGCCGCGTTGGTCGCGCTGCTGACGCGCTACCGGCCGGAGGCGGTCTACAGCCTGGTGCGCCTGCGACTGGCGGACGGTTACTTCTCGCTGCTGGAGCTGATCCTGTTGATCGCATTCTTCGTCACGGTGTTCAACGCCGGCACCGGCGCCAGGACGATCGCGACGGCGCCCCTTTGGGTTCTGGCCCTGGTCGGCCTGGCGGCTTCGCTGGTCGGGCTCCGATCAGAGGGCCGCCGCATACGGGCGTCGGGTGGCGGTGGGGCGGGCACCGCAGTCGCATCAGTGGGCGCCAACGCCCTCCTGGTCTCCGCGCTGGTGCTCATCGGCGTGCTCGCGCTACGCGCGGCGGTCATCTTCAGTGGCCAGTAGCCCGACGCGGGTCGAGCCGCCGAAGCCCGAACAGGTCCTTGCGGCGCTGCGTTCCATCCAGGACCCTGACCTCCATCGCGACGTTGTCAGCCTCGGCATGATCAAAGACCTCGCCATCAGCGACGAGGGGCGCGTCGCATTCACGTTTGAGCTGACCACCCCGGCCTGTCCTGTGCGCGACCGGTTCAGCGCGATGGCCAATGACCTGGTTGGAAGGCTGCCCGGCGTGACCGCCGTGGACGTGCGCATGACCGCCAACGTGAAGTCGGCCTTCGGAGGCCAGCCTCGCGAGCGTGCCATCCCCGGGGTCAAGCACGTGCTGGCGATCGGGTCGGGCAAGGGTGGCGTGGGCAAGTCGACGGTGGCCGTCAACCTCGCGGTCTCGCTGCGCGCGCAAGGAGCGAGCGTCGGATTGCTCGACGCCGACATCTACGGCCCATCGGTGCCGGGCATGCTCGGGGTCAGCGATCAGCCCAAGGTGCTGGACCAGAAGCTGGTACCGCTCGAGGCTTACGGCGTGCGAATCATGTCGATGGGACTGCTGGCCGGCGCCGACCAGGCCCTGGTGTGGCGCGGACCCATGGTGTCCCGCGGAATCGAGCAGATGCTCACCGATGTCCGATGGGGCGAGCTCGACTATCTCGTGGTCGACCTGCCGCCTGGGACCGGCGACGCGTCGCTCACCCTCGCCCAGGCGGTGCCGCTAACCGGCATCGCCGTGGTGTGCACGCCCCAGGATGCGGCTCTGCGAGTCGCCGTGAAGGCGCTGCAGATGTTCAAGGGTCTGAACGTCCCGCCCCTCGGCCTCATCGAGAACATGAGCTGGTTCGTCTGTGGGCGTTGCGGCGAGGAGCACCACATCTTCGACCACGGCGGCGCCGAACAGGCGGCCAAGCGCCTCGGTGTTCCCTACCTGGGTGCGATTCCCCTGGAACCGTTGGTGCGCGAGGGCGGCGACAGCGGAACCCCGGTCGTGGCGTCGAGGCCGGATTCAGCCTCGGCCAGGGCGTTCGGAGCAGTCGCTTCCGCGGTCGCGGCCCGGGTGGCTGTGCAGAGTTTCCGGCAGCTTCCGGTGATCAACGTCAGGTAGGCTCCGCCGGCTCGCCCTCCAGCTCTTTCCAGACCTCGTGGATGTAGGCCGCGATGGCCCCGTCGTCGAAGTCGGACCGCGCCGACCGCATCCGCTCAGAGGCGACGCCCGCGAGATAGCAGGAAAGCGGGGCGAAACGCCGCTCGTGCGTGTGCGCGGCGGCACGCGCCAGCTCCAGCAGCTCGAGCGCGACGCGAGCGTCGAGGGTCGGCGCTGCGATCTTCGAGCCACGGAGCTCGCCTGCCGCGACCCATCGCCTGCCGAGGTCTGCGAAGAACTCGTTCATGTCAAGGAATAGTGCCTCAGCGCGGCAAGGCCACGTTTGGCGCCAAACAGGTCCTTGCTTTCGGCATCAGGCGCGGGTTTGGCGCCAAACGGGTCGAATTGGTTGCGCCGGTCAGCTCAGGATCCCGGCCACGGCTCCAAGCGATCGCAGCAGGGGCACGCCCGCGCGCTCCGGCTCGACCTCGAACTCGGGCGGAACGAGATCCGGCACCGTCGCTGCGAACGCGTCGACAACCGTCGCGTCCCATTGGATGCCGCGGCCGCGCAGCAGCTCCGACATGGCCAGGTGACCGTCCATCGCCTGCCGGTAGGGCCGGTCTGAGGTCATCGCGTCCCACGAATCGGCAACGGCGATGACGCGCGCGCCAAGCGGGATCTGGTCGCGCTCCAGGCCGCGCGGGTAGCCGCGGCCGTCGACACGCTCGTGATGCGCCAGCACCAGCTCGCGCCCCTTGCGGTACTCGGGGAACTTGGAGAGGATCTCCGCGCCCGTGACCGGGTGCTTCTTCATGATCGCGAACTCCTCGTCGGTGAGGCGCCCGCGCTTGTTCAGCACCTCGTCGGGAACCGCGATCTTGCCCAGGTCGTGCACGCGGGCGGCGAGGCGGATGAGCTCCACCTCGCTTTCATGAAGGTGCATCTGCCGCGCGATGCGAACTGAATGCTCGGCCACGCTCTTTGAGTGCCGCCCTGTGTACGGGTCGCGCCTGTCCACGACGTCCGCCATCGATTCGACCGCGGCGATCGTCTGGTCTCGCATCTGCACGGCGCGCTTCAGCGCGAGCTGGAGTCCGGCCAGAGGAGCAAGCATCACCAGCGCCACCCACGGATGTGTGGCCGAGACGAGCGCGAGGACGTAGCCGGAGACGTACATGGCCGCGGTCAGCTTCCAGTCGACAGTGGCGGCCTCGAGCCAAACCTGGACTGGGCTGCGCCTGCTCATCATCGCGACCGCGACCACGACCAGCGTGGTGGTGGTGACGTACATCGCGGCTGCCGCCGCGATCGCGGAGGCGAATGCTCCGGCACCGTCGGCCAGGACGCCGGTGGTGAGCATGCCGCGGTAGATGATTGCCGCCGCCGCGGCGGCCAGGATCATCTGGCTGGTGTTGAAAAGCAGGTCGATGGGCCGGCGCCGCCGCTTGCCCGTGTTGGGGTTGCGGCGCAGGCAAAGGGTGGCGTCGCCGAGGATCCGCGCGAGTCCCACCAGGGCGACCGCCGCCGCCACGGGGAACAGCACCACCAGCGCGAGGTCGATGGCCGGCGTCGCATCGACCTTGTAGTTCTTCCGGATCATCACCGGGAAGTTGGCCGCGACCACACCGATGGCCACGAGGATCGCAGCCAGGACCGGGTCGAACGGAGCCCGCGGCAGGCCGAGCACGAGCACCAGCACCGCCGCCGCCGGGGCGGCGATGCCCAGCAGGTAGACGCGGACGGCCCTTTCCATGGCCGTGGCCAGCTCCCTTACGTGCCGATCGTGAAGCCGAAGCTGGTCGAGCCGCTGCCGCTTGTCGCATAAATGGTCGAGCCGCCGATCGTCAGCGTGGTGCTGGTGCTGACGCCCGGCACCGAGACGCCGACTGTCGGGTCGTCATGACACAGCACGGAGGCGCTGGCGCTGGTGGTGCCTGCCGCGAGCAGGCCGACGCAAACGGTCAGGCTGAACAATATTCTCTTCACTTCACTCCTACCCCTTGGTTTTTCGGCCACAACTTTGGCCTCTGACAGCAGAATTTAGGCTCGTTCAGGTACAGGCTGGTCAAGGATCGGTAAAGATCGGCTAAGAACCGGGCCCGCAGGCCCGACATTCTCCGTCGAATCGCCTGGCTACCAAAAGTGGTATTGACCACTTGGCATCAATGTGCTTAACTCCCGTGCGTGAAGCTGGCTAGAGGGCCATACCACTCCGGCCGAGGGATGGCGTGACCAAGCAGGAAGAGGCGCGCGAGCGCGTGCTCGACCTCATGGAGGCGCTGGCGGTGGGGCAGACCATCCCGTCCGAGCGCCAGCTGACGCAGGAGCTCGGCGTCTCGCGCCTGACCATCCGGGCGGCGCTCGACGAGCTGGTTCGCGACGGGTACCTCGACCGCCGCCACGGCAGCGGCACCTACGTCACCGAGCCGAAGATCGCCCAGCCCCTGACCTTGACGTCTTTCAGCGACGACATGCGGCGGCGGGGGATGGTCCCAGGCAGCAGGACCCTCGAGTTCGTCGTCACCTCCACAGGGGCGAGGCTGGCGCGCCGTCTCCAGGTCTCGCCCGAGGCACGGCTGGTCCGCGTCAAGCGCTTGCGTCTCGCCGACGACCAGCCGATGGCCATGGAGGTGCTGCACATTCCGGAGGCACTCGTCCCGGGGCTGACGAAGTCCGACCTGGAGGACCACTCCTTCTACGAGCTGCTGAAGGAGAGGTACGGAATCGTGATCGTCTCTGGCACCCAGAGCATCGAGCCCACAGTCACGTCGGAAGAAGAGTCGGAGGTGCTCGGGGTGCCCCTGCACACGCCGGCATTCCTGTTCGAGCGGACGACCCAGTCCGAGTCAGGGCGGATCGTCGAGTTCGTTCGCTCCATCTATCGAGGCGACCGCTACCGCCTGGTCGCCGACCTGACGCCGCAGCGCAGCCGTAACGGCCGGCTGCGCGCGGCGACAGCAAGAGTCCGCAACGGCGATAGGCGCGCCGAATTCAAATCAGAGGGGGAATAAACCCATATGAATCCCAGGAAGCTGTTTGTGGTCGCGATCGTCTCGGCGATCGCGGTCATCTCCGCGGCGTGTGGATCGACCTCCACCGCCAACTCGACCAACCAGACCGGGACGCTGACGATCTGGCTGATGAACGGCAGCGCCCCGCAGAGCGTCGTCGACGGGGTCAACGCCGACTTCAAGGCGAAGTACCCCAACGTCACGGTCAACGTCGAGATCCAGCAGTGGTCGGACGTGACGACCAAGCTCGACACCGCATTCGGTGGCAGCGCGCCGCCAGATGTGATGGAGCTCGGCAACACGCTGGTCGCGAAGTACGCTTCGGCCGGCGCGCTCGCCGACATCAGCGGCAACAAGTCCGGCTTCGAAAACTCAGGCTCGTGGCTGCAGTCGCTAACCGACTCCTGCACGTACCAGAGCAAGCTCTACTGCGTCCCGTACTACGCCGGCAGCCGCGCGGTCATCTACCGCAAGGACATGTTCGACGCGGCGGGCGCAACCGTTCCCACCAGCATGGACGACCTCCTGACGGCCGGCCAGAAGCTGATGGCGAAGTACGGATCCGACTCCCGGTTCTCAGCGCTCTACTTCCCCGGCAAGTACTGGTACGCAGCGGCTCCGTTCGTCTGGGACTTCGGTGGTGACATCGCCACCCAGTCGGGCAGCCACTGGACCGGCGCGATCAACAACTCCAACTCGCAGCAGGGCCTCACGGTCCTGAAGAACCTGGTCACCCAGCTGTCTCGCGCGGACAAGACCGGCGACGAGGCCAAGCAGGACCAGGCCTTCGCGCAGGGTCACATCGCGATGATCATCGCGAACGGCTGGGAGGTCGGAGTCATCACTGACCCCAAGGCCGGCGACCCGACGCTGCTTCCGAAGCTCGGTGCGTTCCCCATCCCGAGCCACACAGCCGGCCAGACGGCGCCCGTTTTCCTCGGTGGATCTGACCTTGGCGTCGCGGCCAAGAGCCAGCACCAGGACCTGGCGCGCGAGTGGATCAAGCTTCTCGGCGGCACCAAGTTCCAGAGCCAGATGGTGACCGTCGGTGGCGTAATCCCCAACACGACCTCACTGGTCAGCCTGTCGAGCGGGCTGCCGGCGATCTTCGCGGCCGCGGCCAAGAACAGCCGGTTCACCCCGAACTCGCCGAACTGGGCCAACGTCGAGTCGGCCAACGTCTTGCAGGACATGCTCGTTTCGATCTTCACCAACAAGGCAAGCATCAACGACGCGACCAAGGCCGCCAGCGACAAGATCACGCAGATACTGAACGCAGGCAGTTAGACCAATTTCATAAGGAGGAGGCTTCGATGCGAGCGGCCGGGTCGATAGGTGCCGCGGCAACCAGACCCCGGTCCCGCGTAGGAGCCTCCTCTCTTCGTTCCCTCGTGGCGCGCAAGGGCATGCCGTACGCCCTGATCGCGCCGGCGACCGTGGTCATCCTCGGCGTGCTGGGCTGGCCGCTGCTGGACCTTCTATACCTGTCGACCCAGCACTACGGGCTCCGGGAGTTGTTCCAGCACCAGGGACAGTTCGTCGGCCTGCAGAACTTCGCGACCATCCTCTCCGATCCGCAGTTCAGGTACGTCGTCGAGGTGACCGTCATCTTCACCGCGGTCAACGTCGCGCTGTCCATGACGCTGGCGACGATCATCGCGCTCCTCATGGAGCGAGTCAGCTCCTTCGTGCGCGTGCTGCTCGGCGCGGGTCTCGTTTTCGTTTGGGCGACGCCCGTCATCCCCGCCATCGACCTGTGGCAGTGGATGTTCGACTACGAGTTCGGCGTCATCAACTGGCTGCTGACCAGGATCGGCGCCGGCAACTACATCCATCACAACTGGTTCGAGAACCCGCTGCAGGGATTCACCGTCATCACGGTCGTCGTCGTGTGGGGCGCGATCCCCTTTCTCGCGCTTACGCTTCACGCCGGCCTCACGCAGGTCCCCAAAGAGCTCGTCGAAGCGGCGCAGATCGACGGCGCGCGCGCCTTGCAGATCTTCACGAACGTCACTCTGCCGACACTCAAGCCGCTGCTGCTCGTGCTGCTCAGCCTCTCGACAATCTGGGACTTCCAGGTGTTCAACCAGGTCTGGGTGATGCTCAACCAGAGACCCAACGAGAACTACTTCGTGATCTCCGTCTTCTCGTTCCAGGAATCGTTCCGTGTCAGCCAGTACGGCCTTGGATCCGCCGTGGCCGTGGTGATGGTGGTGCTCCTCATGATCATCTCGTTCTTTTACGTGCGCCAGACGGTGCGCTCGATCAACGAGGCTGGCGCATGAGACGCACCGCCCTGCGCGTGTTCTACGACGGGGCCGGGCTGCTCATCTTCGCCGTGATGATCTTCCCGATCTACTGGATGGTCACCACGGCGCTGAAGCCGGGCAAGGAGATCCTGAGCCTCGACCCGTACTGGTTCCCGGCGCCGGTCACGTTCGAAAACTTCATCTCCGCGATGCAGGTGCCGTTCTTCTGGAACGACGTGGTCAACAGCCTGACCGTCGTGCTCACGGTCGTCGGCATCTCCATCGTGATCTCCTTCCTCGCCGCCGTCGCCGTCGCGCGGTTCGGATTCCGCGGCCGCACCGCGTTCATCGTCATGGTCATCGGCGTGCAGATGGTTCCACTCAATGCCCTTGTCATTCCCATCTACCTGCTGCTCGATTCCGTCAACCAGGTCGACAGCCTGCTCGGCGTCATCGCTTACTACCTCGCGGTCGTGCTGCCCTTCATGGTGTGGACGCTGCGCGGGTTCGTGCACAACATTCCGGTCGACCTCGAGGAGGCGGCGATGGTGGATGGTGCTTCACGGGTGGGCGCGTTCATGCGCATCGTCTTCCCGCTGGTCGCTCCAGGCCTCGTCGCGACTGCCATCTTCGGGTTCATCCAGGCCTGGAACGAATACATCATCGCCTACGTCCTCTTGAGCAGCTCGTCGAAGCAGACGCTCACGATCTGGCTCGCGTCGTTCACCACCCAGCACGGCACCGATTGGGGCGGGCTCATGGCCGGCGCCACCCTCACGAGCCTGCCCGTTGTGGTCTTCTTCCTCCTCGTGCAGAGACGGGTCACGGGTGGGCTGACCGCGGGCGCGGTGAAGGGGTGACGCGCTCGGTCGAACAGGCCGCGCTGCGCTGCCTGCTGCCGGGATTCATCGGCACCGAAGCGCCCGAATGGGTCCTGCGCCGGGCGGCCGAAGGCCTCGGCGGAGTGTGTCTCTACGTGCGCAACATCACCTCGGCCGAGCAGCTGGCGAACCTCTGTCATCAGCTGCACGCCGAGAACCCGGGGCTGATCATCTCCGTCGACGAGGAGGGCGGGGACGTGACCCGCCTGGAGGCGGCGACCGGGAGCTCCTACCCCGGCAACCTGGCGCTTGGCGCCGCCGGCGACGTCGACCTGACCCGCGCGGTCGCGCGCGCGATCGGCCTGGAGCTCGCGCAGGCCGGTGTCGACCTGGACCTCGCGCCGGACGCGGACGTAAACAGCAACCCGTCAAACCCGGTCATCGGCGTGCGCTCGTTCGGCTCAGAGCCAGGGGCCGTAGCCGCCCACACCGCCGCGTGGGTCGAGGGCCTGCAGTCGGCCGGCGTGGCCGCGTGCGTGAAGCACTTTCCGGGCCACGGCGACACGTCGGTGGACTCGCACGTCGCGCTGCCGGTCGTCGGGGCCGATCCCCGCGCAGGTGCGCTCCAGCCTTTCGAGGCGGCGATCGCGGCCGGCGTGCACGCTGTGATGAGCGCGCACATCGTCGCGCCGTCACTCAGCGCCGAGCCGGCCACGGTGAGTCGGCGAATCATGACCACGCTTCTGCGCGACGGCCGCCCGGCGGGTCTTGGATTCCGCGGCCTGACAGTGACGGATGGCCTCGAGATGAAGGCGATCGCGAACATCGAGGAAGGCGCCGTGGAGGCCCTGGCGGCAGGATGCGACCTGCTGTGCATCGGCGGCGGACTGGCGGACGAGGACATCGTCACCAAGCTGCTTCGGGCGATCGTCGCCGCGGTCTCCGCTGATCGGCTGTACGAAGCCGCGGGCCGGGTCGACGCGCTGGCGAGATGGCGTGCCGCCCAGCCGGCGCAGGCGGAGGTGCCCGACCGCGAGGTCGGGCTCGCGGCCGCACGCAAGGCGCTTCGCGTCGACGGCCTGGTGCGCGTCGGCGACGATGTGGTCGTGGTCCAGCTCAGCCCGCACAGCTCGATGGCCTCTGGCTTCATCCCGTGGGGAGTCGCCGAACCGCTCGCCGAGCGCGGAGCCCGCGTGACGAAGTTCGAGCATCGCGACGGACCAATCGAGCTCGCACCGATCGTGCGCAAGGCGGGCGGCCGCAGCCTGGTCCTGACCGTGCGCGACCTCCACCGTCACGAGTGGCAGCAGCAGGCCGCTGCGGCGCTGCTCGATGCCCGCCCGGATGCGGTTGTGATCGAGATGGGGCTGCCGGCGTGCAGGCCGGCCGGCGCGAGCGCTTACATCGCGACCAGCGGCGCCGCGCGCGTTTGCGCGATCGCGGCCGCGGAGGTGATGCGGCCATGAGTGAGGACATCCACCCGCACTCCGAAAGGCTGGACGCGATGACCACGCAGGACGTGGTCCAGCTCATGCACGCCGAGGATCGGCGGGCGGTCGAGGCGGTGGCGCCGCATCTCGACCGCATCGCGGTTGCCATCGACGCCATCGCCTCACGCGTTCGCGCGGGCGGCAGGCTGCACTACTTCGGCGCGGGCACGAGCGGGCGGATCGCGGAGCTCGACGCCGCGGAGGTCGCTCCGACCTTTGGCGTCGATGCCGTGCGCGTGCACGCGGCCGGCGACGGCGCGGCCGAGGACGACGCGGAAAAGGGCACGAGCGATGCGCGAGCCGCGGGAATGACAGCCGGCGACGCGGTGGTGGGCGTGAGCGCGTCCGGCCGTACGGCCTACGTGCTCGCGGCGGTGCAGGAGGCGCGGACGCATGGAGCGTGGGTCGTCGGGCTCAGCTGCGCAGCTCGATCGCCGCTGGGCGAGCTTTCGGATGTCGCGATCGAGATCGAGACCGGCCCAGAGGTCATCGCCGGGTCGACGCGGCTGAAGTCAGGCACAGTGCAAAAGATCGTCCTCAACATGATCAGCACCGGCGTCTTTGTGAAGCTGGGCCACACGTATCGCGGGCGCATGACCGGCGTCGTCGCCGCGAACGCGAAGCTGCATCGCCGCGCCGTCAAGCTCATTCGCGACCTGACCGGGGTGCCTGCCGATGACGCCGAGATGACGCTTGTGGCGGCGAACGGCAGCGCCAAGGCTGCGGTGCTGATGCTGCGTTCCAGGCTCAGCGCGGACGAGGCCGTGGCGCGGCTCCACGAGCACCACGGCGACCTGGCGGCCGCGCTGGGCGAGAGGTCGCGCGCGTGAGGACGTTCTTTCGCGGCGCGGTGCACGGCCTGCCCGGGGCGGACGGCGTCCTGACGGATGGCGCTGTCATCGCTTGGGCAGGCAAGGGATCGCCGCCCGAACGCCCCGACGAAGAGATCGTCCTGGAGCCGGGCGAGCTGCTGGCGCCGGGATTCATCGACCTGCAGGTGAACGGCTTCGGCGGCCGGGACGCCGCCGAAGGTCGCGACGCGATTGCCGCCATCTCGGCCGCCCTGCCCGCCACCGGGGTGACCGCCTTTCTCCCCACGCTGATCTCGTCGCCCGTGGCCGCCGGCGCGGAGTTCGCCGGCGCGGTCGCAACCGCTGAGGAGCTCGGCGCGCGGGTCCTCGGCGCCCACATCGAAGGCCCGTTCATCAACCCGTCGTTTCGCGGCGCTCACGATCGCAACCTGCTCGCAGTGCCGACAGCCGACCAGGTCGAGGTCATCGCTCGTGCCAAGCCGCGGCTGGTGACTCTGGCACCGGAGCTGCCAGGCGCGCTCGAGGCGATCGCGCGATTGCGCCGGCAGGGCGTGGTGGTGAGCGCGGGGCACACCGGCGCCGACTTCGAACAGGGACGCAAGGCGATCGATGCAGGCGTCCGGTTCGGGACGCACATCTTCAACGCGATGCCGCCGGTGCACCACCGGCGCCCGGGCATCGCGCTGGCCCTCATGCTCGACCGCCGCGTCACCGTCGGCCTGATCGCCGACGGCGAGCACGTGCACCCGGCCGTGATCCGAGAGCTGGCGGCGGTCAAAGGCGCGGCGCGGATCGCGCTTACGACCGACCAGACCGCCGCGGCAGGCGCCGGCGCCGGCAGCTTCTCGCTGTCCGGGCGCAAGGTCGTGAGCGACGGGACGGTCGTGCGCCTCGAGGACGGGACCCTCGCGGGCAGCGCGTCGACGATGGAGGACCTGGTCCGCAGGTCAGTCGCCATTCCCGGCATGAGCGTCGCGCGCGTCGTGAGCATGGCCTCGGCCGTCCCCGCCCGCGTGCTGGGCGAGAAGCTCCTCGGCCGCATCGGCGAGGGCGCGTGCGCGGACCTGGTCGTCCTCGATCGCGAGCACCGTGTTCGGCTGACGATGGTCGCGGGTCGCGTTAGATTCCGCCGATGAGCCGCTTCCGCGACGAGATCGGCCAGGAGCCCGACCTTGCGGCGCGCCTGGTCGAGTCATTGCAAGACGCTCTCCAGCCGATAGCGAAGGCGTTCAAGGACAGGAAGCTGCGGGGCTTCGTGATCGCCGCTCGAGGCAGCTCCGATCACGCCGCCGATTACGCGCGCTACCTCTTCGGCCGGCGGCAGCGAGCGCTGGTCTCGCTCGCAGCCCCGTCCATGTTCACGCACTACGCCAGCCCGCCCAGCCTCGAGGGCCAGTGCGTGCTCGGCATCTCCCAGTCGGGCGCGTCGCCGGACGTGATCGCGGTCATCGAGGAGGCGAAGCGGCAGGGCGCGATGTCGGTGGCCATCACCAACGTGGAGAAGTCGCCTCTGGCAGTCGCGGCCGAGTTCGTGCTGCCGATGCTGGCGGGCCCCGAGCTGAGCGTGCCCGCGTCGAAGACCTACCTCGCAAGCCTCGTCGCCCTGGCGTTACTGTCAGCCGCCATCACGCCCGATCACGATTTCGAGCATGGCCTTGCCCTACTGCCCGACAAGCTGCGCGACGCGATCTCCGCCGAGCCGGACGTGGCGCGGATCGCGCATACGATCAGCGGGCCTCGCGCGATAGTGCTCGCACGTGGTTTCAACCTGTGCACGGCGGAGGAGATCGCGCTCAAGCTCACTGAGACGAGCTACGTGCTCGCGCGCGCATGGTCGATCGCCGATTTCGTGCATGGTCCCATCGCGGTGGTCGAGCATGGGTTTCCGGTGCTGCTTGTCGGCGCCGGTGGATCGGTATCGGCCGACGTCGACGCCATCGCGGCGCGGCTGTCCGTCTACGGCTGCGCGGTCGCCGGACTGTTCGACGCGGAGTCGGCACCGCTCGACGCGAAGTCTTCGGTGCGCATCAACAGCGGGCTGCCCGAGGAGCTCACGCCGATGACGCTCATCGTGCTCGGCCAGCTGCTTGCCAACCAGGTCGCGCTCGCGCGAGGGGTGGACCCCGACGCGCCGCGCGCCCTGCACAAGGTCACCCGAACCTGGTGAAGCCAGGCGCCGAAGCGCCTCTCGTTCTGGGTCTAGACATCGGCGGAAGCTCCAGCCGCGCGCGACTGTCCGAAGGCGGTCGCATCGTGGCGGAGGCCTCGGCCCCTGGCGCGAATGTCGCGCTGATCGATCCGAGCGTGGTTGAGGAACGCCTGACCTCGCTCATCGAACAGCTCGGATCGCCCCACCCGGCGACCTGCTGTGCAGGCGCGGCGGGCGCCGAGGTGCCCGCGGGCAGGCGCCGGCTCGAGGAACTGCTCGCACTGCTGCTGCCTGGCGCGCGCGTGCTCGTGGTGCACGACACGAGGCTCATCCTCGCCGCCGCCGGCCTCGACGTCGGGATCGCGCTCATCGCGGGCACAGGGTCGGTGGCGTACGCGCGCAACGACGACGGCGACGAGGGGCGGGCCGGCGGATGGGGATGGATGCTGGGCGATGAGGGCAGCGGCGCGTGGATCGTGCGCGAAGCTCTGCGCGAGCTGATGCGCCGGCGGGAGGAAGGCGTGAAGCTCAGCGTTTTGGGTGAGCGAATGCTCGTCGCCACGGAAAGCGACGACCTGCTCGAGACCATATCGCGGGTCCAGCTCTATCACGAGGCCGGGCAGTGGGCGGCGCTCGCCGGCGTGGTATTCGATTCGCTTGCGCACGATCCGGGCGCGGGCCGAATCATCGACAGCGCCGCCGACGCGCTCGCCTCGCTGGCGCTGCGCGCGGGTGCGAAGGTGGGCGTGGACGGGCCGGTCGTCATGGCGGGCGGCCTGGTCACCAACTTTCCGGAGCTGGCGGCGAGGGTGCAGGCCAGGGTCGGATCGGGCACCGTGCTCGATGAGGAGCCCGTCGCGGGGGCGGTGCGGCTCGCGGAATCGCTCTAGCCGGTATGCTCCGCGGCCGATGGACCTTGTAACCCCTCCGGAGGTCTTGTCGGGGGAGGATCCGGAGGCGGTGCTGCGGTGGGCGCAGGCCTCGTTTCCGAAGCTCGCGATCGTGGCCAGCTTCCAGGCGGAGTCGTCGGTGCTCATCGACATGGCAGCGCGCATCGGCGGCCCGATGCATGTGATCACGCTGGACACCGGCCGGTTGCCCCAGGAGACGCATGACATGATCGACCTGGTGCGCGATCGCTACGGCATCGCGATCGAGGTCGTGGCGCCGGATGCGGCGGAGGTCGGCAGCCTCACCCGGGAGCACGGAACCAACCCGTTCTACCAATCGGTCGAGCTGCGCAGGCTCTGCTGCGAGATCCGAAAATCGCGGCCGCTGGCGCGTGCGCTGAGCGGCTACGACGCCTGGGTCACCGGCCTGAGGCGCCAGCAGGCGGCGACCCGATCGCAGACCCAGGTCGTGACCGAGGATCACGAGCATCCAGGGCTCACCAAGATCGCGCCGCTCGCGACGTGGTCGAAGGACCAGGTGTGGGCTTACATCAACGAAAACGACGTACCGCGCCACGCTCTGTATGAACGCGGCTATACATCGATCGGATGCGCTCCATGCACGCGCGCCACCGGGCCCGGCGAGGATGAGCGAGCGGGACGTTGGTGGTGGGAGGACGGCGCGGTGAAGGAGTGCGGCCTGCACTGGACGCCCGACAACAGGCCGATGCCCGCGCGGTGATCAGCCGCGCGGTCGTAGTCGAGCGGCTGACCAAGACATTTCCGCACGGGGATCGCAACCTCGTTGCACTGCAGGAGGTAACCATCGACCTGCAGCCGGGCGAGTTCGTCTGCATCGTCGGTGCGTCAGGCTCGGGCAAGAGCACGCTGCTGAACGTGCTCGCCGGCATGGAAACCGTGTCGAGCGGCCGGTTCGAGGTCCAGGGTCGGGTGGCGCTGATGTTCCAGGAGGCTGCGCTGTTCCCGTGGCTGACCGCGTCGCAGAACGTCGAGCTGGCGCTGCAGCTGCGCGGGGTCAAGCCGAGGTCAGAGCGCAGGCGGCAGGCGCACGACCTGCTCGAGCGCGTGCACCTGCACGGCTTCGAGCGGCGGCGGCCGCACGAGCTGTCCGGCGGGATGAAGCAGCGCGTGGCGCTCGCGCGGGCGCTGGCGCAGGATGCGGACGTCCTGCTGATGGACGAGCCGTTCGGCTCGGTCGACGCGATCACGCGCGACCTCCTGCACGAGGAGCTCGTCCGCCTGTGGCGCGCGAGCTCGCTGACCATCCTTTTCGTGACCCACAACGCGCGCGAGGCCGTGCGCCTCGGCGACCGCGTCCTTGTTTTCACGAGCCGGCCGGGCCGCGTCGCTCAAGAGTTCAAGATCGACCTGCCGCGACCGCGGAGCCTCGACTCGCCCGAGCTGGCGGTCGTCGCAGGCCGCATCACCGAACGCCTCAAGCAGGAGATGCGCCCGGATGGCCACTGAGCCGGTCGCTCGAGACGTGGACGAAGCGGTCGAAACCGTCGAGGTAACCGAGCGTCCGCACGGTGCGAGGCGTGTGTGGTCGTGGCTTTGGCCGAAGCTCGCCGCGCTCGCGCTCTTCATCGCCGCGTGGCAGCTGGTCGTGTGGTCGGGCTGGCGGCCTGACTACGTGCTGCCGGGCCCGCTGCCCGTCTTCCAGCGCCTTGCCGAGGACCTGAGCCAGCCCGATTTCTATCTGGGCGTCGCGGTCACGCTGCGGCGTGCGCTCGTTGGCTACGCAATCGCCATCGCAATTGGCAGCGTGATCGGCGTGCTCGTGGCGCGCGCACCCATCGTGCGCAAGGCTGTGGGTCACGCCATCCTCGGACTCCAGTCGATGCCCTCGATCGCGTGGCTGCCGCTTGCGATCCTCTTGTTCCAGCAGACCGAGGGCGCAATCCTCGTCGTGGTCATCCTCGGCGCGGCGCCTGCCGTGGCGACCGGGCTGCTCGCCGGGGTCGACCACGTGCAGCCGCTGTTGGTTCGCGTGGGGCGCGTCATGGGGGCGCGGGGCCTCCAGCTCTACCGCTACGTGATCCTGCCGGCCGCGCTGCCCGGCTACGTCGGAGGCCTGAAGCAGGGCTGGGCATTCGCGTGGCGAAGCCTGATGGCGGCCGAGATCATCAACATCATCGCGAACCGGCCATCGATCGGCCAGCAGCTCCAGTTCGCGCGCGACTTCGCCGACGCTCAGCAGCTGCTCGCGCTGATGATCGTCATCTTCTTCATCGGCGTGACGGTCGATCTCGGCTTCGGCTTCGCGGACCGCGCGATCCGCCGGAGGCGCGGCCTGGCCTGACGCCGAAGCGCGTGCCCGAGATATGTTCTTGGGCATGCGGCGGCGGATCGCGGTCGGCATCGTCGTCCTGGTCGGCGCGGCCATGGGCATCAACTACCTCCGCCCGATACCGGAGGTCACCGCCTCGTCCTTGGTCCCCGCCCAGAAAACTACGCTGGGGACGCTGCCCGTACTCCCATGGCCGAGCGCCGGCTCGGCAGCCGTTGGGGTTTCCGGGCTGGGCAAGCTGGCCGACTCGGGCAACGAGTCGCCGCTACCCGCCGCCAGCGTGGCCAAGGTGATGACCGCGGTGGTCGTCATGCATGACAAGCCGTTCCCCCTTGGACAGACCGGGGGGTCGATCACGATCACCGACCTGGACGTGCAGGCCTACCAGAACGACAAGGCGCAGGAGCAGTCTGTCGTGGCCGTGCAGGCCGGCGAAGTTCTCAGCGAGTACCAGGCCCTGCAGGGGATGCTGATCCCGTCCGGCAACAACATCGCCGAAACGCTCGCGCGCTGGGATGCCGGATCGATGCCGGCGTTCGTCGACCGCATGAATCAGCGCGCGCGCTCGCTGGGCCTGTCCAGAACGTCATTTGCCGATCCCGCCGGCTCCTCTGCGCAGACGGTGAGCACTCCGACCGACCTCCTGGCGCTCGGCATGGCCGCGATGACCGACCCGGTCCTGGCACAGATAGTGAGAGAGCCCCAGGCGAAGCTGCCCATCGCGGGCGTCGTGTACAACGTCGACGGGGCTCTCGGGCAGGACGGAATCAACGGCATCAAGACCGGTTCCGGCCTGGCGCAGGGCGCGAACTTCTTGTTCGCGGCCGAGGTCATCATCGGCGGCCACCCGGTCACGATCTTCGGCTGTGTCATGGGCCAGCCAACTCTGCAGATTGCGTTCGACATCGCGCGCGGCCTGATCCGGGCGATACAGCCGGCTTTGACCGTGCGCACCGAGCTGCTGCGCCACCAGGCCGTCGGCTCCTACGACACTGCATGGGGCTGGCATTCGGACGTGATCTCGGTGTCCGACCTGATCCTTGTCGAGTGGCCCGGCATGGTCCTGCGCGAGACACTGCAGGCAAGGACGCTGAACGTCGACAAGCCACTTGATCCAGGCACGCCCGCCGGCAGCCTGCACGTGGTGCTGGGTGACTACGACCTCGATGTGGCGCTGGTCACTGCCACCGTGATCTATCCACCAGGCCGGTTCTGGCGGTTGACGCGCCTACCGAACCTCTAGCAGGCCGCTGAAAAAGTAATCGTCGGATCTGCGACGCCCATTTCGGCCCAGGCCGGCGTCGGCTCCTGCGCTCCTCGCTCAGGTATGTCGAATACGTTCGCTGCGGTGCTCGTCGCCTCCTTGGCCTGGGCCGCCTGTGCGCCGCAGCTCTCGACGCCCTTTTTCATCAGCCTGCTAGCGGGCGAAGTCGGCGGGCTGTGAGCTTTTTGCCAGCAGTCCCCACTCGGACAGCTGGTGGTGCAGCGCCGCTCGGGCCGCTTCGTCGAGGGGTGCGATCGGCTTTGCCGGCCATGGTTCGCAGATGCCCTGCAGATCGAGGGCGGCCTTGATCCCCGATGGAAAGACCCCGCCTCGGAGGCTCATGACCAGCGCGGTCAGGCGGTCCTGCAGCTCGCGCGCCGATTCGAGGTCGCCGCTCCGGAACGCTTCGTAAATGTGGACGACCCACGCGGGCGCGATGTTGGCCGCGCCGCAGATGGTGCCCGCGCCGCCCATCACCAGGGAAACCAGGAGCATCGTGTCGCTGCCCGTGAAGACGCGGAAGTGGGGGAGGTCGCGGGTGGCCGCGCGCACGAGCTCGAAGTACTCGAAGTTGCGGCTCGAGTCCTTGATGCCGACCAGCGAGCCCTCGCGCGCCAGCGTCGCGACTGTCTCAGGCTCGGCGACGACCTTTGTGAACTGCGGGATGTTGTAAAGGAAGATCGGGATCGGGCTCCGCCTGGCCAGCGTGCGAAAGAACGCCAGCACGCCCGCCTGGTCCATCGGGTAGTAGAAAGGCGGCGTCACGAGCGCGGCGTCCGCGCCAAGCGCCGCCGCGGCCGCGACCTCGAGCTGGGCCCCCGCCAGGTGGCTCTGAGCGACGCCGCAGATGATCGGCACGCGCCCGGCGTTGGCTTTCGCGACGGCGGCGAGCACAGCCCGGCGCGAACCTTCGTCCAGCGAGGAGCACTCCCCGGTCGAGCCGAGCGGGAGCAGGCCCGTGACGCCGCCCGCGAGGACGTGGACGACCAGCCGTCCGATCCCGGCCTCGTCGACGCCGCCATCGCGCGTCAGCGGTGTGGCGAGCGCGGGGATGACGCCGGCGAGGTCGTGGATCTTGAGCATATGTGTAGGCTAGCGCCCCCTCCTGACCTCCCCCAAAAGTGGGGGAGGAACTCTGTTAGAGAATCGCTTCTCCGCTTGCCGGGTCGAACAGGTGCAGGCGACGGGTGTCGAGCTGCAGGCGCAGGCGGTCGCCGGGCTCGACCTTCAGCTGCGGGTCGACGCGGGCGATCGCGCTGTCCTGGCCGACGATCCCGTAGACGAGCTGGTCTGCCCCCAGGATCTCGGTGACCTCGACCTTCATGTCGAGCCCAGCCTGGCCGTTGGTCGAGGCCGACTGGGCGGCGGCGCCGCGCAGGTTGTCGGTCATCGCCTCCGGCCGCACCCCGAGCACCGCCTTCTCGACGCCGGGCGCCGTCGGCAGCTGCACCTCGAAACCCGAAGCTTTGGCCGTCGAGCCCTGGATCGTGACCGGTATGAAGTTCATCGTCGGGCTGCCGATGAAGCCCGCGACGTACATGTTCGCGGGGTGGTCGTAGATCTCGCGAGGCGGCGCGACCTGCTGCAGCACGCCGTCGCGCATCACCGCGATGCGGTCGCCCATCGTCATCGCCTCGACCTGGTCGTGCGTGACGTAGATGAACGTCGCGTGAAGCGCGCGGTGCTGCTTCTGCAGCTCGATGCGCGTCTGCACGCGCAGCTTGGCGTCGAGGTTGGACAGCGGCTCGTCGA
>WNEY01000138.1_pt1 | contig 37401 bp, 32 predicted proteins | sample 5400531 | NCBI WGS metagenome assembly WNEY01 (sample SAMN13153338, study PRJNA577476) | soil metagenome | isolation source: 200 cm saprolite under Douglas fir tree site 1 | place: USA:California | collected 2015-04-18 | reverse complement strand
CCGACGTCGGGGAACTCCGCGGCGACGGCATCTGGGGTCGCGAGCAGCGGGCTGTCCATGCCGCTAAGGCTACGCCGAGTCACGGTGCCGTCTGGACTGACGAGCGCTGTTTGCGAGGAAGGAAGACGGCACCTAAGGCGGCTCGGCCCTCGGGGGGTTCCGGGGGGTCGTCCCCCCGGGCTAGCACAGAACTTTGCCTTCCCGGACGGTGAGGGTGCGGGTGGTCGAGACCTGCCCGGCTAGCCGGCGGTCGTGGGTGATCAGCAGAAGCGTGCCGTCGTACTGCTCAAGAGCCTGCTCAAGCTGCTCGATCGCGGGCAGGTCGAGATGGTTCGTCGGCTCGTCGAGCACCAGCAGGTTCGCCCCCGAAGCCATCAGCAGCGCCAGGTCCGCTCGGGTCCGCTCGCCTGGCGAGAGCCGCTCGACCGGCCGGCCGATGTCATCCGCGCCGAGGCCGAACTTGGCGAGCAGCGTCCTCGCCTCGCCCTCAAGCAGTCGACTTTCTAGGCAGAAAGCATCGATCAGCTTGGATGTAGCGGCAAAGGTCAACCGGGCTTGACCGATCTCACCGACGACGACCGAGGCGCCGATCGAGCCGTGGCCTTCGTCGAGCGGGATCCGGCCGAGCAGCGCGTTCAGCAGAGTCGTCTTGCCCGAGCCGTTGTCGCCGCGTACGAGCACCCGCTCACCCCAGCTCACCTGCAGGCTCACCGGCCCGAGCGTGAACGAGCCGCGCCGCACGACGGCGCCGGACAGTACGGCTACCACGTCGCCGCTGCGAGTGGCGGCGCCGAACCTCAGCCTTAGCTCCCATTCCTTGCGCGGTTCGGCTACCTGTTCGAGCCGGTCCGCCGCTTTGAGGGTGGCGGCGGCCTTGGCGCCGAGCTGCTGGGCGCCCTCGGCTCGGCCGCGCCTGATGGTCTTGTCTGGCTCCTTGCGCCGGGCAGCGGCGCTGTTGGCCGAGCGCTCGCCCGACCTGGCCCACTCCTTCTGCCGCCGGGCCCGCTCGATCAGGTCATCCCGCCTGGATGCGTACGTCTCGTAGGCTTCGGCGGCCCTGGCTTTGTCCCGCGCGAGCTCCTCGGTGTAGGCCTGGTAGCCGCCGCCGTACAGCTTGACCTCGCGGGTATGCGGGTCGATCTGGAGTACCTGCTGGGCGGTTCTATCCAGGAATTCGCGGTCGTGCGAGACAACGACGAGTCCGCCGCCGAACGCGTTCAGGTGCGACTCGAGCAGCTCAAGGCCGGTCAGGTCCAGGTCATTGGTGGGTTCGTCGAGCAGCAGCACGTCGAATTTGGCCAGCAGCACGGCGGCAAGCGCGAGCCTTGCGAGCTGGCCGCCGGACAGGCCGGTTGCCGGGCGGTCCAGGTCGACGGGGAGGCCGAGCTGGGCGGCTAGCTCGACAGCGCGGGTTTCGAGGTCGGGGCCACCGAGAGCCAGGTAGCGGTCGAGGGCGGTCGCGTAGTCCAGGTCGGCCTGGGCCGTGCCGCTGGCCAGGGCAGCCGAGGCTTCGAGCATGGCCTGCTCGGCGGCGGCCACGCCGGTGCGGCGGGCGAGATATCCGATCGCGGTCTCGTCGCCCCGGCGGTCGCGCTCCTGCGGGAGGTAGCCGACGTTGCCCGCGGCGGTGATCGTGCCCTCGTCGGGCGTTAGCTCTCCGGCCAGTACGCGGAGCAGAGTCGACTTGCCGACGCCGTTGGGGCCGACCACCGCCGTCCGGTCACCGGCGGCGACGGAGAACGTGGCGTCGTGAAGCACGAGGAGGGCGCCGTAGGAGACGCTTACGCCGCGCGCTGTGAGCAAGGACACCTGGCTCACGATAGACGGCGAGGCCGCGGCCTAGCGCGCCAATATTTGCTGGCGTCGCTTGGCCGCGGCCTCGTTCTCGCCAGGTCAGCCCTCGTGGTACTCGCCCAGGTCGCCGTCCAGATGGCGCATCTCGTGGCCGACGTAGATCTGGCGGGGCCGGGCGATCTTCTGCTCAGGATCGGCGGCGTTCTCCTGCCACTGCGCGAGCCAGCCTGGCATCCGGCCGATCGCGAACAGCACAGGGAACATCGTCATCGGGAAGCCCATGGCCTGGTAAATGATGCCCGAGTAGAAGTCCACGTTCGGATAGAGCTTGTGGCTGATGAAGTAGTCGTCGGCCAGCGCGATCCGCTCCAGCTCGAGCGCGATGTCGAGCAGCGGGTTGCGCCCGGTCACGCTGAACACCTGGTCGGCGACTTCCTTGATGATCGAGGCGCGCGGATCGAAGTTCTTGTAGATCCGGTGGCCGAAACCCATCAGCCGGATCTCGCCGCGCTTGACCCGCTCGATGTAGGCAGGCACGTTGTCCACTGAACCGATCTCCTGCAGCATCCGCAGCACCTCCTCGTTGGCGCCGCCGTGCAGCGGCCCCCACAGGGCGGCGGCGGCCGCCGCGGCCGCCGAGTACGGGTCGACGTGGGAGCTTCCGACGACCCGCATCGCGCTGGTCGAGCAGTTCTGCTCGTGGTCGGCATGCAGGATAAGCAAGATGTCGAGCGCGCGCTCGAGCACCGGGTTCGGCCGGTAGCGCGGCTCGGTCATCTTCCACATCATGTTGAGGAAGTTGCCCGCGTAGGACAGTTCGCCGTCCGGGTAGGTGTACGGCAGGCCCATCGCGTGCCGGTAGGCGAACGCGGCCAGCGTCGGCATCTTGGCGATGAGCCTGACGACCTGTTCGCGCTGCCGCGCCGGGTCGGCGACGAACTTGGCCTCTGGGTAGAAGGTGGAAAGACCGGCCACGGTGCTGACCAGCATGCCCATCGGGTGAGCGTCGTGGTGGAAGCCGTCAATGAACTTCTTGACGTTTTCATGCACGTAGGTGTGCATGGCGATCTCCTGCGACCAGGCGGCCGACCCATCCTTGGTCGGCAATTCGCCCTGCAGGAGCAGATAGGCCACGTCGAGGAACGATGACCGGCGAGCCAGCTCCCCGATCGGGTAGCCACGGTAGCGGAGTATTCCCGCGTCGCCATCGATGTAGGTGATGGCGCTGCGGCAGCTTGCGGTGTTGAGGAACGCAGGGTCGTAGGAGAGCAGCCCGAAATCGTCATCAGAGGCCTTGATCTTGCGCAATTCGATCGCGCAGATCGCGCCGTCTTTGATCGGGATCTCGTAGCTGCGTCCTGTGCGGCTATCGGTGACGTGCAGCACCCCGCCGGGCTGCTCGTTCTGATTGGTCATGTATGTCTGCTCCTCCGGCGTGGTGCCACGGACGGCGAACAGGATCCACGCCTGTCATACCCGACCGTATGTCTTTCAGCCAGGCCCTGGGAACGGTCATTCGGACGGGTTCGACCCAGGCTTCGCCGCGCGACATTGGGAGCAGGTGCCGAACACAGTCAGGTGTCCGACATCGGTCTCGAATCCGTACTCGGCCTCCAGTGCGGTCACGAACGAGCTGACCGCGGCCGGTTCAAGCTGAGTGATGTCGCCGCAGTCACGACAGACCAGATGGAGGTGCTGTGCGTCGGAAGCCAGGTGGTAGCGATGGGCGCCGTGGCCGAGATGCGTGTGCGTCACCAGGCCGATCTGCTCAAGCAGTTCGAGGGTGCGATACACGGTGGAGACGTTGACGCCGACGGCCGTCTGCTTGACCTCGGCGTAGATCTCCTCAGGAGTCGCGTGCTCCAGCTTGGTCACCGCTTCGAGCACGAGTTGGCGCTGCGGGGTCACTCGATAGCCACTGGCCCGCAGCGTGTCATCCCACGTCTGCGCCATGCCCAGATTCTAGTAGCCGTAAGTGAATCAGCTGGGCCGTCAAATAACCCACTTGCCCACTCGACCGGCGTCACGTAACGTTCTGGCTAACACGGGAAAGGAGGTGGTCCAACAGTATGCATAGTTGTCGGACTCGTGAGGTGGCTGTCAGCTAGCCGCCGTCCCGTGGGGCGCACGAGGCTTCGCCTCTGCGCACTTCACCGGCCTGCGTAAACAAGCTCGCTGTGTTGCAAACACATTGGTGCCCGTTTAGCGTGCCGCCAAAGGCGGCGGTCGGCGAATACACGGCAGACACCGGACCCCCGGGTGATCGGCCTCGTCCAGCCGGTCCCCGCTCGAAGGCGCTAAGTGTGCGAACACTCAGTTGCCAGACGAGCGGGAGCAGCCCGGGGGCTTCTCTTTTCCTGAGGGCTTGTCTTTCGGGGGCTGGCGTTTAGTCGCGGACCCGCTTGAGCTGGGCTGATACGTGGGGCTGGAGCGGCTGGCCGACCGCCGCCATGTCGTAGGCGTAGCCGAGGTCGTTGCCGATCAGCCCGTACAGCCGTTTGCCTGCCGTGACCTCTTTCGCCGTCGCCGTGCGGACGACGGCATCAGTGATGATCTCGACCTTGGTGCCGTCGATGGCGCCGATGTAGATCTCGGTGATCCCAGTCGCGTGCGTAAGCAGCACCTCGACCTGATTGTCCGGCTGGGGCCGCCAGAACCCGACCTCCACGTGCGACGGCCGCAGGAATGTGCCGTCTTCGGCCAGCAGCCAGGTCCTGGTCGAATAGATCAGGTACGGCTTGCCGTTGTGGCTGAAGGAGGTCTCCTGCCCGAAATTGACGCTCTCTATCGTCGGGTAGCCCACCACCCCGGCGCCCTCCCAGGTGCCGAGCAACCAGCTGAGCGGCGCGATGGCCGGATGCGGCTCAAACTTCTGGTCAAGCGGACTGGCGTGAGCGGCGTCGTCGGGTGCGTCCATCCTGGCAGCCTACGACTAGCGCACTACGACTTAGATCCGGCCCGCCACAACCTCAGTACGAGCAATGCGCAGCAACCGGCGCAGGCGGCACAGATGACAGTCAGGAATATCGCGCTCAGGTCGGCCACACAGGCAGTGTAAGCCGCGATCGCCCGCAACCTCCGTTTCGCCGACCGCTGTGCCATTGGTGTTGGCGATGCGGTAGACAGATGCGATCAGTGGTGGGCGAGAGATGGTAAGGATGGACAACATGACATCCAGCTCACTCGTTATCAAGGTAACCGTCGGCAAGAACGACGCGGAACGCTGCAATCAGGCGTTCAACGTGGCGGCCACGGCCGTAGCCAGCGGCGTGCCGGTCTCGCTGTGGCTCACCGGCGAGGGAAGCTGGCTCGGCTTGCCCGGCCAGGCCGAGCGGATCAGGCTTGCGTACGCGACTCCGCTCGACGAACTTCTCGCCACGATCTTGCAGAACGGGACCGTGACGGTCTGCACCCAATGCGCCGCCAGGCGTGAGATCACCGAAGATGACGTGATCAAAGGCGTCAGGATCGCCGGCGCCACCACGTTCGTCGCCGAAGTCCTAGCCGATGGCGCCAAGCCGCTCATCTACTGACGCCTCGTATCTGCACGGCCCGCTCTTCATTGATCATCCGGCGCGACAATCGCCCGCGCCCAGCCCTCCGGGAACAGCACCTATTAGCGGTCAACGTAGCTATTTCTCCCGGTCCGCATTAGCGACGGGGAGCCAACGTAGCAAGCCAGTAGGAGGCCAACGTGGAGGCAGCGTCCGCAGGAGCATCCCCCAGTCATGCCACAGAGACGGCCTAAATCTCTCCCGTTCCGCAGCAGCGCTGACCCGCGGCCGTTGTGACTCCCCGCAACCCCACGACAGCGTTGACCCGGGGCTGCTGCCAGGGCGACGGCCTGGGGTCAGCGCTGTTCCAGGCTCCGGACCGCGCGCTGCAGCGCTGACCCGTGGCCGTTGTAGCGTTTAGCACCTATTAGGGGCCAACCTAGCCACCCCAGCAGCCACCCCAGTAGAGACGCGGGGCAAACGTGGAGATAGCGACTGCGGGAGAATTAGCGACGAGGGGCCAACGTAGCTATCGCGCCCCGTCTGGAGGCGAGCAGATCCCGGACCCGCCCGCCAGCTCGCCGCAACCACCGCACCGCCCGTCGCCGATGCCCGGACGCCCCCGGCCCGCATCCTCATCGGCGCTGTCCTAAGGCCAGCGCACAGACAGCGGCCGCCCTGACGCCTGCGGGGGTGGGGGCGGCGGAGGCACCTGGGCCGGCTAGGCGGGGACGGCGGCTAGGCGGGGACGGCGGCTAGGCGGGGACGGCGGCTAGGCGGGGACGGCGGCTAGGCGCTCGGAGCGCAGGCGGCGGGTCCAGATCTCGGCGGACTCTGGCAGTGGGGCCAGCGGGCCGATCGCCCAGCTCAGCAGCAAGTCGGCCAGGGCCGGGTTGCGGACCAGGGCGGGGCCGTGCAGGTAGGTGCCGAGCACCCGTCCGTTGTAAGCGCCTTCGGTGCCGTCGCCGTTGCCTACCCCGACCCGGACGGTGGCCAGCGGCCTGACTCCCGGGCCGCGCCTGGTGATGCCCTGATGGTTCTCGAACCCGGTCAGGCGGTCGACGCCAAGCGCTGGATCGACGTCGGCGACGATCTCGCCGACCCCTCGCCGCTCGCCGCGGCCGCTGCGGAGGTCGAGCAGGCCGAGTCCGGCGACCGGCTCGCCCTGGGCGCCGCCGAACACCTCGCCGACGAGCTGATAGCCCGCGCAGACCGCGAAGACGACCGCGTCGCGCGCGGCGGCAGCGGCTAGTCCACCGTCGGCCTGCAGTCGCCTGGCGGCGAGCACCTGCGGCAGGTCTTCGCCGCCGCCGAGCAGGTAGATGTCGCCCTGGCGGGGGACGGCCTGGTCGGAGTTCACCCCGATCGGGTCGACCTCGATCCCGCGCAGCGCGGCCCGGCGGCTGAGCATGAGCAGGTTGCCCCGGTCTCCGTAGGTGCTCAGCAGGTCCGGGTAGATCCACACCAGCCGCAGGGCACTCGGCCCCGGCGCCGAGCGCCTGGCCGAGGTAGCTGTCTCGCGGATCGGCCCGCGAGCCGCGTGACCCGGGTTGTAGACCGAAGGGGGCAGCGGTTCGACCGCGCCGTTGAGTGAGCGCGCGGGTGGGTCGAAGGCCATGGTGGCTGGTTCGGCTGCCCTTGGGTCCAGGGCCGAGTAGTCGGCCGAAGCCCGGTCCAAGGGCGGTTTGGGTAGCGGATAGTCCGGCCGGTCACCCGGGTCGATCGGCGGCAGGTAATTCCGGGAAGACGACGGCGCGTGACTGTCCGCAGACGACGGGGCAGCGTGCTTCGGCCTCCGGGTTGGCCGTTCGTCATCTCGCCCGGTCACAATTGTGCTCCATCCTGCTCTCGTTCGCCCACTCTGCTCGGCATCGTCCTAACTACCCATCCTGACGTGTCGAACGGGTCTATGCGGAGCAAACCCTTGACCGCGCAGGTTTTCGGACGGGTGGGACAGGCAGGACCCGGCTCAGACCGTACGGCCGACGACGGCCCTGATGTGCTGGAACGCGGTGTAGTTAGCGATAACGTCCAGCTGGCCGACGGGCACGGCATCGACGGCCGCCTCGATGTCGTCCACGAGGTCGAACGGAATCCCGTCAGCCTCAAGCCGGACCGCGAGGTCGATCCGGCGCTCGCCGGTCACCAGCACCGGCCGGCCAGCGAGCACCCGGTAGTCGACATCCCATAGCCACGAGGTGTCCCGGCCATCCGGTCCCTGGGCATTGACCGCGAGCAACACCGGCGGCTTGCTTGGGTCGAGCACGTCGAACGCCTCGAGCCAACCGGCCGGGTTCTTGGCGAGCAGCAGCTTGAGCGTCCGGCCGCGCCGCTTGATGGTGGTGTAGCGGCCAGCGACCGAGGTCACCTTGCGCAACTCAGGCAGCGCCTGGTCCACGTCGGCGCCGAACAAGCTCGCCACGGCCAGCGCCATCACCGCGTTCGACCGGTTGGCCCGGCCGGGCAGGGCCAGGTTGAGCTCACGCACCGTGCCGGCCGAGTCGATAACATTCGGGCCGTCTAGCACCCAGCGGGCCGACGGCCGAGACAGCGCGCACTCGCCGCAGCGCCAGCCAAGCTCGTCCCGGCGCAGGTGCGACCCGCAGTCCGGGCAGCACCACGAGTCCTCAAACCAGCGCTGCCCGGCGGCGACCCAGGTGACATTGCTAACGGGCTCGGCTCCGACCGCGCCCGCGGCGCCAGGCGCGCCAGGCGAGCCGTTCCCGCCGGACCCGACCCCCGGCCCGAGCCCGAAATCGGACGCTCCGGACACTCCGGCCGTTCCGGTCGCGCCGGCCGCCCAGGCGATCAGCGGGTCATCGGCGTTGGCGATGATGCGAACTCCCGGCGACGCCGCGAACGCCTCCCGCCACCGCCGCGCGATCAGCCAGATCTCGGCGGCCCGGTCCATCTGGTCGCGGCTGAGGTTCAGCAGGACGACCACTCTCGGGTTGGTCGCCTTGATCATCGCGGGCAGGTGCCGCTCGTCCACCTCCAGCACGGCGTAGGGCGCGTCCGGCGCGCCGGAAAGGGCCGATACCAGGCCGCTTTCCATATTGGCGCCGAAGGCGTTCGTGGCCACTTCCTGTCCGAGCGACCCGATCGCCGCGGTCACCAGCCTGGTCGTGGTGGTCTTGCCGTTCGTACCGGTCACCATCACGATCTGGCGACCCACGGCCAGTTGCTTGAGCAGGTCGGGCGCCACCTTGAGGCCCACGACGCCGCCGATCACCGAGCCGTCGCCACGTCCGGTGAGCCGCGAGACCTTACCCGCTGCCCCGCCGATGGTTGTCGCTACCCGCGCCCTGATCGGAAGCTTGCTCATAGCCAGGGATGCTATCCAGCTATCGGGCGGGAATGTGCCTGGTCCACCTGCGTTAGCTCGTCATCGCTTCCCACAATGAACCTCCTTGGCCAACTCAGAACGGGTTCAAGCCAGCCCGCTACGCCCATTTCACCCGCCGCCTGCAGCAGTTGCCCGCGATGGCTGGAGCCCACAGCTAGCGTCGCCAGGTCGGCGGCGAATCCGCGCTGATCGTCGGTGCCGAGCAGCGCCGTCCAGGCGGGCATCCGGTTGCGATCGAGTTCCATAGACAGCGGATGCCGCCGCAGCGCGCTGACCCGCTGGCCAACCTTGATATCCGGCTCGTCGGAGATCCCGCTCAACTCGAATTCGAGCGGCAGCGCGAGCTCGAATGGATCGGGAGACGGGCCGATCAACGGCAGCGCCCGTTCGAGTTCGCGCAGCCACTGCAACTGCGGGATGACCCAGCGCGGACCCGGCTGGGTCCCGGCTCCCTTACCGCCGTTCAAGATCACTCGCGAGGTCACGCCGATGGCGGCGACCAGATCGACTGGATCGAAGTAGTTCCGCACGGCCTGGGAACGAGCCGCCACAGAGCTTTCTACCACTATGGCGAGAACGCACTCGCGCAGTCGCTCATCCAGTTGCGACCACCGGTGCCGCAGCGCCGAAGGCACCACAGGAAGCGCCAAGTTGGTCAGGAACGCGAGCACCAGGGCCTCGGTCCATACCCGCAGCCACGCAAAGTCCGGCGAATCCGCGAGCAGGTCGGCCGAACGCAGTTCGAGCAGGGTGCAGGCGCGCTGGCCGGTGCACGCCGAGCCGCAGGCGAAGGACCGCCGCCTGGCCATCGGCGGCTTAGCGAGCTGACTCGGCTCAGGTGCACGGTCCGCGTGCCCTCCGTAGGGCACCTGGATCCGTACCGGACGATCCATTCCATCGGCGAAGGCTGCTGCGATTCCCGGGGAGAAAGCTACGACCTGCCTTGATTGTTCGGCATCAAGGTTCATCGTGGCGCCGACCAACTCGCGATCGTCGCGGGCCGGCAGCCGGTGCACGATCTTGAGCGCGGTGTTTTTCACCACGTCGGGGACCAGCTTGGCCGGGATCTGCTCGGCGATCACCAGCCCCTCGCCGTAGGCGCGGATCTCCGCGAGCAGCCCGGCGAACAACTCAACCGCGTGGGCGCTGGCGCCTTCCCGGTCCGCGCGCAGCAGGCGATGCGCCTCTTCGATGACGAGGACGTGCTGGAGACGTTCGGCCTGCGGCTGGGCCGCTTTCCTGGCCCGCAGGCGCAGGTGCTCGACGATCCTGATGATCAGCGTGCCGATCAGGAATGCCTTGTCCTCGTCGTTGGCCACGTCCTCGATCGCGAGCACGGCGTTGCGGCGCAGCAGTTCGCTGATGTCGGCTGGATGCCCGCCTTCGAAGAATCGCCCGGCCGATCCAGTGCGGAGCGAGCGCAGCCGCACGTCCACGAAGCCGCGGACGTCGGCCTGCAGTTCAGGGCCGTAGCCGACGTCGGTGATCACCTCGACGGCGGCGGCCTGAAGCTGGGCCAGCGTGGGGACCGCCGGCGGTACGGTGGCGCCGGGCCGGCCAGAACCGCTGACCGGGTCCCAGCCGCACGACTCGTAGACCCGCTGCAGCGCCTGCGACATGATCTGCGGGAACGGCTCCCTGGCGTCGAACGCGGCCAGAAACAGCGCCCTGACCATGTCGATATGGGCCTGGACCGGATAGCCGGGCTCGGGTGCGAGCGGGTTGACGGCCAGCGGCACGGCCCCGGGATCGGCGGGGTTTATGATCGTCAGTTTGCCGCCGCTGGCCTCGATCCGGCCCGCTATCGACGCGTACTCGGACTTCACCGGCTCGATCACAAGCCAGGGGATCTTGGCCCGCGTGAGCTGGTCGAGCAGGTGCCTGACGGTCTGGGACTTGCCTGAACCGGTGGCCCCGGTGACCAGCGCGTGCCGGTTGAGGGTAGCTAGTGGCACGCCGAACTCACCGACGCTTCGGTCCTTGCCGTCCAGGATGGTGCCGATGGTGACCCAGTCCTTGCCTGGCTGTTCGGCGGTGACGTCGAAGTAGCCGACGTCGAGTACCCGCACCCCAGGCACCTCGCGGCGGGGTAGCCCGGCCAGCGCGGCCAGCACTCCGGCCGTCGCGGAGAACGGCACCGACGCGCTGTCGGCCGGGTAGCTGCCGGTCGCAGCCAGCGCGTCGGACAGGTCCAGGGCCCGGTCAGGGCCGCGTAGCCGGTACGGGTGCGAGGTGAGGTCGGCCGCGCCGACCAGCATCGGCGCGATCACGTTCAGCTGCTCGATGTCGGTAGCGCCGACCAGGACGCGGACGTCCCACAGGCCCGCTTCACGGAACGCGTCAAGCTCGGCGAGCCGCCTGGCCATCCGGTCAGCGTCGAACCTGGATCGTTCCTCGTCGAACCGGCGCACGACGTTGAGCTGGCTGCGCAGTTCGGCCGTCTCGATGTCGAGCTGGTCGGTTGGCTCGGCCACCACCAGCCAGCCAAATGGCCTGGCCATCAACGTTGTGAGCGCTGACTCGAACAACGTCGGGGTCACGCCGTGCAGGCCCGCTCCCATGCCTGCGCCGAGCCACGAGTCCGCGCCGCCACCCGGGGACTCGGTGGCCAGCGGGGGTGCCTGGCGGCCGGGGCAGGGCGCCCAGATCAGCCGCCCGAGGTCGCTCATCAGGCCGTCGCTGAGCGGGACCCCGCGGGCGCCCCAGGGGAACGTCAGCTCACTCTGGCGGTCGCCTGACGAGTTGGCTGGCGGGTTAACTGGTGGCAGCGGACCGGCGTTGGTGAGCAGTTCGAGGGGCGCGCCGCCGCCACGGGAGAACCAGCCGACGACGAACGGCCGGTAGTTTCTCGCCGCGTCGAGCACGGCGGGAAGCACCGATGCGTAGTCACGCTCGGCGGTGCCGCCATAGGGCGTATCGGGGATGGCGACGACCCGGTACCAGGGCGCCGCCGCGGGCGCACCGATCCCCGAGTCGCTGCTCATAAGCCGTGACCAACCTGTCGCTGGGTATCAGGAAAAGGTAGCAAACTACAGATCGACGGTTCCGGTGATCCGAGTGACCGTCGCTCCGGCGACCCAGACCAGGCCGCTGTCATCTTCGCAGATGTGGACTCGGCCGCTGCGGCCGATCGCCGTGCCCTGGCTGGCAGTCTGTCATGAGCGGCCCGGGCGGCTGGCCGAGGGCAGCGTAGCTAGCGCCGGGTTGGCGTCGGCGAGGATCACGCTGCGGCCCGCCGCGGCCGGGTAGCTGATGATCGCGGCGCTCGGCGGCAGCCGTTGCAGCTCGTCGGGTTCCACCAGCAGTTCTCTTGATCGCTGCGCGGTCCGTCCGAGCGACTCGTTCTCGCCCAGGGCTCGCGACAGGCTGATGCCCCAGGACGTGCCGGAGTTGATCCCCTTGGTCAGCGAAACCGAGCCTTGGGTGCCGTAGGAGTAGTTCCGCTCGCCGCTCGCCGATCTGGACGCGCCGCCGAACGGCGCGAAGCCGCCCTGGTAGCTGCGGCCGCTGCCGCTGCCGCCGCCTCGGTTCCGGCTGACCGAGAACGAGTCGGCGATCGAATCGGCGGTGCCGACGGTGCTCGTGTAGGAGTCACCCCAGGTGTCGGTGAAGGAGGCGCCGACGGTGTCGGTGAGCTGACCAATCACGAATCGGTGCTCGGAGCCGATAAGCTCGCTGGCCGCCTTGGCCTCGTCTCCATTGCCGAGGCGCATGAAGGCGATCGCCGCGTTGCCGCGCCCGAGCCGCTCGCGCACCAGAGCCGAGATCGACCGGTAGGCGATCACGAGCCCGGTCTTCGAGGTCTCGCACGCGTCGGTGAGCCGGTCGACCAGGTCGCCGCCCAGTCGCTCGGCGCCGAACAGGCATACGGTGTGCTGCCAGGGCTGGCTGGCCGGGACCTGCCTGAGCAGTTGAGTCAGCGCTGCGACCAGGTAGGCGCCGACCGTCCGGTTGCCGATGACTCCGGAGCGCGGATCGAGGGCGGCGATCCGCAGCGGGCTTGGCGGCAGTTCGACCGGCTCGGCGCCGAGTGCGTTCAGGCTGCGCAGTTTCGACTCCAGCGTCCAGGCCCGCTCGATCACTACCCGCTCGGCGCCGCTGCGGCCGAACAACGTGCCTACCCGATCAAGCTCGTCGGCCGTGATCAGGCCGCCGCGCAGATCAGCCCTCGGATCGCCGACATCGGCGAGCACCCGCAGCGCGGCGGTGAGCCGTGCCACTTGGGCTTCCGGTTGGGTTTGCGGGCCGAGTGCGCTAAGCACGCGGTCGAGCAAGGCGCAGTCGGCGGCGTGCTCGGAGACTGCGCGGTCGGCCGTTTGCCCTCGGTGTGCGTCCGAACTGGCGGCTATGGCTAGCACGTCGGCCAAGGCGGTGCGACTGAAGCTGGCGCCCAGGTCGAATCTCGGCAGATCGGCTGGGAGCACCCACACAAGCGGTCGCATTCCGGACCGGGACGCCAGCCGAGCTAGTTCGCCGGCCACGGCGCCTTCGGTGAGGTCGACCACTGTCAACTCGCCCTGCGTGCTCAGTTGGGTCGCGGCGATGGTCGTGAGCAGGGCCGACCATCCGGCCAGCGTTCCGCCCGCCACATCGAGCCGGTCGATCCCTTGCGGCAGCGCGACCGGGAACCAGGACGGCTGGCGATCATAGATGTTCTTGCGCCGCTGCCAGGCCCGGTAGTCGCTGGCATGATCGCGATGGCCGGCCGCCAGTCTTCTGGCCTGCTCAGCGGCGATCGCGTCGACTCGCCGCCGCTCGCCCGCGACCCGCTGGCTGAACCGATGTTCGCCGCGCCAGACCGACCGGGCGCACTTCGCCGCTCCGACGGCCGTGACGGCGACGCAGCCGACGGCCAGTGGCCCGCTCGCCAGGCCGGCCAGCCAGGCGACGGCGAAGCCGATAATGACCAGGCCGCAGGTGGTCCCGCCGAGCCTGGCCGGGCGGATGAGCCGATGACTGATCATCCGCTGGGCCATCACCCAGCTCTGGTCGAGTGTGGCCGGCGGCAGCGCTGGTGGCCGGGCTGGGGCCGGTCCCGGGTCACCGGTCGCGGGCGCGAACTGCCAGCCCAGGCAGACCGGCAGCGACCCGGAACTCATCGCACCACCCGGCAGCCTGCGATGAGCCGTTCGGACGGGACGAGCGCGGGGTTCCGCAGGCTCCAGGACAGCCGGTCGGGGCCGTCGCTGGGCGGCAGCCGATCGTCGGGCAACTGGCCCCCGAGCCCCGCCGGGGCGGAGCCGCGCACCGCGATCACGTTGGTGTCTGGTGCCAGCGCGACGGCCGTGCTGGCGACCGTCGTGCCGAGCACGACGCAAGTGCCCGTCCGCGTCCCTAGCGAAGTCAGCAAGGCGAGCTGCCGAACCTCGACCGATTCGCAGCCGTCGATCCATACCAGGGCATCGCAGCCGATGCCAAGGTCGCTGCGTTCGGCGAGCGCGTCGGTCAGGCAAGCGATCACGAGTCGCGCGACCATCTCGGCCGGCCGGCCACGCACGGGTCGATCCAGCGCGAAGTACGCCACCTCGCGGCCGGTCAAGGCGCGGGCGATCGTAATCGGCTCATGAGGCGAGTCCCGGTCGTGGCGCCTGGGCGCAAGTTCGCGGGCGAGCTCGGCCAGTTGTCCGGCCACTGGAGCGAGCACGGAGTAGTCACCGCCGAGCTGCCCGGTAAGCTCGGCCACCTTGGTCGCCAGCTCACCGCGGGCCGCCGGACGACCGCGCAGTTCAGCCAGCCGGGCCGGGAGCGCACCCGGTCCGAGCAAGCTGATCAGCTGGTCAACCAGCGGCACGGATCTGTGGTTCGGCGTCCTGCCTGGCCTCGTCGATGCGGGCCCGGCGATGGCGATCACCCTGAGCGCCGCCTCCAGGTAGCTAGCGCACAGCAAGCGTCTGGCCTGACCAGCACCGGTCCAGTCGATCATGGCGAGCACCAGGCTGGCGGCCTTGACCGGATCAGCCTCCGCGATCGGATCGAAGCTGCCGGTCTGCCACGAGAACCGGCGCAACGGCGCATTGACCTCGGCGCAGGCCAGTCCGATCTGGTCGGCCAGGCTCGCTCGGTTCGTCAGCGAACCACCGCACAGATCGATCGCGATGACCGATTTGCGGTGCTGGATGGCCGCCAGCACCAGGTCTCGGCCGGTAGCCGAGACCGCGGCGGCCTCCTGGCTCAGGCAGAGCACGCCAGCCTCGGCCTCCCGCCAGGTCAGCTCAGCCCGGGTGCCGGTCGTCTCGATGATGCCCAGGCAGCAGCCGCCAGGAGTGGCGACTTCGCCCCGACGCAGCACCGTAGCCAGATAGCCGCATCTCGCCCGCACGAGCACGCCCCGGCGATACCGCGCGGACCGGGCGGCGCGGGCGGGTAGTTCGATTACTGCCGCTTCGGCCGCCGCGATGATCAAAGCCACGGGCAGTTGTCTCGGCAGCCAACGTTGCCAGCCGGTGAACGCAGCGCTTAGGTGCCCGAGCCTGGCCGGCAGCGTCCCGCCTTCAGCCAGCGCTCCGATCAGATGACTCCCGGCGGCGAGGTAGCCGACGACCGCCCGTCCAGGCCCCGAGCCAAGTAACCAGGCGAGCCCAGCAACTGCTGGGAGCAACAGCCAGGGCGGCCGCCATCGGCTCAGCCGGCTGATAAGCAGAAAGCAGATCGCCAGTGCCAGCGTGAATTGAGCGAAGGCAAGCTGGACCAGCAGTGCGACAACCGCAAGGCCAGCCGCTAAGTCACGGTGCCTGGAGGCGTCACCGGATAGAAGGCGCCGAGAAGACAACGAAAGCTGCTCGGCCGGGTCGGTCACATACGGCGGCATAGCGGCAAAAGATAGTACGCCTTGCGGCAGCCGTACTGCCTTTTGCTCACCATTTGCCCGCCGAAATCGGATCAGCTCGTCGAGAAGCTGATCGGCGCCTCCTTGGCCACGGAAACTTCGCCTGCCGATGAGACTGTACCCGCGCTCGCAGTGGTCTCATCGAATGCGTCGCCGGTCGCTACGGTCTGCACCGGCGATGACTCCGTGGGCGAGTCGATCACGATGCGGAAGAGGTCGGGCCGCAGCGCCACTACGGTGAGCGCCACCGGGCCTCCCGCCGCTGGATCATCGAACCGCACGGTGACCATGGCCGCAGGCTGACCCGCCCGTAGTCGCAGCCCGCGGGCCACCGAGGACGGCGGCGGCTGCATCTCCAGGTGCAGTGCCACTGGCTGGCCAAGCTCCGTCCAGCCGCCAAGCGTGTCAGCTCCGGCCGCCGCGGAGTCAGGCTGCCCGCCGGCCTCCGGCACCGGCGCCTCGCTGACCGCGGCCGCGGCTTCCTTCGTCAGGTAGGTGGTGGAGATCGCCGCCGGATCGCCATTGACCGACCAGTGACATTTGATTACGCAGACCGTGTCCGCCGCGGCGACGCCAAGCGCACAGCCGATGTCTTCAGGAACCCGCCGCCAGGACACCTTTCGGCTGCGGCAAGTCACATCGCTCCCCATTGGATCGACGTGAGCGCCGAGCTTGGGGACTCCGTGCATCGAAATGAGGTGTTCGGCCGGGCTCGCTCGATAGAGCTGCCCGTCCGGCAACTGGCGAATCAGATGCCTGGCGGCTAGCTCCCGAACGGCTTGCTCGACCTGATTAGGCCTGACGTTGTAACGCCGCGCGAGCGCGCTTGGCCTTGGCAGCCGCCATCCAGGCTCGTGGTGTACCAGCGTGGCCGCGAGACGGTCAGCCAGAACTCCCGCGACGTCTGGCTTATCGTCGCCGGAGTATGCCACTGGATGCCTCCTGCCCTAGGTATGTAGATGCCAGCCACTGGCGGATGGCTGGCCTGATTGCTTCAGTTCTACGGAGTCGAGTTGACCGGAAGCTGAACTGCGGGTAATGCGTCGCGCAACGAACTACTGCGAACGATCGACGAAATCGCCGATCGCCCGCAGCCATAAATCGCCGCGCCAACCCCAGGGCAACCGCGCAGGGGCGCGTGGACTCATGCCGGGCGCACGGTCACCGTCGCGGGCGGCTCAGAACCCTCGTCGATAGCGACGGTGTCCCTTCGTGGCTATCGCGTGCCGGACCTTGATAACCCACGTTGGCCCTATGTAGCTACTTGGGTCGCTGTTCAGTCTGGCGATTTACGGCAGTAACGGGTCAACGCTGCAGCACCTTCTCGGGGATCGACGACAGCGCTGACCCGTGGGCGTTGCTATGTGAACGGTTTGGGGTCAGCGCTGTCGTTGCGACTTGGGCAGTTACAGCAGAATCGGGTCAGCGCTGTAGTGAATCACCTCTGGACGGGGCGACATGTCGCCGGTGCAGGCGTTGCGGAGCCAGCCAGCACCGGCGGCGTGGCGCCCCGTCCCCTTTAGCCTGGTTTTCATGACACCGGCCGCAACGACACCGGCACGCAGGCACGGCGCGAAGTCCTCGGCGACGAGCACGTTGACCGGGCTAGGGGTGGGCCGGGGCGGACAATGACGACGACGGGCGGCCACCGTCGCTAGCGACAGGCCGCCGAGAGGACGGCTGCCCGGCGCGGAGCGCCGGGCAGCCGATTCACTAGAGCTAGCTAGACCACTAGGTCTAGCTCGGTGATTTTGCCGGTTTGGGCGGAGACTGTCTGCTCAACCCTGATCCCGCCCGGGGCCAGGATGCGGAGCTGCCAGTCACCCGGGGCGGCATAGAAGATGAATCCGCCGTCTTCGCCGAGCGGGACTTCCGCTACGAACTCGCCATCGGAATTGTGCAGGCGGGCGTACCCACTAGGCACCGGGGTGCCCGCGCTGGTCACGTGGCCCCGCACTATCGCCTGGGTACCAGCGCCGTCAGTAACCCGAATCCCGCCAGCCGGGGCCCCGCAGCCTTCGGCTGACGCCTGTCCAGCTGCTACCTGTGCAGACTCACTCACTTGCCATCTCCAAGCTCGATCGGTACGCCGACCAGTGAGCCGTATTCGGTCCACGAGCCGTCGTAGTTCTTCACGTTGGCCTGGCCGAGCAGCTCGTGCAGCACGAACCAGGTGTGGGCGGACCGCTCGCCGATGCGGCAGTACGCGATCGTGTCCTTGCTGAAGTCGAGACCGGCCTCGTCGCCGTACAGCGCGCGCAGGTCGTCGTCCGACTTGAACGTGCCATCGTCGGCTGCCGCCTTGGACCACGGTACGTTCTTGGCGGTCGGGATGTGCCCGCCGCGCTGCGCCTGCTCCTGCGGCAGGTGAGCCGGCGCCAGCAGGCGCCCGGCGAACTCGTCGGGCGAGCGGACATCGACCAGGTTGAGGTTGCCGATCGCGGCGACCGCGTCGTCGCGGAACGCGCGGATGGACTTGTCCTGCTCCTGGGCGTGGTACTCGGTCGCCACGCGCTGCGGAACCTCGGTCACCATCTCGCGGGAGTCGAGCTCCCACTTCTTGCGGCCGCCGTCCAGGAGCCTGACGTTGTGGTGCCCGTACAGCTTGAAGTACCAGTAGGCGTAAGCGGCGAACCAGTTGTTGTTGCCGCCGTACAGGATGATGGTGTCGTCGTTGGAAATGCCGCGCGCGGACAGCAGCGCCTCGAAGCCGGCCCGGTCGACGAAGTCGCGGCGGACCGGGTCCTGCAGGTCCTTCTTCCAGTCGACCTTCACCGCGCCCTTGATGTGGCCCTTGTCGTAGGCGCTGGTGTCCTCGTCGACCTCCACGAGGACGATCCCTGGGTCGCCAAGGTGAGCCTGGACCCAGTCGGCCTCTACGAGAACGTCAGAACGGCTCATGCTTGTTTCTCCTTGTCAGCTTTGGCCGGCGTCCAGACCTTGCCTGCCGGGCATGAATCTTCGGATGAGCAGGTACAGCTCGCAGCCCAGGCAGATGCCGAAGGCTCCGTTCAAGAACGCGGCGATCAGCGCAAACGCCGTCGCCACGACGCCTAGTCCCGTGACCCCGTCCGCGTAGCCGACCACGCCGGCCACGGCGAACATCAGGCCGACGCCCTGCGCGAACCGGGGCGGAGCCTGCGCTTCGAGTTCCTTGGGCGGTCCGAGCCGCGGCCGGACCAGGTAGCTGTAGATCAGGCCGTAAGGGGCGTACTTCACGCCGAAGAAGGCGCCGATCGCGAACACCACCGCCTGCGCTGCGAGCAGCCAGGCACTGCTGGTGATGAGGACGGCGATGAGGACCGCGGTGGTGATCAACGCGCCGAATCTGGGTCCCCTGGGATCAATCTCCATGAGGTTCCTTCCCGTGGATCCGGCCAGGACTTCGCTAGCGACTTGCCCGGCCTGCGGAGGGTTGGCGGGGATGGCCTCGCGGTCAGAGCGCCGCTGTAACGCGACAGTAATCCACGACGCGGCGCCTCGTAAGTCCGGCCGCTATTGACCCAGGCACTGTCGTTTTCCCTATCATCTATATAGGAAACTCTATCATCGCGCCCACCGCCGCGATAATGTCAGCCTTTCTCGGCTGGCCACTCACGCGGTGGGTAACGTGCCCGTCCGGTCCGAGCACAAACGTGGTCGGAGTGCGACGAACGTCAAGTCGCCGGACCAGATCCAGTCTGGACTCAGCGTCGATCTCCACGTGCTTCACGCCCTGGACCATCTTGGCAACGTCACCAAGGATCTGCCTAGTCGCCCGGCACGGGGCACAGAAGGCCGAGGAGAACTGAACCAGGGTTGCCCGGCCGCCTAGTTCGGCCCCGAGATCACCGACTGTCAGCTCCTCGACCGGCTCCGTCGACGCGCCAGCCGGCCCGCCCGCTACCGCCGGCTTAGCCACGACCCTCCCGTTGCGCGCCTGCCACCACAGCCCGACGGCAGTAGCCAGCACCAGCGCACCGAGCGCCGCGAACACACCAGAGGTCACAGCGGAAGAACAGCATCCCAACGCCCCACATTCCCGACAGCCAGAACAACCCAGCGAAGGTCACCAGGCAGGTATGACCGACTTGGCCCGCTGACGGGGTGAGAGCTCCGTCAGCGGGCCATCGGCGCCGCTCAGGCCAGTGGAGGGCGGCCTGAGCGGCGTCGTCTCAGTCCTAGGTGGCCGGGAACCTAAGCAGCACCTTGCCCTTGACGGTGACCAGGAACCCGGTGACGCTCTGCTCCGAGATCTGCGCCTTACTCGGGTACCACAACCCGCCGCCGTCCTGGCCGACCAGCCAGCCGCCGACGAGCTGAGTACGCCCATCGGAAGTGGTGACGTAGAACATGCAGAAGGTCTTCTCCTGGACACCCTTGACTTTGACCCAGATCTTGGTGCCCGACTTCAACCCGACGTACTTGACCTCGCCGGAGAACTGGCCGCTCTTGGCGAACACCCGGTCCATAGCCACGGTGGCGTTGTGCGACCGGTGGTCAAGCACGGATGACACCGCGACGCTGCCGCTCACGGCGATGACCACGGCGGCGGCCGCGGCGAGTACGGTCCGCAGCCGTCGGCTGCGCTGCCTGGCCCTGACCTCCACCAGCAGCCGGGACAGCACCCGCGGCGCCGGATTGTCCGGGTCCACCGCGTCTGGGCTGGGCTCAATCAGCTGTTCGGCCTCGGACAGCGGAATCCGGTGTAGCAGTGCCGGCAGCACGGCGAGTCCGGCGAGTTCCTCGCGGCAGCCGTAGCACTGGTTGAGATGCTCATCTAGCAGGCTGCGCTCGTTCGGTTCGATCGCGCCGACGACATATACGCCGAGCAGCTCACGAAATCTACGGCAAGCCGGGTCGCTCATGGCGCGAGCCCCCGTTCTTCAAGTGCCAACTTCAGCGCCCTTAGCGCGTAGAAGGTTCGCGATTTAACTGTGCCGGCGGGCACGCCGAGCACGGATGCGGCTTCGGCCACTGACCGGCCGCGATAGTAGGTCTCCAGTAGGACAGCCCGGTGCTCTAGGCGCAGGGACTTCAGCGCGTCGGCTACGGCCCAGGCCTCCAGCGCCCGGTCGGCGGTGTCGGGTACGGCAGTCAGCGCTAGGGCCGCCTCTCCCACCTCGCGAGGCCTGGCCTGACGGGCCCGGTGCGCGTCGACCGCGAGGTTCCTGGCCACAGCGAACAGCCAGGGCCGAGCCGGACGGTCGACGATCGCCTCGGGGTGCAGCCACGCCCGCAGCAATGTCTCTTGCACGATGTCTTCGGCACGCTGCCTGTCCCCGCTGGTCAGGTGCAGGGCATAACGCAGCAACGGGCCCGCGTGCTCGGTGTAGAGCGCGCGCACCAGTTCCTCGTCGGTAACCTGCCTGGCCGGCCCATTTTTGGGGCCGCCCGTGCCGTCGCGAACCACCACACTGCTAACACGCTAGGTAGGCCGGTTCGGTTCAGCCGGCCTGCATTCAGTACCAAATAACTCACGGCGGGTCAGCCACCCGCAAACGGTGGCAGTACCTCAATCACCGCGTCATCGGCCAGCGCGATCGACTCGTGCGGCCGCTTTCCGGCCGGCTGGCCGTTGATCAGGAACGATGAGCCAGCCATGACCGTGCGCAACCGCTGCGCGTTCCCCGGTCGCCCCGCCTGGCCGACGGCATTTGCCAGCGCGTCAGCCAGCGTCGTCGCCTCGACTTTCTCGTCGGCGACGCCGGCCGCATCCTTCGCTGCGGCCCAGTAGCGCAGGGTCACGATTGCCATGTCAGCTATCCTCGCTCATAGCGGCCAGAACCGAACTCGGCCCCGGTACAAGATCCGACACAGTACAACGAGCCGGCTGGGGCACCGAGTTCATCCCGCACGCCGTAGTGCACGCCGTGTTCCCTGTCGGCCTGGGCCGAATGCTAGGACCGGAGGAGGCTGGCCGTGGGCAAGGTGCTTCTGCTTACCGGCACGCACGAGACCGCCGCTGACATCCTTCCCTCGCTCAGCCTGCTCGATCACGTCGTGACCGTCGGACCGGCGACACAAGATGTGCTGCTCACGCAGGCATCGCCAGCCGGTCCCCCGGACGCCCTGCTGGTCGACGCGAGACATCACCTGGTCAGGGCTAAGGAACTGGTCGGCCAGCTGACCGCGGTCGACCTGGGCATCCCGTTGCTGGTGGTGATCAGCGAAGGCGCCTGGGCGGCTATCACGGCCGAATGGGGCGTCGACGACGTGCTGCTGCACACGGCCGGCCCAGGCGAGGTCGAGGCCAGGATCAGGCTGGCGATCGGACGAGCCAGCACCCCGGTCGGGGCGGCCAGCCCGGCCGAGCCCGTGGCCGAGGTCAGATCGGGCGAACTGGTCATCGACGAGACCACGTACTCGGCGAAGATCCGCGGCTTCGCGCTCGACCTGACGTTCAAGGAATTCGAGCTGCTTAAGTTCCTCGCGCAGCATCCCAAGCGCGTTTTCACCAGGTCGCAGCTGCTGCAGGAGGTCTGGGGCTACGACTACTTCGGCGGCACCAGGACGGTCGACGTGCACGTACGCCGGCTGCGCGCCAAGCTCGGCTCCGAGAACGAGGCGCTGATCGGCACGGTACGCAACGTCGGGTACAAGTTCGTTCCGGCTAAACCAGAAAGCCGAAGGCCCGCATCTCCGACCGCAAGCGCGGCCGCAGAGGCAGAGGGGCGCGGTGCCGCCTGGACTGACGAGCGACAAAGCGAAGCGCCAGAGCTAGGAAGGAAGGGTGCGCCCAAGGCGCCCCTCCATGCTGGGGGTTCCGGGGGGTCGTCCCCCCGGGATAACACCGCCGCAGGAGAAGACCTTAAGGCGGGGAGAAATATTGCGCCGCCGGGTCAGGCAGCGCAGGCCGGTGAGCCTAGGGGCCAAGCCGAACCGGGCGACCGGGCCAGTCAAGATGGGCAGCCGAACGGCGCCGGCGGCCAGAGCCGGAAACCGGCGACCAATGCCGGTGATCGACCCGGTAATCGAGTCAGGCAGGCTGGTGACGGACACGTCGAAGGACAGGGTGTGGCGGAGTGAGCGAGCTGCGCATAGCCGGTCATCTGTCCGAGGAGGACGTTGCCGCCACCCTCAGGCTGGTGCGCGCCGCGACCGACGAAGACGGCGTCTCACCGCTGTCTGAGCACGTGCTGCTGCACCTCCGATATGGCGGCGACCAGCGGGCGCGAAGCTTTCTCCTTAAAAGTGGGTCTGAAAATGGTTTTGAATTGGCTGGTTACGCCCACCTCGATCCAACCGATCCGGTGCAGGGACCAAGCGGCGAACTGGTCGTGCATCCGGCCTACCGGCGGCGCGGCCTCGGGCTAGAACTGCTCAGGGCGGTCAACGACGAGGCAGACGGGCCACTGCGGCTATGGGCGCACGGCGATCTGCCGGCGGCGGCGCGCCTGGCGGCCAGCGCGGGCTTCGTGCGGGTCAGGGCGCTGTGGCAGATGCGCCGGTCGCTCCAGACGAGGATCGGCCGGCCTCAGTTCACGGCCGGGGTGACGGTGCGAACGTTCGTCCCCGGGCAGGATGAGGATGCGTGGACGGAGTTGAACCGGAAGGCGTTCGTCGGACATCCGGAGCAGGGCACGTGGACGCGGGCCGACCTCGATCTGCGGGAGCGGGAGCCGTGGTTCGATCCCGACGGCTTCTTCCTGGCTGAGCGTGACGGCAAGCTGGCGGGGTTTCACTGGACCAAGATCCACGGCCAGCACGAGGACGGCAACGGCCATCACCACGAGCCGATCGGAGAGGTCTACGTCGTGGGCGTCGACCCAGGCGAGCGTGGCAGCGGCCTTGGCCGCGCGCTAACCTTGGCCGGGCTTCGGTATCTGCGCTCGCGCGGGCTGTTTCAGGTGATGCTGTACGTGGACGAGACGAACACCGCGGCTATCGGGATGTACGAGGCGCTTGGATTCAGCCACTGGGGCACGGACGTTATGTACGCGGCCGCCGGACACTGACTCTTACCCCTTCAATCCGGGTGGCGGTCGAGTCCTAGTACCTCGTCTAGTTCGTCGTCGGTCAGCGGGCGGTCGGCCTGGGCGACCGCGCTCAGCACGTCGCCATACAGGCTGATCTCGTCCAGAGCCACGGCATCATGGATGCGATAGTCAAGGTCTTCTCCCATTGCTCCACCTCCGTCGCTGGTCGGCTCCTGGTCCCGATCGCAGAAAGGGTACGGGTCTGCACCGGTGTCTCGCATGACCCATCAGGATCATTTCTTGTCATCCTTACCGGTGAGTAAGACGACCTGTGATGTACAACTTCCCGGTGACCAGACGGTTAACCGGGTCAGAAGAACCGGTTCCATGGTTATTCCGGTCGAACCTGATGCCATCGTGCCTCCCGGTGCCATCGTGCTTCTTGATGCCGGCGGGCCCGGTCCACGTAGCCGCGCCAGGTGTGCTCGATGCGCTCGCGATCGGGGTCGCGCAGGTCGCGGACAACACGGCCAGGTACGCCCGCGAAGAGCACGCCGGGCGGGATGCCCTGGCCCGGCAGCACGACCGCGCCGGCCGCGATCAGCGAGCCCGCGCCTACCCTGGCGCCGCCGAGCACGACCGCGCCCATGCCGATAAGCGCGCCTTCTTCAATGTGGGCGCCGTGCACGGTCGCGTGGTGACCCAGGCTTACCCGTGGTTCCAGCCGGACCGGCTCGCCGGCGTCGACGTGCAGGCAGCACAGGTCCTGGATGTTGCATTGCTCGCCGATGAAGATCTGGTCATCGTCGGCGCGCAGGACGGCGTTGTACCACACGCTCGAGTCGGGGCCGATAGTGACGGAGCCGACGACGACGGCGCCGGGGGCGATCCAGGCGTCAGGGTGGATCGAGGGGATGGCTGGGCGGCCGTCGGGCTGGCGATCTTGGTGGGGCGCGGGCTCGAGCGATCCGATCAGGGCTGGTGGGGCTGATGGGGCTGGCCCGGTTAGCGGGTCGTCCGTGATCGCCACCAACCGCTCGCCGCCAGGCACTATCGCCACCATCCGATCATCTCAGATTGCCCGAATTAACAAATATCCCACTCGATCCGGAGTTTCCCGCATCTGCGCTCATCCCTGCTCATCGGTTCGAAGCACACGATGGGACCCGCAAATTAGGATAATTTGTTGTTTCGGTTGCGGTGGCTGCCCGTGCGGACAAGAGTCGACACACACATCTGCCTACGGCATCTGCGTGCGACGTTGCCGCAGGTTGTCAGCTTTGACCAAATGCAGGTCTGGCTCGCCGGACGGCTCAGCTTCATCGAGCTGTTCGCGCCACGGGCCTGCCCGACGACACGACAGGTGAGAGATGACCGAGTACAACGATGTCGTTGCCGATGGCCGGGATGACCCGTTCGACAGCGAACGGCGCGGCTACGCTCGCCGCCAGGTCGACGAGTACATTGCCTGGCGCAACGGTCAGATCCGCGAACTCGAGAGCAAACTCACCCAGAGCCTCGGCGAGATCGAGCGACTCCGGCGGGAGCTAACCGAGGCGCGGGAGGCCGGCGGCAGGCCGGCCCACGAAGAGGTCAGTGAGCGGGTCGGCCAGATCCTCAAGCTGGCCGCCGACGAGGCCAAGGCTGAGCGGGAGCGCGGCAAGACCGAGATCGGTCAGATGCGCGACGTCGCCAAGGCCGAGACCGACAAGCTTCGGGCCGACGTCAAGGACGAGACCGACCGGTTCAGGGCCGAGGCGCAGGACCGGGCCGAGCGCATGCTGACCGCGGCGCAGGAACAGTCCGAGCGCGCGATCTCCTCGGCCAGGGCCGAGGCCGACGGCCTGGTCACCGCCGCCCAGCAGAACGCCGAGCAGACGGTCGCCGACGCCACCAAGCACGCCGAGAGCACGGTGGCGGCCGCCAGCTCGCAGGCTAAGCAGGCGCTCGACGACGCGACCGCCAGGGCTACCGCGATCCACGATGGCGCGGAGCGGCGGCTGAACCTGCTGATCTCGCGGCACACCGAGACGGTCAGGCGGCTCACCGAGATCCGGGATGTCGTCACCAGCCTGGTCGCTGGCGAGGCCGCGCGCGGATCACTCGAGGACGAAGTCAACCTGGCACTGACCGGCCAGGGCAACACGGGTGCGGCTGAGCGGCCGGTCTCCGGGCAGCTTGACGCGCCGCACGCCGGAGCGCACCGGGCGGCGCATCGCCAGTCGGGCGTGACGGCGGCTGTGGAGGGTCGCCGGGCAGCTTCCGCGGCTGTCGCTCAGGACGCTGCTCTGGCGGAGCCCGCTCCGCGCCAGCCCAACCGGACGACGGCGCTCGACCGGGACTCTGACCCGCTCGGCGGCGACCGGGTCAGGGAATCGTCGCCACGGCACAAGGTGCTCCCTGGCGACGCGGCGACCTTGGCGGACGACGACCTGGACGACCCGAGGCACACGTCAGACAGCCTGTCGCACTGAGTCGTTGCAGATGCGGCGGCCCGGTCCCGCTCCGCGGGACCGGGCCGTCGCGCGTCTGAGGCTCACCCTGAGAACCTACTGAAACCGCGCATTCACTACCCGAAAACAAGATGAATGAGCGGATTCATCACCTTTGGCACGTGTCGCCGCACGTGGCGCTGGGAGTTCGCGGAGAGTTTTCGGCCCGAGCGCCAGATTGCCTCCGTGATAGCGCCGACCAATGCAGCAGCGCTGACCCGTTACCGCTGCAACTCTTCTCGTCGCTACGACAGCGCTGACCCGCAGCCGCTGACATAGCAGCAGCTCAGGGGCAACGCTGTTGTTGGTCCCAGGTGAGCCACAGCAGCTATGGCCCGTTCCTGTTGTTGCTCAGGCGGTGGCCCCTGGCCGTGAGCCCCACAGGTCGGCGAGCTGATCAACCAGAGACAGGTCTCGACCGCCCTCGTAGCTCAGCGGTGAGTCGGTCCAGTCGTCCAGGCACCATTGCGATGACCCCCTGAACCCGAGGTCAAATAACATCCTCAAATCTTCCGGATCATGGAATCCGGCCGTCGAGGCTGTCCATCCGGCGCAAGATCACGCCCTCGCGCAGCGCCCAGGGGCAGATCTCCAGCTCCGAGAGCTGGAACAGGTCCATCGCCGCATCGGCGACGATCGCACCGGCCGCTAGCTGCGGTGCCCTGAGCCTCGAAACTCCTGGCAACACGGCGCGTTCCTTGACCGCCATCTTGGCGAGGCGTTCGGCCAGTCCGGTGACATCGCTATGGCGCAGCGTCCGCCGGACGTAGATGCCGTCGCTGGACGGCGCGGCTCCAGCGATCCTGGCGAGCTGCCGGAAGGTCTTCGAGGTCGCGACGCAGCGGTCAGGGGTTCCCGCCGACCTGACCGCGCTGGCCGCGGCGGCTATCTCGGCCCGCACGTGCTTGCGCAGGCGGCGGACCTCATCGCGGTCCGGCGGATCGCCGCCGAGCCAGTACCTGGTCAGCCGGTTCGCGCCGAGTGGAAGCGAGACCGCCACGGACGGGTCCTCATCCTGGCCCGAGGCGATTTCCAGCGAACCACCGCCGATGTCGAGCAGCAGCAGCCGACCCGCCGACCAGCCGAACCAGCGTCGCGCGGCCAGGAAGGTCAGGCGCGACTCCTCGGTGCCGGGCAGGACGGAGATCGGGACCTCGGTCTCGGCCTCGATCCAGGCCAGGATCTCATCGCCGTTGGCCGCGTCCCTGACCGCCGAGGTGGCGAAGGCCACCAGTTCCTGGACACCCTTGTCCTCGGCGACCACCAGGGCCTCGCGGATGAAGTCGAGCAACTTTCCCGCGCACTCCTGGCTCAGCCGATTGTCGGCGTCCAGATAGTCGGTGAGATGTAGCTCTTCCTTGTGCGAGAAGGCCGGCAGCGGACGGGCACCTTGGTGCGCGTCGACCACCAGCAGGTGCACCGTATTGGACCCCACATCGAGCACGCCGAGCCGCATACCATGACGCTACAGCCAGGTCGGCATAGCGTCGCGCATGCATCGGAGGTGCAAATGACCGAGCAAGCGGGCAAAACGGTTCAGTTTGAACGCGGACAGAAGCGAGTCAGGGCTTATCTGAACGGCGAACTCGTCGCGGATACGTACGCTCCGCTGTTGGTTTGGGAAATTCCGTATTATCCCGTCTATTACATCGCGATGTCGGATATTAAGGCCGAGCTAGTTCCGGCCGGAGAATCCGAGCATCAGCCCCGGCTCGGCGATGCCGAGATCCTTCACGTCAAGTCGGGAGCGGGCACAGCCGAGCGGGCCGCCCGCCGGTACTCGAACTCGCCGGTGGCCGAGTTGCGGGACGCGGTGCGGCTGGACTGGGCGGCGATGGACGAATGGCTGGAAGAGGACGAGCCCGTCTATACGCATCCACGCGACCCGTACAAGCGGGTCGATATCCTGGCGAGTTCCCGGCGGGTGCGAGTAGAGATCGACGGGGTCACGGTGGCCGAGTCCGACCAGCCGAGGATGTTGTTCGAGACCGGCCTGCCGACTCGCTACTACCTGCCGCTGACCTCGGTCCGGATGGACCTGCTGCGGCCGTCGCAGACCAGCACGCACTGCCCGTACAAGGGAACGGCGGGCTACTGGTCGGTCGATACCGGCACCCGAGTCCACAAGGATGTCGTGTGGATCTACCGGACGCCGCTGCCGGAGAGCCAGAAGATAGCGGGATTCGCCTCCTTCTACAACGAGCGGGTCGAGATCTTCCTGGACGGCGAGAAGCAGCCGCGACCTAAGTCGCCGCTAGCCTGACCTGGCCGTTATCGGTCTGGCTGACTGCGGCGTAGGGCTGCGTCCGCGGCGTCGGCTGCGTCCGCAGCGTCGGTGGCGTGGCGCAGCACGCGCAGGATGTTGCCGAACGCGAGCTTGCCACAGTCGGCCGTGGACCAGCCCCGGTCAAGTAGCTCGGCGAACAGCACCGGATAGCAGGAGACGTCGGTGAGGCCGACCGGGAGCTGGGTGGTCCCGTCGAAATCGCCGCCGATACCGACGTGGTCGAGGCCGGCGACGGCTCTGACGTGATCAACATGATCGGCTACGTCACGCACAGTAGCGACCGGCATCGGATGCTGCTGCGCCCAGTCGGCCAGTCGCGCCCGGTCGGAGATCGTGCGGTAGTCGATACCGCGCCGCTCCGCTTCGGCGGCCGCCGCGAGATCCCACTCCCGGCAAGCCGCGGAGACGAAGTGCGGCACGAACGTCACCATCGCCACTCCCCCGTTGGCTGGCAGCCGCTCAAGCACCGCGTCCGGCACGTTCCTCGGATGATTGGTCAGGGCGCGGGCCGACGAGTGCGAGAAGATCACCGGCGCGCTCGCCACATCGATCGCGTCATTCATGGTGTCGGCTGACACGTGCGACAGGTCGACGAGCATGCCGATCTGCTGCATCTCGGTGACGACCGTCCGGCCGAAGTCGCTGAGGCCGCCGAGCACCGGCTCATCGGTAGCAGAGTCAGCCCAGGGGATGTTCCGGTTGTGGGTGAGTGTCATGTAGCGGACACCAAGCGCGTACATGGCCCTGAGCACGCCCAGCGAAGCCGCGATGCTGTGCCCGCCCTCCGCACCCATCAGCGAAGCGATCTTGCCGGCCGCCACCGTCTGCTGAACATCATCGGCCGTCAGCGCGAGCCCGAGAGCAGCGGGATGCCGGGCGATCAGCCGACGTACCAGGTCGATCTGCTCAAGCGTGGCCGCAACCGCCGCGTCGCCCTCCAGTTCGGCCGGGACGTAGACCGACCAGAACTGGGCGCCGACGCCGCCGGCCCTGAGCCTGGGCAGGTCCGTCTGGGTGAATGGAACCGGCTCGTCGATATTGACCGGCACGGCCTGGGATTCCCCAGCTTCGCGCAGTGCCCAGGGCAGGTCGTTGTGCCCGTCGAAGACCGGCGTCGAAGCTAGCAGCGCTCGGGCCGATTCGATGTTCGTGGTGGATGAGGCGGCGGTGGATTGGGCGGCGGTGGACGAGGTCCTGGGGGACTGGGCGGGGACGGACGACTCGCTCATCGCATCACCCTACGTGACCGTTCTTTCCGCGCTCCGCGGCGTGATCATCAGTACGGCGGCGGGCACAACCATGAGCCCAGTCAGCGCCCAGGTGAGCCCAGCCCGCTGGGCGACCACGCCGACCAGCAGCGGCCCGACCGCGCCGACCATGCCGGCCGCGCTCGACCACGACACCGCGATGCCGCTGCGGCCAGGCAAGCTTCCGTAGAGCCCGGCCTGCACGACTGGATACCAACAAGCGGTGACGAGGCTCAGTGCCGCGAGCACGGCCAGCTTCGCGCCGAAACAAGGGACCAGCAAGAACGCCGGATACAGCACGGCCGCGGCCACGGCACTGACGGTGAGCGCGACCCGACCGCTTATCCGGTGCGAGGCAAGCACGAACAGGGCGTCTCCCGCCAGGCCGGCACCCAGCCTGACCGCGACCCCGAGCGCCGCGTCCGCCGGGCTGGCGTGGACCACGTCGACCAGGTAGATGCCGACGTAGCCGGTCAGCACGTCGAGCAGCAGGTCGGTGACCTCAAGCAGGATGAGCCACCGCGCGACGTTGCCATCACGAACCGCAGCCAGCGCCTCCCGCAAGGTCGCCCGCTCGCTATCATCCTCATCCGCCCCGCCAGCCGACCCGGCGTTTGCGCCAGCCGCCCCCGCGCCGCCACCTGGCTGAGCGTCGTCGCCGCTGGTCTGCTCGGCTGCTCGCCAGCTGGACGCTAGCCTGGCTGGCCCGCCTACGGCCGCGATCGCTACGGCAACGCCGGTCACCCCGGCCAGCAGCAGGTAGGCCCAGCGCCAGGACCCTCCGATCGTGAGCACCACGGCCAGCAGGATCGGCCCGGCGACGGCACCGGTCGAACCGGCCAGGTTCCACGCCGCCATCCGCTGCTGTCGCGCAGCCTCGCGCCGCTGCGCGCCCTCGTGCTGCTGCCTAGCCCGACGTTCAGCCTGAGGTGGCCGTCCCACCGGCGGGTCGGCGTCCATGAGGGAGGCCTGGGTCAGGCTTACGAACGCACCCGACGCCGGGAAGAACGCGACCAGCCCGACCAGCAGCACCCCGAACGACCCGGCCAACGCAACAACGCAGAGCGACGCACCGAAGAGAACCCCGCCCACTAGTACCAACTGGTTCCGCCGGGCGCCGTAACCAGCCAGGATTCCGAGCGGCAACTCGATCAGCCCACCCGCCAGCAGCGGCACTGCGATAAGCAGACCGACCTGGGTGTAACTCAGATGCAAGTCGGCGCGGATCAGCGGGAGCGCCGCGCCTTTAGTGCCATCGACCAGCTCATCGAGCGCCTCGATGAGCAGGGCCGCGATTAGAGCGGTCCCGAGCGCGATTCGCCGGCTGGACCGCTTAGATCTGGTTCCAGTGATCAGACGTCAAAGAAACGGCATGCACAAATCATAGCCACGCCCTCCACCAGCAACATCGAGCTAGCTAGACCCAAGTCGAAGGCGTCCGCGGCCACCGCACCCTCGAAGTGATCCTGGTCAACAACGCCTAAGAGTCAACGCTGCTGTAACTCTCTCCGGACCCACAACAAGGTTGACTCCCAGACGCTGCTCCCGCAACGGCCACGGGTCAACGCCGTCGTGACCCTAGAGCGCACTACAGCAGCAGCGGGTCAGCATTGTCGTCAGGCCCGTCCGACCTGCTCGCGCGGCACTCTTCGCCGAAGCTGCTAGCCGCTAGTCGCCGATGCCGATCGGGGGCAGGAGGTCCTCGGCGGTCTCCATGCCCTTGCGCCAGACCGACCTGGCGATGATCTTGGTGACGTCGACCCGGTCCTTGTACTTCTCGGCCACCTCGGTGACCTCGTCGCACAGTCCCTGGGAGAGCGTGGTCGGGTTGAGGCCGAGCGCCAGGAACTGGTCGTTGCGCACGACCAGGTCGTTCTCGTCCGCCTCGCGCCTTGGGTTGGGCAGGTTCGCGATCTCGACGCCGGTGACCTCGCTCACCATCTTCGCCAGGTCGGCGACTCGATGGGTCTCGGTGATCTGGTTAAGCACCATCGGCTGAGAACCGGACTGGGGCGCGTTGGTGATCGCGATCTCGATGCACCGGACGGTGTCCTTGATGTGGATGAACGCGCGGGTCTGGCCGCCGCTGCCGTGCACGGTCAGTGGATGCCGGATCGCGGCCTGCATGAGGAACCGGTTGAGCACGGTGCCGTAGTCACCGTCGTAGTCGAATCGGTTAATCAGCCGCTCGTCCTTGCTGGACTGGTCGGTCTGGGTACCCCAGACGATGCCTTGGTGCAGGTCGGTGATCCGCAGGCCGTCGTTCTTGGCGTAGAACGCGAACATCAGCTGATCGAGGGTCTTGGTCATGTGGTAAACCGACCCCGGATTCGCCGGGTGCAGGATCTCACGCTCAAGGTCGCCGTCAGGGGTGGGGACCTTGACGGTGAGGTAGCCCTCCGGGATGGGCGCGCTGCCCGACCAGCCGTAGCCGTAGACGCCCATGGTGCCGAGATGGGCGAGCGCGGCGTCGCTGCCGGTGGCGACCATCGCTACCAGCAGGTTGTGGGTGGCGCGGACATTGTTGTCGACCGTGTATCGCTTAGCGTTCACGGACCGCATCGAGTACGGCGCGGCTCGCTGCTCGGCGAAGTGCACGATCGCGTCTGGCTGGGTCTCTTCGATGATCCGGACGAGCCGGTCGTACTCCTGAGCCAGGTCCAGCTTCACGAAACCGATCTTGCGGCCTGAGACCTCCTCCCAGACGCGCACCCGCTCGCCGATCGGGCGGATTGGCGTGAGCGAGCCCACCTCAAGCTCGTTGTCGATGTTCCGACGGCTGAGGTTGTCCAAGATGGTGACGTCATGACCGCGGTCCGACAGATAAAGCGATGTCGGCCAGCCACAGAACCCGTCGCCGCCAAGAACCAGAACGCGCATTCCATACTCCCGTTACGTTGCGCTGGTACGTACAACCCAGCAGCCCGGACCGCATGACAGGGAGCCAGCCAGGCTGTGTCACAGCGGGTGATGGCGTCCCGGTGCGCGGTAGTCTACCCGCCCACCAGCCTGCCACGCCTTGACGCACTCGACCAGGTCCGGACGTCTCCATTTGGGTACAGCCAGACAAAGCATCTCAGGTTGGCCTGGCCCGGTGGCCGTGGTTGACGTTGTTTCCTAGTGGTACGACCAGACCAGACTGCGGGGGGGAGGACGACGCGCCCAACCCGCGGCCAGCGGGGAGTCGGCCCGCCTGATGCCGTCGTTACCTTACCCGGCGCGATGACCGCTATTCTAATTGACCAAAGAATTTATGGCCGGAAAACCAAATTATTGCTACCCTAGAATCAAAGGAAAACTCAGGCCGGGGTTATGTTACATTAATTAGCTCCGTCCCTGACGATCTCATGTGCTATGTCCAACGGGGGGCGCAAAATGAGACGTCCGCGAGCGACAATTGTCGCGCTAGCCACATTTGCTGTTGTCCTGATCCCCAGCCGCTACTCGATGGCCGCCGCCAAGGCGGCCAATGCGCCCTCCCTGACCGTCAATGCGCCCTGCGGCACGGCTCTGTCCAACCTGCATCCCGCGAACGGCAGCACGCTGGCACTGCAGCGCGGCTGTGCGACCTACACCGGCACCTTGCGGATCACCGCGTCCAACGTCACCATCACCGCCTACGGCACCGGCAGCAGCCCAATCCTCACGCTGCGGAAAAACGGGGCGACGATCGATGTCAGCGGGTCGGACAACACGATCCAGAATCTGTCGCTGGCGGGTTCCGGGTCCGGCAACTGGTGGTGCGGCGGCAGGCGAACCCCGGCCGGGCACGTCGACGGGATCGACATCGAAGCCGGCGCCCATGACAACACAGTCACCAATGTCTCGGCCACCGGTTTCTACGCGGCGGTGTTTGTCATGGCCGGCTCTACCGGCAACGTCATCGAGAATTCGACTTTTACCAACAACAACATGCTTAACACGAACGATGCGCTCGGCTCGTCTGGCGCCTTTGGCGTTCTGCTCTGGGGCGACAATAACACCGTCACCGGCAATACGATCAGCGGCAGCCAGGCCTGTTCAATTGCCTACGGCTCCGACGGCTCGGCGGTCGAGGTCTATGGCGGCTCAAACAACCTGATCAGCAGCAATCGCGCCACCAACGACAACGCGTTCACCGAGCTGGGTAGCTACTCCGGCGACACCGCCACGACCAATACGTATCGCGGCAACGTCGTCTCCGACGGTCCGGCCGGCGGTGGCGCCACGTTCCTGATCACCAGGGGTTCGGCCGACGAAGACGGGCCGGTGTACCGCACAATCGTGATAAATAACACAGTCAACCTGACCAAGGCGGGCGATGAGGGCGTGATCAGCTACGGCTGGCAACCCGGCGACGGCACGCTGATTACGCTCACCGGCAACTACCTGAACGTCGGGCCCGGCAACCAGGTGCTCTACGAGGACGGCGGCTACGTCAACGGCGGCGGCAACACCTTCGTCGGCTGGTGCAATCCATCATCTGACTGCTAACCGAGCCAGACCGAGCCAGGACCGCTAAGTTGACTGCTACCAAGACGGCGAACTGAGCAACAGCTACGCGGAGTGAGCGTTGATGGATTGGAAGCTGGAAGTCGTGATCCTGCCGGTCACCGACATGGACCGAGCCAAGGACTTCTACCACGACAAGGCAGGATTCGTGGTGGATGTGGATCACCGAGCCGGTGAGGACTTCCGTATCATCCAACTCACCCCGCCCGGCTCGGCCTGCTCGGTCACGCTGATGCGCAATCCGGAGGCGGCGGGCTCGGTGCAGGGCCTGCACCTGATCGTGGACAACATCGAAGCCGCCCGCGCCGAGATCACCGGCCGGGGCGCTGAGGTCAGCGACTTCTTCCACTTCGGCGCCGGTGGCCAGGAGCCCGGGCTCGACTCGCAGCGCGCCCGGTTCGGTTCATACTTCGCGTTCAGCGATCCCGACGGCAACGGCTGGCTAGTGCAAGAAGCCCCGTCTGCCTGAGCGAGGACCCGACGTTGGTAGTGCCCACCGCGGCCAGGGCGGTCGCCGCCGTCTTCGGCGCGCTGCTCGTCATCACGGCCTGGGGTAGCGTCATCGGGACGATCATCGTACCGAGGCAGGTTGGCAGCCCGCTGACTAAATGGGTCGATCAGCTGGTGAACGTCTCGTTTCACCTAATCATCAGGCCGATCCGCAGCTACAAGCGGCGTGACCGGGTGCTCGCCGCGCAGGCCGCCGCGATCTTGCTCGTCCAGCTGGTCGCCTGGCTCACGATCTTCTTCATCGGCTTCACCCTGCTGCTCTGGCCTTTCCTGCCGGCCGGGATCACAACCGCGTTCACGACCACCGGCCCGGCGCTTTGGGAGATCGGCTCGGCCGAGGTCACCGGTGCGGGTCCGCGCACGATCCTGGATATCGCGGCGCTGACCGGCATCGTGACGATCACGCTCCAGATCGCCTACCTGCCGACGCTGTACTCGGCGTTCAACCGCCGGGAAACAGACGTCGCGCTGTTGAACGCACGGGCCGGCGTCCCGTCCTGGGGCCCGGAACTGCTCGCCCGCACCCACTATGCGCTCGGCTCGGGCAATTCGACCGTCGATACCCTGCCCGCGCTGTACCAGCAGTGGGAACGCTTCGCCGCCGACCAGGCTGAGAGCCACACCACCTACCTGCCGCTGGTGAGATTCAGGTCTCCTCGACCGCTATCTTCCTGGGTAATCGCGCTGCTGTCTGTGCTCGACTCAGCCGCGCTGTATCTATCGGTCTCGCCCCGAGCGGCCCCAACCGTGCCCGCGCGGCTCTGCCTGCGCAGCGGCTTTCAGTGCTTCGCCGAAGTCGCCAACGCGATGAACCTCAAGGTGCCGCCGTCGCCAGACCCGGCGAGGGGAGTCACGCTTAGTTATAAGGAATTCCTCGAGGGCATCGAAAACATGCGCAAAGTCGACTTCCCGATCGAACGCGATCCCGAGCAAGCGTGGGCCGACTTCGTGGGCTGGAGGGTCAATTACGAGGCGGCCGCCTATGCGATCGCCTACGCCATTGACGCCGTGCCCGCCCTGTGGTCGGGCCCCAGGCGCCGGGCCCAGGAGCCCATCGCACCGCTCCGGCCAGCAGCGGGTCACCCGCCGAAGTAGGTCTGACCGCCCCGAGCCACAGCCGACATTGGCCGAAACTCCGCACACCAGCACTGAACACTCGATCAAATCGCCGTTTTTCCGGCTTTGTTGCAACGTCTGGTGCCGTCGTTGCGTCTGTGTAGTGAGCAGGACCATTACGCCCTGACTGGCCTGGTGAATTTAGGAGTGTTCCTTGAGGTTCTCGAAATGGACGTCCCGCTGGGCGGCCACGGCCACGGTCGGCCTGACCCTGGCCGCGACCTTGCCCGGCGGATTGGCCGCGGCGCGGCCACATCCGGCCGGCCCGACGATCAAGCTGATCGTGGCCCAGAAGAAGATCGACGTGCCGCAGTTCGGCAAGGGGCGGGTCATCGTCGACCCCGGCGTGTATGTCGCAGCGCTCGGCGCTCAGCTTCAGTTCGATGTGCAGCGAGCCAGCTACGCCAAGCCGGTGACGATCACCGAGATCCTGCATCCGGCCGGCCGCGGTGAGGTGTTCCGGCGGCTGCCAGCCTGGACGGTCAAAAGCTTTGATGGTCTCAACCGCTTCATTCGCTTCACGGTCAAGAACTCGCACGGCAAGCTCGTCTACTCCAAGATCTTGCCGTTCTGCCCGAACGGCGGAAACCCGCAGCGCACCGGACCTGATGGCCCGGCCAACTCGCCTTTCCCACAGCAGTGCGCCGCCAACCCGTTCCAGCTCGGCATGCCCTACGGCCTGCAGAAAGACTGGGCGGCCGACCCGGTCGGCAGCGGCTTCTTCTTCGGCGGCCAGAACCTGAAGCTCAAGCTCGGCCGGTACAAGGTGGCCGTCGACATCATGAGCGGCTGGCGCAGGCTGCTTCACATCTCCCCGGCCGATGCGACCGCGACTGTGCTGATGCACGTCATCAAGCCCAAGTCGGGCTGCCAGATCTTCTGCTTCAACCGGCGCCCGCATCAGCCGAAGACGCTGCCGGAGTTGCCGGCCACCAAGACCCTGAAGTCGCCGCCCAAGGCCGACCTGCCTGACCTGAGTCCGCTGCCGTCCTGGGGCATCGGGGTCTCGAACTTTAAGCGCAAGGGTAAGAAGGCCGTCTCAACGCTCATCTTCAGCGCCACCGTCTGGGTCGGCGGCAATTCCAGGCTCGATGTCGAAGGCTTCCGGCACAACGGATCGCCGTGGATGCACGCCTACCAGTACTTCTGGCACAACGGTCACCTGGCCGGACGTGTCCGGGTCGGGACCATGGGGTTCTCGGAGTACAACCACTGGCACTTCCAGCAGTTCGCCCAGTACCGGCTGCTCAACGCCAGCAAGACCCGGGTGCTGCGGAGCACGAAGGTAGGCTTCTGCATCGCTCCGACCGACCCGGTCAACTTGTTGCTGCCCCATGCCACCTGGGTGCCGTCGTTCACCGGCCTGTCCGGCGCCTGCATGTCGCAGAGCGCGCTGTGGGTCAGGGAGACTATGCCGATCGGTTGGGGCGACACCTACACTCAGTTCACCCCGGGCCAGGCGTTCAGGATCACGAATCTGCCAAACGGTACGTACTATATAGAGATCATTGCAAACCCGGAGAAACTTCTATATGAAACAAATCCGCGCAATGACATCTCGCTTCGCAAGGTGATCCTAGGCGGCACGCCTGGTCACCGGACCGTCCGCGTGCCGGCCCTGCACGGAATCGACCCCGAGCGCTAGGCCGCGCAAGGAAAGACCTACCAGAAACGGCGCGTGGGCGTGACCTACTTCTCCCCTCCAGGTCACGCTCACCTCGCCCCCGGGGCCGGTCGGTGCCGGCAGGTGAAGTTGGTCACGCTCACGTCGCCTCGGGCCGGCCAGTGCCGGCAGGTGCAACCGGTCACGCTGACGTCACCTCGGGCCGGCCGGTGCCGGCAGGTGCAACCGGTCACGCTCACGTCGCCTCAGGACCGGCCGGGGCCGGGGCCAGGTCAC
>WNEY01000136.1_pt1 | contig 37466 bp, 35 predicted proteins | sample 5400531 | NCBI WGS metagenome assembly WNEY01 (sample SAMN13153338, study PRJNA577476) | soil metagenome | isolation source: 200 cm saprolite under Douglas fir tree site 1 | place: USA:California | collected 2015-04-18 | reverse complement strand
GAGATTGCCGACGCCGACCGCGAACATCAAAAGCATCAGCGACCAGCAACAGCCGATGCAGAACAGACCGTGGTGGATACCGAGGTGAAAGGCCTGCCGCTTCTCGCCACCGCCGTGCCAATGCCCCATGATGAAGCTCATCGGCGAGCGGCACTTCTCGAGGCACTTGTACTTGAGCGGCGTGAACTGGTACAGCCCGGCGAGCAGCACCGTTCCCGCTCCGATCACCCACGTGTTCGCTCCGAGCAGGGTGCTTCGCTCAACGGTGACGTGCACGAAGCGGTCGCCGGCGTGGACGACGAGGCCGAACAGCATCCAGACCGACAGGTAGCCGGCCACGAGCGACGCCGTGAGCCGGTTCCTGTTCGGCCGCTCGCGGACGAACGAGTGGAACAGCGCCACGAGCGGCAGGCTCGTCGGAAGCATCATCGCCACGATCATCAGCGTCCAGCCCGCGACGAAGAGGAGGACAATCCAGTCGTACCGACCTCCCACGCCGTGGACGTGCCCGAGCTCCTTATGACTGAGGAACTCCCCGTACGGAGAACGCCCCCAGACCCAGATGCTCAGCCAGGTCAGCCCGACGAGGCCCGTAAGAGCCGTGACGAAGACGCGCTGGTCTCTGACCCTCGGCCACATGGCGGTCCTAGGCCGCGAAGCGGAAGCTGCCCTGCACGGCGTTGTGGTCCTTCAGGTCGATCTGGAAACCGTGTTGCTTGGCGTTGACCTTGTAGCTCTCGGCCTTGCCCACGTAGGCGGGCGAGCCCGGAATCGTCGTGAAGACGCTGTCGTGGAGCGCGGTCGATTCACCCGTCGCTCCCTGGAACGGCTGCAGCTTCGCCTCGACGGCGTCGCCGATCTTGAGCGTCCCCTTCGCACCCTCGACCTGGAACGTGATCGGCACTTTCTCGACTGCGACCACTTCGCCGACGAGCTGCGCGAGATCCGCGATCGGCCCGCCGAGCTTGCCGGTCCAGACATCGAGCAGCGCTTGCTGCTGCTCGTCCGTCGCACCGTCGTCGACGTAGACCACGACGCGCCAGTTGCCCTTGAGGATGTTTCCGGGAATGTGCGCCAGGATCACGAACGTGCGGCCCGCGACGTCGGTGCCGTTGATCGTCCCTTGATCGAAGTGCCAGGCCAGCACGCCCTCGCAGATGCCGCCGTCCGGGTCCTCTCCGACCCAGCAGGGGCACAGGATGTTGCACGTGCAGACCTCTAGCAGGCTCCCTTCGAGCTGATAAGCCATTGTCCGGCCTCCTTCTGGTGGGACTAAGTCAGTTGACTAAGTCATTTGACCAAAGAGGCCGATCCTTGTCAAGCCCCCTGTGCTGATATCGGTACGCGCCCATGACCGTCACGAAGACCGTCGAGCTGAGCAGTGCCGACCGTGTCCTCTTCCCCGAGGACGGAGTCACGAAGGGCGATCTGTTCGAGTACTACCGGCGGGTTGCGCCGACGCTGATTCCTCATCTCCGTGACCGCCCGTTCACGATGAAGCGCTATCGCGAGGGGATCACGGCGCCGGGCTTCTTCCAGAAACAGGCGCCCAAGGGGATCCCGAAATGGATCACCACGAGGCAGTTCCGCACGTGGCCGCGCGAAGGTGGCTCGCGGCTCGTGGACTTCCCGCTCGTCAACTCGGTGGAGGCGCTGCTCTGGATGGTGCAGATGCACTGCATCGACATGAACGCCTGGTACTCGCGCGTCGACAAGCCGCACCGACCGGACTTCGTCCTGTTCGACCTGGATCCACCGGACGCCGGCTTCGAGCTCGCGATCGAGGTCGCCCACCTGATCCGAGAGCTGCTCGACGAGCTGGGGCTTCCCGGATACGTGAAGACGAGCGGTGCGGACGGCATCCACGTCGTCGCGCCGATCACGCGCCGATCGACCTTCGAACAGACGTATCAGTTCGCCGAGCGCGCTTCACGGCTACTCGAGCGGCGCCACCCCGGCAAGGTCACAACGGAGTGGCTCAAGAAGAAACGGCACGGAGTGCTCGTCGACCACAGGCAGAACGGCTGGGGGAAGACGATCGCCTCGGTCTATTCCGTCCGGCCGAAGCCGGGCGCGCCCGTCTCGACGCCGCTGCGCTGGGAAGAGCTGACAGCGGAGGTGCGACCCCGCGACTTCACGATGCGGGTTGCCCTGGCTCGAATCGAGGAGCACGGCGACCTCTTCGCGCCGGTGCTGGAGGATCCGAGGCGGCTGGCTCCTGCGGCCAAGGCCCTCGATGCGCTCTACGATTGACGCATGCTCGGCGTGATCGAGCTGCTGATTGCGTTCTCCGCGCCGTTCAACGCGACGCTGCACGCGCCGACGCATACGCCCCGCGTGAACACGCCGTGGCCGATCTCGATCCGCGCGACGGATCTCTACGGAAGCCCGATCCGTGCCCGCGTGACGATGCGGTTCCTTTTCGCGGGCGTACCCGTTGGGAAGGTTGACAACGGTCGCATCTATACGTTCACGGGCACGTGGCGCGAGAAGAAGGGTCAGGAGATCAAGTTTCCGCCCGCCTCGCACGGACAGCGCCTGACCTTCCAGGCGCTCGTGACCGCGCGGCGCCGGACGATCAAGCTCAACTACTGGGTTCAGCCGCGTTGAGCGGCGGCGCCGAGGTCGTCGTCGAACGCGTCAGCAAGGCGTTCGAGGGGGGCCGGATTCGCGCCCTCGACGAGGCCTCGCTGCGACTGGAGCCGGGCGAGTTCGTCTCCCTCACCGGGCCGTCCGGAAGCGGGAAGAGCACGCTGCTCAACCTCATCGGCGCGCTCGACCACCCGGACGCGGGCTCGATCTCGGTCGACGGGGCCAAGCTCGACGGGCTCGACGCCGCGGAGTACCGAGCGGCGACGGTCGGCTTCGTCTTTCAGTTCCATAACCTCATCCCGACGCTGACCGCGCTCGAGAACGTCGTGGTGCCGATGCTCGGCCGGGGAGTCAACCGCACGGCGCGTGAAGAGCGGGCGCGATTGCTCCTCCGCGAGGTCGGCCTCGAGCAACGGGAGCGATCCTTTCCCGGGACGCTCTCCGGCGGCGAGCGCCAGCGCGTCGCGCTCGCGCGCGCGTTGGCCAACGAGCCGCGGCTGCTGCTGGCGGACGAGCCGACGGGCGCGCTGGATTCCGAGACGGGAGCTCAGGTGCTGCGGCTCATCGAGCGCCTGCGTGGGGAACGCGCCATGACCGTGCTGCTGGTAACGAACGACGAAGGCGTCGCAGCGACCGCGGGCCGCACCCTGCGTCTCCTCGACGGCCGCGTGGATGGACAGACCCACGCCGGCACGAGTTAGTGGCTCAGAGCCACTAACTCGTATCGTGCGCGCTGCTCATGCCGTCGCACATGGCCAAGGCGGACGGTTTGTGGCTCAGAGCCACCAACTCATTAGCGAGGCCCCTCCCCTGGTCCGCCGGCGCGGAGAGGCCGCTGCGCGGCCGGGTGGTCACTCCCGACGAAGGGCCTCGATCGGGGTGAGCCGTATGGCGCGCCACGTCGGATAGGCGGCGCCGAGCAGGGCGACGCCGAGAGCGAACGCGAGGCCCCACGCGAACACCTCGGCGGTGAAGTCGGGCTGCACGAGCCCGGACGTGCTCGTGTGCTTGCTGAACTCCTCCGCCGCGAGGACGCCGAGCCCGAGGCCGACGCCGAGCGCGAGGAGCGAGATGCCGAGCGCCTCGCTCACGATCAGCACGCCGATTCGCCAGCCGCGCCAGCCGACCGCGCGCAGGATTCCGATCTCGCGCACGCGCTCGAAGACGGACATCGCCATCGTGTTCGCCACGCCGATTCCTCCAACGATCAGCGCGAGCAACGAGATGATCCACCCCGTGTCGACGATCAAGCGGCTCGACGTGTCGACTCTGATCGCCTGACCGGGCTCGTATACCGCAACGGTTCCCGGAAAGCGGCGCTCGACTCGCGCGGCGATGGTTTGCGCGCGGAGACCGGGACGGATCGCCACCGCCACCGCCGTGATCTCCCCGGGACGGTGCGCGAGCCGCTCGACGATCCGCAGCGGCAGGACGGCCCCGGAGTCCTCGAAGACGTCCCCGCTGTGGTAGATGCCCACCACACGGAAGAGCTTGCCGCGCGCGGCCTCGAGCTGGTCGCCGGGGTGGTGGATGCCGAGCCGCCGAGCACCGCGGTCGCCGACCAGCGCCTCGTCGCCTTGCGCCTGCCGGCCCTCGAGCAGCACGAGCCGTCGCCAGACGAACTCGTGGGGATCGAGCCCGAACAGGAAGAACGCGCCCTGCTTGCCCACGTTGCTGGCGAGGAGCTTCAGCTTCGCGGTCTCGGCGACCCCGGGGACCGCCGCGACGCGCGCCGCCACCCTCTCCGGCAGCAGGGAGCGGCTGAAGTCCGAGACATCTGCCTGGAACAGGCCGAAGTCGGCGCGACCAACGTGGATCAGCTCTTCCGCCGTCTTCTTGACGCCGGTTGACAGCGAGAGCAGCGCCACGATCAGTCCGACTCCCAGCGCGACGCCTGCCGCCGTAAGCGCCGTTCGGGCCGGACGCCGCAGGAGATTCCGCCAGACCAGGGAGACCCAGGTCACGAAGGAGGATATTGCTACGTTTAGGCGCAGGAATGGAGCCGAACCGCGACGAGATCCTGCGCGCGCTAGAGCGCGTCATCGACCCGGAGTTGCGGCGCCCGGTGACAGAGCTCGACATGGTTCGCGACGTCGAGATCGACGGCGGCGACGTGCGTGTCACGATCGCATTGACCGTCGCGGGCTGTCCGTTGCGGGACTCCTTTCAGCAGCAGGTGGCGGAAGTGCTGCGCGACGTTCGCGGTGTCGAGCGCGTTGCGCTCGGCTTCGACGTGATGACGGCCGAGGAGCGCCAGGCCCTGACGACGAAGCTGCGCGGTGGAGTGCAGGCGCGCTCGAAAGGTCTCTCGCTCGACGCGTCTACGCGCGTCGTCGCCGTCTGCAGCGGCAAGGGCGGCGTCGGCAAGTCGACGCTGAGCGCCAACCTCGCAGTCGCGCTCGCACAGGCGGGGAAGCAGGTCGGCATCCTCGACGCGGACGTCTACGGCCACTCGATCCCGCACCTGCTCGGCATCCACCAGAAACCCGTGCTCGTCGACAAGATGATCGTCCCGCCTGTGAACCACGACCTGAAGCTGATGTCGATCGGCTTCTTCCTGGAGGACAACCAGCCGGTGATGTGGCGCGGCCCGATGCTGCACCGCGCGCTCGAGCAGTTCCTGTCGGATGTGCATTGGGGCGAGCTCGACGTGTTGGTGGTGGACATGCCGCCCGGCACCGGTGACGTCGCGATTTCCCTCGGACAGCTCCTGCCGCGCGCCGAGACGATCGTCGTCACGACGCCGCAGCCGGCCGCACAGGAAGTGGCCTCCCGCGCCGGCGTGATGGCGCAGAAGACCGGCATGCAGCTCGTGGGCGTGGTGGAGAACATGGCCGGCGACGTCTTCGGCTCGGGCGGCGGTGAGCGTCTCGCCGCGGAGCTCGGGGTCCCGTTCCTCGGCCGCGTCCCGCTCGACCCGCTTCTTCGCGAGTGCGGTGACGCGGGCGAGCCGTTGCTGGCCGCCGCTCCCGAGGCGGAGAGCGCGGGCGAGCTGCGCCGGATCGCAGAGGCGGTGCTCGCGCTCGAACGCGGCTCGATCGTCAAGCCGCTGACGGTCGTCTCGGGTTACTAAGGCACCGCTTGCGGTGCCGCCTTTAGGACGCGCGGGCTCTGCCCGTGCGTCCGTCTGCGATGACCGGCCGAGGCCGGCCGAGCCACTACCAGACCATCCCGGGGAAGTCGGGCGCGGGGCCTTCCTTCAGCTCGGAGAAGGCGGCGTACGCCTCCTCGGGCGAGGTCGTCTCCACCTCGACCCCGGCGCCGTGCTTCACGGCCGTCTCGTTCGCCGGGTAGACCAACCCGTCCTTGCCGCGCGAGCCCACCGCGAGCACGACGGAGGTCCCCTCGCCGGCGCCGACGATGACGTGCTCGGTCCAGGGCGGGCAGTGGAAGAAGTCGCCGGCGCGCAACGGGCGCTTCTGCCCCTCGACGATCAGCAGGCACCCGCCGCTCAGCACGACGAACCCCTCCTCGCCTTCCTCCCTGTGGTACATGGCCATCGGCTTGCCGGGGAGGAGCAGATTGAGGTTGATCCCGACCCTGGGAAAGCGCAGGTCCCCCCGTCCCTCGAACGCGCAGTAACCTCCGAGCTCGTTGTGTATCCACCGCGCGTCGCGCGCGTTGACGACGAACCAGCCCTCAGTCCGTGGGACGCCGTTTTCGAGCTTCGCCTCCGGAACCACCGCTCACCTCCTGTCACGTGACGGCGCAAGTATCCCGGCACACGGAGGGCGCCTGTGAGGCGCCCTCCGATTGTGGGCTCGAGTTCTCCCGCTAATCCCCGTTGCACTGACCTCCGCCGAGGACGGCCGTGTTCAGGTGGCTGCCGGAGCCGAGGTCACCGGTCAGCGACATCGTGCCGAGCGTCGCCGAGAAGTTGGCGAAGAAACTACGCCCCTTCTCCTCGTCGCCCTGGTCGGACAGATGCCTCCCCTTCCCGCCTTCGGCCGTTCCGCGGAGGAAGCCGTCCAGCCTGTTCGTGCTGGAGACGACCGCGATCAGGTCGGCCTGGGTCTTGCCGCGGACGCGGAAGCTGCCGGTTGCGATGCCGAAGCCGTTCGCACTGGTGACAGCCCTGAGAGCGATCTGCACGGAGCCGTTGAGACGCGGTTCAGTGCTTGTGGACGTGCCCGAGAACGTTCCCCGCTTCTCCGTGATGGTCACGTCCCCACGTGTGCAGGTACGCATCTTCACGTTCCCGCTAGCCGTGAAGTGCGCTGACACGGATGCGAAGCTGCGAGGTTTCTTCTCGTCGGCCACCGCGATACTCGTCACGATCAGCGCGGCCAGCGCGGCGAGCAGGACCCCGAGTTTCAGGCGGCTCATGCTCCCCTCCCTTGTTGTGGGATCCGCTGTAGCTGAAGGAATACGCCAGCGGTGGCCGGACGGACGTAAAGATTTCGTGAAACCTCCGCGTAGACTCGAGCTCGTGGAGTCCGACGTCGTCGGGCGGCTTCGTGCGCTGGGGTTCTCCGGTGAGGACGCGCGCACCCTGGCCGACCACTTCGTCGAGGCCGAGCGGCGAGGCAAGCGCGGGCACGGCCTGGCCCGCGTCGACTGGCTGGAGACGCTCGACGGTCTCGATCCGGTCGCACAACCCGAATGCGTCGTCGCCGAGGCCTGTTTCGAGCGCTGGGAAGGGCGAGGCGCGCTCGGCTACCTGACGCTGGCGGCGATCTGCGACGGCCAGCTCGAGGATCCGCCTGAGGCCGCGCGGCTCATCGTCGCGCACGAATGCTTCCCGACCGGGATGCTCGGCTACTGGACGCGGCGCCTCGCGGAGGGCGGACTGGTGGCCGTGCTCACCGCCACGTCGCCTCCTCGCCTCGGTCATCCCGAGGGAGGGCCCAAGCTCGCCGGGACGAACCCGCTCGCCATCGCGATCCCGAGCTCGGACGGCAGGCCGGTCGTGAGTGACGTCTCGATGGGCCGAGTGACGTACGGAGACGTGATCGCCGGCGCAGCGTCCGAGGACGAGCTGGTCCCGTTCGGAGGCGAGCAGGCGCACAAGGCCTTCGCGCTCGCCCTCGGTCTGCAGCTCCTTGTCGACGCGCTCGCCGGCGACGGGTACGGCGCGGTCATGCTCGTCGCGCCGCCGACGGCCGACCCCGTACCGACGCTTCGAACACGGGCCGACGGAATTCGTCTCCCCGGAGACGGATGATCCTTTCCTTGCCGCCCGCGATCGTGGCGGGAGAGATCGTCCGGCTACAGACCCGACAGCACGTCGTCGCCTTGACCTTCGACGGCGGCGGGAACGTGGACGGGGCGGGTGGAGTGCTGGCCGCGCTGAGACGCGACCGCGTGACCGGCACGTTCTTTCTCACCGGCCACTTCGTGAAGTCCTATCCGCAGCTTGCGCGCACGATCGGTCGGCTGTATCCGGTCGGGAACCATACGGTCAACCATTTCGACCTGAGGCGGCTCTCGACCCCCGTTGCGACACGCGAGATCGCTCAGGCGGCAATCATGATCCGGCGCGCCACGGGTCGCGACACGCATCCGTACTTCCGCTTTCCATACGGCGCGCGTGATGCGAGGACGATGCAGATCGCGCATCGACTGGGCTACGCGTCCGTGCGCTGGACGGTTGACACATGGGGCTGGATGGGGACGTCGTTGCAAAGCGTTCCCGGGGCGCTGCGGCGCGTCGTCGACCACCTCGTCCCTGGCGAGATCGTGCTCATGCACCTCGGCTCGTCCCGCGACCGCAGCACCATCGACACGAAAGCGCTGCCGCTCGTGATCAGAGCGGTCCGCGCGCGTGGCTATCGCTTTGTCACGTTGGCGGGAATCCAAGCGCCCCGCTAAGAGACCTCCTACCCCGACTGCTTCCGCAACGCCCCGAGCACGACGGGATCGATGCGTTCGACGCCGTCGACCCGCTCCTCGAGGTTCTCCTTCCCGGCCCAGTCGAAGAAGGCCTTGTCGAGCTCGTCTTCGTAGCCGAGCTTGGCAAGGCGCTCGCGCAGCTCGGCGGAGAGCGCGTCGTCGACGTCCAGCCAGTCCTCCGGCGGCGTGACACCGAAGAGCTCGCGGTGCAGGGCGAACAGGCGGCGCAGCTCCGTGATCGGCCGCTCGTGGTCGTCCACGCGGAGGTCGACGACCGTGTCCGACAGCTTCGCGTAGCCGGCGTCCTTCTCCACGACCAGCAGCGACGCTGACTGCTGGCCGCGCCGGTCGCCCCCTGCGGCCTGCGCTGCCGCGAGGCACTCGATCAGCCGCTCGGCCAGCTCCAGGTGTGCGTTCTGCTCGAACGTCGCCGCCAGGGCGTCGACCGTTTCCCCGGAAACCAGGATGTTCCCCTGGGCTGCGTACCCGTCGCCGGTCCGCCCGCCCGCCCAGTCGTGGCACTCGTCACCCGTGAAGGTCGCCGCACGGCCCGCGCCGTCCACGACTCCGACCTGCCGTTGGGCCCGGTCCGCGTCGGCGGCAGTGAGTGTCTCGACGACCTCCTCGGCGGAGTGTCCCTCGCGCAGCAGTGCCAGTCCGTCCGGCCCGTAGCGCGGATTCGCGTACGACTGCGTGGCGATCGCGCCGACGTGCGGCTCGGCCCACGGCACAACCGAGCCCACGGCGAGGAACTTCGACTGGACGGCGACTCCCCACCGACCCGCCTCGAGGTCGCAGGCGACGATGGAATAGGTCGCGATGTCCGGACTACGGTCCATACGTCAGCTCGCGCAGATCGAGCTCGAGGAGGTCGCGGCGATCCGGCGGAACGAGCGCCGCCGCAACCTCCGGATGGGAGAGCGCGGCCTTCACCTCCTCCGCAGACGCGGCGCGCACGACGATGGGCCGGCCGGCCTCGTGCGCCGCACGCAACTCCTCCGTATCGCCGGGATCCTCCAGTACCAGTGCCTCGTCGACGTCGAGCTCGCCCTCGACGGCGATCTCCGGGACGCGCCGCCCCGTTGCGCCGAACCAGCGTTCTCTCACAGCGTGATCGTGTCTCCGGGCTGCAGGCGTTCGACCTGGACCTCCGGCGCGAGCTCCGCAAGCTGATCCGGCCGTCCGTGCAGGAGCGGGAACGTTCCCCAATGGCACGGCACGACGCGCTTCACGCCGAGCAGCTCGCACGCGACCGCGGCTTCGCGCGGACCCATGGTGTAGTGGTCGCCGATCGGGAGCACCGCGACATCGGGCTCGTAGATCCGGCCGATCAGCTGCATGTCGCCGAACACGCAGGTGTCTCCCGCGAAGTAGACCTTCTTGCCGTTGTCCAGCTCGACCACCAATCCGCACGGCTCGCCGGTGTACGTGTCCTCGATGCTGCTCGAGTGGTGCGCGTTCGTGACGGTCACTTTGATGCCGTCCGCGTCCACGGTTCCGCCTTTGTTCGGATCGTTGCCCTGCGCACCCTCGACGCCCTTGGTCTCCAGCCACCACCGGAGCTCGACCGGCGCGATCACGCGAGGCTTGTGCTTCTTCCAGAGATCGACCGTCGAGCCGACATGGTCGTCGTGCCCGTGTGTCAACAGGATCAGGTCGACCCGCTCGGGGTCCCGCTCGGAGTCTGGGCACGTTGGGCCCTGCAGGAAGGGATCGACGTAGATCCGCTTTCCGCCCGCCGAGTCGATGCGGAAAGAAGCATGCCCGAGCCAAGTCAGCGACGCGTCAGCCATCGGTCTCCTTTCGATTCATCTGCGGCGCGGAGCGTAAAGGAACGTCCGAGGTGAGGGCGAACCTTGGCCGCGATGGCCCGTCGCGTGCTCCCGGCCGTTCTCGCCCTTGCTGCGCTGACGGCCGATCTCTCCGGGAACCACGGCCTCGCGCTCGGATTGGTCCTCGCGTCCATTCCGGCGGCGTTCGCCCTCGCGCTCGAGTGCTACGGCGACGCGCTGGAGGCGCGGTGCGGGAGGCTGCGGCCCCTGGCCGCGGGCGGCGGACTGGCTCTGCTCGTGCTGAGCGCCGCCCTTCGCAGCCCGGCCGTGGTCGGCGGCGTCCCACGCTTCGCCGTCTCGGCCATCGTCCTCTGCCTGCTGCTCTACACGGGAGCGAGCCTGGGGGCGCTGCTGTCGCCCGGGCCACGAGCGCGTGCGGCCCGGCGCGTGCTGATCGAGGAAGAGCCCGAGCAAGACCGGCTGGCCGCGTAGTCCGTTCACATTTGCCCTGCCTCCTCCCCTGTCGGTAGAAGGGACTACATGCTCGCGCCGCTGGCTCACGTCGTTCACCGCCGCCGCGGACTCATCATCGGGATCTGGATCCTGCTCACGGCCTTCGGCCTCTTCGCGACGATGCAGGTCTCCTCGCGGTGGTTCCAGCGGTTCTCGATCCCCGGCTACTCGGCGTACGAGACGAATCAGAAGACGCTCCGAATCTTCGGCACCGGGGAGATGGCCCCGTCCGTCGCCGTTTTCCACTACGCGAAGGGTGACATCACGAAGCTGCGCGGCATCCAGAACGCCGTCGAGCAGGCGGCCAAGTTCAACCCGGGCTCGCGCATCAGCTCGTACTTCACCACCGGCAGCGGCGCCTATGTCTCGCGCGACCGGCACACGACCTTCGCCGAGATCTACCCACGCGGCAACGAGGGCTTCTCGGAGAAGACGCACATCAAGGAGATGCGTGCGACGCTGCAGAAGCTCGCTCCAGCTGGGGTGGAGGCGCATCTGACCGGACGGAACGCGCTGCAGGAGGCTGCGAGCGGCGGCGGCAACGGTCCGAGTGTGCTGACCGAAGCGATGATCGGCGGCGCGGGGGCGCTCGTGATCCTGCTGTTCGTGTTCGGGACGCTGCCTGCGATCGCGATACCGATCGCGGTAGCCATCGCATCGATTCTCAACACGTTCACGCTCGTCTGGGTGCTGACGTACGTCATGGACGTGTCGGTCATCGTCCAGTTCCTGATCGCACTCGTCGGGCTCGGCGTGGCGATCGACTACGCGCTGCTGATGATCTTTCGCTTCCGGGAGGAGCTCGCGGCCGGCGAGGACGTCGAGACGGCCCTGACGGAGACGATGACGCACGCAGGCCGGTCCGTGATCGTCTCAGGGTCGACGGTCGCGGTCGGCCTGCTGAGCATGATCATTCTCCCGATGCCGTTCATCCGCTCGATCGGCATCGGCGGCATGCTCATCCCGGCGGTGTCGGTCGTCGCGGCGATCACACTGCTGCCGGCGCTCCTGTCGCTGCTCGGACATCGCATCAACCGGCTACGCGTGATGCCCAAGCGCGTCGTCGCCGTGACGAATGCCGAAGCCGGCTGGTGGGGCCGTTGGGCGCGGCTGGTGATGAGGCGTCCCATCGCCGTGGGGGCGGTCGGCGCGGCGATCGTCGGGACGCTGCTGGTCTTCGGGTTCCAGCTCAACCCGAGCGAGGCACAGGCGAAGGACTTGCCCGGCAACGGCGATGCGATGGTGGGCCGTGACGTTCTTGCGGCGAGCGGGATCTCTGCGGGAGTGCTGAAACCGTTCGTCGTCCTCGTCGAGGGCGGCAACCCGGACGCCGTCGCGGCACGCCTCCGCACCGTGGGCGGGGTCTCCGGCGCGGTCGCGCCGCCGCAGTGGCGGAAGGGCTCTGCGTCGCTCGTCGAGGCGTTCCCTGCCGGCGACGGTGCGAGCACGGCCGTCCGCGGCACGATCTCCCGTGTCAAGGCGGCGCTGCCGCCGAACGCGAGCCTCGGCGGGATCGCGGCCGAGGACCGCGACTTCGTGCACGCCGTCTACCGCAACTTTCCCTACGTGTTGCTCTTCGTCGTGCTGCTGACGTACGTCCTGCTCGCGCGTGCGTTTCGCTCGCTGGTCTTGCCGCTCAAGGCCGTCATCCTGAATCTCGTCTCGCTCGGCGCCGCCTACGGAATCATCGTGTTCATCTTCCAGTGGGGGCACGGCGCGCATGCGATCTGGGGCGTGAACGCGACGCAATCCATCATCCCCTGGATCCCGCTGATGATCTTCGCGTTCCTGTTCGGACTCTCGATGGACTACGAGGTCTTCATGCTCACGCGCATGCGGGAGGCCTATGACGAAACCGGCAATACGCGCGAAGCCGTCGCGCTCGGTCTCGCGCGCACCGGCAAGCTCGTGACGAGCGCGGCACTCGTGCTGATGTTCGCTTTCTTCGTCCTGTCGTCGAGTCCCGGCGTCGACATCAAGCAGTTCGGCATCGGTCTGGCGGCCGGGATCATCTTCGACGCGACCGTGATTCGCGCGCTGCTGGTGCCGGCGATCATGCGGCTGATGGGCCGCTGGAACTGGTGGCTGCCGCATTGGGCCGCGCGTCCGCTGCGGACGCGGCCGAGCGTCCCGGTTACCGAGTCCGCCTAGAACGACAGCGCGTTCGCTGCGTGCCTCGCCAGGTTGATTAGCGGCTGCACGGCGAAGAACGAGCCGACCGTGACGACGAGACAGGCGAAGACCGCGCCCTGCAGCAGTGCCTCCCGCGGCGGTGAGCCGCCGCCGATGGCGCCGCTTGCGGCGCCGCCCATAGGAACCGCGGGCTCTGCCCGCGGTTCCGTCCTCGCAGCGAGCTGGAGGTCCTCCGTGCGTCGCATGAACATCGCCCTCACGAGTCCGAGGTAGTAGTAGAGGCTCACGAGCGTCGCAACGACGCCGACGATCACGAGCCACGTCCACCCGTGTCGGTAGGCGGCGGCGAGCACGTAGAACTTTCCGACGAACCCGCCGGTGAGTGGGAAGCCGGCGAAGCCGAGCATGAACGCCCACATCGAGATCCCGAGGAGCGGTCGCTCCCAGCCGAAGCCGGCCATGTTCTCGAAGGTGACCGGCACGCCGAGCTCGCGTTCTCGCGCGGCGACGACGGCGAACGAGCCGAGCGACATCGCGGCGTAGGGAACGAGGTAGTAGAGGAGGGCACGTGCGCCGAGCGCCGAGTTTGCAGCGACTCCGATCAGCATGAAGCCGGCATGCGAGATCGAGGAGTAGGCCAGCATCCGCTTCACACCCTTCTGCACGAGCGCCGCGAGGTTGCCGACCGCGAGCGAGCAGACCGCGATCGCAGCGAGAGCGACCGTCCAGAGGTCCGCATTGCCGGGAAACGCCGTGACGAGGATGCGCAGGGCGACGACGAGGGCCACGGTCTTCGTCGCGGCGGCCATGAAGGCGGTCACCGGCGTCGGCGCTCCCTCGTAGACATCCGGCGTCCACATGTGGAACGGCGCTGCGGAGGCTTTGAACGCGAGCCCGGCGATGATCATCGCCAGTCCGAAGACCAGCAGCGCGTCGTGCTCCCGTCCCGCCGCCGCGATCCCCGCGAAGTCGATCGCGCCGGTCGCTCCGTAGACGAGCGTCGATCCGAACAGCAGCACCGCGGATCCAAAACCGCCGATGACGAGGTACTTCAGCGCCGCCTCGAGCCCCTCGAGCCGGTCGCGGTCGATCGCGCAGAGGATGTAGAGGCAGATCGAGAACCACTCCAGCGCCAGGAAGAGCGTGATTAGGTTGTTTGCGGCGACAAAGAACGCCATCCCCGCTCCGGCTGCCGCCAGCAGCGCGTAGTACTCGCCCACGTGGTCCGCACGCGACCGCTCACGGTAGGAGATCGCGGTCGCGAGCAGTCCCGTTCCGGCGACGATCGTGCCGGCCAGCTCCGCGAGCCGGTCGCGGCGGATCGCGTCGGCGACCACGCCGTGGCCGTGCGCGGAACGGACGTAGAGCGCGATCGCAAGCCCGAACGCGACCGCGTAACCGAGCGCGCAGAGGGCAGCGGCGACGGGCTTGCGCGCGGATCGCGGGACGAGGACGGCGCAGAGCAGCGCGAGCGCCGACACCGCCAGGAGGGAGTTGACCGGCGCAAGCGCGAACCAGTCGACGTGCGGGCGGGGGATCATCTGAATCCGGCGGCCACGTCGGCCTGAGCGTGATCCGCCCGGAACGAGTGCTGGGTGATGGCGGCCGGCCAGATGGAGAGAGCGAGCAGGCATGCCACGAGGGGGACGACGGCGCCGAGCTCAGCTGGGCGCAGATCGAGCGCCGCGTCGGAGACCGCGGGCCCGACCTCGCGGTGCAGCACCGCCGAGATCATCCGCAGCACGTACATCGCCGCGAGCACGATCGCCACCGCACCCACCACCGACCAGCCCCACCCGCGCTGGAAGACGCCCGCAAGGATCAGGAACTCGCCGGCGAACGCAGACGAGAGGGGGACGGCGAGCGCGATCACTCCGGTGGTCATCAGCACGGTCGCCAACGCGGGGCGGCCGCGCGCCATCCCGCCGAGCCGGCCGAGCTCTCCTGTCAGCGTCCGCCGCTCCACCATCCCTGCGAGCAGGAACAGCGACGTCGAAACCAGTCCGTGGTTCACCATCTGGAGCACGGACCCGTCCAGCCCGAGGTCGTTGACCGCGAAGACGCCCATGGTGATCAAGCTCATCTGCGCGAGCGAGGAGTACGCGATCACGCCGCGCAGATCCGGCGCGCGGAAGGCGAGCAACGAGCCGTAGATCAGCCCGATCGCGGCGAGCGCGAGCATCAGGCCGCGGAAGTCGTGCGCGGGTCCCGGGAATTTCGTGATTGCGATCCGCAGGAAGCCGTAGGCCGCCGCCTTCGACACCACGCCGGAGAGCACCGCGGCGATCTCCGGCGACGACTCGCGGTATGCGTCGGGCAACCAGCCGTGCAGCGGGAAGAGCGGAGCCTTGATCGCGAACGCCGCGATGAAGCCGAGGAAGATCCAGCGGCTGCCGCTCTGTCCGATCTGGACGAGATCGAAGGTGTCCTTCGAGAGGCCGTAGACGATCACTGCGGCGAGCATCAGGAGCGAGCCCGCCATGGTGTAGATCACGAACTTGAGGGTCGCGGCCATCCGTCCCGGCCCGCCCCAGACGCCGACCAGCACGTACAGCGGGATCATCATCGCCTCGAAGAACGCGTAGAAGAGGAGAAGATCCTGCGCGGCGAAGACGCCGACCACGGCGCCCGTGAGGAAGAGCATCAGACCCATGTACGCCCGCGTCCGCTCGCGACCCGCCCACCACGCGTAGGCGATCGCTGCCGCCATCACGACGACCGTCAGACCGATCAACCAGACCGAGAACGCATAGACGCCGACGTGGTAAGACACGTGAAGGTCGCTGAACCAGCTCCGCTGCTGCGCGAACTGGAGCCCACTGTGGCCGAAGTCGAAGCGCGCCACGAGCTGGATCCAGATTCCGACCTCGGCGAGCGCGGCAAGGAGCGCGAGCGAGCCGGCCGAGACCCGGTTCAGCGGCAGGAGCCACACCACCAGCGCGGCGGCAAAGGGGAGGACGATCAGAAGCGTTGTCACTTGACTGCCACGAACACGATTGCGAGGACGGCGACGCTCGATGCGATCGCGAGTGCATAGGTCCTAAGCAGGCCCGTCTGGACACGCGCGACGAGGCCCCCGACGTCGCGGGTGTCCTCTCCCAGCTCACGGCCCGAGTCGGAGATCAGCGGCTCTTCGATCCACCGGCGACACGCGTGTGCGATCCGGACGGCCGGACGATAGAAGAGCGCGTCGTACAACTCGTCGAAGTAGAACTTGTGCTCGAGCGTCCGCTGCGCGAACGCGAAGTGCGGCACGGTGACTCGGCGGGCACCGTAGACGAGCCACGCGACGTAGATCCCGGCGAGACCGAGGACGACGGCGAGCGCGCTCGAGATGCCTTCCTGCCAGCTCGTGGGGGTGACGACGGGCTCGGCGACGGTCTGGAGCCAGGTCTCGACCGGGTGCCAGAGCGGAGCGAACTGCAGCCAGCCGCCGATCAGCGACAGGACGGTCAGCAGCGCGACGGTCGACGCCATCGAGACGCCGACGACGTCCCGCTTGATCGCGTGGAAGTGCTCGCGCACGAACGCGCTCGGCTCGCCCCAGAAGACGAGGAACAGCAGCCGGAACGTGTAGAGGCCTGTGAGGAACGTCCCGGCGAGGCCGACGATCCAGAGGACGTACCCGTACGTTCCGCGCTCCATCGCCGCGGCGAGGATCGAGTCCTTCGAGAAGAACCCGGCGAACGGGAAGATCCCCACGAGCGCGAGCGAACCCACGAGGAACGCCCAGCACGTGCGCGGCATGAACTGCCGCAGGCCGCCCATCTTCCGCATGTCCTGCTCGCCCGCCAGCGCGTGAATGACGATCCCGGCGGCCATGAACAGCAGCGCCTTGAAGAAGGCGTGCGTCATCAGGTGGAACATCCCGTTCGCATAGGCGCCGAGGCCCGCGCCGAGGAACATGTAGCCGATCTGCGACATGGTCGAGTACGCGATCACGCGCTTGATGTCGATCTGGACAAGCGCGATCAGCCCGGCGAGCAGGAGCGTGCCCGCACCGAGCCCCGCGGCCAGGTCGGCGACCTTCGGCGCCGACTCGAAGATCGCATGTGTGCGCACGATCAGATAGACGCCGGCAGTGACCATCGTGGCCGCGTGGATGAGGGCGCTGACGGGTGTCGGGCCCTCCATCGCGTCCGGCAACCAGGTCTGCAGCGGCAGCTGCGCCGACTTCGCCACCGCGCCCACGAGCAGACCGAGCGCGACCAGGTTCGCCGTCGTCGAGCTGTATGCGCCGCCGAGGATGCCGAACTCCAGGGAGCCGGCCTGCTTGATCAGCAGGAAGAACGCCAGCGCCATCGTCGCGTCGCCGATCGCGTTCATGACGAACGCCTTCTTCGCCGCGGCGATCGCGCTCGGCCGGTCGTGCCAGAAGCCGATCAGCAGGTACGACGAGAGGCCGACCATTCCCCAACCGGCCAGCAGGAGCAGCAGGTTGCCGCCCTGCACGAGCAGCAGCATCGAGAAGACGAACACCGCCATGTACGCGAAGTAGCGGCGCTCCTCGGGGTCGCCGTCCATGTAGCCGATCGAGTAGCCGACGATCAACGCGCCGACTCCGGCGACGACGAGCATCATGAAGACCGACAGCGGATCGATCATCACTTCGAGGCCGGAGCGGTACGACCCGCCGGACAGCCACGTCCACGCGGTGGAGACGATCCTGCGGTCGTGCGCGTCGCGTCCGAGCAGGCCGATGAACGTCGCCACCGCGCCGCCGAAGGCGACGAAGCACGAGAGCGTTTCGAGGTAGCCGGCGTCGCGGCGGGAGAGGCGCCGGCCGCCGAGCGTGATGAGCCCGGCGGCCACCAGCGGCGAGAGCAGGCAGATCCAGGCCCCGTAGATCACAGGTGGCGGGTGGCGGCCGTCATCTAACCGCGGAGGGTGTTGAGCCGGTCGACGTCGAGTGTGACCCGCTTGCGGTTCAACGCGACGATCAGACCGAGGCCGACCACGACCTCCGATGCCGCAACCGCCATCACGGCGAGCGCAAAGATCTGACCGTCACCGTTACCGAAGTGGCGCGCAAAGCCGATCAGGGCAAGGTTCGAGCTGTTCAGCATGATCTCCAGCGAGAGCAGGACGATGAGCGGGTTCCGGCGGAGGAGAACGCCGAGCGCGCCGGTGCCGAACAGGAAGCCAGCGACGCTCAGGTACCACGCGATACTAGGTCCGAGCATGCGGCTCCTTCGGTACATGGCCCGCGTCGCGTAACTCGGGCGCGTAGCGCTCCATCACGGCGACGGCACCTCGTCTGCAGCCCGCCGTGAGTGCGCCCCGAGGATCACGCCGCCGATTGCGGCTACGAGCAGCACGATCGACGTGATCTCGAACGCCAGCAGGTGGTCGGTGAGGAAGAGCCGTCCGACGTAGCTCGGGGTGCCGAACCCGCCGCCGACATCATGGGAATGCGCGAGCCGTCCGCTCGCCTTGAGGCCGATCACGACGACGATCTCCACGAGGAGCGCGCCGGCTGCCAGCACGGCGCCGACCGCTTGCCAGCTCGGGCCTCCTGCCCAGGGCGATTCCATGCGCGGCCCGATGTAGGCGATCACGAACAGGAACATCACCATCACGGCACCTGCGTAGACGAGCACCTGCGCTGCGGCGACGAACTCGGCGGAGAGCAGCAGGTAGAGGACAGCGAGTGAGCCGAGGTTCCCGATCAGCGCGAGCGCGGAGTAGAACGGATTCGAGAAGGAGACGACCGCGATGCCGGAGCCCAGGCAGGCAAACGCCGCAGCGATCCACACCGCCCACACCAGGACGTTCCCGACGGTCGCGACGATCACGAATGGTCCTGGTAGTAGGGAATAGGCGTGTCGTAGAGGTCGCGGTCGGCAACGGGGACCTTCTTGATCGGCTCCGCGAGCAGCATGTCCTTCGTGTAGATGAGGTCGTCGCGCGAGTACTCGGAGATCTCGTACTCGTTCCCGAGCGTGATCGCATCGAAAGGACAGGCCAGCTCGCAATAGCCGCAGAAGATGCAGCGGCTCAGGTTAATCTCGTAGATGCGTGCGTAGCGCTCCCCGGGGGAGACGCGGTTGTCCGGACCGTTCTCGGCCGCGACCACGCGAATGCAATCGGCGGGGCAGGCGGCTGCGCAGAGCGAGCAGCCGACGCACTTCTCCAGCCCGTTCTCGTACCGGTGCAGCCGGTGGCGGCCGCGGAAGCGGGGGTAGACCGGCCGCTTGTATTCCGGGTACTGCTGGGTGATCGGCTTCTTGAAGAGCTGCCGAAACGTGACGGCGAAGCCCTTGACCGCATCGACGGGCTGGGGGCTCAAATCCAGACCACCAGGAGTGCGGTGATAACCGCGTTGATCGTCGCGACGGGTAGCAGCACCTTCCAGCCGAAGCGCATCAGCTGGTCGTAGCGGAGTCGGGGCACTGAGGCACGGATCCAGATGAAGACGGAGACGAAGATGAAGACCTTCAGCACGAACCACAACGGCCCTAGCGGCGCGTACGGCCCGCGCCAGCCCCCGAAGAAGAGCGTCACCGCCAGCCCGGAGAGCGTGATCAAGTTGATGTACTCGGCGGTCTGGAAGAGACCCCAGCGCATGCCGCCGTACTCGGTGTGGTAACCGGCGACGAGCTCCGTGTCGGCCTCGGGCAGATCGAACGGCGGCCGGCTCGTCTCCGCGATCATCGCGAAGAAGAACACGAGCAGCCCTGCAAACTGCGGGATGAAGAACCAGATCGTCGCGCCCTGCTTGTTGACGATGTCGACAAGGTTCAGCGACTGGCCCATCAGGACGACGCCCAGCACCGACAGCGCGAGCGACACCTCGTACGAGACGAGCTGCGCGCACGTCCGCATCGAGCCGAGCAGGGAGTACTTCGACTCCGAGGCCCAGCCGCCGACGATCGGGCCGTACACCCCGATTGATCCGAGCGCGAAGATCAGGATCAGGGCGATCGAGACGTTCGCGATCTCGCCGTTGACGTGCCAGTGCCAGATCTTCCAGCCCGCGCCGAACGGGATCACCGCGAAGGCGGCGAGCGCCGTGAACATCGAGATGATCGGCGCCGCGATGTAAAGGGGTTCACGCGCCGCTATTGGGAAGAAGCTCTCCTTGCGGATGAGCTTGATCAGGTCCGCGAACGGCTGCAGCAGGCCGTACGGGCCCGCGCGGTTCGGGCCGTAGCGGTTTTGCATTCGTCCGAGCAGCTTGCGCTCGAGCCACGTCGTGTACGCAAATGCGACCATGACGAGGTTCACGATCACCGCGGCCTTGATCAGCGAGATCCACCACGGCTCGGTCACTTGGCGACCTCGACCGTTGTCGCTCGCTTCGCTCGCTCCCACGGGGGAAACCATGTTTCCCCCGTGAGCCCCCTTCTTCGGGTTACGCCTCGCCACACCCGCCGCTGAGATCGCGGCGTGTGGCGAGGAGAAAGAGGCGGGAAACCTCCCGATTTCCCGGAGCCCTTCCCCACCGGGTGGAGCCGTCGAAAGCTCACGCTTTCGTCACCTCCACGCGGGGTTGCAGCTCGCCGGCGTGCTCTTCCGCGACGCGCACGACACCGGCGCGCAGATCGCGGCTGAGGCGTGCGCGCAGTGTGACGGAGGTGCCGTTCGAGCTGACGGTCACCTCGTCGCCGTTGGCGATCTTGCGCTTGCGTGCATCCTGCTCGGAGAGCTCGAGCTCGGGTTGCGGTCGCTGGAACTGCAGTTCCGGGATGCGCTCGACCGCCGGGCCGGAGAAAAGCGCCCGGTAGCGGACGAGACGCATGCCCCTCCCTCTCGATGGCTCCGTTGGCGCTTCGATGGGCCCGGCTGGTGCGGTCGCGGGTGGCAGCGCTGCGCGCTCGCCGACCTCGCCGAACGGGATGCCGCCGAACGCGATCGCCGACACCTCCGCGAACACGGCGGCCGGGTACGGCGAGATCGCGACGTCGAACCGTTCCGCGAGCTTCGAGATCCAGGCGAGCTCGTCGGGTGCGGGCGGAATGACGGCGCGCCGCAGGCGCTGGATCCGGCCTTCGAGGTTGACGTAGGTTCCGTCCCGCTCCAGGTAGCTCGTTCCTGGGAGGACGAGGTCGGCCCAGCCCGCGGCGAGGCCGTGGAACATCGAGATCACGAGGACGCGCTCGGCCTGCTCAGCCATTGCGCGGACGTCCGGGTTTGCCGCCGCCTCGTCCCCTGAGACGATCAGCAGTCCGATCGGGTCCGGGTTCTCCGCATCGGCGTCGGCGGCGGCCGACCAGGCGTCGCAGACGCCGCGGCCGTTCGCCGTCTCAGGAAGGTAGAAGGCGCCGCTCGCGCCCAGCCGCTGCGCGAGTGCGGCGACCGCCGCACCTCCGTGGCCGCCGGGCCCGGACCAGATCAGGATCGCCCGCTCGGCGCTGCGCACAGCCTCCTCGTCGAGCTCGTACATCACGCGGGCTCTGCGTCGTCGAGCCTCCTTGATCCAGAGGTCGACGATCGGGGCGCGCTCCACGACGGGCGCGTCACCGACGACGGCCACCACGTCGGCGTCGCGGATCGCAGACAGCGGCACGCGGAACGGGTCGAGCGCGACCGAGATCTCTTCGGGGAAGACTGCGCAGTGCGCCCCGTGGCCTTGACGCAGCAACTTGGCGAGGGCATACGCCTGCTCCAAGGTCTCGGAGCCGGACAGCGCGGTGACGATCCGGCCCTCGGCCTCCCGCAGCAGGCGCTCTGCCTCGTCGAGCGCGCGCTCCCAGGAGATCCCCTCGAAGCCGCGGCGGCGCACGCGTAGGAGCGGGTCGCGCAGGCGATCCTTCGCGTACAGGTGTCCGTACGCAAAACGGCCCTTGTCGCAGAGCCAGCCATCGTCGACCTCGAAGTGGTTGCGGGAGAGGATGCGCTTGACCTTCCCCTCGCGCGCGGTCGCGTTGATGTTGCAGCCGACGGGGCACATCCCGCAGACGGTCGGGACGTCCTGGATCTCCCACGGCCGCGCCTCGAAGCGGTAGGTCGTCGACGTGAGCGCACCGACCGGGCAGAGCTCGATGACGTTGCCGCTGAACGGTGCGCGGTAGGGCTCGTCTTCGAAGGTGGCAATCATCGACCCCGCGCCGCGGTCGACCGCTACCAGCTGGCCGTCCTCTGCGACGCCTTCGCTGAAGCGCGTGCAGCGGTAGCAGAGAATGCAGCGCTCGCGGTCGAGCGCGATCAGCGGCGACACCGGGATCGGCTTATCGAACGTCCGCTTCGGGAAGGTCATGCGCGTGTTGCCGGGCCCGTAGCGGAACGTCAGGTCCTGCAGCGGGCACTCGCCGCCCTTGTCGCACACCGGGCAGTCGAGCGGGTGGTTGACGAGGATGAACTCGAGCGTCGCGTTCTGCGCCTCGGCGGCCACCGGCGAGGTGAGGGCGGTCTTCACGACCATCCCGTCCTGCGCCGTCAGCGTGCAGGCGGCCTGGGGCTTCGGCGGGCCGGGCTCGACCTGGCAGAGGCACATCCGGCATGCGCCGACGGGAGGCCCGAGCCGCGGCTCGTAGCAGAAGACGGGAATCTCGATCCCCGCAGCGAGCGCAGCCTCGACGAGCCCCGTGCCCTTCAGCACCTCGACCGCAACGCCGTCGATCGTCAGCGTGACCGTCTCGAGCGCGCTCACGCGCTATCACCTTGTGGCTCTGAGCCACAAACTCTTCCGAGTGAGGCGATGTGCGGGGTCCGGGCGTGGCACTCTCGAGCAAGTGGCTCAGAGCCACGAACTTGGACAGGGCCTGTCATGCCGGCACCGTTGCGGCCGCGTTGTGCGTGTGCATCGCCGCCGGCGCCAGGACGCCGCGGAGGGGCGACGAGTCGCCGAGCGGGCAGCCGGCCTCGTCGATGTGCGCCTGGAACTCCGAGCGGAACTTGTCGACGTAGCTCGCCACCGCGATCGCGGCCGTCTCGCCCAGCGGGCAGAGGCACTTGCCGTTGATGCGGTCGCACACGTCCAGCAGGAGGTCGAGCTCTTGCTGGTCGGCGTCGCCATCCTCCAGCCGTCGCAGGATCTGCGTCATCCAGCGCGTCCCCTCGCGGCAGGGCGTACACTTGCCGCAGGATTCGTGCTCGTAGAACTCGGAGACACGGATGCCGAGCTGCACCATGCAGCAGCGGTCGTCGAACGCGACCACACCTGCAGACCCCATCGCCGTATTGAGCTTCAGCAGGGAGTTGAAGTCGTAGCCGACGTCGATCTCGTCCCAGCGCAGGATCACCGTTGACGAGCCGCCGGGGATGACCGCCTTCAGCTGGCGGCCGCCGGGGATGCCTCCGCCCAGGTCGTAGATCAGGTCACGTAGGCTCGCGCCGTTCTCGATCTCGTAGTTGCCGGGCTGCTCGACGTGACCCGAGATCGAAACGACGCGCGTGCCGCGGGAGCCGGAAGCGCCAAGCTGTGCGTACTTCTTGCCGCCCATCTCGATGATCGGCGGAACCGTCGCAAGCGTCTCGACGTTGTTCACGACGGTTGGTGACGCGTATAGGCCCTGAACCGCCGGGAAGGGCGGCTTCGTCCGCGGCTGTCCGCGCTTGCCCTCGAGGGATTCCAGCAGCGCCGTCTCCTCGCCGCAGATATACGCGCCCGCGCCGCGATGAAGGACGATCGTCGCGCCGTCGAGCAGGTCGGGCCGCTTCTCGAGTTCCTTCAGGGCTGCGACGAGCACCTCGTACGCGCCGGTGTACTCGCCGCGGATGTACACGAAGACGTGCTTCGAATCCACCGCGTACGCGGAGATGAGACAGCCCTCGATGAATCGATGCGGGACGCGCAACATGATCTCGTTGTCCTTGAAGCTGCCCGGCTCGGACTCGTCCGCGTTGACGACGAGGTAGTGCGGGTTCGGGTTCTGGTCCGGCTTCGGAATGAACCCCCACTTCCTGCCGGTCGGGAAGAACGCGCCCCCACGGCCGCGTAGCTCCGATGCGGTGACTTCGTCGATCACGGCCTGAGGCGTCATTGCCCGCGCCTTCTGCAATGCCTTGTAGCCGCCGATCGCCTCGTACTCCGCGAGCTTCGTCAGGTCGCGCTCGTCGGCACCGGCCATGACGATGGCGCGAACCTCAGTCGCCATCGCGAAGCTCCTGCACGATCGTGGAGACATCTTCCGGCTTCACGTGTGTGCGGTACTGATGGTCCACGGCGACGATCGTCGCCCAGCCGCAGCCGCCGAGGCATTCGACGGGACGTAGCGTCACCGCTCCGTCCTCCGTCGTCTCGCCCGCCGACACCCCGAGCTGCTGCTCGAATGCCTCGAGGACCTGCTGCGCGCCGACAAGCGCGCACGAGACGTTGGTACACACCTCGACCATGTGCCGGCCCACGGGCGCGAGATGCAGCATGTCGTAGAAGGATGCGACCGCCTCGCAGAACGCCGGCGTCGTTCCAAGCGCCTCCGCGCATTCACGGAGCGCCTGAGGTGAGAGGTAGCCGTGCTTCTCCTGCGCCAGCCGCAAGGCGGGCAGCGCCGCCGAGCGCGAGTCCGGATACCTCGCCTTGAGCTTCTGCACCTCGGCGTAGTACGTGCTCACCGGTCAACCTCGCCCATCAGGGTGTCGAGCGAGCCGACGATCGCGATCAGGTCTGCGACGAGCGCGTCGCGCATACACGTCGCCGTCGCCTCGAGAGCGACGAAGGACGGCGCGCGGAATTTGACCCGCCACGGCTTTGGCCCGCCGTCGGACACGGCGTAGCAGCCGAGCTCGCCGCGCGGCGACTCGACGGTGACGTACACCTCGCCCTCGGGAACGCGGTAGCCCTCGGTCACGATCTTGAAGTGGTGGATCAGGGACTCCATCGACGTGTGAAGCTCCTCCCGAGGCGGCAGGACGACCTTGCGGTCGTCGGCGATCCACGGGCCGCCCGGCATGCGCCGGAGCGCCTGCTCGACGATCCGCACGGACTCCCGCATCTCCTCCATCCGCACGCGGTAGCGCGCCCAGACGTCCCCCTCCTGGTAGACGGGGACTCGGAAGTCGACCTGGTCGTACGCGAGGTACGGCTGGGCGCGGCGCAGGTCCCAGTCGACGCCGGAGGCGCGCAGCACGGGTCCGGACTGACCCAGCGCGATTGCGTCGTCGGCGGAGAGCAGGCCCAGGCCCTGGGTGCGCTCGAGCCAGATCGGACTGCCGTTGACGAGCGCCTCGTATTCGTCGATCGCCTTCGGCATCACGTCGACGAACTTCGCGCACTCGTCGAAGAAGCCGGGCGGAACGTCTTCCGCGAGGCCGCCCGCCTGGAAGTAGCGCGTGTGCATGCGCGCTCCGGCGACGAGCTCGAACAGGTCGAGGATCCGGTCGCGCTCGCGGAAGCAGTACCAGAACATCGAGATCGCGCCGAGCTCCAGAGCCGCCGTCCCGAGCCAGACGAGATGCGAGTGGATCCGCGTCAGCTCGCAGAGCAGCATGCGCATCCAGGTCGCCCGCGGCGGCACGTCGAGCTCGAGCAGCTTCTCGATCGCCAGGACGAAGACGAGCTCGTTGTACTGGAAAGAGAGGTAGTCGATCCGCGCCGGATACGTGATCGCCTTCCACCACGACTTCTGCTCCATGTTCTTCTCGAAGCCGGTGTGGAGATAGCCGATCACCGCGGCGAGCCCGACGACCTGCTCCCCGTGCAGGTCGACTGTGAGCCGCAGCACGCCGTGCGTCGACGGGTGGTTCGGGCCGAAGTTCACCGTCAGGACGTCGCCCGACGAGCGCAGCTCCTCGGGGAGCTTCAACACGGTCGGGATCGGAGACGGAACACGGGTGCCCTCGTAGATCCGCGGGCGCTCTGGTGCGATCGCCACCTATTCCTCCCCGGAAAAGCGCACGGGCTCGCCGCCGATCGGATAGTCCTTGCGCAGCGGGTGACCCTCCCAGTCGTCGTCCATGAGGATGCGGCGGGGATTCGGGTGGCCCTCGAAGCGTATCCCCATCAGGTCCCAGGCCTCGCGCTCGTGCCAGTCGGCCGTCGGCCAGACCGAGACGAGGCTCGGCACCGCCTCACCCTCGCCGACCCACGCCTGCAGGCGAACGCGCGGCGCGCCCTCGCGGAGCGCCAGCAAGTGGTAGTTGACCGAGAAGCGGCGCGGCTTCGGCCGCGGCAGCTGCTGGAAGCCCTGCGTGGAAGGCAGGTTGAGGTCGCGGCCGCCCGGAGTGCCGATGTACCCCGAGATGCCCTTCGCGCCCCAGCCGAGGTAGTCGGTTGCGGCGACGTCCGAAAGGAAGTTGAACCCGAGCTCGTCGCGGAGGTGCAGCGCCGCCGCGACCAGGCGCGCGGCGTCGACGACAACCGTCGTCTCGCCGTGCGCTTCGCGAATCTCGACCAGCCCCGGGACGCGGTTGTAGGTCAGGTTGCCACTCCGCGGATCTCGTACGCGGGCGGGATGCCGGCCATGACCTTCTCGTGGAGGCGGACGATCCCCTCCATCAGCGCTTCGGGTCGCGGCGGGCAACCCGGGACGTGAATGTCGACCGCGACGATCTTGTCAACGCCCTGGAGGGTCGTGTAGTTGTTGAACATCCCGCCGGAGCTGGCGCACGCGCCCATTGCGATCACCCACTTCGGCTCGAGCATCTGGTCGTAGACCTGGCGCAGCGGCGCGGCCATCTTGTGCACGACGCGGCCGGAGACGATCAACAGGTCGGCCTGACGCGGCGAGGAGCGGAATGCCTCCATCCCGAAGCGCGCGATGTCGTAGCGCGAGGAGACGATCGACATCATCTCGATCGCGCAGCACGCGAGCCCGAAGGTGTCGGGCCACATCGACTTCGTCTGCGCCCAGGCGATCGCCTTCTGGAGGGTCGTGAGGCCGACCGCCTGTTCGATCGCAGCCACCTCCTGCTCGAAGACGCCGGGCCCCTTCGTCGGCCAAAGCAGGCGCTCGGACTGCAGCCCGTAATCCCGCAGCCTGCCTCTTTCTATTGCCACTCCAGCGCGCCCTTCCGCCAGACGTAGACATAAGCGACGACGAGGATCGCGACGAAGAACAGGAACTCCAGGAACCCGAACCAGGCGAGCTGGTGGAGGATGACGGCCAGCGGATACAGGAAGACGATCTCGATGTCGAAGACGATGAAGAGCATTGCCGTCAGGTAGAAGCTGACCGTGAAGCGGTGCGTCCTCAGCGGCCCGGTCGAGACGCCCGATTCGAACGGGACCTCGCGCGCACGCATGCGGCGGTGCGGGCGCGTCGCGAAGACGAACGAGAACCACATCATCGACGCGGGAATGACCAACGCGAAGATCGCGTAGATCAGGAACGGCAGCCAGTTGTCGAGCACGCGTCCCTCCCCTTGGAGCGACGGGAACCTAGCAGGTTCATCCTCACCGGCACGAAGCATGGCGAAAACCGCTCAACCGTGCCTGAGACGAGTGTTACAAAGTCGCCTCGGCTCGGGGGATTCGGAGGAGCCGGACACGTTGCTACGATGGGACGCAGAATGGCGATTCAGGAGCGCGTGATGCCGCTGATGACGGTGACTGAGGCAGCGGCGGAGAAGATCAAGCAACTGATGTCCGAAGAGGAGGATGTCAGCGTGCTGCGCGTCGCGATCCAGGGCGGCGGCTGTTCCGGTTTTCAGTACGGACTCGGCTTCGACCGCGGCCCCGTCGAGGGCGACCTCGAGTTCGAGCTGCACGGCGTCCAGGTCGTGGTCGATCCGTTCAGCGCGCCGTACCTGCAGGGCGCCGAGGTCGACTACGTCGACTCCATCGAGGCGGCCGGGTTCGCGATCAACAACCCGAACGCCACTTCATCCTGCGGCTGCGGCCACTCGTTCCAGGTGGAAGAAGGCGCCGAGGTCGAGGGCGCCGTTGGCGGCTGCGGCTCGGGCTGCTCTGCCTGAGCGAAGGCTTCGCTTTCGCTCAGTTCTTGGTACGCCGCTTCGCGGGGAACGTGCGCGGGCGGAGCCCGCGCACTCTTATGGGTTTGTGCTTGGCCTTGGTCGTGGTCCGCGGGCGGTGGCGCTGACGCGTCCCCGCCCGCGTGAGTCCCGCCTCCGGTTAGTGCGGCTTCGCCTGCTCTAACCTCCGGCGTTTGGCGGAGGCACGACTACGATCGGTCCAATGAGCGGGAACGTCCTGCGCGTTGCTGTTGTCGGTTCCGGTCCGGCCGGGTTTTACGCGGCCGGGGCGTTGCTCGATGCGGACGTGCCGGTCGAGGTCGACATGATCGAGCGCCTGCCGACGCCGTGGGGTCTCGTCCGGCTGGGAGTCGCTCCGGATCATCCGAAGCTGAAGACCGTGTCGCGCGCCTTCGAGCGGATCGCCCTGAAGCCGGGATTCAGATTCTTCGGCAACGTCGAGGTCGGCCGCGACCTCACGCACGCGGATCTGGCCCGTCTGTACGACGCCGTCGTCTACGCGGTGGGGTCGCAGACCGATCGCCGCCTCGGCATTCCAGGGGAAGAGCTGGACGGATCGTGGTCGGCGACCGAGTTTGTCGCCTGGTACAACGGCAACCCCGACTACCAGGACCTGTCGTTCGACCTCAATGTCGAGAGCGCCGTCGTGATCGGGAACGGCAACGTGGCACTCGACGTCGCGCGGATGCTCGCGCTGACGCCCGAAGAGCTCGCACCGACGGACACGACCGATTCGGCGACGACTGCGATCGGTGAGTCGACCGTCCGCGAGATCGTGGTGGTGGGCCGCCGCGGCCCGGCGCAGGCATCGTGGACGACGCAGGAGCTCAAGGAGATGGGTGAACTCGCCGGGGCCGATGTTGCCGTCGACCCGGCAGAGCTCGAGCTCGACCCCGCCAGCGAGGCCGCGCTCGAGCAGGACACGAACGCCCGCCGAAACCTCGACGTGCTGCGTGACTTCGCGACGCGTCAGCCGACGGGAAAGCCCGTCACGCTTAGGTTCCGCTTTTTCTTGTCGCCCGTCGCGCTGCACGGCGACAGAAAGGTCGAGGCGATCGAGCTGGTGCGCAACCGGCTCGAAGAACGGGACGGCCGTCCGGCAGCCGTGCCGACGGAGGAGCACGAGAGGATCGACTGCGGCCTCGTCTTTCGCAGCATCGGCTATCACGGCGTCCCCCTGCCGGATCTGCCCTTCGACGAGCGGCGCGGGACCATCCGCAACGAGCGCGGTCGGGTCCTCGCGGACGACGGCGGCCCGTTGCCACAGATCTATTGCGCCGGGTGGATCAAGCGCGGCCCTACGGGGGTCATCGGCACGAACAAGAAGGACGCGATGGAGACGGTGGCGCTCCTGCTCGAAGACGTCCAAGGCGGCCGCATCGTTCACAGGGACGAGGCCACCGGCGAGGCGGTCGAGGTGATGCTGACGGAACGAGGTGTTCGAGCCGTCCTCTATCAGGGCTGGACGTCGATCGACGAGGTCGAGCGAGCTGCGGGCGAGAAGCTGGGCCGACCTCGCGTGAAGCTCCGCACCTGGGACGAACTGCTCGAGGCCGCCGAGTGCGTTGCGGCCGAGGCGACGTTGCGTCGCCCCTCCCCCAGTCGGGGGACGCCGTCCTCCCTCGGCGGAGGAAGATAAGAGCATGGAGTCACTCGTCGAGTGCCTCCGCTGCGGTAGTACGAGGCAGGCAAACGCTTCGCCGTTGCGGCAGGCAAACCCCGAGTGTCCGCGTTGCGGATACGTCGGCTGGGCGCCCGTGAACGCCTTGAGCGAGCGCGAGCGGCGGATCCTCCGGGAACGGCCGCTCGAGCGGCGCCGGCTCAGGATCGCCTAGCCAGGCTCTCGATCAGTAGTTCCGGCTCCAGCGCGTGCGCGGTGTTGCCCTCGCGGCCGGTCATCGTCTCCGCGGCGAGCAGCGCGTTGAGGATCGCTTCCTCCGTGGACTCGATCACCGCGTCGTAGAGCGGATTGATCTCCGAGTCCGACAGCATCCACAGCGGCACCTCGCGATCGCCGGTATCGAGGCCACGGTTCCCCGTGGCGAAGGCTAGGAAGAGGTCGCCGCTCGAGTGCGCGCCCGTGCCGCCCATCCGTCCGACCCCCGAGCCCTGCGCGCTGGGCAAGACGGTCGCATTGATGAGGGAGGAGCGGTGCGTTCGTTGCGACGATGCCGATGATCGAGCCGGACTCGTCGACCCGGCCTGGTCTGGGAACCCGCTCGCCGATCAGCTCTCCGACCGGCACGCCGTCCACGCGGAAACGGTTCCTCCGCCCGTAGTTCGCCTGCACCAGCACACCAACGACGTGTCCGTTCACAACGCGCGACGCCGTTCCGATGCCTCCTTTGAACTCGTGGCAGATCATCCCCGTGCCTCCGCCGACGTTCCCCTCCTCGACCGCGTCGCCTGACGCCGTCGCAAGGGCCGAGTGCACGTGCTCGGCCGTCACGTGCTGGCCGCGGATGTCGTTGAGAAAGCCGTCGAAGGTCTCGCCCCCACTACCGGGAGGGACCAGGCCTCCTCGTCCGACGAAGCGGCGGCGATCGCATCGCGGACGACACCCACGCTGAACGTGTTCGTGATCCCGATGGGCGTCGTCAGGAACCCGGACTCGCGCACCCACTCGAGTCCCGTCAGCTCGCCGTTCCCATTCAGGCGGTGACAGCCGGCGAAGAGCGGCGTCTCCGGCGGGACGATGACCGTCACGCCCGTCCGAATAGACTCGCCCTCGATCAGTGTCGTATGACCCACTTGGACGCCACTGACGTCGGTGATCGCGTTCGTTGCACTCGGTGTGCCCTGGCCGATCTCGATCGCCAAGTCTCGAGCCCGCATCCAGCACACATTAAGCCCTCTTCCCCTAGAGTTCCCGCGACTCTGAGAACGGCTTAGGGCAAACCACAGGGGAGGGTTCGTATGCAATTGCCGCTGAAGATGCTGGTACTTGCTGTCGCCGCCGCAGTCGTGCTCGCAGGGGCCGGAGCCAAGGCCACGTACGGGGCAGGCGGCGGGGCCAACTACATCGTGCTCTACAAGGACCAAGCCGTCCCGCAAGATGCGGCGGCGACCATAGCGAGTGCGGGAGGGACGCTCGTCTACAGCTACGACCAGATCGGCGTAGCGATCGCGCAGTCCAGCAGCGCGTCCTTCCGCGACAGTCTGCTGAAGGACGACCGGATCGAGAATGCGTCCGCGACGGCGAACTTCGCGACGGAACTGCCGGACGCGCAGGCTGGTAGCGACACAGGCGATCCGCCGACAGCAACGGCGACCGCCTCCGACCCGTTCACTTCGCTGCAGTGGGACATGCGTCAGATCAAGGCGCCCGAGGCGCATGCCATTACGAGCGGAAGCCCCAGCGTCCTCGTGGGCGACATCGACACGGGTCTTGACAAGGATCATCCGGACCTCCAACCGAACATCGACAGCGCCAACAGTGTCAACTGTGTCAGTGGTGCCCCGGTTCCAGGCGCCGCTGCGGCCGATGACGACAGCGGCCACGGAACGCATACCGCAGGGACGATCGCGGCGGCAGCTAACGGCATCGGGATCGTCGGTGTCGCGCCGAACGTGCGTATCGCCGGGATCAAGGCGGGCAACGCCGATGGGTTCTTCTTCCCGGAGGCTGTGGTATGCGCGTTCGTGTGGGCCGGCACGCACCAATTCGACGTGACGAACAACAGCTACTTCGCCGACCCCTTCCTCTTCAACTGCCGGAACGATCCCGTCCAGCACGCGATCTGGAAGGCGGAGCAACGCGCGATCCTCTTCGCCGAGCAGAACGGGGTCACCGTTGTCGCGGCAGAGGGGAACGAGGGCGAGGACCTGGCGCATCCGACAGCAGACGCAACGAGTCCGGACTTCCCGCCGGGCACGAACGTGACGCGACCCGTCACGAACGCATGCGTGGTCATCCCCGTCGAAGTTCCCGGCGTGATCGGCGTCACGGCGATCGGCGATCGCCGGCTGAAGTCGTTCTACTCGAACTTCGGTGTTGGCGTCACCCGGCTTGCCGCTCCGGGGGGCGATTCGATTCTCCAGAGGACGCCGGCGGCCACAAATGGACGTGTCCTGTCGACGTACCCGGCCGAGCAGTTCTGCCGGCCCAGTCGCCGGCTGGTTGATCCGAACGTTCCGACCGCGGTCTACTGCTACCTCCAGGGGACGTCGATGGCGGCCCCACATGTGACGGGGGAGGTGGCGCTGATCATCAGCCGTTTCGGCAAGGCGGCCGTCACGGCAGCCCTCGGCCAGACGGCGGATTTCCAGCCGTGCCCCGACGCGGCGACGCTGCAGCTGTACGCCCCGTTCCCGGGCAGCGAGAGCGGTAAGGCTCAGACCTGTCAGGGCGGCAGCGGTTACAACAGCTGGTACGGCAAAGGCATCGCAAACGTCCTCAAAGCGGTCACTCAATCCGGCTGACTAACAAAGGCCATGCGAGGGGCCGGCTCTGCGCCGGCCCCTCGCTAGACTCGAAACGTGGCCAAGACCGAGGCGCGACGCGAGCTGTGGGGCGGCGAGACGCGCAAGGCCGTTGACAACTTCCCAGTCTCGGGCGAGCCGATTCCGGCGTCGGTCGCACGCTGGCTCGGTCGCATCAAGGCTGCGGCCGCGCGCATCAACGCCGAGCTCGGGCTCCTGGACGCGGACAAGGCGCAGCGCATCGCCGAGGCCGGTGACCGCGTCGCCGCCGGCGAGCTGGACGACCAGTTCCCGATCGACGTCTTCCAGACCGGCTCGGGGACATCCTCGAACATGAACGCCAACGAGGTGATCGCCTCCCTTGCCGGCGAGGACGTGCACGCGAACGACGACGTGAACTTGGGCCAGTCGTCGAACGACGTCTTCCCGTCCGCCGTCCACCTCGCGGCGCTGGACGAGATCACGAACGACCTCATGCCCGCGTTGCAGCGCCTCGCGGATTCGCTCCAGGCGAAGGCTGCGGAATTCGAGGACGTCGTCAAGTCGGGCAGGACGCACCTCATGGATGCCGTACCAGTGACGCTCGGGCAGGAGTTCGGCGGGTACGCCGCGCAGGTTCGCCAGGGATACGACCGTGTCGGGTCGACGCTCGAGCGGCTCGGCCAGATTCCGCTCGGGGGAACGGCGATCGGCACGGGGCTCAACACGCATCCGGAGTTTGCCGCGCGCGTGCGGCAGCGGCTCTCCGAAGCGACCGGCCTCACGATCTCGGCGCCCGCCGACCCGTTCGAGGCGCAGGCCGCGCGCGACGCGCTGGTGGAGACGTCTGGTGCCTTGAAGACGGTCGCGGTCTCGCTGACGAAGATCGCGAACGACTTGCGGCTGATGGGCTCGGGCCCACGCACGGGCCTGGCCGAGATCTTTCTGCCCGAGCTGCAGAAGGGGAGCTCGATCATGCCCGGGAAGGTCAACCCCGTCATTCCGGAGGTCGTCACGCAGGTCGCGGCCCAGGTGATCGGCAACGACGTGGCGATCACGGCCGGCGGCATGCAGGGCTATTTCGAGCTCAACGTCTTCGTCCCGTTGCTCGCGCGGAACCTGCTCGACTCGATCAAGCTGCTCGCCTCGGCGTCGCGGCTGCTCGCCGAGAAGTGCGTCGACGGGATCGAGGCAAACCGTGAGATGTGCGAGCGCTACGCGGAGCTGACGCTGTCGGCGGCGACCGCCCTCAACCCGTACATCGGCTACGACGCGGCAAGCGAGATCGTGAAGGAGGCTGCGTCGTCGGGCCGGCCGCTGCGCGAGATCGCCCGCGAGCGGGGCGTCCCCGAGGACGTGCTCGAGAAAGCGCTGGACTACCGCGCAATGGCGAAGCCGTACGGCCGCTGAGCCTGCGGCCCTCCCCGAAGCTCGATATTTGGACTACTATCTGGCGTCTGGTCGGGCGCCGGGCAGCCACTCCGGCGCAGTTCACCAAGAGGGGGAGAGAGTTGTGAAGAGACGGTTTGGCTTATTGCCAGCGGCCGGTCTCGTAGCCGCGCTTGTCTTTGCGACCGCGGCGAGTGCCGTCGACCGCGGTACCGACGGCGCCGAGGCTCAGCCCGGCATCGACACGAGCAGTGCGATCGTCCAGCTCGCGGGCGATCCGGTCTCGACCTCCGTCAAGACGAAACCGGCACGGGGGAAGAAGATCGACTTTTCGAGTACCAGCGTAAAGTCGTACCGGGCTCAGCTTGCCGCTCTGCGGAACGACTTCAAGCAGTGGCTGAGGGCGAACGCACCGGACGCGAAGGTGACCGGAGAGTTCGACATCTCGCTGAACGCGGTCGCCGTGCAGTTGAACGGAACGCCGCTCAGCACGATCGCCTCGGCTCCGATGGTCCAGCGGGCCGAGTACGAGGGCGTCTACACGCCCGCCGGCGATCCCGACCTCGCCCTCATCGGCATTCCGGCCGCTTGGGGTGCAGGCGGAAGTGCGAACGCCGGCGTGAGGCCCGACGGAACGCGCGTCAAGATCGCGATCGTCGACACGGGCATCGACGTGACACACCCGTGCTTCAGCGACGCGGGCTACGCGCCTTCTCCGCAGCAGGGGCCGCCGTCGCTCACGAACAACAAGGTGATCGTGGCGAAGGTGTTCAACAACAAGGCCAAGGTGCTGGGGTTGACGCCCGCGCCCGTGCAGGACCACGGTACGCACGTCGCAGGGACAGCCGCCTGCGACTACGGTCTCACGAACGGGACGACGACCGTGAACGGCGTCACGGTGACGTACGGCGTGACCGGCGTCGCGCCGGGCGCGCTGCTGGGGAACTACAACGTCTTCCCGGGCGAGATCGGGAACGCTCGCTCGGAGGACATCGTGAATGCGCTTGACGCCGCCGCCCAAGACGGGTTCGACGTCGTGAACATGAGCCTCGGCGGCGGGACCCAGGGCATCCAGGATCTGCTGAGCATGGCGGTCGACGACCTCGATCAGGCGGGGATCGTCAACGCGGTCGCTGCCGGCAACAGCGGCCCTGGTTTCTTCACGGTGACGTCGCCGGGCCTGGCTCCGCGGGCCCTGACCGCAGGCGCGAGCACGGCGCCGCACTTCATCGGAGCACCGGTGACGGTCACCGGCTTCGCCCCGTTCGGGGCGGCGTCGGGGCAGTTCGCGACGGTGTCGAGCGATTTCACCGCACCGCTGGGTCCCGTCTTCTCCTCGGGCACGACGCTGAGCACTGCCTGCTCGGCACTTGCCGCGGGCAGCCTGACGGGCAAGATCGCGCTGATCTCCCGCGGCGGGTGCACGTTCTCGACGAAGATCCGCAACGCGCAGAACGCCGGCGCGGCGGCGGTGCTCGTCAGGAACAACGTCGTCGGCGATCCGATTGCGATGGCCCAGGACGGGACGCCGAACCAGCCGACCGTCCCGGCCTACATGGTCTCGCGGACGAACGGCGACGCGATCAAGGGCAGCGGCGGCGCGTCGACGACGATCGCCGCGACGAAGCAGTACTTCCAGACGACGAACGCCGACATCATGGCCGGCTTCTCGGGCCGGGGCCCGACGGACGTCGACTTCCGCGTCAAGCCGGACGTCGTCGCTCCGGGAGTGAACGTGCTCAGCTCGATCCCGGCGGCTTTCTGTGCGACGCCGCCGTGCTGGGCATTCTTCCAGGGTACGTCGATGGCGACTCCGCATCTGGCGGGCTCGGCGGCCGTCGTGCTCGGTCAGCATCCGACGTGGTCGCCGGCGGAGGTGCGCTCGGCTATCGTCAACACCGCGGACGCGGGAGTGCTGAAGAACTTCAGCACGGGCAGTTCTGAGACGAACGTCAACGTCATCGGCGCCGGCCGCGAGAACCTGAACGCGGCCGTTCAGGCGTCGGTCGCGCTCGATCCGGTCAGCGTGAGCTTCGGCGCAGTGCCCTCGGGGTCCGGCCAGAGCGACTCGCGCACCGTGGCGCTGACCACGCTGTCAGGCTCCGGTGCATTCACCGCGACGGTGACGAACGAGACGGGGGCAGGCGTTGACTTCGACGCGTCTGTCTCGGGTAACACCGTGACGGTCACCATGACGGCGCTGAAGGGGATTCCGGCGGGTAGCCGCCAGGGCATCCTCCGGATCTCCCGCGGCGGCGTGGAGGTCGCGCACGCAGCGGTCTTCGCGTTCATCAAGTAGTCCGCGACTAAGCGATGCACGAGAGGGGCCGCCTCCGGACGGCCCTTCTCGTTGGCAAAAGGGGCGCGTCAAGGCTCTGGACTATCGGGCCATGGCAAAGCCGCACGAGGACGCCGAGGGTTGAACTCTGCGGCCTGAGGGAAGAGAATCGACCCCGATATCTGGGCGCGGGCTTCGCGCGGGCGCAGCCCGCATAACGGAAGGGGAGAGAGTGAGACGACTACTCAGAGCGCTCGGCGTGGCGCTTGCCGCTGCTGCGCTGGTCGCGATCGGAGGCGGGGGGACCGCCTCCGGATCAGAGCTTGTCTTCGATCACAACGAGCTTTGGAGCGGGGCTGCGCTCGGGCCCGAGCTCTCGGGCTCGGCCGGACCGTCCACCGGGCCGACCGGTACCGGGCGTCCTCCGCGGGTGGGGCCGAACAATCGCGCCAACGCCCAGCAGGCTGCATTCCCGAACGGCCTGCTCGGCCGGAGCGAGACGACGATCGCGGCGACGGACGACGGACAACTGCTTCTAGTGGGCTTCAACGACGCCCAGGGATTCTGCGGCTCGCCGTTCGGTTCCGCCTGCACGCCGCAGTCGCCCCCCGGACTGTCCGGATTCGCGTTCTCGACTGACGGCGGATTGAGCTGGATCGACGGAGGCGGCCCGGATCCGCTCGGGACGAACGTCTTCACGCGCGGCGACCCCTGGATGGACCGGGGCGGGGTTGACGGCATGACGTTCTACTACGCCAATCTCGCCATCGACAAGACGACCGGAGCGTCGCTCGGCATCAGCGTCCACCGCGGGCACTTCAGCGGGGGCACCTTCGCCTGGCAAGACATCAGGACCTTCGACTCGCCGCACAACCCCGGCAGCTGCACGCCTGCCGGCACGCCCTGCGACTTCTACGACAAGGAAGCGCTCGTCGCGGCGAAGGACGGCAGCGGAACGGCGTACGTGTCGCTCACGAACTTCCAGGGTCAGCCCACCATTCGACCCGGGTGCGGCACCAACGCACAGTTCGGCTTCGGCCAGATCGAGGTGTTCCGGACGCACGACGGCGGCGACTCGTGGCAGGGGCCCGCCATCGCCGGTCCGGAGGCCCCCGACTCGGTCGCGTCGTGCGGTAACACGGGCACGCTCCGGCAGAGCTCGGCGCCTGCGATCGGGCCGAACGGCGAGGTCTACGTCGTCTCGCAGTTCGGGCCGACGTTCTCGCCCGCCACGTCGACGGATGCCCACATCGTGGTTGCGCGCTCGCTCGACGGCGGCGTGAGTTTCGCGCCGCAAGTGACGGTCGCGGACACCAACTCGATGCGGCAAAACCCGCCGGTCGGCTACAACCGCGACCGGATCAACGACCATCCACGGATCGACGTGGCGACCACCGGAGACAACAAGGGGCGTGTCTACGTCGTCTACTACAGCGCGGTCGCGCCGACGGTCGCGCCCCCTGCGAACCTGGCGTCTTGCCTGGTACCGCCTGCACCGCAGTCCCGCTGCCGCGCACAGACGCTCACGTCGTCGCAGGTGTTCCTCCGGCACTCGGATGACCGCGGGGCGACGTGGAGCGCCGCGATCCCGCTCGGCGGGCCGGTCCCGGACACCGGCGTCAAGCGGTTCTGGCCCGACGTCAGCGTCTCGCCCGGCGGGAACGTGAACGTCGTGTACTACGAGAGCCAGGAGAAGCAAGCGACGGCAAACCCCTCCGACGTCGAATGCAACCTCAACGTTG
>WNEY01000135.1_pt1 | contig 37498 bp, 36 predicted proteins | sample 5400531 | NCBI WGS metagenome assembly WNEY01 (sample SAMN13153338, study PRJNA577476) | soil metagenome | isolation source: 200 cm saprolite under Douglas fir tree site 1 | place: USA:California | collected 2015-04-18 | reverse complement strand
TGCGCCGAGACCGTGCGCCTGCCCATGGTGACGGTCGCCGAAACGACCAAGGCCGCCGTGCGCGACGCCATGGTCCACGCTGGGCTGATCAATTAGCGCGATTGGCTGGGCAGCGACCCGCTAGGTCAGTGGACTGCTAGGCCGGCGGGCGACCCAAAACAGCGGGCGAACGACGGATAAGACGCGAAACGTTCGAAACCATAGCATTCGTCGTCCGTTGTCTGTCCTCCGGTCCTATCGTCCATTCTCCGGCTCTGTGGTTCGCTGGGAGAGGCAGATGCTCGACGAATTCAAGAAATTCGCGATGCGCGGAAATGTCGTCGATCTCGCGATCGGCGTGATCATCGGCGCGGCGTTCGGCGGCATCGTCAACTCGCTGGTTGCCGATGTTCTGATGCCGGTCATCGGCGCCGTCACCGGCGGGCTCGATTTTTCCAACTACTTCATTCGGCTCTCGTCCAATGTGACCGCGGATTCGGTGGTCGAAGCAAAGAAGCAAGGAGCGGTTCTGGCTTGGGGCAGCTTTCTCACCCTCACGATCAATTTCATCATCATCGCGTGGGTCCTGTTCTTGATCGTCAAGCTCATGAACCGAGTCCTGCAAGCCGAAGCCGCGAAGGCGCCGGCCCTCACCAAACAGGAACAATTGCTCACGGAGATCCGCGACCTGTTGAAAGTCGACAGAAAATAGCGCCGATGATGTAGTCGCGGGCAAAACGCGAGCTATCACAAGTAGAAGCGCGGCTACTTTCAAGCATGGAACTTTCCCTTGACGGGTGCATTTTAACAATGACTTGAAATATTCCGGCACCCATTGAATCGGTGCTGCGGGCGTATTTTCGCTGATCGCCCACTCACTCGCAGCATCTTTGTCGGATACCGCACAGACAAGTTCCATGCCGGTGGCGTAGCTCTCGCCGGCCGGGGCGGACGCGTGGTCGGAGCGCGGTCCGATTGTTTTGCGGCACCGGCTCTGACGACTGGAGAGGAGCTCAGGTGCAATTGGATCGCTCGCGTGCCGGTCGGCGCAATTTGCTACTGGCTGGACTCCCGGCCAAAGAGCTCGCGCTGCTCGAACCTCATCTCAAGGACATCGCGCTCAAGCAGGGAACGGTCCTGCAGGAGCCGGGCGAGCGCATTGAGCATGTTTATTTCCCCCATGACGGGATCATCTCGCTCCTGGCCGTGATGCAACAGGGTGATGCCATCGAAATCGCGACCATCGGATACGAGGGCGCGGTCGGCTCCTTGTCGGGACTGGGGCCCCGACGGTCGCATACGCGCGCAGTGGTCCAGGTGGCGGGGATGGCCTCACGCATCGCAGCGACGCGCTTTCGCCAAGCCGCCGAGGAAAGCGAAGCTATCCGCGGCATCGTGGTGCGCTACTGCGAGATGCTGTTGATCCAGGTTCAACAGACGGCCGCGTGCAATGCCCTGCACGCCGTCGAGGCGCGCCTGAGCCGCTGGCTGCTGCAGGCGCGCGATCGGCTCGAAAGCAACACGATCCAGCTGACCCACGAATTCCTGTCACAGATGCTGGGCGTGCGCCGCACGACCGTGACGGTCGTAGCCCATACGCTGCAGCAGGCCGGCCTGATCCGCTACCATCGCGGGCAAATCGAGATCGTCGATCGGCCGGGTCTCGAGGCCAGAGCTTGCGAATGCTACGCGGCGATCCGTCAGCAAATCGATCAGGTCGTTCCGGCGGCGAGAAACTGACTGCGAAGCGGGAATGGGCTGGGCAATCGGCCTCGCCGGTCGGGCTCGCCAACGCCACCCCGATATTGGCGGCCCACGACGGCCAAGTTCTTGGGCCATGTTCTTGCACCGTGACCGGTCGGTAGCGCGACATCCGACGACCAGCATCTCGAAATCGGCCATGAGCAATCGGCCGGGCACGAACAAGGCTGAGACAGCTGAGCGAGGTGATTTGGGACAGCATAAGTTTCGTTAGAACAATAACTTAATGCCGTTGTCCCGCTGTCCCACCCCCCTAGGGTCTCGGAGAGCGGGACAGCAAGCAATGCTGTAGGACGCGATTAGGACGATGCTCGATACTGCTCGATACAGTGACGGGTTGGCAGGCGCGCATCTGTCCGCTATCGAACCAACCTTGCTCCAACGGCAGGCACGCAGGCGGGCCGCACTCCGGGAAGGGGTGGTGGCCGCGCAATGAGTGGCGGAAATGGCTGCGAAATCGGACAATAAGACCCAGGTCGTTGCTCACAATCGAAAGGCGCGATTCAACTACGAGATCGGCGAGACGTTCGAAGCCGGGCTTGCGCTCACCGGCACCGAGGTGAAGTCGTTGCGACTGGGCAGGGCGACAATCGCGGAGTCCTATGCCGACGCCCGCGGCGGGGAGATCTGGCTCATCAACGCCAATATTCCGGAATACCTGCAAGGCGGCCGTTTCAACCATGCGCCCAAGCGCTCGCGCAAGCTGCTGCTGCACCGGCGCCAAATCCACAAGCTCGCCGGGGCGGTTGAGCGCGAGGGCATGACGCTCGTGCCGCTGAAGCTCTATTTCAACGAGAAGGGTCGCGCCAAGATCGAGCTGGCGCTCGCCCGCGGCAAGAAGCTGCACGACAAGCGCGAGACCGAGAAGAAGCGCAGCTGGGAGCGTGAGCGCGGGCGGCTGCTGCGCGCCAAGGGCTGAACCCGGCTGGCCGGCCCGCAATGCAAGCCGTCCCACGCCGCGCGACGGCCGGCGGCTCACAAAGTCGTGAACATCGGAGACGAAAAACCGGCTCCCGCCCTGCATCCGCGTGATGCGGCCCCCGTAGCTGGTTGCGTCGGTGCGGGCACCCTCGCGGTCCCCTCGGCATGCAGACCATCACAACGGGAGCGATTTCCATGTTCAGGCAGATCAAGCTACTCACCCTTGCCGGAGCCGTTGCCGCATCGGCATTCGTCACCACCGGCGCGGAGGCCGCCGGCTGGATCGTCGGGCTGGTCGACGGCAAGTCGATCGTGACGATCGATCCGGCGACCCGCAAGGTTGCGTCCAAGGCCGATATCAAGGGCGCCGCCGCGATCATCGGCATCGACCTGCGTCCCGCCGACGGCATGCTCTACGGCGTCGCCGGCGACGGTTCGATCGTCACCATCGACCCGAAGTCGGGTCAGGCCACTGCGAAGAGCAAGCTCTCCGAGATGCTCAAGCCGGGCGTGATCGCCACCGTCGACTTCAACCCGGTCGCGGATCGGTTGCGCGTCATGGGCTCCGACGGCACCAGCCTGCGCGTCAACGTCGACGACGGCAAGGCTACCGTCGACGGCTCGCACAAATACAAGGAAGGCGACGCCAACGCAGGCAAGACGCCGAAGGTCGTTGCCGGCGCCTACAGCAATTCGTGGAAGGGCACCAAGGCGACCACGCTCTACGACATCGATGCCGCCACCGGTGCGCTGGTGACCCAGGTGCCGCCGAATGACGGCGTGCTCAACACCGTGGGCTCGCTTGGAATGCCCGTCAGCGGTGCGGTTGCCTTCAACATCGTGTCGAGCGGTGAAGACAAGAACGACGCCTGGCTGGTGACCGGCGGCACGCTCTACTCGGTCGATCTCAAGACCGGCAAGGCGACGATGGTCGGCAAGATCCAGGGGCTGTCGGGAACGCTGACCGACATCGCCTGGATCGACTGATCAATCCGCTGTCAGCTCTGCGTCCGTCCCGCGGGTCCTCCCGCGGGACGGCGTTTTGCGGTTGACGTTGCGGGGCGATCTTGGCTTATGCCGGCGGCAGGGCTGCGGTAGCTCGTGGCTTTGAACCTGGATGCGGTCGTGCTGCCCATCAAGTTCGATCACTGCGTCGTGCATGTCTCCGACTGGGAGCGCTCGAACGCCTTTTACCGCGACGTTCTCGGCGCCGAGCTGGTCGAGCGGCCGAAGGGCTGGGCCTACCGTTTTGGGGCCACGCAGCTCAACCTGCACGGGCCGGGCTTCAAGCCGGCCGAGGTGGCGCGGCTGCCGGTGCAGCCGGGCAACAGCGATCTCTGCTTCGAGTGGGCGGGGCCGGTCTCCGACGCCATCGCCCATCTCGGGCGCTGCCGCGTCTCGGTCGAAGCCGGGCCGATGGAGCGCTTCGGCGCCAAGGGTGCCGGAACCAGCGTCTATTTCCGCGACCCCGACGGCTCGCTGCTCGAATTCATTTCGTATCAGCCCAAGACGGGAGAAGACCGGCCATGACCACCGCACCCGATCCCAACGTTCTGCCTGCCGGCATCCCGGCGCCGCAGGACGATGGCAGTGCCCGCCACCTCGAGGGTCTAAGGCTTCCCTCACTTACGCTCGCGGCGACCGACGGCTCGCAGGTCGATCTGTCGAAGCTCGCGGGCCGCACCGTGGTCTACATCTATCCGCGCACCGGGGTGCCCGGACAGGCACTGCCGGACGGCTGGGACCAGATTCCCGGCGCCCGCGGCTGCACGCCGCAATCGTGCTCCTTTCGCGACCATTTCGCCGAGCTCAAGCGGTTCGGAGTGGCGCACCTCTATGGCCTCTCGACGCAGGACACCGCCTATCAGCGCGAGGCGGCCGACCGCCTGCATCTGCCGTTCCTGGTGCTCTCCGACGCCGCCCTCGCGCTCGCAAGCGCCATCAAGCTGCCGACTTTTTCGGTGGCCGGCATGACGCTACTCAAGCGCATGGCGCTCGTGATCGACGACGGCGTGGTCCGTAAGGTGTTCTATCCGGTATTCCCGCCCGACAAGAATGCCGAGGAAGTCATCGCCTGGCTTCAGGCGTCGAGATAGCGGCGCACGTTCGAAAACACCTCGCGAAACATTTCCGGCGTCAGCACGCCGGTATTGGTGTTCAGTCGCGAGCAATGATAGCTGCAGAACAGACGCAGCTTGCCGATCTCGTGCGCCGAGCCGTGACCGAAGGCGGCTGCTTTCGCGCGATGGTCGAGCGCCGCCAGCACGCTGTCATGCGCAATCCGCCCGAGCACCACGATCGCGCGCAGCTTGGGCATTTCGGCAATCGTGGCCCTGAGGAAAACGCGGCAAGTCGCAATCTCGCTGCCGGTCGGCTTGTTCTGAGGGGGCACGCAACGCACCGCATTGGTGATGCGGGCATCGACGAGCTCGAGCCCGTCCTCGGGGTGCGCCTGGTACCTGCCGCGGGCGAAATCATAACGCGACAGCGTGTCGTAGAGCAGCACGCCCGCATAGTCCCCGGTAAAGGGACGGCCGGTGCGGTTCGCCCCTTGCAGCCCGGGCGCCAAGCCGACGATGAGAAGTCGCGCGGTGAGGGGACCGAAAGAGGGGACCGGCGCATTGAACCAAGTAGGCTCGCGGCGGCGGCAATCCGCGCGGAATGCCTTGAGACGCGGGCAGCGCGAGCAGTTCCGGCCGGGCTTGCCGGACTCCCCGGTCATCGGCAGTGGGTCAATCGTCGAAGTCGTCATCGTCGGCAGCGCTGGCGCTGGCCCGCTGCGGAGCAGCGGATCGCTGCAGGAACTGTGGCGTATGCCGCTCGCGCGGCTCGCGCGCCTCGCGGGCGGCGCGCTCGGCCGGGTCGCGGCCGATCTTGGGCTGCAATTCCACAATGTCGAGGAAGACATCGGCTTGGCGCCGCAACTCGTCGGCGACCATGGGCGGCTGGGTCGAGATGGTGGAGACCACCGTCACGCGCACGCCGCGGCGCTGCATGGCTTCGACGAGCGAGCGGAAATCGCCGTCGCCAGAGAATAGTACCATCTGGTCGATATGCCCGGCGATCTCCATGGCATCGACCGCGAGCTCGATGTCCATGTTGCCTTTGACCTTGCGGCGGCCGGTCTGATCGACGAATTCCTTGGTCGCCTTGGTAACGACGCTGTAGCCGTTGTAGTCGAGCCAGTCGATCAGGGGCCTGATCGACGAATACTCCTGATCTTCGATCACAGCAGTGTAATAGAACGCGCGCATAAGATAGCCGCGCGAATGGAATTCGCGCAGCAGTCGCTTGTAGTCGATGTCGAAACCGAGCGCCTTGGCGGTGGCGTAGAGATTGGCGCCGTCAATGAAGAGAGCGATTTTTTCTTGTTGGGGTCCCATGATGTTTCTCGTGTTGAGTTATCGAAACTTCGATTTCAGGCTCCCGGCCGCGCGCGGATGCCGCACAATGGTACCGGCTCATCTAGCAGGAACAGTAGATTGCGTGCCGTTGAATGAATGGCGACGCTCGCCGCAGCCAATCGTATAATTGTATGGACCGCAACGCGGTTCCCGCATTCTGCCTAACAGAGGTCCGCGGCGCCGCCAAGAGGATTTTGACTCGGCAAATTCGCCTTGCACTTTGCCGGCGAGGTGGCTACCTAACGGCCACGTTTCACGAAACGTTCTATTGCAGGAGCAATGCGCCCATGGCCCGTGTCACCGTCGAGGACTGTATCGACAAGGTTGAGAACCGCTTCGATCTCGTGCTTCTGGCGAGTCACCGCGCGCGCATGATCTCGTCCGGCTCGCAGATCACCGTCGATCGCGACAACGACAAGAACCCGGTCGTCGCGTTGCGCGAGATCGCCGAGAAGACGATCTCGCCCGACGACCTCAAGGAGGAACTGGTCCATTCGCTGCAGAAATACGTCGAGGTGGACGAGCCCGAGCCCGAGGCGGTTCCGCTCATCAGCGCGGCCGGCGGAACGGTCGACGCCGACGACACCGAGGTCGCGCCGGAGCGCATGACCGAGGAAGAGCTGCTCAAGGGCCTCGAAGGGCTTACTCCGCCCGAGGAGCAGCCGGAAGAAGAAGAATAAGGGCTATAACCCTGCGATAAGCTGACGGCCCGGCCCAGTCCGGGCCCTTTGCATTTCTGCCGGCCAATGAGCATTCGACGGGGCAATAAATCCAGCGCCTTGTAGCCGTTAACAAACATCATGATATCCTTTGCGGGTGGGAGCGGCCGACCGTTGCGGCGCTCCAAAGGATAGCCATGGCGCGTTCGACCGACCTGCCGCGCATGCAGAACCAGTCCCGGGCTCGGGCGCCGCTTGAGCGGGGCCTCAATGTCGTTTCGCAAGTGATTGAAAAGGCGGCGAAATCGAAAGAGCCGCCGAAGCCGCAAATGATGCGGCAATACGACCTGATCGAGCGCGTGAAGCGTTACAATCCGGCGACCAGCGAGGCGCTGCTCAACCGCGCCTATGTCTACGCCATGAAGGCCCATGGCGAGCAGAAGCGCGCCTCGGGCGATCCCTATTTCTCGCATCCGCTCGAAGTCGCGGCGATCCTGACCGATCTCAAGCTGGACGACGCGACCATCGCCGCCGCCCTCCTGCACGACACGATCGAGGACACCGCTGCCACCCGTGCCGAGATTGATCAGATGTTCGGGCCGGACATCGGCGTGCTGGTGGAGGGCCTCACCAAGCTCAAGAAGCTCGACCTCGTCACCAAAGAGGCGAAGCAGGCGGAGAACCTGCGCAAGCTCCTGCTGGCGATCGCCGACGACGTGCGGGTGCTGCTGGTCAAGCTCGCCGACCGCCTGCACAACATGCGCACGCTCTCGCACATGCCGCCCGAGGTGCGGCGCCGCGCCGCCGAGGAGACGCTCGACATCTATGCGCCGCTGGCCGGGCGCATGGGCATGCACGAGATGCGCGAGGAGCTCGAGGACCTGGCATTCCGCGAGCTCAACCCCGACGCCTACAAGGTGGTCAACGAGCGCCTTGAGGCGCTCGAATCCAGGAACCTCGGGCTGGTCGCTGAGATCGAGCAGCAGCTGACCAAGAAACTCGCCGACCGCGGGATTGCCGCCGAGGTGACCGGACGGCGCAAGCGCGCCTATTCGATCTGGCGCAAGATGGAGCGAAAGTCGGTCGGCTTCGAGCAGCTCTCGGACATTTTCGGCTTCCGCGTGGTCGTGAAGACGCTCCCCGAGTGCTATCAGGCGCTCGGCATCGTGCACACGACCTGGCCCGTGGTGCCGGGCCGCTTCAAGGACTACATCTCGACGCCCAAGCAGAACGACTACCGCTCGATCCACTCGACCGTGATCGGGCCGAGCCAGCAGCGCGTCGAATTGCAGATCCGTACTCACGAAATGCACCAGATTGCCGAGTACGGCATCGCCGCCCACCCCCTCTACAAGGACAGCAGCGGTTCCCCGACCGAGATGCTGTCGCGCGAATCCAGCGCCTATACGTGGCTGCGCCGTACCATCGAGCTGCTCGCGGAGGGTTCCAATCCGGAAGAGTTCCTTGAGCACACCAAGCTCGAGCTGTTCCATGATCAGGTGTTCTGCTTCACGCCGAAGGGCAAGCTGATTGCACTGCCGCGGCGGGCCAACGCCATCGACTTCGCCTACGCGGTGCACACCGACGTTGGCAATACCGCGGTCGGCTGCAAGATCAACGGCAAGATCTCGCCGCTCGTGTCCGTGCTGGAGAACGGCGACGAGGTGGAGATCATGACCTCGAAGGCGCAGACCGCGCCGCCGGCGGCGTGGGAATCGCTCGTGACCACCGGCAAGGCGCGCGCCGCCATCCGCCGTGCCACCCGGGTCGCGGTGCGCAACCAGTATGCCGGCCTCGGGCGCCGCATCGTCGAGCGGCTGTGCCAGCGCGCTAAGATCGCCTATTCGGACGAGAAGCTGCAGGGGGCGTTGCCGCGCCTGGCGCGCGCTTCGTTGGAGGACGTGCTGTCGGCGGTCGGCCGCGGCGAATTGCGCGCCGCCGACGTCGCCCGCGCCATGTATCCGGACTACAAGGAAGAGCGCGCCGCCGCGATCGCGCAGCAGCCGAAGGCCGAAAGCGGCTGGTTCGGGCTCAAGCGCAGCAAGGCCGTCAAGGTCAAGGTGCCGAATGCGGGCGAAGCGGGCGCGGCGATCCCGATCCGTGGCATCAATACCGACCTGCCGGTGCGGTTCGCGCCCAACGGCGGTGCGGTGCCGGGCGACCGCATCGTCGGCATCATGACCCCGGGCGAGGGTATCACCATCTATCCGATCCAGTCGCCGGCGCTGAAGGATTTCGAGGATGCCCCGGAGCGCTGGCTCGATCTGCGCTGGGACGTCGACGACCGGACGCCGGCGCGGTTCCCCGCGCGCATCATGCTGCAGACCGTCAACGAGCCCGGCACCCTGGTGCAGGTCGCGCAGGTGATCGCCGAGCACGACGGCAACATCGACAACATCCGCATGACCCGCCAATCGCCCGATTTTACCTCGCTGACGATCGATCTCGAAGTCTACGACCTCAAGCATCTCAACTCGATCATCGCGCAATTGCGGGCGAAGGACGTGGTGGCCAATGCCGAGCGGGTGGATGCGTGAGGATTGTCTACGCCCGGACGCCACGACCCGGACGCCAAGACCCTTGCAGGTAGCTTTGCCAATGTATATACTCAATTGTATATACAGAGGCACCTAGGATGGCTACTGCACGCGTTTTCAAATCCGGAAATAGTCAGGCGGTTCGGCTACCGAAGCAATTCCGGTTCCGCGGCAAGGAGGTTGAAATCTTTCGGCGCGGAGACGAAGTAGTGCTGCGCGAGAAGTCCCGCGGCATGGAGCGCGCATTCGAAATTATTGCCAATCTACCAATAGAAGATTTGGCCGAGGAGCGCGATGCTCCTCCACAGGAGCGCGAAGGGCTGTGATTAAGCCTCGCTATCTGTTGGATACCGACACTTTTGTTTACATCCGTCGGGGTCGTCCAGCAGAGGCACAGGCTCGTTTTCAACGCTTGCAGCCGGGCGAGGCGGTCCTCTCGGTTATAACTTATGGGGAACTGCTCTACGGTATTGAAAAGAAGCAAGTGGGGCCGGAGCCGCTGCGGCGGTTGGAGGAGTTGGCGAGCCTTATCCATGTCATGCCGCTGCCGGCCGAAGCTGGCCGATTTTATGGCGCCATTCGCGCGGCATTATCAATCAAAGGTGAGATGATCGGAGCCAATGATCTTTGGATCGCGGCTCATGCCCGGGCAATGGACCTCACGCTTGTCACCAACAACGAACGCGAGTTCAAACGCGTGGCTGGACTAAAGCTCCAAAACTGGATCGGATAGATGGCAAGGGAAGCGAGTTGATTGCGGAAAAGATGTCGACCATTCTTCATCTTCGTCTCGGCGTCAACGTCGATCATGTCGCGACCATCCGCAACGCGCGCGGCGGGCGGCATCCCGATCCGGTGCGCGCCGCCAAGCTCGCGATCGAAGCCGGTGCCGACGGCATCACCGCGCATCTGCGCGAAGACCGCCGCCACATCCGCGATGACGACATGGCGCGGTTGAAGGCCGAGATCACTAAGGCGCTCAATTTCGAAATGGCCGCCACCGACGAGATGGTGGCGATCGCCGCGAAGACCAGGCCGCATGCGGTCTGCCTGGTCCCCGAGCGGCGCCAGGAGCGCACCACCGAAGGCGGTCTCGATGTTGCCGGGCAGCGCGCGCAGCTCACGGCGGCGGTCGCCGAGCTCAAGAAGGCCGGCGTCCGGGTCTCGCTGTTCATCGCGGCCAAGCCGGCGCAGATCGAGGCCGCGGTGGCGATCGGCGCGCCGGTGATTGAGATTCACACCGGCGCCTGGTGCGACGCGGTTGCCGAAGGCCGCGAGGCGGCGGCCGGCGCCGAGTGGCGGCGCATCCAGGACGGCGCCAAGCTCGCAAAACGTCTTGGCCTCGAAGTCCATGCCGGCCATGGGTTGAATTTCGAAACCGCGGAGACGATCGCGGCGCTGCCCGAAATCGTCGAGCTCAATATCGGCCATTTCCTGATCGGAGAGGCGGTCTATTCCGGTCTCGCCGACGCGGTGAGAACGATGCGCGCAGCGATGGAGCGCGGTCGCGCGCGGCCCAAGTCATGATCATCGGCATCGGCTCCGACCTTATCGATGTCCGGCGCATCGAACGCACGATCGAGCGCCACGGCGAACGCTTTCTCGGTCGTATCTTTACCCAGATCGAACGGATGAAGGCGGAAGGGCGCGTCAAACCGGTCGAAACCTACGCCAAGCGCTTTGCCGCCAAGGAGGCGTGCGCCAAGGCGCTCGGCACCGGCCTGCGCGGGGGGGTGTTCTGGCGCGACATGGGCGTGGTCAATCTGCCGTCGGGCCGCCCGACCATGAAGCTCACGGGCGGTGCACTGGCGCGGCTCCAAGCGATCACGCCTGCGGGCTGCGAGGCGCGGATCGACGTGACCATCACCGACGAAGGCCCGATGGCGCAGGCGATCGTCGTCATATCGGCGATTCCGCGTCCGGCGTGAGGTGGAATCGGCGACCGCCGCGGTTGCCCGGCATTGACGACGCCTCGAATCGGCAAGCTTGTCGCTTGCTCGCAAGGTTCCGCGACCAGTGCCGGCGCACGCGGACTTCTGCATGCGGCAGCAGCCAGCCCTGCCGGACCGACGCTGTCAGAGCGCGCCCGGCTCATCCCGTAGCCAGGGTTCAACTCACTGAAAAAGGACGCGAATCTGCGTCGTTCGCAATTGAAATTGGTACCGCCAGACAATAGCTCAAATTCTTCGCCCTTCATTGCGCCCTGCCGCCCCACCGGCTAGAAGGGCGCGGGGCTTCCAACCGAATGGACAAGAGGCCGATGAGCGTGACGTCAGGGGCAAAGCGCAAAGAAGGGGGTATTGCGGAGACCGGGCGCGTGATCTTTCACGCCCTTATCATCGCGCTTGTGATCCGTACCTTCCTGTTCCAGCCCTTCAACATCCCCTCCGGCTCGATGAAGGCGACGCTACTGGTCGGCGACTACCTGTTCGTGTCGAAATACTCCTATGGCTACAGCCACTATTCGCTGCCGTTCTCGCCGCCCTTGTTCTCGGGCCGCATCTGGGCGTCGCCGCCCGATCGCGGCGACATCGTCGTGTTCCGGCTGCCCAAGGACGACTCGACCGATTACATCAAGCGCGTCATCGGACTTCCCGGCGATCGCATCCAGATGATCGACGGCGTCGTGAATATCAACGGCGTGCCGATCAAGCGCGAGCGCATCGAGGATTTCATCGAGACGGAAGAGAGCACCCGCGCGCAACGCGTGAAGCGCTGGCGCGAAACGCTGCCGAACGGCGTGAGCTATACGACGCTCGATCTGGTCGATAACGGCTTCTATGACAACACCCCGGTCTATCATGTGCCCGAGGGTCATTACTTCATGATGGGCGACAACCGCGACAACTCGACCGACAGCCGCGTGCTCAGCCAAGTCGGCTATGTGCCGTTCGAGAACATCGTCGGCCGCGCCCAGATCATCTTCTTCTCGATCATGGAAGGCGAGCACGCCTGGCAGATATGGCGCTGGCCATGGGCTGTCCGCTGGAGCAGGCTGTTTACGATCGTGCGATGAGCCGCCGGCGCAAAGTCAATTCGGCTTCCGCGCAAGCGTCCGACTTGTCCACCGCCGCAGGCGAGCCGGGTACCCCGGCTGTCGCCGCTGAAAGTCCGCCAGTCGAGACGAAAAAAAAGCGCCGCCGGCGCCGCGCGCCGCTGCTCGAGGAGACGATCGGCTATCGCTTCGCCAATTCGGCGCTGCTCGAACATGCCCTTACCCATATTTCCGCGCTGACCGGGGCGCGCAATCGCGCCGGCAGTTACCAGCGGCTCGAATTTCTCGGCGATCACGTGCTGGGCCTCGTCGTTTCCGACATGCTGTTTCGCGCCTTCCCGAAAGCCGACGAAGGGGAGCTGTCGCGGCGGCTCGCCGACCTCGTGCGCAAGGAGGCGTGCGCCGAAGTGGCGCGCGCGATCGATCTCGGTGCGGCGATCAAGCTCGGCTCATCGGAAAACAACGCGGGCGGCCGCGCTCGCACCGCCATCCTCGCCGACGTCTGCGAGGCGCTGATCGGGGCGGTATTCGTCGACGGCGGATATCCTGCAGCGGCGGCGCTGATCGAGCGGCTGTGGGAAGCGCGGATGCGAGCGCCCGCGCGGCCGTTGCGCGATTCCAAGACGGTGCTGCAGGAATGGGCGCAGGCGCGTGGCTTGCCGACACCGGCCTATCGCGAGGTCGAGCGGCGCGGCCCCGATCACGACCCGGAGTTCCGCGTCACCGTCGAATTGCCCCATCAGGCCCCGGCCGAGGGGCTCGGTCGTTCGAAACGCGCCGCCGAGCAGGCGGCGGCCGCGGCCATGCTGACGCGCGCCGGCGTCAAGGCGGAACGGCTCTGATGACGGAGCAGCCGACCGGCGCGGCTGCCGGCCCGCGCTGCGGTTTCATCGCCTTGATCGGCGCACCGAACGTCGGCAAATCGACGCTGATCAACGCGCTGGTCGGCAGCAAGGTGGCGATCGTCTCGCACAAGGTGCAAACGACGCGGGCGCTGCTGCGCGGCATCGCGACCGAGGGCGAAGCGCAACTGGTGCTGGTCGATACGCCCGGCATATTCGCGCCCAAGCGCCGGCTCGACCGCGCCATGGTGACCAATGCCTGGGCGGGCGCGCACGACGCCGACGTCGTGGCGGTGCTGGTCGATGCCAAGCGTGGTCTCGACGAAGAGAGTGAGGCGGTTCTCGACCAGCTCGTTGCCGTGCGGCAGCCCAAGCTCCTGCTGATCAACAAGATCGACTTGGTGGAGAAAGCGGTCCTGCTCACGCTTGCCAAGACCGCCAACGAGCGCGTGCCGTTCGCCGCGACCTTCATGATCTCGGCGCTCAGCGGCGATGGCGTCGCGGACCTCAAGCGCTGGCTTGCCGCGCAGGCGCCGCCGGGGCCGTGGCACTATCCCGAGGACCAGATCACCGATGCGCCGCTGCGCCAGCTTGCGGCGGAAATCACCCGCGAAAAGCTCTATTTGCGCCTGCACCAGGAACTGCCATATCAGTCGACGGTCGAGACCGAGGTGTGGAAGGAAGTCAAGGGCGGCGCGGTGCGCATCGAGCAGACGATCTATGTCGCACGCGAGAGCCAGCGCAAGATCGTGCTGGGCAAGGGCGGCCAGACCATCAAGGCGATCGGCGCCGACGCGCGGCGCGAGATCGCCGATATGATCGAAGCCCCAGTCCATCTCTTTCTGTTCGTCAAGGTGCGCGAGCGCTGGGGCGACGATCCGGAACGCTACCGCGAAATCGGGCTCGAATTTCCGAAGGAGTAGGTCCGATGCAATGGACCGATGAAGGCATCGTGCTCGGCGTCAAGCGCCACGGGGAGGCGAATGCCATCGTCGAGCTGATGACGCGCGAGCACGGCCGCCATCTCGGTCTGGTGCGGGGCGGCGGGGGCTCGCGGCTGCGGCCGGTTCTGCAGCCGGGCAATCGGGTCAATGCCACTTGGCGCGCGCGGCTCGACGAGCATCTCGGCCATTACGTGGTGGAAGGGCTCGAGCTGTCGGCGGCGAGCCTGTTCGCGACTGCGCACGCGGTTTATGGGGTGACCCATCTGGGGGCGCTCTGCCGCCTGCTGCCCGAGCGCGATCCCCACCCGCACATCCATGCCGCGCTCGAAGAAGTTCTCGGCTGCCTGATCGATGCGCGCCTGGCCGGGCCGCGTATGGTGCGCTTCGAGCTGCAATTGCTCTCCGAGCTCGGCTTCGGTCTCGATCTCGAAAGCTGCGCGGCCACCGGAGCGACCGACGGGCTTGCCTACGTGTCGCCACGGAGCGGTCGGGCGGTGTCGCGCGAAGCCGGCCAGCCCTGGCAGGACAAGCTGCTGCGCTTGCCGGCTTTCCTCGGTGCAGCCGCGGCCGCGCCGTGCGCGGACGAGCTTGCCGACGGATTCACCGTGACGGGTTTTTTCTTGACGCGGCACGCGTTCGAGCCGCGCGGGCTTGCGCTGCCGGATGCCCGCGGCAGCTTCGTCAACGCGATCCTCAACGCCTATCGAGCCGCCGTCGCCGTTTCATAGGCGGTCGGACCGCCCCGAGGAGGCAGCGCTCGTCGGCATTGCGCGGCTTGTCGGTCGGCGGCCGGCGCGGTACCCGTGACCCATGGGCAAGCAACTGATTCCCCCCCGGGACGGGGAAATCGAAGAGATTGCGCTGCGGGAGGCGCTCGAGGAGCGCTATCTGCAATACGCGCTCTCGACCATCACGGGTCGCGCGCTGCCGGATGCCCGCGACGGGCTCAAGCCGGTGCACCGGCGGCTGCTGTTCGCGATGCGGCAATTGCGCCTCGACCCCGGTGCCGCGTTCAAGAAATGCGCCCGCGTGGTGGGCGACGTCATCGGCAAGTTCCACCCGCACGGCGATCAGGCGGTTTACGACGCGTTGGTGCGCCTCGCCCAGGAATTCTCCCAGCGCTATCCGCTGGTCGACGGGCAGGGCAATTTCGGCAATGTCGACGGCGATAACCCGGCCGCCATGCGCTACACCGAGGCGCGGCTGACCGAGGTCGCCCGCCTTCTGCTTGACGGCATCGACGAGGACGCGATCGACTTCCGGCCGACCTACGACGGGTCCGAGACCGAGCCGGTCGTGCTGCCGGGCGCATTCCCGAACCTGCTCGCCAACGGGTCGCAAGGCATCGCCGTCGGAATGGCGACTTCGATTCCCCCGCACAATGCCGCCGAGCTGTGCGATGCCGCGCTCCATCTCATCGACACGCCGAACGCCAGGAGCCGCACCCTCCTCAAATACGTGCCGGGGCCGGATTTTCCCACCGGCGGACTGATCGTCGATCCGCGCGAAGTGATCGCCGAGGCGTACACCACGGGCCGGGGCTCGTTTCGGGTGCGGGCGCGCTGGCACAAGGAGGACACTGGACGCGGCACCTATCTGATCGTCGTCACCGAAATCCCCTGGCAGGTCCAGAAGGGGCGGCTGGTCGAGAAGATCGCCGAGCTGTTGAACGAAAAAAAGCTGCCGCTGGTCGCCGACGTGCGCGATGAATCGGCCGAGGACATCCGCCTGGTGATCGAGCCGCGCGCGCGCACGGTCGATGCCGAGCTGCTGATGGAATCGCTGTTCAAGCTCACCGAGCTCGAGAGCCGCATTCCGCTCAACATGAATGTCCTGGTGAAAGGCCGCGTCCCCAAGGTCGTCGGGCTCGCGGAAGCGCTCACCGAATGGCTCGCCCATCGCCGCGAGGTGTTGGTGCGGCGCGCCAATTTCCGCCTGCGGCAGATCGACCATCGCCTCGAAGTGCTCGGCGGCTACCTGGTCGCCTATCTCAACCTCGACAAGGTCATCAAGATCGTCCGCAATGAGGACGAGCCCAAGCCGGTGCTGATGAAGACCTTCAAGCTCTCCGAGGTGCAGGCGGAGGCTATCCTCAACATGCGGCTGCGCAATTTGCGCAAGCTCGAAGAGATGGAGATCAAGAAGGAGGACAAGGAGCTGCGCGCCGAGCGCAAGGAGCTGCAGACCCTGATCGGCTCGGAGACGGCGCAGTGGAAGAAGGTGGCCGACGAGATCAAGGAAGTGCGCGAGAAGTTCGGCCCCAAGACGGCGCTCGGCAAGCGCCGCACCGGCTTCGCCGAGGCGCCCGAGCACGACGAGGCGGCGATGGAGGAGGCGCTGGTCGAGCGCGAGCCGGTCACCGTGGTGGTTTCCGAGAAGGGCTGGATCCGCGCGCTACGCGGCATCGTCACCGATCTCTCGGGCATCACCTTCAAGGCCGACGACGCGCTGAAATTCGCGTTCCCGGCCGAGACCACCTCAAAGTGCCTCGTGTTCGCAACCAACGGGCGCTTCTACACGCTCGATGCCGCCAAGCTGCCGGGCGGCCGCGGCCACGGCGAGCCGATCCGCCTGTTCACCGATCTGGAGCAGGACGCCGACCTGATCGCCGTGTTCCGCCACCAGGGCGGGCGCAAGTTCCTGGTCGGCAGCCTGCAGGGGCGCGGTTTCGTCGTTTCCGAGGACGAGTGCCTTGCCAATACCCGCAAGGGCAAGCAGGTGCTCAACGTGACGGCGCCGGACGAGGCGCATGCGCTGGCGGTGGTCGAGGGCGAGTTGGCGGCCTCGATCGGCGAGAACCGCAAGATGCTGGTCTTCCCGCTCGACCAGGTGCCGGAGATGGCGCGCGGGCGCGGCGTGCGCCTGCAACGCTACAAGGACGGCGGTTTGTCCGACCTGAAAACCTTCAAGGCGGCTGACGGCTTCGCCTGGACGGACACCGCCGGCCGGGTCTTCTCGCTCACGCTCAAGGAGCTCGCCGACTGGCGCGGCAATCGTGCCGATGCGGGGCGCCTTGCGCCGAAGGGCTTCCCGCGCACCAACACGTTCGGCCAATCGGTCGTCAACGGGAAGCCGCGCGAAGAAAGGTAATTCGGACGCCGCGCTCTCGTGTGGACCCAGGCTCGGTCAGCTCGCGACCAACACGATCGAGGTCGGCGCGCGCTCGAACACGGAAGCCGCAGTGTCGCCGAAGAACAGCTTGTCGCCGGGTCTGCGGTTCACCCCCATGATGAGCAGGTCGTGGCCGCCCTTCTTCGCCTCCGTGAGAATGGCTTCGTCGGGAGCCATGTCGGCGCGCACGGCCGTCTTCACCGCCGCATCGTCGCGATCGGCGATCTCGACGATGTCCTTGAGAATGTCCTGCTCGTGGCGGCGGGCACGGACGCCGCGGCGCCGTCCGCGCCCATTGGGCTTTGTACCCGACACATAGAGCACCGTCACCAGCGCGTTGCACGCGCGTCCGATCGCAATCGCGACCTCGGCCGCGCGGCGTGATACGTCGGTGCCGGCGACCGGGACAAGAATTTTCGCCGGGCACCGCTCCGGCTGCTCGAGATACCGGTCGTGGCCTGCCACCAGCACCGACGGTCCTTCGAATGCCGAGACGATGCGGGTGACATCCGGGTGAAAGCCGCCGGATTTGGTCCTGGTCTGCTCCGTTCCGATGACCAGCAGACCGTACCCTTTCTTGGCCTCGCTGGCGACCGCATCTTCCGTCGACTTGGCACGCGCGCGGACCGTCACCTCGACCGGCGACAGCGGAGTCTTACCCTGGTCCGGCTTCCTCGTGGTCGCGGCCGCTGCCTTCACCACATCGGCGCTGGTGACCTCTTCGGCGTTGGAATCGGGCTCCGCCTCTCTCGAATCGGCGCTCTTCGACTTCTTGTCGGGCGGCAGCGGCAGCACGGTGATCGGCATGCCACGCGGGCCGGCGATCAAGCCAGCGAGCCGCGCGGCGAGCCTGCCGTTCGGGCTGCTGTCGACGGCGAGCAACAGACGCTCCAGGTTGGGCACGAACCCCTTGGCCTCCCGTTCCTCGCGCTCCAACCGCTCCTTCTCCGATTTTCTCATCGGCACGCGCGCCAAGGCCCAGCGCAGCATCGGCGGCATCGCCATGGTGGTTACAACGGCCATGACGACGATCATCGTGAACAGGTTTTGGCTGAGCGCACCCATCGACAGCCCGATGCTGGCGACGATCACCTCGGTCGAGCCGCGCGCATTCATGCCGCAACCGAGTGCAAGCGCCTCGCGCCGAGATAGACCGCCGATCTCGCCGCCGATGAACGCGCCGGCGAATTTGCCGAAACTTGCAATCGCGATCAGGCCGAGCGCCATCAGCGCGAGGGCCGGATCCTTCAGGACCGTCAGGTCGGCGGACAATCCCGCGATGCCGAAGAACACCGGCATGAAGAACGCCAGGATGAGGCCACGCAGCTGCTCGTCGATGTGCTTGCTCAGGATCGGCGACTCGCCGACCAGCACACCGGCGACGAAGGCACCGAGTACGGTGTGCACGCCGATGAAATGCGTCGTCAACGCCATGACGCCCATGATCACCAAGATGGTCGTGATCACGGGGAAGTCGCTCTCGAAATTGTCGTTTGCCCATCGGATCAGGAAAAAGACGGCCCGGCGTCCAATGGTAAAGCTCGTGATCAGGAACACGACGGTCCCCAAGACGCTCCACGTAACGCTCATCAGGTTTATCGTGCCCGCTTCGGCGAGGCCGAAGGTGATGGCGATGATGACCCAGCCGATCGAATCCTCGCAGATCGCCGAGGCGACGATGATCTGTCCGAGATTGCGGCGCGTGAAACCCATCTCGCGCACGATCGCCGCCACGATCTTGATCGAGGAAATCGACAAGGCAGTGCCCAGGAACAGCGAGGTGAGAAGGCGCAACTCGGGATCCGGCAGGAGCGATTCCGGCATGAATTGGCCCAGCGTGAAGCCGCAAAGAAACGGCACGGCGACGCCGCTGAGCGAGATGCTCAGCGCCGCCTGGCCGACCTTTCTCACGAGCTTGAGGTCGGTCTCCATCCCGGTCAGTAGCAGCAGCAGCAGGATGCCGAACTGTGAAATGCCATCGAGCATGGCTTTCTGCTCGGGCGTTCTCGGAAAAATCGCATGCTGCAACTCGGGCCACAGCACGCCCAGCACCGAGGGGCCGAGCAGGATGCCGCCTAGCAGCATACCCATGACCGACGGCTGGCCGATGCGATTCATGGCCTCGCCGAGCAGGCGCCCGATCAGCATCAGGACGACGAGCTGAGCGAGAAAGATGACCTCCGAGGGGCCCTTCGCGGCTTCGGCGGCGAGCGCATCGCTCACGCCGATGAGGCTCAATGAAGCGCCCATCACATACGGTCGCAGACGCCCGATCCAGGATCGGCCGTTCGGTGTCGCCGCGGGGCGCCGGGCGCGGGCGGGCACCGCCCTTCTGATCGGAATAGGCAGGCTCGCATAGCCGGCCGCGCCGGCATAGCAAGGCGAAGAGGTGGGATGGCGCATGAGTGGGCCGGCCGCAACGCTCGTTAAGGTTCCGGCGAGCGAATTTGTTCCAACTTTCAAGGGGTTTGCAGTCCAATGGTCCACGGATCGATGCAATTGCAAATTATTTGCAAGAAGGCTAGATAGCGGAAGGGAGTCGTCCGCATGGCCGTATCATCCTTACCCGAAGGCCGCGCGACGCCGGCAGAACCGGGCTGGCGCCGGGCGCGCACCGCCCGCTCGCTCTCCGAGGTATTCGGCACCATCGCCACGCGCCCGCAGGGGCCGCTGTGGAAGAAGCTGACGGCCTTTCTCGGGCCCGGTTATCTGGTCGCGGTCGGCTACATGGATCCCGGCAACTGGGCGACCTCGCTCGCCGGCGGCTCCAAGTTCGGCTACGCGCTGCTCACGGTCGCGCTGCTTTCGAACATCATGGCGATCCTGTTGCAGGCGCTGTGCGCGCGGCTCGGGATCGCGTCCGGTCGCGACCTCGCGCAGGCTTGCCGCGACGCGTTCCCGCGTGCGGTGTCGTGGCCGCTCTGGGTGATGGCCGAGATCGCCATCTGCGCCACCGACCTGGCCGAGGTGATCGGCACCGCGATCGGTCTCAATCTGTTGTTCGGCATTCCGCTCGAGCTCGGCGTGCTTATCACCGCACTCGACGTGTTCCTCATTCTCTGGCTGCAGAACCTCGGCTTCCGTTGGATCGAGGCCTTCATCGTGACGCTGCTCGGGGTCATCGCGGTCTGCTTTGCGATCCAGATCGCGATGGCCGATCCGAACTGGGGCGCGGTGATCCGCGGTTTCGCGCCGACCACCGAGATCGTCACCAATCCGGAGATGCTCTATCTCGCGCTCGGCATCATCGGCGCCACCGTGATGCCGCACAACCTCTATCTGCATTCGGGCGTGGTGCAAACCCGCCGCTTCGGGGAAACGGTTCCCGAGAAGCGCGAGGCGATCAAGCTCGCCACCCTCGATTCCACCATCGCGCTGATGTTCGCGCTGCTCATCAACGCCTCGATCCTGATCCTCGCCGCCGCCACCTTCAACAAGACCGGCAAGACCGACGTGGCGGAGCTCGAGCAGGTGCATTCGTTCCTGGCGCCGCTGCTGGGCTCCGCCATTGCGCCGACCCTGTTCGGCATCGCGTTGTTGTGCTGCGGGCTCAATTCGACCGTGACCGCGACGTTGGCCGGCCAGATCGTGATGGAGGGTTTCATCGATATCAGGCTGCCGGCGTGGGCAAGACGGCTGACCACGCGTGCCGTCGCCATCGTGCCGGCGGCGATCGTTACCGTCTGGTACGGCGAGAAGGGCACCGCTCAGCTCTTGATCCTGAGCCAGGTGATCCTAAGCTTTCAGCTTCCGTTCGCGATCGTGCCGCTGGTCATGTTCACCGCAGACCGTGGCAAGATGGGTGAGTTGATCGCGCCGCGCTGGGTGACCGCGCTGGCGGCACTCGTTGCCGCGATCATCATCGCGCTCAACGTGAAGCTCTTGGTCGATTTCGCGAGCGGATAGAGCATTTTCAGGAAAAAGCCTGCCCCGGACTTGAGCCGGGGTGGAAATCGGTTTTCCGTCCGAAAATGCGATAAACGCAAGAAGCTAGCGGCCTATTCTGCAGCCTCGACCAATGGCCGTTTGGCCAACACGGTCGTCTTCAGGAATGCGGCGAGCGCCATCGTCTCTTCACGCGTGAGCGAGCGGTAGGGCGGATACGGCTCGCCGACGGGAACGCCGATCAGATTCATCGCGGCTTTCATCGCCGGGGCGAGCCCGCGATGCATCCACTTGGCCGGAAACAGGGCGAACTGGAGCTGCAGCTCGGCGGCGCGCGCGTGGTCCTCGGCAACGTACGCGTCGATGATGTGCCGTGCGATCTCCGCGGCCGGCGGCGGCATGGTGGCGCCCGAGCCGCCCAGCAGGAGCGTGATCAGCAGCATCTGCATCGTGGTGAAATAGCGGGCGTGTCCGGCCCGATCGATCTCGACGATCAGGCGGGACACCCGCGCCAGATCGCGCGAGCTTTCCTTGATGAATTGCACGCGCGGCAGCTGCGCCAGCGCGATCGTGTCGGGAATGGAGACGTCCGCTCCCGGGCCGGGATTGAGATAGAGCGTGATCGGAAGCGCCGTCTCCCGCGCCACCGCCTCGAAGTAGGCGACGAGGTCGTCCCGGGTGGGCGGGCCGGCGAACGGGCGCAACGGCGCCAGCAGCTGCACGGCAGCGGCGCCGAGCCGTTCCGCCAGCTGGGCAAGCTCGATCGCCGTCTTGAAGGAAGGATGGGACACGCCGACCATCACCGGTACGCGGCCGTCGACGAACTCGATGGTGCGGCTGATCAGCGATTTGCGCGCATCGAAGCTGAGATAGGTGTATTCCTGTGTCTCCACGCCGGCGGCGACCACCATGGTCGCGGCGCAGTCGCCGACGACGTAATCGATTTGGCGCCGCAGCGCGCCCTCATCGACGTCGAGATCGCAGGTGAACGGCGTGAGCGGCGCGACGATCAATCCGGGCCGGTCCATTTTGGTCTCGTCCATTTTGGTCTCGTCCATTTGATCTCCGGGCGAGGCCGGCGCCGAGCGCGGCCAAAGCTAGCGGTCGACCCGCTTCCAGCCGTCTGACGTGAGCCGTTCCTGCGGCAGGAAGCGGCCCTTGTAGTCCATCTTGCGGGAGCCGCGCACCCAATAGCCGAGATAGACGTAGGGCAGCCCCATGCGCCGGGCGCGTGCAATGTGGTCGAGGATCATGAAGGTGCCGAGCGAGCGCAGCGCCTCACCGGACTCGAAGAACGAGTAGACCATCGAGAGCCCGTCACTGAGCACGTCGGTGAGCGCCACCGCCAAGAGTTCGCCGGCGCCGCGGCCGTTGATGGCGCTGTCAGGCCCCCGCCGCCGGTATTCGATCAGGCGGGTCTCCACGTGGCTGTCCTCGACCATCATCGCGTAGTCGAGCACCGTCATGTCGGCCATGCCGCCGTCGCGATGGCGCGCATCGAGATAGGAGCGAAAGACCGAGTATTGCTCGGAGGTCGGCACCGCCACGCGCATCTCGCCGATCAGGTCGGCGTTGCGCTCCTGGATGCGCCGCATGCTGCGGGTCGGCCTGAAGGCCTCGGCCACCACCCTTACCGACACGCAAGCCCGACACGTCTCGCAGGCTGGCCGATACGCGATCGATTGGCTGCGGCGGAAGCCGCCATGGGTGAGGAGGTCGTTGAGCTCTCCCGCCCGCTCCCCGACCAGGTGCGTGAACACCTTGCGCTCCTCCTGGCCCGGCAGATAGGGGCAGGGCGAGGGGGCGGTGAGGTAGAACTGCGGGGTGTTGCGGGAGTGCTGCGTCACGGCCCTGGTCGAGCTCCAGCCGGCAGATTCGGGCGTGCCGGCGTCCCTAGGATCGCCCGCTAAGCGGTTCCCGTCAAACGTATTATTCCGTCAGCGCGGCCCCGCAATCGGGCGCAGCGCCTGGGCGCGGGCGGGATTGTTGATGACGATGGTTCCGACCAGCATGTCGTGCAGGAGACGCCGGCGATGGTTGAAGAAAGCCACCAGCAGGATGAACGGCGTCAGGAACGACACCGTCACCCAGAACACGATCGCGTGCACCGCACCGAGCACGAAATAGCAGGGCGCCCCGTACCAGGTGCGCATCTCGAGATCCATGACCCGCATGCCGATGGTGGCCGATGCGGGACTGCCGAAGGTCAACCCGTAATAGGCGATCGCCCAGATCACGGTCGCCGGCGACAGCAGCCAGTACAGCGCCCAGCCGAGCCCGAGCGTGACCAGGCCGAATATGAAGATGAAAATCGCCGCGAACACGACCGGGATGAAGATGATGACCACGTCGATCAGGAAGGCGATGCAGCGCCGCGCAAGCACGCCCTCGAACAGCTCGGGGTTGGTCATCGGGTCGTAGGCATGGGGCTTGAGCTCGATCGACACGCCGATCTTTCTCGGTCCGCTGTCGGTCATGGCCAGGTTTCCTTGCTATCTTAAAGTCGAATCCACCGACGGAAGCAGAATAGACTGCCTTCGCGCCAGAGGCACGGTCGATTTGCAGGCGGTAGTCCGGCGGCGTCCGACCGGGCGGGAGACGATCCATGAGCGTCACGATTGCCGACGTCGAGGCGGCGCGCCGCACCATCGCGGGGCAGGTGCTGCGCACGCCGATGCTACCGGCCCCGAAGCTCTCCGCGCTCACCGGCGCCGAGGTCTTCGTCAAGTATGAAAACCTCCAAGTTACCAACTCGTTCAAGGAGCGCGGCGCGCTCAACAAGCTCGCCTCGCTCTCGGATGCCGAGCGCGGGCGTGGCGTCATCGCCATGTCGGCCGGCAACCACGCCCAGGCGGTCGCCTATCACGCCGCCCGGCTGCGGATTCCGGCCACCATCGTGATGCCGGTGACCACGCCGTTCGTGAAGGTGCAGGCGACGCAGGCGCATGGCGCCGAGGCGGTGCTCGACGGCGACAGCATCGCCGACGCGCAGGTCCGCGCCGAGGCCATGGCGCGCGAGCGCGGCCTCATTTGGGTCCACCCCTACGACGACGCCCGCGTCATCGCCGGACAGGGCACCATCGCGCTCGAAATGCTGGAGGAGATGCCCGATCTCGACATGCTGGTGATCCCGATCGGCGGCGGCGGCCTGATCGCCGGCAATGCGGTGGCGGCGCGGGCGGTCAACCCGTCGATCAGGATCATCGGCGCGGAGGCCGCGCTCTATCCCTCGTTCTGGAACGCCGTGACCGGCGAGGATCGCGCGCTCGGCGGGCCGACCTTGGCGGAAGGCATCGCGGTCAAGAACGTCGGCAAGCTCACGCTGCCGATCGTGCGCGAGTTGGTGGCCGAGATCGTGCTGGTCGACGAGGTGCAGCTCGAGCGCGCGGTCAACGCCTATCTCACCCTGCAGAAGACGATGGCGGAAGGCGCTGGCGCGGCCGGCCTCGCCGCCATGCTGGTCGAGCCCGAAAAGTTTCGTGGCCGCCGGGTCGGGCTCATTCTATGCGGCGGCAATATCGATCCCCGTATCCTCGCTTCGATCATGGTGCGCGAGCTGGAGCGCGACGACCGCATCGTGTCGTTCCGGCTGACCATTCCGGACCGGCCGGGCGTGCTCGGACCGATCGCGACCCGGCTCGGGCAGCTGGGGGTCAACATTCTCGAAGTCGACCACAAGCGCCTGTTCTTGGATGTGCCGGCGAAAGGTGCCAGGCTCGACGTCACGGTCGAGACCCGCGACCGCGCCCATGCCGAGGAGATTTTGCAGGCGCTCGCGGCCGACGGCCTCCAGCCGGTGCGCATCGAGACCGCGCAGGCGATGGAGTAGCGGCGCCGGGACACGCCCGCAGGGTGCTTCCGCTTCCGGCCTTCTCTCTTCATGATCGCATCGACGGTAGCGAATCACCCTGACTGGGGGGTGGAGCTTGCGCGAGAAAGAGCTTCGCATTGCGCTGGTTTGCTTCGGCGGCGTTTCGCTCGCCGTCTACATGCATGGGATCAGCAAGGAAATCCTCAAGCTGGTGCGTGCCTCGAGCGCGCTGCACGCGATCGCCGACCGGGGACGCCGCACGAGCGCCTCGTTCTTCGACCGCGTCGACCGCAACGATCCGGAATACGACACCGAGCAGGTTTATTTCGAGCTCCTGCGCGAGATCGGGCGCAGCGTCGAGTTGCGCGTGGTCGTCGACATCATCGCGGGCGCATCGGCGGGCGGCATCAACGGCACCATGCTGGCGCGTGCGCTCAGTCACGACCTGCCGATGGACGCATTGCGCCGCCTATGGCTCGAGAACGCCGACGTCTCCGTGCTGCTGTCGGCCGACGCGCGGGCCGGCACCTGGAGCAAGTGGTTCCTGACGCCGTTCATCTGGGCCGCCTCGAAAACCGGCAGGTTCCGGTCGATCGCGGACCTCGAAGTGCGCCAAAAGCTCTCCCTGTTCGTGCGCTCGCGCTGGTTCAAGCCGCCGCTCGACGGGCGGATCATGGCCGACCTGATGTACGACGCGGTCACCTCCATGGGTGCGCCGAAGGGCGCCCGCGCGTCACTGCTGCCCTCGGGTCATTCGCTCGACTTGTTCGTGACGCTCACCGATTACTACGGCCATCACCAGCTCGTGCAGATCCACGATCCGCCGCTCATCCACGAGCAGGAGCATCACCACGTCTTGCGCTTTTCGTATCGGCGCCATCCGAGCGGCGAGATCGAGAGCGACTTCGAGCTGGCCAGCGCCGCGGGGCTCGCCTTCGCGGCGCGCGCGACCTCGTCCTTCCCGGGCGCCTTTCCGCCGGCCCGGATCGTCGAGATGGACGAGGTCGTCGCGCAGCGACGCGACACCTGGCCGCGGCGGGCCGAGTTCATCGCCAGGTGCTTTCACGCCCATCTGCGATCGGGCATGGATCCGACCACGGCGCCATTCATCGACGGCTCGGTGCTCAACAACCGGCCGTTCCAGGTGGCGATCTCGGCGATCCACGGCCGACCCGCCTATCGGCAGGTCGACCGGCGGCTCGTCTATATCGACCCGCATCCGGCTCCCGAGGTGGCGCCGCGGCACCACAAGATGCCGGGCTTCTTCGCGACCATCCGCGGCGCCATGTCGGATATCCCGAGCTCCCAGCCGGTCATCGACGAGCTCAATTGGGTGATCGAGTTCAACGAGCAGGTGCGGCGGCTCGCCTCGATCATCGAGAGCGCCCGTCCGCACGTGAGCGAGCTGGTTGCGGGCGTCATTACCGGCACGTTCGATCGGCCGATCTCGGCGCCAGAGTTGCGCACCTGGCGCGAGCAGGTGAATGCCCATGTGGCGCGCGGCGCCGGATTTGCCTACGAGGCCTATGTGCGTCTCAAGCTCGCATCGGTGCGCGCCTTCGTCGCCCAATTGATCGTAAAGATGCGCGGCGTGCCGATGCAATCGCCATTGTCGCGCGTGGTCGCGGAGATCGTCGATGTGTGGGCCGATCGCAAGCGCATCGTCTACGCCAGGACCGAAAGCGCGGCGCTGCAAACCGAAGCGCCGACGGCCGCGCAGCTTCCCGGCTGGGTCAAATTTCTCCTGACTTTTGACGTGCAATATCGCGAGCGCCGCCTGCATTTCCTGATCGAGGGACAGAACAGGCTCTACCAATTGCTCGGCCAGGATCGTTTCGCGGGTCTCGACCCCGGCGTGGTCGACCGGCTGAAGCGAGATTTCTACGGGCGGCTCGACGCGCTTCGCCGCCGGCAGGACGCCGCCTTCTTCAGCCCGCAGCTGCGCGATCTGGTGGCCGATATCTTTCCGGCCGCGCCGTCGGGCGGCGAGGTCAAGCATTTGCCGAGCTACGCGCGTCTGTTCGTGGAGCAGCACCTCGGCAAGATCGACCGGTTGGTGGATCGGCTCGCCACCGAGATCAATCTCGATGCCAGCACCCGCGATCTCGACGAGTTGCTGGCCACGCTCGAGCCCGGCCGCTGGCATCCCGACGCGCGGCGCGAGGTGATCGTGAACTATCTCGGATTTCCGTTCTGGGACGTGTTGACCTTTCCGGTGACGAGCGGGCGCGAGATCGGCGAGCTCAACGAAATCCTGGTCGACCGCATCAGTCCGCAGGACGTGCAGGCGCTCAAGGGCTTCGAGGGGATCGGGAGCCTGAAGGGCATCGGCTTCGGGCATTTTGCCGCGTTTCTGTCGCGCGCCTACCGCGAGAACGACTACCTGCTCGGCCGCCTGCATGCGCTCGACCGGCTGATCGACATCGTCTGTGACTCGGCGGGGATCGATCCGGCGCACGATCAGGTCGATGTATCGGCCCTGAAGCAGCGTGGATTTGCTCAGATCCTCGACGCCGAGGAAAAGCACCTCGTCCACAGCGAGGACCTGATTGCGGCGTTGCGGCGCTACGTTGCGGAGATGCCAGCGAAATAGGCGGGAACGGAAGAGCAATCGCTATTGCGATCATCGGTAAGCTGATTACGTCGAGCCCTTCAACTTCTCGGCGACCTGCGGCGCGAAATAGCTGAGCACGCCGCACGCGCCCGCACGCTTGAAGGCGATCAGGCTCTCCATCATCGCCTTCTCGCCGTCGAGCCAGCCGTTCTGCGCCGCCGCCATGATCATCGAATATTCGCCCGACACCTGATAGGCGAAGGTCGGCATGTCGAAGGCATCGCTCACTCTCCGCAGGATATCGAGATAGGGCATGCCGGGCTTGACCATGACCATGTCGGCGCCTTCCGAAATGTCGAGCTCGACCTCGCGCAGCGCCTCGTCGGTGTTCGCTGGATCCATCTGATAGGTGCGCTTGTCGCCGGTGAGCGTCATCGCCGAGCCGACCGCGTCGCGAAACGGGCCGTAGAAGGCCGAGGCGTATTTTGCCGCATAGGCCATGATGGAGACGTCGGTGAACGAAGCCGCATCGAGGCCCGCGCGGATCGCGCCCACGCGACCGTCCATCATATCGGAGGGCGCGATGATGTCGCAGCCGGCCTCGGCCTCGACCAGCGCCTGCCGCACCAGCACCTCCACGGTCTCGTCGTTGAGGATGACGCCGTCGCGCAGCAAACCGTCATGGCCATGGCTGGTATAGGGGTCGAGCGCGACGTCGCAGAGCACGCCCACCTGCGGCACCTCTTTCTTGATTGCCCGTATTGCGCGGCATACGAGGTTGTCCGGATTGAGCGCCTCGCTGCCGTCCTCGTCGCGCCGCGTCGGGTCGGTATACGGAAACAGCGCGAGGCAGGGGATGCTCAGCGCGGCGGCGCGCGCGGCATCGCGCACCGCCTCGTCGACCGAGAGGCGCTCGACGCCGGGCATCGATGCCACCGGCACCCGCGTCCCCGTTCCGTCGACCAGGAACAGCGGCCAGATCAGGTCGTCGGCGGTGAGCACGTTTTCGCGCACCAGCCGCCGCGCCCATTCGGCCTTGCGGTTGCGGCGCGGGCGGGTGCTGAGATCGAGACGCGCGGCGGACGTCGCCTTGGCCTCGACCGGACCAAGGCGGGCCTCGATCGGACGGCCGTATTTGATCGCCATGGCGCACTCCTGTCTTGCGGCGGATATTTTGTACCTGTTCCGGGCAGGGGCTGCCAGCGGCGCTTTCACCACGTCCCGAGCCGGCAGCCTCCTGACCATGGGGATGCCGAGCCAATGCCGAGCCTGACCGGCGTTGCCCGCAAGCAGCCACCGTGGCACGATGCCTGCGGCGAGAATCCGTTGTGGGAGGCACACATGTCGTCGACCGAGCCCAATCCGTCCCAGCAACCCGCAATGTCCGACACGCAGCTCGCGCTGATCGTCTACATCCTTTATTTCGTCGCCTACATCACTGGAATAACAGGGCTGATTGGCGTCATCATCGCACACGTCAAGGTCGGCGATGCCGACCCGCTGTTGCGCACGCATTATCAGTTTCAAATTCGAACGTTCTGGATCGGGATATTGTATCTGGCGATCGGCGTCGTGCTGACGGTCGTTGTCATCGGCATTCTGGTCTTGCTCTGGTGGTTCATCTGGTCGCTGGTGCGCAACGTCAAGGGCCTGCTCGCCCTCAACGAGAACAAGCCGATTCAGAACCCGACGTCGTGGATGTTCGGATGAATGGCATCGCTTCGTAGCAAGCGTATGGCGGGAGCTCGATCAATTTGCCGGCGTGGCTTCGCCGGAATTGATCGGCGGCGTCCGCTTTCTCAGGCCTAGGCCGACGGCCCGATACTGCGGTCACCTGCATGGACTTCGAGCTTTCCGAGGAACAACGCGCCATCCAGGACACCGCGCGCGCCTTCGCGCGCGGGGAGATGATGCCGTTCGCGCGCCAATGGGACGAGGACGAGTATTTTCCGGTCGACACCCTGCGCCAGGCCGCCGCGCTCGGCTTCGGCGGCATCTATGTGGGCGCCGACGTCGGCGGCTCGGCGCTGTCGCGGCTCGATGCCACCCTCATTTTCGAGGAGCTGGCGCACGGCTGCGTCTCGACCGCGGCCTACCTCTCCATCCACAACATGGTGGCGTGGATGATCGACGCCTATGGCCCGACCGAGCTGCGGCTGCGCTTTCTGCCCGAGCTCTGCAGCATGGCCCAGTTCGCAAGCTACTGCCTGACCGAGCCGGATTCGGGCTCGGATGCCGCGAGCCTGAAAACCCGCGCGGTGCGGGCGCACGATCACTACGTGCTCGACGGCAGCAAGGCGTTCATTTCGGGCGCTGGCCAGTCCGACGTCTATCTGGTGATGGCACGCACCGGGCCGGGTGGGCCGACCGGCATCTCATGCTTCCTGGTCGAGAACGGCACGCCTGGGCTCTCGTTCGGCGCCCAGGAGAAGAAGCTCGGCTGGCACTCGCAACCGACCGCCATGGTGATATTCGAGCAGTGCCGGGTGCCGGTGGCGAACCGCATCGGCACCGAGGGCCAGGGTTTCAAGATCGCCATGAGCGGGCTCGACGGCGGGCGGCTCAACATCGCCGCCTGCTCTCTGGGCGGCGCGCAATTCTGCCTCGACCGCACCGTCGCCTATATGAAGGAGAGGAAGCAATTCGGCAGCCGGCTCGCCGATTTCCAGGCCTTGGCCTTCCGCGTCGCCGACTATGCGACCGAGCTCGAGGCCGCGCGCCTGCTGCTGCACCGGGCCGCGGCCGCGCTCGACCGGCGCGAGCCCGGCGCCACGCGGCTCGCCGCCATGGCGAAGCGGCTCGCGACCGATACCGGCTTCGATGTGGTCAATGGCTGCCTGCAGCTCCACGGCGGCTACGGCTATCTGCGCGATCACCCGATCGAGCGCGTATTGCGCGACCTGCGCGTGCACCAGATCCTGGAAGGCACCAACGAGGTGATGCGGCTGATCGTGAGCCGGGATATGCTCGGGAATTGAGGGGACTGAGATGGCGACGGCGCTCCTACTCGGCCAATTGCTCGCGCTCGTCACCGCGGCAATCTTCACCGGCGCGGCCATCTATATTAACGTCGCGGAACAGCCCGCACGGCTTTGTCTCGACGACAAGGCATTGCTCGCAGAATGGAAGCCGAGCTATACCCGCGGCTTCTCCATGCAGGCGAGCCTGGCGCTTGCTTCGGCGCTGTTCGGCCTCCTCGCGTTCTGGTCGACGCGCGACTGGCGCTGGTTGCCCGGCGCCCTGCTGATCTTCGCCAATTGGCCGTACACCTTGCTGGTGATCCTGCCGGTCAACAAGCGCCTGGAGGCGACGCCGGTCGCGGCCGCCAATGAAGAAACCCGCAATATGATCGAGACCTGGGGCGCGCTGCACGCCGGCCGCAGCGTGCTCGGTTTGGCGGCAACTTTAGTCTATCTCTGGGCGATGACTTGATCAGCGGAAGATGGCGTCGTGCGGACTAGTTCATCGATTTTGAAGTTCGAATCATATCAGGCGGCCTGATCGAGCCTATAGGACCAAGTGTGGACGACCGGTTGGCGATTGAATTCATCCATGGCGGCCATGATGCGGTCCTTGAGTTCCTGTTTGGACGCGACGCGAATGTGGCGCAGCACGGAGCGGGCGAGCTTGGAGAAGAAGCCCTCGACAAGGTTGAGCCAGGAGCCATGCGTGGGCGTAAAGGTGAACTCGAAGCGGCCGACTGGCTGATCGGCGAGCCAAGCCTTGGTCTCCTTGGAGATGTGCGCGGAATGATTGTCGAGGATCAGCTTGATCGCGGTATGGGCCGGATAGGCGGCGTCGAGAAGCTTGAGAAACTCGATGAATTCGCGGCTGCGGTGGCGGTCCCTGACGAGGGCGTGAACCTGGCCAGTGAGCAGATCGATGCCGGCCAGCAAACTGACGGTGCCGTGGCGCTTGTATTCGTAATCGCGCGCGAAGGTCGCATGCATGCCGGGTACAGGCGGCAAGTCCGGGGCCGTGGTCGCGATCGCCTGGATACCGGGCTTCTCGTCATAGGAGATGATCGCCACCGCATCGCTCGGCGCTTGCTTGGCGGCGGCCGCGGCTTCCTTGATCAGCTTCACCTCGCGATAGACGACCAGAACCTCCGCCATCTTCCGCTTGAACTCCGGGTCACGGCGTTCCAGGTAATAGCGGACCTTGTGCGGCTTTATCTCCTGATCATTGAGTATGTTGCACAACGTGCCCTGAGCCAGCTTGGCAAGGCAGGTGTGCCCCGCCGCCGGACCATGTTCACGCACATGGCGGGCGAGAAGTCGCGTCGTCCACAATTCGTGCGGATAGCCGAGCTCCTTGGCCTTGCGGCAGGCCAAATCCACAATCCATGCCTTGGCCTCGGCGGTGATCTTCGGCTCCTTGCCCGGCCGCGACCGATCGTCGAGCGCCGCTAGCGGACCATAGGCCAACGCCCGCTCAACACAGCGCTGAACAGTCTGATGGTGCACACCCACGGTCTGCCCCACCGCAAAAAAGGATGGGTCCTCTCGATAGGCCAGCAGCATCCGCGCCCGTTCGACCCGGCTCGCCGGCTCCGTTCGCGAGCGGGCAATCGCACTCAACGACGCCAAGTCCTCCTCGCCAATGGCCAATTCGATCGCTTGCCGCCATCCTGCCATCGCCTCAATCCTCGTTTCTCCGAATCAAGCGGCAGGCTACAAACCAGGGCGAGAAAAGTGAATCCTGCGCAGCACCCACATATGATCGGTTTCATGGAATCGATGAACTAGTGCGGTGAATTTGAAGTTCCTATCAGTCTTGCGGCGAGTCCGTCTAGGAACTTCAAATTCAAAACCGCACTAGGATCATAAAGTTGCTAGTGTCCCTTTGATTCCGAAGTTCGCATCCGAACGTGCTGCGAACTCATGCGAACTTCGGAATCGGGACACTAGTCATGCCGCTGCGTCCTCCATGGCGACCTCCGCCTCGAGGTTCTCCACATCGCGGAAAATTGAGGCGACCGCGAGCACTCGGCCTTTGTGCTTGAAGCGCAGCAGGCAATCCTTGGCCGCAATGTCGCCGTCGATTGCAATCTCGTCCCATCTTTCGGCATGACCCACATAGTTGATCGGAATGTCGTAATGCTGGCTCCAGAAGAACGGCACGGCCGTGAATTTTTTGCCTTCACCCAGGATGTTGAGTGCGGCCGTCTGCCCCTGGCGCTCGGCGACGACCCAATGCTCGACGCGAATGTTTTCGCCTGTGTGCGGGTCGGGCCAGCGCGCAATGTCGCCTGCCGCGAAGATCCCCGGCGCGCTTGTCTCCAGATATTCATTGACCACAACGCCGCGATCGAGCGTGAGGCCGGCTTTCTCCGCAAGCTCCACGCGGGGTCGCACGCCGATGCCGACAACCACTAAATCTGCGTCCAGCGTTTCGCCACTCTTGAGCTTGATTCGTTTGCCGTCGATCGCGCTCGCGGTGTCTTCCAGATGGAAAACGACTCCATGCTCCTTGTGCAGCGAATGCACGAAGTCGCCCATGTCCGGACCGAGGATCCGTTCCATCGGCCGCTTTTCGGGCGCGACGACGTGAACTTCGATCTCGCGGGCGCGCAAGGATGCCGCCACTTCGAGGCCGATGAAGCTTGCGCCGATGACGACCGCGCGACGCGTCGTTTTCGTGGCGTCGATGATCGCGCGGCAGTCGGCGAGCGAGCGCAGCGTGTGCACGTGCGGCTGATCGGCGCCCGGAATGGATAGCCGGACCGGCTCGGCACCAGTCGCGAGCAACAGTCGGTCGTAGGCGACCTTGCCGCCGTTGGCGAAGTGGACTTCGCGCCCTCTTATGTCGATGCCGACGACCTCCTGCCGAAGGCGCACATCGATACGCTGCTCGGCGTAGAAGTCCTCGGACCGCAGCGGCAGCCAGTCCTCGGGCGCGCTGCCGGCGAGGTAGTCTTTGGAAAGGTTCGGCCGGTCGCAGGGCGGCGCATCGTCGCTGCTGAGCATGACGATGCCGCCCTGATAGTCGCGCCGCCGCAGCATCTCGGCCGCGGCGAAGCCGGCCGCGCCGCCGCCGACGATCACGACTTTTTCCGGAGCGCTGGTTGCGGGCTTGGCGCGCCGGGGCTTCGGCTGCTCGCGCTTCCCGCGCACGACGATCGTGCCATCGCGCTGCTCGACGGCCCAGCACGGGGCCGCAGTCAATGCCGGCGCCCGCACGGCCTCGCCGGTGCGCAGGTCGAAGCAGGCGTGGTGCCACGGGCAGCGTACCGTCTCGTCGACCACGAGCCCGTCGACGAGCGGCCCGTGGTAGTGCGTACAATGCGCTCCGATTGCGAAGATGTCCGCCCCACGGCGAACGAGCAGGACTTCCTCGTCACCAACATGACCGACGAGCTTCCCGCCGTCCGGAATCTCTGCGTCGGAGACGCCTTGCGCCAGGTTGGGACCGCTTGGTTTGGATTGATCTTGCGCCATGGCCTGCTCCCACGTCGATCAGTCTCACTGGGCTGGTGATTAGACACTCCGGAGGCAGTATTGTTCCCGCGCCGGTTGCCGCAAGCACCTGCGCTTTGCTAATCGACCATAAATTTCTCGAAAAAGGGGCGATATGGACTTCGACCTTGCCGAAAAGCGGCATGCATGCTGAGCGATTCCGAAATCCTGTTCGAGCGCCGCGGTGCCGCGGGCCTCGTCACCCTCAATCGCCCGCAGGCGCTCAATGCCGTGACGCTGGCGATGGTACGCGCGCTCGCGCGCCAGCTCGGCGAATGGGAGAGCGATCCCGCGGTCACGCGGGTGATCGTGACCGCGGGCGGCGGCCGCGCCTTCTCGGCCGGCGGCGACATCCGCGCCCTCTACGAGCTCGGACGCGCCGGACGTTATGACGAGGCCATGGCGTTTTGGCGCGAGGAATACGCGCTCAACGCCCGCATCAAGCATTATCGCAAGCCCTACGTGGCGCTGATCGACGGCATCGTCATGGGCGGCGGGGTCGGCCTGTCGGTGCATGGCTCCCATCGCGTCGCCGGCGACCGCTTCGTGTTCGCGATGCCCGAGGTCGGCATCGGCTTCTTTCCCGATATCGGGGCGACCTGGTTCCTGCCGCGGCTGCCGGGAGAGCTGGGCGTCTATTGCGCGCTGACCGGGGAGCGGATCAACGCGGCCGATGGCGTGGCCTGCAGGGTCGCGACCCACCGGGTCGCGTCGGCGAGGCTCCCCGAGCTGATCGAAGCGCTGTGCGGCACGACCTCGGTCGACGCGCTGCTCGGCGCCTTCGCGCAGCCGGCAGGGGAGGGCCCGGTCGCGGCGCGGCGCAGCGCCATCGACCGTCTGTTCAAGGGCGACCGGGTCGAGGATATCCTGACCGCGCTCGACCATGCGGCGGGAACTGATGGAACCGGCTTGGCGGCCACCGCCGCGGCCTTGATCCGCACAAAATCTCCGACGAGTCTCAAGGTCGCGCTCGCGCAGATGCGGCGCGGGCCGGCGCTCGACTTCGACGAGTGCATGCGCACCGAATACCGCATCGTGTCGCGCGTGGTGCGCGGACATGATTTCTACGAAGGGATCAGGGCCGTGATCGTCGACAAGGATCAGACGCCGCGCTGGCAGCCGGGGACGCTCGACGCGGTCAGCGCGGCGGATGTTGAGCGCCACTTTGCACCGATCGCCGACGAGCTCGCGCTGCCATGATCGATCCCGATCGGGTACAGACGCTCGAGCCGGTGCAGGCCGAGCCCGCCGAGGCTCCCGCCGAGCGGTGGGCCTATTGGCTCGTGGTTTTTCTGCGCGTCATGGCGGCGGTATCGCTGATCAAGGGTCTCTATCATTGGGCGGTGGTCTGCGGGATCGATGCGCCGTCTCCCGCCGGCTTCGAGGCCTATTCGACGCCGTACCAGGTCGCGACCGTGTTCTTCGCGGTGATCGATCTGGTGGCCGCGGTCGGGCTGTGGCTCGCCGCACCGTGGGGCGCGGTGGTGTGGCTCACCTCGGTCATCTCGATGGCGGCGGTCGAGGCGCTGTTCCCCCAGATCTATGGCGGCAGCATGTGGGTCGCGCTGCTCGAGATCATCCTGCTCGGCGCCTATTTGTGGCTCGCGCTGATGGCGGCACGCGAGCAGCCGGCATAAGCTTTCCTGACAACGAGAAGCGGGTGGGAGGCCTCCATGGCGAAGATCGGTTTCATCGGGCTCGGCAACATGGGTCTGCCGATGGCGCAGAACCTGATCAAGGCCGCCCACGCGGTCTCGGGCTTCGACGTGAGCGAATACGCGACCGAGCGGCTTGCGACAGGCGGCGGCACGCGGGCGAGTTCGGTGAGCGATGCCTGCAAGGACGTCGAGATCGTGATCACCATGCTGCCGGCCGGTGAGCAGGTGCGCGAGGTTTATCTCGGCGACGACGGCGTGCTGGCGGCAGCGGCGGCCGGAGCGCTGCTGATCGATTGCTCGACCATCGACGTCGAGACCGCGCGCGACGTCGCGCAGGCCGCCGCAGGGAGGGGGCTCGCGATGCTCGACGCCCCGGTGTCGGGCGGGGTCGCCGGCGCGCAAGCCGCGACGCTCACCTTCATGGTCGGCGGGCCCGACGCCGCTTTCGAGCGCGCGCGTCCGGTGCTCGAAGCCATGGGCAAGACCATCGTCCATGCCGGGGGGGCCGGAAACGGGCAGGCCGCCAAGATCTGCAACAACATGGTCCTCGGCGCCTCGATGATCGTGGTGTCGGAGGCGTTCCTGCTGGCCGAGAAGCTCGGCCTCGACGCGCAGAAGCTGTTCGATATTTCCTCGAAGTCATCGGGCCAATGCTGGTCGATGACGAGCTATTGCCCGGTGCCGGGGCCGGTGCCGGCGTCGCCCGCGAACCGCGACTACAAGGCCGGCTTCACCGCCGCGATGATGCTCAAGGATCTCAAGCTCGCGCAGGCGGCGGCGCGCGCCACCCGCGCCAGCACCCCGCTCGGCGCCGGGGCGGCGGCGGTCTACGAGCAGTTTGTCGAGACCGGCGAGGGCGGCGTCGATTTTTCCGGGATCATCCGGTTTTTGCGCCGAGCGTCTCGCGCCTCGCCCTGATCCTTACGCACGGAAACGTCAGCGTGACCGGGAGCGCCCCATCGGTCAACGCAAAGTAAATACGATCGCGACAAATCTATCTTCAATCGACCATTCACCGCTGCAAATAAACCGTATCTTTATCGTGTTGTTTAAACCGATTTTAGACCCTGCGGCGTAGTGTGGGCATCCGAGCGGGGAAAACAGGGCCTCGCCGTCACAAAAGAACACAATGTACAGGAAGGCGTCATGATGAAAGCCGTTGCCAAGACGGCGGAGCCGGCCGATCGCGAAGCGCGTTTCGACCACATCCGTCCGCTCTATCTCGAAGCCTTGACGCTGGTCGAGCGGCTGCATCGTCGGTTGCTCGACGTCATCAAGGACGAATTCGACCGCCGCAGCCGCGCCGACATCAACTCGGTGCAGGCCCTGCTGTTGTACAACATCGGCGACAAGGAGCTGACCGCGGGCGAGTTGCGCACGCGCGGCTATTATCTCGGCTCCAACGTCTCCTACAACCTCAAGAAGCTGGTCGAGATGGGCTTCCTCGACCATCAGCGCTCGCGGGTCGATCGTCGCTCGGTGCGCATCAAGCTCACCGAGAAAGGCCGCGAGGTGCGCGACATCGTCGATGCGCTCTATCAGAAGCATGTGCGCACGGTCGAGCAAGTCGGCGGCATCAATTCCGACGAGTTCGCGACGCTCAACAAGTCGCTGCACCGCCTCGAGCGGTTCTGGACCGACCAGATCCTCTATCGTTTGTGACCGCAGTCCCCATCTCAACCGGCGGTCTCCCGCCCCGGCGCCCCCACGCCGGGGCGGACTTTTTTGTGACTTGTCGTCGGTGACCGGCAACGGCGCGAGGCGGGATCACACCGCTCGCCTCGCAAACGATGCAAATGCTATGCTGGCGCCAGCCGCACGCAAAGCCCAGGCCGCCAATGAGCGCAGAGTCCCGCGCTATCGATTGCGACGTGCATCCGACGGTGCCGAGCGTGAAGGCGCTGTTGCCCTATCTCGACGACTACTGGCGCGACAGCGTGCAGGAGCGCGGCATCGACTCGCTGGAGACCGTCACCTAT